>Ga0335085_10007374_pt1 | contig 17100 bp, 19 predicted proteins | sample Lox_Sample_45_FD_206712 | JGI IMG/M metagenome (GOLD analysis project Ga0335085, IMG submission 206712) | Soil microbial communities from Loxahatchee National Wildlife Refuge, Florida, United States - Lox_Sample_4.5 | ecosystem: Environmental > Terrestrial > Soil > Wetlands | place: USA...
AAGAGGCCCGAGACCGCGAATGGCGAGTCCGCCCCGACACCCCGATGAGCGCTTGCGCGAAGAGGCCCGAGACCGCGAATGGCGAGTCCGCCCCGACACCCCGATGAGCGCTTGCGCGAAGAGGCCCGAGACCGCGAATGGCGAGTCCGCCCCGACACCCCGATGAGCGCTTGCGCGAAGAGGCCCGAGACCGCGAATGGCGAGTCCGCCCCGACACCCCGATGAGCGCTTGCGCGAAGAGGCCCTACCGCAACGCGATATCTTCCCCCACGGAGCGCTAAGAATGACCCTCCACGGTAACCCGAGCGCGTTGGAGCAGGCAAAGATCCGCGTCGCTGAGACGGTCGACCGGCTCGCGGACGAGCTCGAGAAGATCAGCCACCAGATCCACGCCAATCCGGAGCTGTGCTTCGAGGAGCACAAGGCGGCGGCGTGGCTCACCGACTTCCTCGAGAAGCAGGGCGCCGCGGTCGAGCGCGGAGTGGGCGGGCTGCCCACCGCCTTCCGCGCCACCATCGCGGGTCAGGGCCCCGGCCCCACCATCGCGATCATGGCCGAGTACGACGCGCTGCCGAACATCGGCCACGCGTGCGGCCACAACGTCATCGCCACCGCGGGCACCGGTGCGGGCGCCGCCATCGCCGCCGCACTCGGAAGCCTGCCGTTTCCGGGGCGCATCCAGGTGATCGGCACGCCGGCCGAGGAGGGGGGCGCGGGCAAGGTGCGGCTGATGGAAGCCGGGGTGTTCCAGGGAGTGGACGCGGCCATGATGATCCACGGTCGCTGCGGCACCCAGGTCTGGCGCCCCAGCCTCGGCATCATCAAGGTCAAGTGCGAGTTCTTCGGGCGGGCCTCCCACGCCTCGTCCTGGCCCTGGCGGGGGGTCAACGCGCTCAACGCGATGATCCAGCTCTTCGTCTCGCTCGACGCTATGCGGCAGCAGCTGCGGCCGGACGCGCGCGTGCACGGCATCATCACCAAGGGCGGCGACCAGGCCAACATCATCCCGGAGCACACCGCGGCCGAGTTCTATCTGCGTGCGCCCACCAAGGACTACTGCCGCGAGCTGCTGCGTCGCTTCGAGGCGTGCGCGGAGGGCGCGGCCGCCGCCACCGGCTGCACCACGAAGGTGACCGCCGACGCGATCATCCACGACCCCCTCAAGGCCAACCTCGTGATGGCCGAGCTGTTCGGCAAGAACCTCGAGCGGATCGACTTCCCGGTGGATCCCGACGACGGCGAAGCGGGTTACGGCTCCACCGACTGCGGCAACGTGAGCCAGGCGCTGCCGACCATCCATCCGTACATCCGCATCTCGCCCGACGGCGTGCCCGGTCACTCCCGGGAGTTCGCGGAGTGGGCCAAGTCGCCGATCGCGCGGACCGGCATGGTGGCGGCCGCGAAGGCGCTGGCCATGACCGCCCTGGACCTAGTGGCGCGGCCCGCCGAGCTGCAGAGGGCGAAGGAAGAGTTCGCGCGAGCCTGAGGCGGGCGAAACAGCCGAGCAGGAGCTAGTTGAGGCGAATCGAGAAGCCGGCGCGGAAGTCGGCGGAATCCGGCTCGCGCTGCAGCAGCCCCCGGCCGGCACCCGCGTCGAGACGCCCGCGCAGGAATCGATACTCCCCGTACATCTGCGCTCGCTCCGAGAGGGGCAACGCGAACCCCGCGCCGAGTCGCACGTCGTCGAGCCCGTCGGTGTCCCGTCGTAGCCCCGGGGTCAGCGTCGAGTTCCACGGCGCGCCGAGCGCGGTGCTCGAGCCCAGGGACAGGTACGGGCTCAGAAGGCCATGGAGCAGGTAGTTCTCCGAGGAGAGCGGCAGGCGCAGCGACGTCTCCCCCGGCACCTCGCTGACCGATAAACGAAGGTCGGGGACGGCACTCGAGATCGAGGGCGTCGACGGATCCGCGGCGGGGGCATCGGCGGCGATCGCCGCTCCCGACCAGACCGCCGGGAGAGCCAGGGCCGCGAGCAGGAGACGGGCCAACCGCGTCATGATCCAATCTTACACGACGGGTCAACCGGCGGCGATCGCGCGCAGCGCCTTCCTCGCCTGGGTCAGGTGATCCATCTCGTGGAGCCGGAAGATCACCGCACAGGCCTTCCAATCGCAGGGCTCGATCCAGTGCATCGGCTTCACCGACCCGCCGGCATCTCGCACGTTGATCACCATGATGATGGGGGCGCGCGCCTCGGTCAGCCGGTCTGGCGCTCCGTCCAGCACCTCCAGCACTTCCCGGTGGAGTTGCCGCAGAGTGGCTCGCAGGTCATCCCAGCGTCGAGACATGGGCCGGGCCGACTGGAGGCCGGCCGGAATCGGGCTGACCGGCGAGTGTCGATTCCCCATCAACGCCCTCATCTCCTCGAGCGCGAGCGGGTGCGTCTCAACGAGGTGGTCGACGATCTCGTGGACGCACCACTCGTCGTCGACCGCCTTCCGCGCGGCCTGCGCCTCGGTCACCGAGTCGAGGAGCGTGTCCACGGTGGCGAACGCGTCGGCAACGCGCTGGCGGATCTGCGCGACCGGCGCCTCGGTCCCCTTCTCCCTGAGGTACGCCTTGGCCTTCACCTGCTCGGGGGGCGTGGTCATGAGAGATCTCCTGGTAAGAGGTAGCGGACGAGCGCGGCCTCGGCGATCCGCGCCGCGCGCGGGAGCGTCATCAGCCCGCGATCGAATGTGAGCTGGAGCGACAGCCCGTCGAGTAACCCGAGCACGACCACGGCGGCAGCCTGTACGTCCACGCGCCTCCACTCGCGGTCGGTGATGCCCTCGGCGAGCGCCACCCCGATCAGGCGCCGGGCCCGTGCGTAGGCCTGCCGGTTCACCGCGGCCAGTCGCCGGTCGTGGAAGGCCTCGCCCCAGAACTCGATGAACACCGTCCAGAAGTCGCGGCTCTCGACGGCAGTCTCGAGGCACGCGCGGATCACGGCCCGAAGCCGCGCACGAGCGCCTCGGGCCCCGCGGGCCTGCGCAGCCACCCGGCGATCGAGATCCGCGGTCACGCGCAGGGCCGCGGCCGCGAGCATGGCGGCCTTATCGCGGAAGTAGTAGTGCAGTATTCCCTGGCTCACCGAGGCTTCGACGGCCACCCGCTTCATGGTGAGCCCGGCGTAGCCGTCACGCGCCAGACAGCGAATGGTCGCGCGCACGATCTGATCGCGCCGCGCCGGGCCCATGCCGCGCCGGGGGGTCAGGGCCGTCTCCGCGGGTAATTGGTTGGTCGACCAATTATCATGAGCAGGAGTATGCCGCGGGGAGAGGGACCGGTCAAGCGCCGAGCTCGCCCGGGACGACGAATCTACCTGTGCCGGGGCCCCTCGAAGGCGTGCTTGAACTCGTGCATGAGGACCTACGGATCGGCCGTGGAGACGATCGTCCAGTCGGCGGGCACGTAGCAGCCGTGGATGCGGCCCTCGGGCGAGGCGTGTCCGCTCCGAAGCCGACCGAGGACGGAGTCAGGAGGGCCAGCGAGGACGGCCATCGGGACCCCCAACCCGGCTCCGTGGCGATCCGGGGGGGGCGCCACCACCCGCGTGAGCGCCCGCCGGCCTTCAGCTCCCCCGACGCCGGCGCTCCGCCGCCCGCTCCGCATCGAGACGCCCACCCTCCGCGCCCGAGTGGTCGGCGTGTACCATCGCCTCCGCGAGCGCACGGTGTCCGGCCTGCTCCGCGATGAGGCGATGCATGGCCTGGCAAATTCGCCGATAGGCCGGATGGCCCTGGGGCGCGGTGCGCAGCTCGATCATGTGCATCGCCTCGCGCGCGTTCAGCTCCATGTAGAACCGCACGCGATACGCCATGGCCACCGCGTACGACGCGACCGCGGGCATCTCGGCGGCGAGCGCGTCGTGGAGCGTCGCCGAGTCCTCCATCACGCGGGTCCAGTCGGCGAGCACGCCCGCGTCCGCGAGCTCGTCGGGGGTGACGTGGCCGTGACGTGTCGAGAGCGTCTGCCACTCGAGCGTGAGCAGGCGGTGCCGCTGCAGATCACGGAACGCCCCGTAGTCTCCCAACACGTCGAAGCGGTACGCGGTACGCTCGAAGGCCCGCCCCGGCTTGTGCCGCCGATTCTCGCGGCGGCCGGCGTAGGCCTCGAGGACCTGCCGCCGCTCCTCGACCGAGAGCTTGCGGGCCACCGCGAGGAGCTGATCGTCGGGCAGCCGCGAGGCGGCGTACAGGGCGGCGGCGACCACCTTGACCTCGCCCTCCGGATCGAAGTCGGTGAGCGTGACCTCGGGCCGAGGCTCGGCGTCGACGCCCTGCAGCAGCCGGGCCGCGACGGCAGCGGTGGCTTCCCGGGTGTCCTCGAGATAGCGGGCCCACACTCCACCCCGCTCGGGGCGAGACAGGCGCTTGAGGAACGCCGGGATCACCCGGTCGAGCTCGACGAACATGAGCTCAGCGTAGTCGCGGACTTCCCGGAGCGGATGCGCCCGCATGCGGAGCACGAGCGCCTCGTAACCCTGGCCGGTACCGAAGATGCCGACGTTCGAGCGGGTGGCGGCGGGCAGGAGCCCCCGCAGGCTGTCGAGGGCCTTCGCGCGGATGGTCATGCGGTAGGCCGCGTCGCTCTCTCCCGTCGGCTGCGGGAAGCGGGCCATCCAGTACTCGCGCATCGGATCGATCCAGCGCGCGTAGGTGTCGAAGGCGCGGTCGAGCACCTCGACGTACCGGGCCCGAAGGGGATGACCGTCGAGCTCGGCCGGCACGTGATACTTGAAGCGGCCCCCTGGCCGATCCGTGTAGGGCACGTAGCGCGTGGACTGCTCGAGGTAGGCCATGAGCCGCCCCCACTCGAGGACCTTGGTCAGGATGTTGGACGCACCCTCGCAGGCCAGGTGCACGCCGCCCAACTGGGCCACCGAGTCGTCGCCGTACTCGCTGAGCACGCGCTCGTAGAGCTGGTCGGCGCGGGTGGTGCCGATGGCCCCTTCCGTCGCCGGCTCCCGGGCCTGCTCCAGGAACTCGTCGAGGAACAGCCGGCGCAGCGATTTCGCGGAGCGGGAGTAGCGCGCGAACAGCGCGCCCTTGACGACCTCCGGAAGATTGATCAGCGCGAAGACCGGCCCCTCGATGTTGGTGAAGTAGGGCGCGAGGGCGGCCCGCTCCTCGGCGGTGAAGGCTTCCACGGCGGTCATCTTAGCACGCGAGTCGACGCGGCCATGATTGCGCCCTCGCCCTAGTTGCATGCTTGCCCGTAGTTGCGTCCGATGCAATAATCCGCGCCATGCCTCGGCCCGGATGGCTGTCCTGTCTGGTCGCGCTAGTCCTGCTCGCCGGGTGCGTGTCGGTCAGGTTCGGTCGCGATTTCCCCTCGCCCGAGGCGCGATGGATCGTCAACGGCAAGACCGACCGCTACGGGCTCGTGCGCATGTTCGGCGAGCCGTACCAGATGGGGATCGACAACGGCGACACGACGTGGCGCTGGTTCTACGGGCAGCGCGACGCCGGCGCCGAGATGAGCAAGGATCTCACCGTGCGCTTCAACGCCGACGGTATCGTCAAGTCGTACTCGTTCACGTCCAGCTTCCCGGACGACATGCGGAGGCTCAGATAGCACCCGACCATTCGAGGAGGGTTCCATGCCCAACATCACCGTCCAGTGGTACGCCGGCCGCACCGACCAGCAGAAGCGCGAGATCGTCGCGGCCATCACCGACGCCATGGTGAAGATTGGCAAGACCACCGCCGATCAGGTTCATGTGGTGTTCCAGGACGTGGAGAAGTCGAACTGGGGCGTGAACGGCAAGCTCGCGAGCGACCGCTAGCGGTGGCGGGACTCCAGGTCGGCTTCATCCCGATCGAGGGTGGACACTACTACCGGGACGCCCTCGAAGAGGTCGTACGCGCCGAGGACCTCGGCTTCGACTCGGTATGGATGGAGGAGCACCACTCGGTCACCAACCACTACTGGCCGTCGCCCCTGCCGGTGCTGGCCGGCTTCGCCACCCGCACGAGCCGGATACGCCTCGGCACCGACATCCTGGTGGCGCCGTTCTACCACCCGGTCCGGCTGGCCGAAGACACCGTCATGCTCGACGTGATATCGGGCGGCCGTTTCGTGCTCGGCATCGCGATCGGGTACAAGCCAGACGAGTTCGCGCTCTACGGGGCTGCGCTCGAGAAGCGGGGCGCACGCTTCGAGGAGCAGCTCGCGATCATGAACGGGCTGTGGACCCAGGAGTCCGTCTCGTTCCGCGGCACCTACTATCAGGTCGAGGGTCGGCTCGAGCCGAAGCCGGTCACCCGTCCGCATCCGCCGGTCTGGATCGGCGGCTGGGGGGACATCACCCTCCGCCGCGCCGCCACGCTGGCCGACAACTGGGTGCCGGGGCCCACCGCGGATCTGCCTCGTCTGCTCGCGGGCAAGCAGCAGTTCATTGCCAATCGGCGCGCGGCGGGCAAGACGGAGGCCGTGACCGAGTGGGCGCTCACCCGTGACGTGATCATCGCCGACACCGACCGCGAGGCGCGCGAGCTCGCCGAGAAGCACATCATGATCTCGTACCGGAAGGAGTACGCGGGAGGCTGGCGCCATCCGTTCATCGACGCCTCCATCGCCACCGATCTCGACGGCCTGATGAAGAATCGCTTCCTCATCGGGGGTCCCGATCAGGTCATCCGCGCGCTCAAGCCCTTCGTCACCGAGTACGGCATGACCCACCTCATCTGCCGCGTCTTCTTCCCGGGCATGCCGCACCGGCACATCATGCGTGAGCTCGAGCTGATCGCGAAGGAGGTCCGTCCCGCCTTCGCCTGAGCCGCCGGGACGGGCGGCGGCCCGTCCGCCCCGATGTGGTACGCTTCGCCCGTGCGCTGGCTGATCGTCCTGCCGTTCGCCCGCCCCGGACACATGGGCATGGACTTCCGCGACGAGCTCGTGGCCATGGGTCACGAGGCGCGGACCTTCGCGTATCGCCGCGACAACCCGCTGTACAAGAACCGCTCGACCAAGGCGACCTACCAGCTCTTCATCCTTCGCCGTCTCGAGCGCGCGTGCGTGGCTTGGCGGCCGGACCTGGTGCTGGTGATCAAGGGCGGGCCGGTCACCCCCGGGCTCGTCCGACGCGTGAAGGCGCGCGTCGACACGCGCTTCGTGAACTTCTTCCCGGACAACCCACTGTGGATGATCCCGTTCGAGTGCATCGAGGCCTACGACGCCTTCTTCACCAAGGAGCGGTACGCGCTCCAGGCGCTCGAGCAGGCCGGGCTGCGGAACCTCCACTATCTGCCCATGTACTGCGTGCCCGAGATGCACCACCCGGTCGAGCTCACCCCCGAGGAGACACACCGCTACGCGGGACCGCTGAGCTTCGTGGGCAGCGCCTACGCGTACCGCGAGCGCTTCGTGCGCGAGCTCCGAGGCTACCCGCTCCGCCTGTGGGGCGGTGGCTGGGACCGCGTGGAGGCCCCCGAGGTCCGCGCGATGGTCGCGGGGGGACCGGTGTGGGGACGGGCCAAGCTCGCGGTCTACTCGGGCTCCGTCCTCTCGCTGAACCACCATCATCCGATGAACGACATCGTCGGGGTGAACACGCGGACTTTCGAGCTGGCCGCGAGCGCCGCCTGTCAGGTCGTGGACGCCAAGGACGAGCTGCCTCACCTGTTCACTCCAGGCGAGGAGGCGATCGTGTACCACGATCTCGGCGAGCTCCGTCGCCAGCTCGACTACTACCTCGCCCACCCCGACGAGGCACGCGACATCGGGGAGCGGGCGCGCAAGCGGGCCCTCGCCGAGCACACCCTCCGCCACCGCATCGAGGCGATGCTGGCCGTGCTCGGGTGAGCCGGGGCCCTCGGCGGGGGAACCGGAGATGACAAGCGCCTCCCGGGCGATGGCGCTCCGCTGCATCGCCTGCGGTGCCGATCACGCCCTCGACTACCGGCTCGAATGCATGCGGTGCAAAGGGCTCCTCGAGCTGCAGTACGACTGGGGGGCGCTGCGCGCGGCCGGCCCCACCGTCCTCGAGGGGCGCGGCCTCTGGCGCTACGCCGCGGTTCTGCCGATCGCGGATCCGGCGCACCGGGTGACCCTGGGAGAAGGCTGTAGCCCGCTGCTCGACTGCCCGGCTCTCGGCCGCGCGCTCGGGGTTCGCCGCCTCCAGGTCAAGTTCGAGGGCTCCAATCCCACTGGCACCGTCAAGGACCGATCGTCGGCGACCGCGGTCGCGGCGGCGCTGCAGTTCGGCTTTCGTGCCACCTCAGTGGTCAGCTCCGGCAACGCGGGCTCCTCGATCGCTGCCTATTCGGCCCGCGCCGGCCTGCGCTCGCTGATCTTCGCCTACGAGCGGACGTCGGCGCCCAAGCTGCTTCACATGACCGCCACCGCCACCGATCTCGTCCTCTACCGGGGTGTCTACGACGACCTGATCGGCCACTGGGACCGGCTCGTCGAGGAGCGGCTCTTCTTCGACTGCGGCGCCTCCCGGAACGCCTACAAGCACGAGGGCAAGAAGACGCTCGCCTACGAGATCGCCGAGCAGTCTCGCTGGCGCGTACCCGACGTCGTGGTGGCGCCGGTGGCGGTGGGCGAGACCTTCATCGCCACCCACCGTGGCTTCGTCGAGCTGGAGCGGCTCGGGTGGATCCCGCGGCGGCCCCAGATGGTGGCCGCCCAGGCCGCTCGCGCCAACGCGATCGCGCGCGCGTGGCGCGAGAAGCGGCCGGTGGAGCCCATGAAGATCGGCTACACGGTCGCCGAGGGGCTGGCCGCCGGCAACCCCGGCCGCAAGGGCGACTGGGTCCTGCGAATCCTGAACGAGATCGGTGGCGTGGCCGGCGATGCGGAGGACGAGGAGATCCTGGAGACGCAGCGCCTCCTCGCCCGCTCCGAGGGGATCTGGGCCGGGCCCACCGGCGTCGCGGCACTCGCGGTGCTGCGCCGGCTCCTCGCCGCGCGCGAGGTCGATCCCGACGCCAGCATCTGCGTGATCCTGAGCGAGACCGGGCTGAAGACCGAGGCGAGCGCGCCGGCGCGGCAGGCCGTCGCGTTCGACGAGGCCTCGCTCCGGCAGACCGTCCACTCCTTGCTCGGAGGCAAGTCGTGAGGCCGCTGCTGGCGGCACTGGCGCTGGCCGCCGCGATCTCCTCGGTGGGCGCGGCCGAGGCCCAGAGCGTCGCGGCGGCGTTCCAGAAGGTGAACACCGCGGTGGTGATCGTCCGGTCCCGCGGGAAGGAGATCGCGGGCACCGGTCAGGTCACCCGCTTCTCGGAGGTCGGCTCGGGAGTCGTGATCTCGAGGGACGGCAAGGTGATCACCGCGGCGCACGTGGTCCAGACCGCGGACGAGATCACCGTCGAGTTCCTGGGCGGCGAGACCGTGACCGCGCGGGTGATCGCATCCGAGCCGGGCGCCGACGTCTCGCTCCTGCGGCTCGAGCGTGTGCCCAGGGCGATCGTGGTGGCGACCCTCGGCAACTCCGACAAGGTCGCGGTGGGCGATCAGGTGTTCATCATCGGCGCTCCCTACGGCATCGCCCACAGCCTCAGCGTGGGCTACGTGACCGCGCGTCACCAGCCGAACACGGTCTACAGCGAGCTGGCGCTCGCCGAGTTCTTCCAGACCGACGCCGCCATCAACCCGGGCAACTCGGGTGGCCCGATGTTCAACATGACCGGCGAGGTGATCGGAATCGCCAGCCACAACATCTCCAGGTCCGGGGGCTCGGAGGGGCTGGGCTTCGTGGTGACGATCAACATGACCCGGCGCCTGCTCCTCGAGCAGCGCTCCTTCTGGAGCGGCATGAGCGGCGTGATCGTGAGCGGCCGGGTCGCCCAGGCCATCAACCTGCCGCAGCCGACCGCGGTGCTCGTGCAGCAGGTCGCGACCGACTCGCCCGCCGCCCGCATCGGGCTCCGGCCCGGAACGATCGTGGCGACCGTCGACGGAAAGCCCATGTTGCTCGGAGGCGACATCATCCTCGCGGTGCAGGGCAAGCGGATCGGTGAGGAGAGCTACGCCGAGCTGCAGGAGCGCCTGAGCCGAGTGCCTGCCGGAAGCCCGATCACCGTGACCGTGCTGCGCGACGGCCACGAGGTCGCGCTGACTTCCGCGAAGCCCTGACCGGGCGGAGGCGGAGGCGGCGCGCCGCGAGAGCCGCCATCTGCGGGTCGCGCTCGACGCCGATCCACTCGCGGCCGAGGGCCACCGCGACCCGCCCCACCGTCCCCGCCCCCGCGAAGGGATCGAGCACCGCGCCGCGCCGGGCCGAGATCTCGAGGATCCCGCGGAGCACCGGGTCGGGCGTCGCGTCCCACAGGCTCTCCGGATGCGAGCGCGGCAGAGGCAGCGTCCAGCAGAGCGTGTGGCCATCCGGCCGCACCGGACGGCCCGCCTTTCGGAACCGCAGCAGGTAGTTGACCCGGTTGTCCCACCGCTCGCGCGACCGCACCTGCGCCCACAGGCCCTTCGACTGGAGGCGGAAGCCCCGGCGCCTCAGGGCCGCGGTCACGAGGGCGTCGATGCCCACCCACTCGAAGCCGTCGTGCCGGTCGCCGATGACGAGCCAGAGGTCGCCGCGGTCGGCGAGCACGCGGCGCCACTCCCGGGCGAAGCCGGCCGCGAGCTCGCGCGCGTAGCGCTCGGCCTGCGCGCGGCCGCGGCCCCGGACCCAGTAGGGCGGCGAGGTCAGGATCACGCCGACGCTGCCGGTGGCGATCCCGGTGAGCCGCCGGCTGTCGCCGACGAACAGTCGGATGCGGCCGTCGCGGCTCGCGTAGCGCTTCACACCGGATTTCCGGGTTGGGTCAGGCGGGGCGCCGACGCTGGCGCAGCAGGAGCGGGACCCCCACCGCCGCCACCGCCATGCCGACCAGGCTCACGATCTGCGCGATCCGGAGCGAGCCGAGCATCAGAGGATCGGTGCGGAGGCCTTCCGTGAAGAGGCGGCCGAGCGAGTAGAGACCGAGGTAAGCGAGGAACAGCGCGCCGGGCGCCCGCTTCAGGCGATCGCGGAGCGTCAGGTAGAGCAGCAAGAACACGATCAGGTCCCAGAGCGACTCGTAGAGGAAGGTCGGGTGGAAGTATTCCGACTGCGCGTACTGCAGCGGCCGGTTCGGGGGCGAGATGAAGAGCTTCCAGGGTAGATCGGTCGGCCGGCCGAACGCCTCCTCGTTGAAGAAGTTCCCCCACCGGCCGATCGCCTGCCCGAGAGCGAGGCTGGGGGCCGCCACGTCGAGGAACTGCCGCAGCGGCAGGTGTCGCCGCCACGCGTACAGGCCGCCGACGAGCACGCCGGCGACGACGCCACCGTGAATGGCGAGGCCACCCTCCCAGACCGCGAAGATTTTACCGGGGTACTGACTGTAGTAGTCGAGGTTGAACATCACGTAGTAGAGGCGCGCGCCGATGAGCCCGCCGAGCAGGGCCAGCTCCCCCGCCTTGAGCAGGCTCTCCGGATCGAGGCCGCGGTCGCGCGCGTCGCGGTGGCCGAGCCACAAGCCGAGCGCCATCGCCAGCGCCATGAGGATGCCGTACCAGCGGAGCGCGATCGGGCCCACGTGGATCGCGATCGCACCCGGGGAGTGGAACATAGAAGGCTTATACGGCCGGAGGCGGAGACTGTCAATAATTCAGCGACTTTTCAAGCGTTTTCGGGTCGAATTTGTTGACACTCCAGAAAACGCTCCGGTATCATCAAAGAAGAAAATATCGCTGCTGTGTCTTTCACCACCCACCTGAGAAGGAGACCCGAGTGCCAGGGCCAGGAAGCGTCAACGGCGGCGTTGCAGACCTCGTCCTCAGCGCCGGTCCCGTCGCCAAACTCATCCTGTTACTGCTCGCGATCTTCTCGATCGTCTGCTGGGCGCTGATCGTCGAGAAGTGGTGGGAATTCCGCAAGATCCACCGCGAGTCCCTCCGCTTCCGCCAGATCTTCCGCGAGGCCCGCCGCTTCTCGGTGGTCTACGCGGCGGCCAAGAAGCACCGCGACAGTCCGATCGCCCAGCTCTACGTGGCGGCCGGTCAGGAGCTGGTCACCGCGTACGGCAGCGCCGAGATGGTCGACCACATCCTCGACGACGCGGAGGAAGGGCTGCCCGCCGAGCGCCTCGAGGCGTCGGGCCGCGCCCTGCGCCGCGCCGGCACCTCCGAGGTCGGGCGCATGGAGCGCTACCTGCCTTTCCTGGCCACCGTGGCGAGCTCGGCGCCCTTCATCGGCCTGTTCGGCACCGTGTGGGGCATCATGACCGCCTTCCAGGGCATCGGTCAGCAGGGCTCGGCCAACCTCGCGGTGGTGGCGCCCGGCATCTCCGAGGCGCTGATCGCCACCGCGGCGGGCCTCGGCGCCGCCATCCCGGCGGTCATGGGGTACAACTTCTTCGTGAACCGGACCAAGCACTGGGCGATGGAGATGGAAGGCTTCACGCTGGACCTGCTGAATGCCTTCGCCCGCCCGGTGCAGAAGGTGTCGCGGGTGAAAGATGGCCATTAAGGTCGACTCGAGCGGCAACGGCGGCAGCTACCAGATCGGCGGGACCCTGGCCGAGATCAACATCATCCCGCTGGTCGACGTCACCCTGGTGCTGCTCCTGATCTTCATGCTCACGGCCCCCCTCATGTACCGAGGCATCGACGTCAACCTGCCCAAGACGGCGGGCAAGCCGACGGCCACCGAAGAGCGGATGGTCCTCACGCTCACCAAGGAGCAGACCATCCACATCAACGACAAAGTGGTCCCGCTCGCCTCGCTCGAGCAGACGCTGCGGGATCTGTTCAAGAACCGCCAGGACAAGACCCTCTACCTGCGGGCCGATCAGGCGCTGCAGTACGGGTTCGTGGTCGAGACCATGGACCGCATCCGGCGCTCCGGCATCGAGAAGCTGGGCATGGTCACGGAGCCGTCTCGCGCTCGATGAGCACGACGGTGGCCGCCCGTCGCTACTCCATGGGCCCACTCCCCGATCCCGGCCTGAGGCGACCGGGGCCGGCGCTGAGCCGGCACCGCCTGCCCATGGCGGCCCTCACCTTCTCCGCCCTCGCCCACGTGGCGGTGTTCGGAGGCCTCACCGCGTTCGTGATGTGGAGCGGCTGGCGCCCGGAGAAGGTGCAGGTCGTGAACCTGGTGCCGATGGTCGCGGCTGTCGGCGTGCCCAATGCGGCCCCCGCGCCGGCGCTGCCCTCTCGTCCTCAGGCCCCGGTGGCCCCGCGCGCGCCCGATCCTGAGCCCGTGCCCAAGGCCCCGACTCCTCCGCGCGAGGCACCCCCGCGCGAGGCGCCGAGCCTGCCGGCCCCGTCACTGCCGACGGTGCGACCCCTACCGCCGCGCGCGGCCACGCTGCCGCGCCCCGGCGAGAAGGAATTGCCGCCGCTCGCGACGCCGCCGTCGGGAGCCCGGCGTGGTGAGAAGACCGCGGAGTCGCCGCGCCCTCAGGAATCCGCATCGCTCGGCGCGCCCACCGGCGTCGTGACCGGCTCGGGCGCGCTGACCCTCGACGTGGGAGACTTCCCCTACGCGTGGTACCTGCGTCTGGTGCTCCAGAAGGTCGAGCAGGAGTGGCAGCGCCAGAACCAGCCCAACGATCCGTCTCAGAAGCCGCAGATCTACGTCGAGATCCAGCGCGACGGCTCGATCGGGCCGCCCGCCATCCACAAGAGCTCGGGCAACGCCTTCTATGACAACGCGGCCCTCCGCGCGGTCATGGGAGCGAGCCCTTTTCCGCGACTGCCAGATGACTGGACGAAGCCCTCGCTCCGCATCCTCTTCACCTTCGATCTACGTCGCGGCTGACAGGCAATGGGTGAGTCATGGACAACCTGATGCGTCCCGGCCGTCCGCTGGGCGTGCTCGTGGCCTTGGTGGCACTGGCCGCGGTCGCCGGCGCCCTCTCCTCCCCACCCGCGGCCCGCTCGCAGGCCGCCGACGTGCTCCTCAACGTGCTCGCCACCGGGGCCAAGAAGCTCAACATCGTCATCCCGAACTTCACGGTCGTCGCGGGCACCGACTCCGCTGGGCTGAGCAAGGGCATACCGCAGGTGGCGGCCCGGGACCTGACCTTCTCCGCGCTCTTCAGCGTGGTCACCGAGGTGCCGCCCATCGCGCCCGGCGACCCCGCGGCCCTGCGCGCGGCTTTCGCGAACTTCGCGGCGGCGGGCGCCCACGCCGGCCTGCACGGCCTGCTCACCCTGCGGGGGGACCGGGCCGAGGTCGAGATGCGCCTGCACGACCTGACCTCGCCCGAGTTCCGGCTGATCGGAACCAAGAAGATCGAGATGCCGACGGCCCAGGCGCGCCGCCTCGCCCACAAGATCGCCGACGAGGTGGTCATGCAGTTCACCGGCGAGCTAGGGATCGCCGACACCAAGATCGCCTACGTCGGCGTGGTCTCGGGCAACAAGGAAGTGCACATGATGGACTACGACGGCGCGAACCCCAATCGCGTGACGTCGAACAAGTCCATCAACCTCTCGCCGGTCTGGAGCCCGGACACCCGCTCGCTCGCCTTCACCTCGTACATGCGGGGCTACCCGTATCTCTACCGGATGTTCCCGTTCGAGAACCGGCCGGTCCAGGTGCTGGCCGGCTTCCTCGGGATCAACACCTCGCCCGCCTTCAGCCCGGACGGCCGCTCGGTCGCGCTCACCCTGTCGCGCGACGGGAACCCGGAGGTGTACGTGCTGAACCTCGCCACCGGTGCCTTCCGGCGGCTCACCTCCTACGCCGGCATCGACACCGAGCCCAGCTGGTCGCCCACCGGGCGCGAGATGGCGTTCGTCTCGGAGCGCGCCGGCGGGGCCCAGATCTTCATCATGGACGCCGAGGGAGCCAACGTGCGGCGGGTCACCCAGGCGGGCTTCAACACCCAGCCCCGCTGGTCGCCCAAGGGCGACACGATCGTCTACACCTCCCGGCAGGGCAATTTCGACCTGTGGGCGGTGAGCCCCGACGGGTCCAATCTGCGCCGGCTCACCGCCGGCCCCGGCAACAACGAGGGGGCGTCCTGGGCTCCGAACGGGCGGCACCTCGTGTTCCAGTCGAATCGGTCGGGAAGCTATCAGCTGTTCACGATGCTGGCCGACGGCAGCGAGCAGCAGCCGCTCCCGCGAGGGCCCGGTGAGTCAACAAGTGCTTCTTGGTCACCGCGTCTTCCGTGATAGGATGGCCCGGTGGCGCCAATCGCAGTGATATGACGACGAAAACAAGGAGGATCTGGCTCATGGCGCATCGACGGGGAAGCGCGCAGCTGCTCGCAATCCCAGTGCTCGCCCTCTCTCTCTTCCTCGTGGGGTGTCCCAAGCGGCCGGCAACGACGGCGGCCTCTGCGCCGGCTCCGAGCGGCGCGGCGCCTTCTGCCGCGGCGCCTGCGACCCCGTCCGCTCCTTCGATGACGCCGGCGCCGATGGCGCCCGCGACCGCCGCGCCGGCGACGCCGCCGCGTCCGAGCGAGTTCGCGGAGAACGCCAACCTCAAGGACGTGTTCTTCGACTTCGACAAGTACGACATCCGGCCCAACGACGCGAAGACGCTGGATGCCAACGCGGCGTGGCTGAAGTCGAACGACAACCTGGTGCTGATCGAGGGACACTGTGACGAGCGCGGCACCAACGAATACAACCTCGCCCTCGGCGAGCGTCGCGCGAAGTCCACGATGAACTACCTGGTCGCCCAGGGCGTGCAGGCCAGCCGCATCACGATCATCTCGTACGGCAAGGAGCGACCGACCTGCACCGAGCACACCGAGGACTGCTGGGCCAAGAACCGGCGGTCGCACTTCCTGACCAAGGCGCGCTGAACCACGCCGGGGACGATCCCGTGCGCAGGTCGATGACGAAGGGGAGCCTCCGGCTCCCCTTCGTTGCTTGGAGCCTCCTCGCCGCGGTCGTGGCGGGGAGCGCGGGTTGCGCCGACGTCTCCGGCGACTCGCTCCAGCAGGACGTGGCCCAGATCCGCCAGGATCTCAACTCGCTGACCCTCAACGTCCACCGCAGCCGCGGCGACACCGAGACGGTGGTGGGCCAGCTCGACCGACGCACCCGCGAGCAGTCCATCGAGACCTCCAAGCAGCTCGCGGCGCTGAATGCGCGCCTCGATGCGCTCTCCCAGGAGGTCGCCCGCGTATCGGCACGCGTCGATGATCTGTCGCAGCGGGTGGACAGCATGGGGCGCCAGCCGGCTCCATCCGGCGGCGGCGCCCCCCCGCCCGCCCGCTCCGGGGCGACCCCCGGACCCGCTCCTTCCGTGGCGGCGGTGCCCCCACCCGCGCGCGCCGGCGCCTCCGCCGAGGAGAGCTACCAGGCCGCGTATCTGGACTTCAGCAAGGGCCTCTACCCCCTGGCCGTGTCGGGCTTCCGCGATTTCCTCCGGCGCTTCCCGGATTCAGCGCTCGCGGACAGCGCGCAGTACTGGATCGGCGAGGCCTACTTCAGCCTCGCGCGCGCCACCGCGGGTCAGCCCGAGAAGGCGCGAGAGAACATGGAGCAGGCGGTCCAGGAGTTCCGCAAGGTGGTGGTCGCCTACCCCCGCGGCAGCAAGGTGCCGACCGCGCTCTACAAGGAAGCCCTGGCCTTGGTCGAGCTCAAGCAGACCGCGCTGGCTCAGGCGAGGCTACAATACCTCGTCGAGCACTTCCCGCAGTCGGAAGAGGCCCCGCTGGCGAAGGAGCGGCTGGCCGGCCTGAAGGAGTAGCGGGTCCGCTCCGCCAGGCGCGGAAGCGAGCTACGACTGCTCGTCCTGCTCGGCGGGGTTGAACACCCAGATCACGGTCACGTCGTCATCCGGGTTCGAGAAGACCATCACGCTGCGCTCCGGATCGGGGCTCGATACGTCCTGCACCTCCACGGCCGCCGCGACCGCCCTGGACATCGGCGCATGCACGCTCGGCCACATGACCAGCGCGACGGCCAGGGTCGAGACCAGGACGCCGCTCAGGGCCATCCGCGGGTGGCCCCAGACCGGCTTCCAGTAGGGCAGCCACCAGGCATCACGGACCGGCCGAGGGACCTCCTGGACGATCCGCGTTCGGACAGACGGCCAGAAACCGGACCAGTCGGGGTCAGCGACCTCCACCTGGCTGCTCTGGATGAGCGCCCGGAGCCGCCGCAGCCGCTCCACCTCGGGGCCACAGCTGGGACAGCGGGAGGCGTGCTGGGTGGCCATCCGACCCA
>Ga0335085_10007376_pt1 | contig 17098 bp, 15 predicted proteins | sample Lox_Sample_45_FD_206712 | JGI IMG/M metagenome (GOLD analysis project Ga0335085, IMG submission 206712) | Soil microbial communities from Loxahatchee National Wildlife Refuge, Florida, United States - Lox_Sample_4.5 | ecosystem: Environmental > Terrestrial > Soil > Wetlands | place: USA...
TGCGCGGTCACAAAACGTCCGCGTGGCTTCACCAAGCGCAGCACGGCGCCGCGCAATGCCGCCAACGGACCCCACGTGCAGAACTGGGCGGGAAATTCCCCGCGAGCGACCAGGATTTCGTCGCCGGGCTCCCAAGGCAGTGACGCGGCGATGGCCGCAAGGCCCGCGGATGCTCCAGTGGTGAGGCCAATCTCCTCCGACGCCGCTCCGGTGAGCTGGGCGAGTAGGCCGCGCACGCGCGCGGGAAGCTCGAAGTAAATCGACTCCTCGATCTTGTAGGGATGGCGCTTCAATTCCATCGCGGTCTCCAACGCCTTCAAGGATGCGCGCGGCAACGGACCATGATTCGCCATCGCCAGGTAAGTGACGTCGTCAAACTCGATAAATTCCGAGCGCCAGTCGGCAACCGCGGCAACCGTCGCAGGCATCGCTTCGCTCCTCCGCGCATCGCCGAAGATTGGAAACTGCGGTGGGTGCGCGGCACTATTCTCCACGCGCGGGGCCACCGGCGGCCAGAGCCAATTTGGGGTGGGCCAGGCCAAAGCGGTGCGGAGACATGCCCGCGTCCGGATTCGGGAGCCGCGCAGCCGCGGCTTCCCGCGTCTAAAAATATTCACGAAGGGAACGAAATTCGGGGATCACCAGGAGCTTTCCGGGGCCGCTGGAGAGCTCGTCGTGTTCGAACACCCAGGTTTTGGCGTGCGGAATGAAGACGGCGTTCAGTCCGGCGGCGAGCGCTGGGTTGATATCGCTGCGGGGGCTGTTGCCGATCATCCAGCCGTGGGCCTTGACGATGCGATGGCGGTTCACCAAGCCCTTATAGGTTACGGTATCTTTCTCCGCCACAATTTCCACGGCCTCAAAGTGCACTTGGAGCCCGGAGCGCTCGAACTTTCCGGCTTGCTCCGCCGGCTCGCCTTTGGTGCACAGGATCAGGCGGTGGCGCTCGGCGAGGTAGGTAAGAGTTTCCGCGACGCCTTCCAACAGGGTGGGCGGCGTGGAAGAAAGCTCGGCGACGAGGACTTCAATGCGCTTGAGCATCTCCCGCCGAGCCATGTGTCCGGCCAGCTTCAGGTAGGTTTCTTCGATGGCTCCGTGGAAGCTGCGCACGCCAAAGCCGTGCTGGCGGATCTTGCGCCGCTCCGTTTCATTCAGGATGTGGCGCATGTAGGGACGGGAAAACCCCAGCGGCTCGAGCAGGGCCAGGAATTCGTCAATCACGCGCTCGAAATGAATCTGGTTTTCCCAAAGCGTGTCGTCCGCATCGATCAGCAGGGTTTCGCGCCGCATGGGGAATCCATTGCGTATTATCGCAGAAGCGTGGGGAGTTTGCGCCCGCCGGGCGCGTCCGGCGGAGAGTTACTGCGGCCTGACGGCGCGGCGCCAGCGGCCCAGGGCCACCCCGCTCCATACGATCTCCACCACGCCGAATGGCCAGGCACCCTGGAGAAAGCCGTAAACAGAGGCCAGCAGACACGACAAGGCGAACGCCAGGATGAACCATGGGCTGCGGCGCTCCAGCGCGTAGCACAGCATCATGGCGGTCACGGCGAATAATCCGAAGATGGTCAGGGGGTTCACAGCGATTTCATTCCGGCCCGCAGTCCTTCAGCCCGAGGGATTTCCTCGCTCGATACCCGTCCGCGCAATGAGCATTCGTCAGGGCTGCTTCGGGCGGTGAGTGGAGAGCGCCTCGAGGATGTTGCGGCCGGTTTTTTGCGCCAGGCCGAATTGCGCCAGGTAGTCCTGGAACTCGCGGTTCACGTCGAGCGCGGCCTGGGGATCGAGCTCGGTGCGCAAAATCATGTCGCGCAGGCGCACGGGATGCGGAAGCAACGCGTCCTCATTCAACTCTTCCAGAGCGGCGGCGATGTCGTATTTGCCCATGGATTCCTCCTGCGGATGGGACGAGCTGGCCGGAGGCGGCGGGCCGGCGAGCCTCAGGCAAGCGCGCTCAAAAATTCGTAGCGGTCGATGCGCGCGGCCACGCCGCGCCGGCTTTCAAAATCCTCGACGCGCACCACGGTCCCATAACATTGGATGTGCACGTCGCCGGCCATGGTGACTTCTTTGGGCAGGGTGAGCACGAATTCCACGGGCATGCCGGCCTGGAAGGAGCTGTCGATCACGAAATAGAGGCCGCGGAAGCTCACATCCCGTGTGCGCGCCTCCTGCTGGACCTTCAATGTGCCGCTGCTGAAGCGGATGGTCAGCGGGAGGTTCATGTTGAAGCGCCGGGAGGCGCGGCGTTCCATGTCGCTCATGCGGCAGACCTCGACCGTCCCCATTCGATTGTCACCCTAACACCGAATCCGTGCGCTCCGCAATGGGGGCGCCGCCGGCCTCCCGCAGGTGTGGTGGAAGATTTACACGTCTTGACTTGGAGTCCTGCGGACGCTACTTTTGCGGGTCACCATGCCTGAGTCCAGCGAAGGCCGGCTGCGCCCGCGGGTGCGCACGGAACTGGCCATCCGCGTCCGCCAGATCGGCCCGCCCCGGGAGTCCATCGAGGTGACCACCACTCTGGACGTGTCCCGCAATGGGGTGCTCTTCCGCACACGCCAACCGTATGAAATGCACAGTACCGTGTGGGTGATTGTGCCCTACAACCCGCAGGCCGCGGCCGGCGATCCAGAGTTCCCCGCCACGGTGGTGCGCATCGACAACTCCGCGGACGGCTCGAAAGAGGTGGCCGTCCGCTTCTTGAACGCGAGGACGGATCCCACGCCCATCCACGTGCAGGGACGCAGCGTGATGACCGTGGCTCCGGAGCGGCGGTCGAAGGACCGCTCCAAGCTCAGCCTGCCGATCCGCGTGCGCAGCGAGACCACCACGGAAGTGACCAGCACGGAAGACATCTCGCGCACGGGAGCGCTCTTCCTGAGCAATCGCTCCTACACGGTTGGAGAGAAGGTATGGGTGACAGTGCCCTACAAGCCGGAAGACCCGCCCCAGGAGATTGATGCGCGCGTCGTACGCATTATCGAGCGCCCGTCGAAGGTGTGCGTGGCGGTGCAATACCTGCGCACAACCGGTGTCCGCCTTCCGGAAGTTTGAGCCGCCCCGGCCGCCGCAGTTCCAAACACCGCCGGGTGCAACGCATGGCCCAGGAAAATCCAGTCTTCCACCGCAGCCTGTTTCTCTCCGGCCCCGCCGGCCGGCTGGAAGCGCAACTCTGGACCAGCCGCGCACCGGAACCTCTGATGGCGGCGTTGGTGTGCCATCCGCACCCGCTCTACGGCGGCACGATGCACAACAAGGTGGTCTTTCAGGCGGCGAAGAGCCTGCACCGGCTGGGCCTGCCCGTGCTGCGTTTCAACTTTCGCGGGACGGGATTGAGTGAAGGAGCGCACGACCGCGGGGCCGGCGAGCGGGACGACGTGCGCGCCGCGCTCGATTTTCTGGCCGGCGAATTTCCCGGCCGGCCGCTGGTACTTGCGGGATTCAGTTTCGGCGCCTGGGTGGGATTGCACGCCGGCGCCGGGGACGCGCGCGTGACGCGCCTCATCGGGCTGGGCATACCGGTGAATGATTCGGAGTTCAGCTATTTACGGGGTTCGGCAAAACCGAAGCTGTTCATCGTAGGGACTGCGGATCGATTTGCATCGCGCGAGCGCGTCGAGGCCCTGGCGAATTCCCTGCCCCCGCCGACGGCGCTGGTTTTCGTCGAGGGCGCCGACCATTTTTTTACCGGTAAACTCGGCCAGGTGGATTCCGCGATCACCGCATGGATGGAATCGCTGGGCTCATAGCGCTGGCGGCAGGATGCGCCCAGGCGCGCTGCAGGGGGGATGGGGATTCCGCCGAAAGAAGAGGGGCGCGGCGAGCAACGCCCCGACGCAGGACGCAGACGCTACTCTTCGCGGAATAGGCTCCAGAATTTCTCTCCGCTCAGGGGTGCTTCGCCCACCAGTCGCAGATTGGCGCGCGCGTGCGGCGCCCGGCTCATGCCGACGAGCGCTGTGGTCAGCCCCGGGGCGGAGCGCGCAAATTGCAACGCGCGCTCGAAGTCATTTTCCAGGCCGATGTTTGCCGCCAGTGCCGGAGGCAGGCCGCGTCCCAGGCGCCCTTGCAGGGTGGGCGCGCTGGCCATGACCGTTACTCCAAGCTCCGCGGCCGCGGCCAGCAGTGGCAATTCGCGCCCATTCACCAATTGATTCGGCAGCACCACCGCCTCCGGCATCATGAGATTGACCGGAAGCTGAACGTAGCCGAAATGGTGCGCGTCGCCGGCCACCTCCCGGGCCACCGCCGCAACGTCTGCGAGGGAATGAAGGCCGGGGGACCCGGCGGGCTGGCGGAAACCGTTCCAGGTGGCCAGGCCGTAAGCGCCAATTTTGCCAGCGGCCGCGGCGCCCTCCAGGAATTCAAAGGCCGCGCGCAGGCGTTTGCGGAATTCCTCCGGGGAGACTTCTTCGAGCTGAGTCTCCGGATTATGAACATAATAGACGTCCACGCCTTCCACGCCCAGATTGCGCAGGCTGCGCCCGAGCTGGTCCTGGAGATAACGCGGGGTCATGGCATGGCAGCCGCCGGAGATCTCCGCGGGCTGGAGAATTCCTTTGTCAAAATACTCGCGCGAGAAATATTCGCGCGTATTTCCGGGCGGATCGCCGTCGGGAGTCAGGAAGCCTCCCTTGGTGCAGAGGAACAAGGCTTCGCGGGCCAGGCCGCGAGCGGCGAGTCCCACCAGCGCCGCGCCAATCGAACGCTCGCTGCGCTGCAGGCGGTAATTGATGGCGGAATCGATTACGTTGATCCCGCCGAGCACCGCCTCGACGACCGAGTCGGTGTAGCCGCGGTCCGTGGCCGCATCGGGCTGGCCCAGGTAGGTGCCGATGCCCAGGGAGGAAAGCGTCAGCCCATTGCGCGCGCGGAAATGGCCGGGCGCGGCTTTGCCCTCGAAACGTGCGGCGTACTCGCGGGTGGCGTGCGGCGTGGCGAGATGCGGCATCCATGCCCCTTCCAGGAGGGACGCGGAAGTATAGCAGCAGCATCTCCGCAGGTTAGAAATGCAAAGTCAGCGCGCCCTGGACGGTCCGGGGAGACACAAAGTGGGTACCCGAAAAACTCGACAGGAAGTTATACAGCGCCACTTTGTCCGTCAGGTTGACCACGGTGAACTTGCCGCTTAGCTGATAGCGTTCCTTCTTCCAGATGCGGTCGGCACCCAAAGCAATGTCGAACAGGTTGCGCGGCGCGATGCGGGAGGGGTTGGTGTCGGGATTATAGGTGCCTGGCGCAGCGATATGAATCCGCGTGGCGCCGCGGCTTGGGTTGCTGCAGCTGCGCAAAGGCTGGGTGACCGTGGCGAAGACGTCTCCGCAGAAGAGCCCAATGGCCTGCTGCTCGTCCCCTGTCAGCGTGAGTGCGGTGGGGTAATCCGGAACGCTGACCACCACCAGGCCGCTGTCATAACGCCAGGTCAGGCCGGCCCAGAGGCCGCGCAGGCTCTTGCGCGCGAATTGATATTGCAAATTCGTGGTCTGTTGAAACGCCTGGTCATGATCGGGACGGGCCACGGGAGGGTAGGCGGTACCGAAATCGATTCCCCCAATCTCTGGACTGAAGAGCCGGGACCGGGTGTGCCCGAGCACGGCAAACGCGCTGAGGCCGTGCAGATTGTGAAGGGTGACACGCGCCAAGGCGCCGTCGATTTTCGATTTGCGGAACTGAATGGGAAAATTGAGCGGGGTATTTAAGATGGTATTGAAATCGTAAGCCCCGTCCGTGTACTTCCAGAAGTACTCGGCCTGGACGCTGACCTTAGAGCCAAACTCCTGTTCCAGACCGGTGTTGAACTGGTTCCGGCGGGCCGGCGTGAGCGGCTGAACCCCGGAGGATCCCAGCGAGCCGTTGGCCAGTCCCCCGGGCCCCGTGGAGCTGGAGAGAATCAGGTTTTCGTTGTAGGGGGTGAGAAAAATTCGGGCATAAGAAACGTGAAAGACGGTTCCGGTCGCGTGCAACTGATAGCTGACCCCGGTTCGCGGTTCGAATCCGTACGCGTGGCTCAAGCCGTCGTAGTTGTCAAAGCGCAATCCCAGGTTCAGATGAAACCGGCCCAGTTGCAGGCTGTCCTCTAGGTAGGCGCTTTCTTCAAAGATGGTGGCTGCGCCGCGGAACACGAACAGCGATCCTCCCCGCGTCAGATCGTAGGGAAGCAACGCGGGTTGGAACCCCGGGTTTTGCGCATACCCGGCTGCGGCGCACTGCATGGCCGAGGTGAGCGAAGCATCCGCCACCGGCACTCCTTGACCATTGACGCAAGGAGAATTGAAAGCCGGGTCGGTCAGGCCGGTGGTGAAAAACTCCGACAGTGGCGTGACCTGTATCTGGATTCCGCCCTTGACCGAATTCCGGCCGTGGACATAGGCCAGGTCGGCTCGCATACCAGTGCTGGTCAATCGCCGGGATTGCGCCAGGGTAGCCGGCTGATCCGAAAACAGTTCCTCGGAAGGGTAGTAGTTCACGCGGTCCTGCCGCACCCAGGTGTTCGCCGTGAGCAAGAGCTCGGGATTGAGCACGCGAGAGAACGCCAGCCCCACGTTGAAACTGGTCATGTGCTGACGCTGGTCCTGTCCGGCCGCCTGCTGGTCGTAGGTATTGGGCACCTGGAACCAGGAGTGCGCAGCCGTGAGGTTGAGATGCAGCGAAGTGCTGTCGCTGGGCCGCCAGTCGAACCGGTCGAACAGGCTCTCCGCGTTGCCCCAGGCGTGCAGTGGCTGGAACTCCGGAGCGTCCAGAAAACGCGCGCTGTCCACCGCGTCCAGGGCCAGGAAGTTCCCGAATTGCTTGGACCCGGCAGACAGCGTGACGCTTGCCGTAGGAGTGGAAAAGCTTCCGTAGCCTAGGGAAATCGTCCCGTTGGCTGGTCCGGAGTCCAGTCCGGAGCGCGTCGTGGCCTCGACGATCAGACTGGTCTTGTCGCCAAACTCCGCCGGGGGAGCGCCCTGAAGAGTGGAGAGTTCCTGAAGAGTGCTCGCGGCAATTTGGTTGGAGAAGATCCGGCTCTGCTGATCCGAGATCGGCTGGCCGTCAACACTAAAAGAAGTCTCCGCGTGTTCTCCCAGCGGGTGGAAGACTCCGTTGGAATCTGCGGCCACGCCGGGTGTCGCCAGAGTCAAGATGGAGCTGAGCGCCGCGTTTACACTTTCACTGGGCAGGTTCTGGATTAGTCCCTGGCCGAGCCGAGTCTGGGCGACATTGAGCGACGACAGGTCGGCGCCGCCTTCCGCCACGGTCACTTGCTGGGAAACGGCGGCCAGACGCAAGGTCACTGCCAGGCGCACAGTCTCGCCTGCATGCACAATGACTGTTTGCTGATGTTGCCGGAAGCCTTGGGCCTCCACCGTGAATTCATAGTCCCCGGCCGGGAGTCGCGGAAACGCGAACCGGCCGTCCGCGCCGCTTTTGGCTGTACGCCGTAATCCGGCCGCCCGGCTACTCACCGCGACCGTTGCCTGCGGAATGGCCCCGCCCGAGGCGTCCGTGATTTCGCCCGCGATGGCGCTGGTCGTTTCTTCCTGCGCCGCGGCTGGGATTGCGCAGGCAAGCGCCAGGGTCATCAGGGTCAGCAATCCCACTGCAAGCCGCAGCAGAACGCCTGCGCACATGGTTGGAAGCGATGCTCTGGGCATAGGCAGATTCCGCCGCGGGCGAGCGGCGCGAAATAGGTTAATCTAGGTTAATATTGTAGGTCAACAGCGGTAATGTGAATCGGTAAAATCCAATTAATGGATGGAAGGGCCGCCCACATCGCACGCAGCACGCCGCAAAGGAGCGCAACCGGCAAGGCCCCTCAGGGGCCGGCCGCGCCCGCGGCCAGCAGGCGCGAACAGGCGCGCACGATGCGGCGGTAGGGCCAGCCCACGGCCGCGGGCGTACCTGCCGCAGAAGGCAGGCCGGCGGGGCCGGGCAAGCCGCCGCGCGCCGGCTCGGCGTAAAGAATTTCTCCGTGCCGCGGCTTCGAGTAGTACCAGCGCGCCAGGAGCGAGAGATGATCGGCGCGGCGGTCCACGCAGGTGGAGTCACCCGGCAATTCCTGGGCGGCGTCCGATTCCAGCCGCTCGCGCAGAATGGCCTCCACGGAGCGGGGTTCCGCGGCCAGTGAACCGAATTCCAGAAGCAGGGGCGGTTCGAGAAATCCCCGGCGCACCGGAAACACGGCGATGGATTGCTCCGCCGCCGCACGCTGGAGGACCACGGCATTCAGCTCTTCCAGATTGCGGGCCAGCTCCGGCAGCAGGCGCAGCGCGGCGCTGACCTTTTCCATTTTCTTATGGACCACGGCGCTTCGTTCGAAATCGAGCGAGGCGCTCGCCGCGTCCCGGCCCGATTCCAGTTCCGTGGCCAGCGACGCGCCGCGCGAGCGGAGAAATGAATCCACGCGCACCACTTCGGCGGAGTATTCCTCGTCCGAGCAGCCGGCGAAGCACGGCGCCAGGCACATCTTCATTTCCGAGTAGAGGCAGCCGGGAAATTTCGGGTCGCGCTGGATGCGGATCTGGCAGCGGCGGATCTTGAAGAAATTCAGCGCCTGGCTGAGAAAGGCGTCCGCCGAACGGCGCGAGGCAAATGGCCCCAGATAGAGCGCGCCGTCTTCGAGGATCCGCCGTGTGACATAGGCGCGGGGATAGGCGCTGCGCAACTTCAGTTTGACGAGTACCGGCGGGCGCAGACGCATCCAGGAGCGATACCGCCCGCGATGAATCTGCGCGGCGTGATGATAGAGCACGAGCGCCTGCTCGAAGCGCGAGCCGACGATGCGGTAGCGGACGCGGGTGGCGAGTTCGCGCAGGTTCAGCCGCCGCGAAGGCTCGCGCGCAGGGCCCAGTAGAACGCCCAGCCGGCGCTGCAAATCCGCGGTGCGCGCCAGGTACGGCCGCGCCCCGCTCTCCCCCGCGCGCAGCTCCAACAGGAATACCGCAGGCTGCGCCGGAAGCGCTGAAAAGAATTCCTCGTCCCTCCCGGGGTCGAACTCCCGGACCTCGTGTAACTCAAACATGCGATGAGAATACACCGGGGCGAAGCTCAAAGTTGAATGTGGCCGGGGCGGGTAGCCGGCGGCGCTTCCGGGACGTGCAAGTAGCCGACGCGGGGCCGAGAGACCGATTTTCGAGTTTCGCTGCTAGGACTTCAACACCCAGGCCGAAATCACCAGGCGCTGGATCTCGCTGGTGCCTTCGTAGATTTCGGTGATGCGGGCATCGCGATACATGCGCTCGACGGGATACTCGCGGCTGTACCCGTTGCCGCCGTGCACCTGGATGGCTTTGTGGGTGACGCGGGTGGCCATTTCGCTGGCAAAGAGTTTGGCCATGGCCGCTTCCAGGGAAAAGCGCGCGCCGGTATCCTGCTTCCAGGCAGCGCGCCGGGCCAGCAGGCGTGCGGCCTCGATTTCCGTGGACATATCCGCGAGCATGAACTGGATGGCCTGGAACTGGGCGATAGGGCCGCCGAAGGCCTGGCGCTCCTGGGCGTAGCGCAAAGCTGCCTCGAACGCGCCCTGTGCGATGCCCACGGCCTGGCTGGCGATGCCGATGCGCCCGCCATCCAGAGTGGAAAGCGCCACTTTGTAGCCTTCGCCTTCGTTGCCGACGCGGTTTTCGGCGGGCACTTCGCAATCGGTGAAGGAGAGTTCGACGCACGCGGTGGCGTTGATGCCCAGCTTTTTTTCTTCCTTGCCGACCTTGAAGCCGGGAGTACCGCGCTCGATGACCAGCGCAGTAATTCCCTTCTCGCCTTTCGAGGGGTCGGTGTTCACGTAGGCCAGCACCGCATCGGCCGCGCCGCCATTGGTGATCCAGGCCTTGGTGCCGTTGACGATGTAGCGGTCGCCCTTGCGCACGGCCACGGTGCGCAGCGCGGCGGCGTTGGACCCAGCGTGGGGCTCGGTGAGCGCATAGCAGCCGATTTTTTCTCCGCGGGCGAACGGGAAAAGAAATTTCTTCTTCTGTTCGGGGGTGCCAAAGCGGTGCAGGGGGTCGCAGAAGAGCGAGTTCTGGACAGAAAGAATCGTGCCCGTCGAGGCGCAGACGCGCGAGAGTTCCTCGATGACAATGGCGTAACTGACGTGGTCAAAGCCGGCGCCGCCCTCGTCTTCCGGAATGGCCACGGCAGTGAGCCCCAGCTCCGCGGCTTTGCGAAATGTTTCCCGGGGAAATTCTCCGCTCTCGTCGAGGTGACGCGCCAGCGGCTTTACTTCTGCCTCCGCAAACTCGCGCACCGTTTTGTGCAGCAGCTTCTGTTCTTCGCTCAGCTCCAAATGCACACGTTTTCTCCCGAAAGCCGCAGGCCCGAAGTGATGGCAGAAGTATATAGCGTGCGCCCAGCAGATCGAAATGCGGCGCGGCAGGTTTCGGGGCAAAGTTTTGTCTTGCAATTGCCGCAGGTTTGCTGGCTCACTAAAATGAGGCCTGACGAAAGTACGCGCAGCTATATTTCAACCGCGGGCTGTGGCAGCCGCGGCTCCGGGAGGTGGACTATGAGGTCATGCGAGCCCGCGCTGATCCTCGTCCTGGCGCTCTCTGCGCCGGTCCTGGCGCAGGAACATACTGGGGATCATCCCGTGCCGGAAAAGCTGGGCAAAGTAACGTTTTCCACCACGTGTGCTCCAGGAGAGCAAGCCTCATTTGATCGCGCAGTGGCGCTGTTGCACTCCTTCGCCTATAGCGCAGCCGAAGAAGCCTTTCGAGGGGTGGCGCAGAAAGACCCGGAGTGCGCCATGGCCGGATGGGGCCAAGCCATGTCCGGATTTCATCAGATCTGGGATGATCGCATCACCCCGGCGGCCCTGGAGCGGGGCCGAGGGGTCATCCTGTGGGCGCAGAAGATTACGCGAGGCTCGGCGCGGGAGCGAGAGTATGTTGCCGCACTCGCCCCGATGTTCCTGGAGGCCGAAACGAGGGCTTACGATTCGCGATTGCAGGGATACGAGCGGGCGATGGGGGCGCTCGCGGCGCACTACCCGGACGATCCCGAGGCGCGCATCTTTTACGCGCTATCCTTGCTAGCCACAGCCTCACCAGGCGACAGGACTCACCAGCATCAAAAGCAGGCCGTGGACCTGCTCGAACCGCTGCATCGGCAATTTCCGGAGCACCCTGGAGTGATCCACTATTTGATCCACGCGTACGACAACGCGGAAATGGCGCCGCGAGGAGTTGAAGTGGCGCGGGAGTACGCGCGGATCGCGCCTTCGGCCCCGCATGCGCTGCACATGCCATCGCACATCTTCACGCGCCTGGGGATGTGGAAGGATTCGATCGCGTCGAATCTCGCTGCCCGCGCGGCCGCGCGGGCGCAAGGCGACACCGGCGAAGAGCTCCACGCGATGGACTACCTGGTCTACGCGTATCTGCAGCTCGGCCGGAACGCAGATGCTGCGGCCGTGCTGGCGCAACTCCGGGAGATGAATTCACTCGAGGCGCAATCCTTCAAAGTCGGCTACGCGGCCACTGCCATGCCCGTGCGCTATGCCGTGGAGCGCCGCGCGTGGGCGGAAGCGGCAAAATGCTCTGCGCCGGAGGGCACACTGCCGTGGGTAGCGGCGCTCGCGGTGTGGGCGCGCGCCGTGGGCCTGGCGCGCAGTGGAAATCCCGCCGGCGCACGCACGGAAACGGCAAGTCTCGAAGCACTTCACCAGAAATCTCTCGACCGTGGGGATGCTTACTGGACTGTACAGATACGCATTCAGTTACTGGAAGCTTCGGCCTGGGTATCGCAGGCCTCCGGCAAAGCTGCGGAGGCGTTGGGGGAACTGCGTCGGGCCGCGGATGCGGAAGATGGAATGGAAAAACGTCCGGTCACGCCGGGACCGATGGTCCCGGCGCGGGAACAACTGGCCGACCTGCTGCTGGAGCAGAACCGCGCGCAGGAGGCCCTGACGGAGTACGAGAGCGCTCTTCGCACCTCGCCCGGCCGGCGCGGCGCGTTAGCGGGAGCGCTGGAAGCCGCCCAGCGAGCGGGTAACGATTCCAAGATCAAAATGTATCGCTCGGCCCTGGAAGGCGCGGGGCACTGATCTGCTCGCGGACGTCTGTGTCTGGTGTGAACGCGCCCGAACCTGCTCACGCCGGCGCTTCAAATTCGGCGCGCAGTTTACGGTAGGTCTCGTCCAGCCCCTCGGGATGGAGGCGCGTCTCGCCCACACTGGTCATGAAACTGGTATCGCCCGCCCAACGCGGGAGCACGTGCAGGTGCAGGTGGCCGGCCACCCCGGCGCCCGCGCAGTGCCCCAGGTTCATGCCCAGGTTGAAGCCCCCGGGGTTGTAAATCTTTGCGAGCGCCATCTGCATGCGCCGGGCAAGTCGCATCATTTCCGCCAGCGTCTCCGGGTCGCACCCGGCCAGGTCCGGCACGTGCTGGTAGGGCACGATCATGGAATGGCCGGTGGTGTAGGGATACAGATTCAGGATGACGAAATTTTGCGCGGCGCGGTGGACGATCTTGCGTCCGGAATCGTCGTTGGCGGCCAGAGCCGCGCAGAAAATGCACTCGTCGCTTTTGCCGGCCTGGGCCACGTACCGGTAGCGCCAGGGTGTCCAGAGATAGTCCACAGCGTGCGGTTCCGTGACCGCTCAGTGCGGGGCCGGGCTGGGCGAAGAAGATGGTTGGGGCGAGGGAGCCGGCTGGGCGGGGGCCTCGCCGTTCACAAACTCCTTCAGCTCTTTGCTGGGTTTGAAGAAGGGGATGCGCTTGGCGGGCACTTCCACCTTGTCGCCGGTCTTGGGATTGCGCCCGGTGCGCCCGCGGCGCTGGCGGGTGCGAAAACTTCCAAATCCGCGGATTTCGATCTTCTCGTCTTTCTTGAGCGCTTCAATGATGCTCTCGAAAACAGTTTCGACAATGGTTTCGGATTCCTTGCGGGGCAGCTCAGTCACGCGGATAACCTCTTCCACGAGGTCGGCTTTAGTTACGGTCGGTGAAGTCATGCCCGCCCTCTCCCACTGGAAACGCGCCCTCTCCGGGAACAGACCCAGGGTTTGTGTAAGCGCCACCCTACCACCAGATAAGGAAATATGCCAGAGCACCCCTGGCGAATCGACCGGCAGGAGTCAAAGCCCGCGGAACCCAAATCCGTGACAACGTGCGCCGCGGGCACGGATCCCCATCCCTCCCGGGCGGTTATTGGGAAAGCATCTCGCGTTTGGAAAGCAGAATATCCCCGATGGTGGCGGTGCGCGAGGATTTGGACGAACGGTACTCCTGCAAGGTGCGCCGTTCCTCCTGCTGCAGGGCGCCGCGATAACTCAAGCCGATGCGGCGCTGCTCGGGATCCATCTTCACCACCTTGAAATCGTACTCGGTGCCCACGGCGAGCGCAGCGGGCGCCTCTGCGTCTTTTTTGGGTGGCTGCTTGTCGCGTTTGCTGCGCCGCTCCTCGATCTCGCTGATGTGGCAAAGGCCTTCGATGCCGGGGGCCAGTTCGACGAAGGCGCCAAAGTTGGCCACACGCAGCACCTTGCCTTTCACCACCTCGCCGATCTTATGCGCGCCCATCCAGTCCGCCCAGATGTCGTGTACCTGCTTGATACCTAGGGAGAGGCGGCGGTTCTCCATATCAATCTTCAGAACCTTGGCCTCCACGCTTTCGCCCTTGCGCAAGACTTCACTGGGATGTTTGGGCTTGTCCGACCAGCGCAGATCGGTGATGTGCACCAGGCCCTCGACGCCTTCTTCAACCTCCACGAAGGCGCCAAACTCCGTCATGCTGCGCACGCGGCCGGTGACGATGGTGCCCACCGGATATTTGTCCCGCAGGGATAGCCAGGGATCCGGAAGCGTCTGCTTCATGCCCAGGGAGATGCGGCGCTGCTCGGGGTCCACCTTCAGAACTTCCACTTCAAGCTCGTCCCCGAGGGCTACGATCTTCGAGGGATGCTTGGCGCGCTTGGACCAGGTCATTTCGCTGACGTGCACCAGACCCTCGACGCCGGGAGCCAATTCGACAAAGGCGCCGTAATCGGTGATGCCCACAACTTTCCCGATCAGGCGCATCCCCGCATGATATTGCGCCGGGACGTCCATCCAGGGATCCGGGACCATTTGCTTGCGCCCCAGGGAAATGCGCATTTTCTCGCGGTCGAACTTGAGGACTTTGGCTTCGATCTCGTCCCCGACCTTCAGCACTTCGGAGGGATTGCTTACGCGCCCCCAGGAGATGTCCGTCAGATGCAGCAGGCCATCCACGCCGCCGAGGTCCACGAACACGCCGTAATCGGTCAGATTCTTCACCGTGCCGCGGACGATGGCCCCCTCTTCGATCGCGGCCAGCGCGGCATCGCGCTTGGACTTCAATTCTTCTTCCTGGAGCACGCGGCGGCTGAGGACCACATTGCCGCGCTTGCGGTTCATCTTCAGGATGCGGCAGGTAATTTCCTGCCCCACCCAGCCGTCGAATTCGCGCACCGGGCGCAAATCCACCTGTGAGGCAGGGAGAAACGCAGGCACCCCTACGTCCACCACCAGCCCCCCGCGAATGCGCTCGGTAATTTTTCCGGTGATCGTTTCGTGGTTGCGGTGGGCCTTTTCAATGGCCTCCCAGGCACGCTTGCGCCACGCGCGCAGAAAGGAAACCAGCTTGTAGCCTTCCTTGGTCTCTTCCAGGGGGATGACCGGGACAGACTGCCCCAGCTCGAAGATCATGCCGCCCTTGATGTCCGTCAGTTCCTGCGCAGGAATCAGCGCTTCGAACTTTGAGCCGAGATCCACCACCACGCCGAGGTCGGTGACCGCCACGATGCGGCCCTCGCGCACTTCACCCTCGGTGGAGACTTCATGCTCCGCTGCGTATTTCTCGAGCAGCGCCTCCATGCCTTCCGTCTCCGACGCGTCTTCCTTTTGCGCGGACCGGCGCGGAGCGCGCGGAGCCGGCGGCACGGCCTGCGCCTCCTCAGGCGCGGCCACCGGGGCCGCCGCTACTTCCACCTCCACCGCGGCCTCGGCTGATTCGATCGCGGCCGCAGCCTCAGCCGCGACAACTACAGGTTCGGAAGCGGTGTGCGAATCGGCCGCAGCCGGGTGATTGGTGGAGTTGTTGTCCATGGCCGACATGATGCGGCCTCCCTTGGCGAAAGTTGCCCTGCCGGACTGAGACGCGAAGCCCCTTCAAATCCCTGCGTAGGGCTGTCCGAGCAAGGAAGGAACAGCAGAAGTCGAGCCAAAATCTCGACTCAAAGGATGGTACGCGGCATCTGCGGGTCTGTCAATCAATTGCAGGTGATTCTTCGTTCTGGAACAAACAGCTTGCCCGCCGGATGGGCTTGCTCGTTTCCATTTTCGGAACCAATCAAGGGTTCTGGGCTCCGTAAAAGCGTACCCTTTTGCAATGCGTAGGGCGAAGGCCAGTGTTACATCCCGGCGCGCTGCGGCGATTCTAACGGCCGCATTCGGAATCCCTGTACCTGCGTGATAAAATCCCCGTTCCCTCAGAACGCCGGCCCTTGGCAGTCGACGGTCAACGGCCAAACGGAAGCGTCATGCCCTTAGAAGTGTGCGCCGCGGAAATCGTCTCCAACCTGGCCTGGTTGATTTTCGTCGCGGCGAGCTTCCTGCTGTGGCGCAGGTGGGTGCGACCGCAACTGGGCGGCCGTTGCCGGCGCAGCCTGTGCGCCCTGTTGGCCGTGCTGCTGATGATGTTTCCGATCATCTCGATCAGCGACGACCTGCATCCCGATTCAGTGGCCGCGGTGGAAGGCGAGTCGAAAGTCCGGCTAATGCCTCTGGCACATTCCCTGCGCGCCTCGACCGCGCCGGCGCTCCACCTGGCGCCGCCGGCGCAGCTCTCCACCTACCGCGCGACCGAACCGGAGACCGGTTCTACAGGGTTGATTGTTCGGCCCGCCCACGCCGGCGGCGCGCGCGCGGAAGCGCGCACTTCCGGTTATCGGGGCCCCCCAACAAACCTCCTCACCTGATTCCTCCTGCGGCTGCCGGGCCCGTGCCCGGTGCCCGCATCGAAACTTCCTGATACGAAGGGTGACGGAAGCGCTATGCGACCACGAGTGTCGACACCGGTTTACTGTCCAAGGAATGGCCGCGCACGGGGCAGCGAAGGAGCATGGGCGCGCACCGCGCGTTGGGGCTTCACCGCTCCGCAAGCAGCGGCCCGGGGAGTTGCTCCCCTGATCCGGCGGCGATTTATTCTCCCGTGCTGGCTGGCTATGCCGGCTCTCATCGCGGGGTGCGGATCGCACTCCCAACCGGCTCCATCGGGGCCCGTTTCCGCCGGGTCCGGAAATCGACCTTCCGGTTCCGCCGCGGCGCTGCCGGCAGGGATGACGGGAATTCGCACCCTAGTCGTGACTGCCGCAAACGTTGCGGACTACCTGGAGATTCCTGCGCGCATCCAGGCCGACCCTACCCTGGTGGTTCGCGTCTACCCGCCGGTGGGCGGCCGGCTGGTGGCGGTCAATGTGAAGCCCGGAGACCAGGTGAAAAAAGGCCAATCGCTGGCGGAACTGCAAAGCGCAGACGCCGTAGCCGCCCACTCGGAGTTCATCAGGGCGCGCACCGACGCGGAGCTGAAGCGCAAAGCCATGGAGCGCAGCCAGTCGCTTTTCGATCATGGCGCCACCTCCCAGCGGGAACTCCAGCAGGCCCAGGCGGACGCGCAAATGGCGGAGGCGGACCTCCGGCGTGCAGAGACGGCGCTAAAGGTCATCGGCATCTCTCCGGACAGCACCTCAGACCGGTTCATCGTGTTCGCACCGCGCGATGGCGTGGTGATGGAGATCGGAGGGGCTCCGGGAGAATTCTCCAAGTCACTGGACGCCCCGGCGCCGGTATGCACGTTGGCCGACCTGAGCCACGTGTGGGCGCTCGGCGACGTTTACGAAAAGGATTTGCCCGCCCTGGAATTAGGCGCGCAGGCTGAAGTGCGCGCGGCCGCTTACCCCGAAAAGGTGTGGAAGGACCGCGTGGTGGCTCTCTCCGGCGGCTTGGACGCGGCCACTCGCACCCTCAAGGTGCGCGTGCAAATCTCCAATCCGGACCGCCGCCTCAAGCCGGAAATGTTCGCAACCATCCGCCTGCTGCGTCCGCCACGAGAGGTGATCCTGGTCCCTGCGGAAGCGGTCCTGAGGGAGGGCCCGCAGGC
>Ga0335085_10007377_pt1 | contig 17095 bp, 15 predicted proteins | sample Lox_Sample_45_FD_206712 | JGI IMG/M metagenome (GOLD analysis project Ga0335085, IMG submission 206712) | Soil microbial communities from Loxahatchee National Wildlife Refuge, Florida, United States - Lox_Sample_4.5 | ecosystem: Environmental > Terrestrial > Soil > Wetlands | place: USA...
CTGGCGCCGGTGGCGGTTGTTCCGGTGAAAATGGACCTGGCCGACGCGGCTAACGCTGTGGATACCATGCTGCGCATGGTTGAGGAACGCAGGCGCAAGGCATGAGAAAATTCATCCAGCCTTCAATGAACAAGCTTTTCCACGATGCCGAAAGGCTGCAGAAGATCGTCCGCGCCTTTTCCAGCGTCACGGTGACGGTGGTGGGCGACCTGGTTGCCGATGAATTCGTTTTCGGGGAGATTTCCCGCGTCTCGCGTGAGGCTCCCGTCCTGATTCTGAAGCATCGGGACCGTACTGTGCTGCCGGGCGGTGGTGCGAATGCTATCAACAATCTCGCCGATCTTGGCGTCAACGTCTTGCCGGTTGGGGTTGTGGGAGACGATGAGCCGGGCCGTCTCTTGTGGAAGTATTTTCGCCATAAGCGCATCCCGCTGAGCGGCGTACAGAAAAACAAGGGATATACAACGGTTACCAAGACCCGCATCCTCGCCGGAATGACCCACACCTCCCGCCAGCAGGTCGTGCGGGTGGATCGCGAACCCGAAGGCGAACTCAGCAAGCATGCCGAGCGCGAATTGATGCTGGCGGCCCGCGAATACCTTCGTGCCTCCGACGCCCTGCTTGTCTCCGATTACGGCTATGGCAGCGCCACTCCATCTATTCTGGGGGGAATCCGCGAAACCGGCCGGCGCCGTCAGGTGCCGGTGGTGCTCGATTCCCGTTACCGTATGCTCGAGTATTCCGGAGTCACGGCCGCTACGCCCAACGAACCGGAAGTGGAAGAAGCTTTGGGCATCAGCATTGGGCAGAACTGGTCGCATGTGTGTTCCGCTGGAAATCAATTGATGCAACGCATGAAGCTGAAGTCCCTGGTTATCACTCGCGGACGGGATGGCATGGTAGCGTTCAACGGTCGCCACAAGCCCCTCGATATTCCCATTTTTGGGTCGGACGAAGTCGCGGATGTGACTGGTGCCGGAGATACCGTCATCGCCACCTTTACCGCCGCTTTGGCCGCCGGCGCCTCCACCGAAGACGCCGCCCACCTGGCCAACTACGCCGGTGGCATCGTCGTGATGAAGCGTGGCACGGCGACGGTTTCTCAGGAAGAGTTGCTGCAGGCCATTGCGAAAGCACCTCCACAGACGAGATCCCATTGAGCGCCGATGCGTTGGCTAAAATCGTCAACCGGGAACAGCTTCGCCGGCGAGTCGAGGAGTGGCGCAGGCATGGTGACGGCATCACTTTAGCCAACGGCTGCTTCGATCTTTTGCACGTGGGACACGTCCGTTACCTGCACGCCGCCAAACAGCTCGGTGGCCGCCTGATTGTTGCCATCAACGCTGACGAAAGCGTGCGAGCCCTGAAGGGCGAAGGGCGTCCCTTGATGCCGGCGGAAGAGCGCGCCGAGATCCTCGCCTCCCTCGCCGATGTGGATGCCGTCGTCATTTTTCCCGAGCGCGACGTGCGCGCGCTGATTCGCGAAATCAGGCCTGACATCCAGGCAAAAGGCACCGACTACACTGCGGAGGGCGTGCCCGAAGCCACCGTTGTGCGCGAGTGTGGAGGCCGTGTGGAAATCGTCGGCGACCCCAAAGATCATTCGGCCACCGAAATCATTCGTTCGCGCCTGGAAAAGCGGCGCAGCTGATCATGTCTTTCTCGCTAAGTTCAGAATCCGCCACAATTCGACGGCTGCTCGTCGTTCGCCTGGGATCCATGGGCGATATCATCCATACCCTGCCGGCAGTCGCCGCGCTTCGTGGTGTCTTCCCTGAGGCAACCATTGGATGGATTATCGAAGAGCGTTGGGCCGAGCTGCTCTGTACTCTTCCGACGCCGCGTAGCGGGGCGCGCTCACCGCAGCGGCCGCTGGTCGACCGCTTGCACACCGTCAACACCCTGCGCTGGCGCAAGGCCTTATTTGCGAACACAACCTGGGAACAGATGGCAGCCGGACTCAGCGAACTCCGGGCTGTCCACTATGAGGTTGGGGCTGACTTTCAGGGCGCAGTGCGCTCGGCGCTACTCTCGCGCTGGTCAGGCGCGCCGACCATCTTCGGTGTTCGGCAACCGCGCGAAAACGTCGCCAGCATGTTCTATACGCGTCAGGTCATGACTCGCGGTGCGCACGTTGTCGAGCAGAATCTTTCCCTGGCGGAGGAGGTTGCTGGCTCTCCCTTAGGCTTGTCCCCGGTGGAATTTCCTCATGACCCTGCTGCCGAAGCGGAAGCCGAACGCAGATTGCACGACCACGACATCCCGCGTTTCGCCCTTATGAATCCGGGCGCGGGCTGGGGAGCCAAGCAGTGGCCTGCCGAGCGCTACGGCTACGTTGCCAAGCGGCTCTTTGAACAACGGGCATTGAAGACGCTCATTAATTTTGGCCCTGGCGAAGAAGATTTGGTGCGCGCCGTGGAAGCGGCGAGCGGTGGTGTGGCTGAGGGCCTCGCTTGCTCGATTACTCAACTCATCGCTTTGACCCGCCGTGCTTCACTGTTTATCGGCGGCGATACCGGCCCCATGCACCTCGCGGCTGCGCTGGCTGTTCCCGTGGTCGCACTTTTTGGACCCACGAACCCGGCGCGTAACGGCCCGTTTGGAACTCGCAGCATTGTCTTGCGCAGCGCCTCGAGTTCCACCAGCCACGCCCGCAATCCCGAACCCGATGCCGGTCTGTTGGCAATCACCTCCGACGAAGTGATCTCTGCAGCCGACCGGCTGCTGGAGAACTGCCTTGGCTAGCTGGTCGAAAATCGCGCGCCGCATCCGCGTTCCGCTCGGCTTTGTCTTTACCGTTCTCTACCTGTGGCTGGCGCGACCCACGCTGCAGTCACTGTGGCTCGGAACGCTCGTCGTCATTCCAGGCCTTCTCACCCGCGCCCTGGCCTCGGGACAAATCCAGAAAAATGAGCAACTGGCCACCAGCGGCCCTTATGCCCATACACGCAACCCGCTCTATCTGGGATCATTAATTCTCGCTCTCGGCTTCGCTCTGGCCGCCCGCAGTTGGTGGATCGCCGCCGTCATGATCCTCATGTTCTTCTTCATTTACTTGCCCGTCATTCGTGGCGAAGAGCATTATCTGCGCGAGCATTTCCCTCAATTTGACGACTATGCCCGCCACGTTCCCCGCCTGCTGCCGCGTCTGACCGCCTACCAGAATGCGCGCGGAGCATTTTCCTGGGAGCTTTATCGCAAGCATCGCGAGTACAATGCGCTGCTTGGAGCTTCCGCCGTCCTGGCTGCGCTTGCAGCTAAATTGCATTGGATTTCAAATTGAAAGGCCAGTCACAAAACGCTTGATTCTTGCGTCTAACCAACCTATGCGCTCTTTTTTGCCGATTGGCTTATTGCTCGCGCTGGTTTTTCTAACCGTGAATCTCCATGCCCAGGCCCCATCCCCATCGAAGAGTTCACAGGAGCTGACTGTTACAGCTGCACCGGGCGCCCAGATCATTGCTCCCCCGGCAAACTACAAATACCCCACAGGCCAGGCGTATGTCTACGCCGTTGAGTGGCACCTCTTCAATGCTGGAACGGCAACCGTCCGTCTCGATTCAGAGGGGGGCCAGAACCGCGTGACTGCAACCGCAGAATCCGCCGGCGTCGTCAACACGCTTTACAAAGTCCACGATCATTTCGAGTCCACCTTCGATCCCCACACCTTTTGCTCCCTCACCATTAACAAGCACACCGAAGAAGGACCGCACAAGCGCGACACTGCCGTGAAGTTCGATTACCCGCAGAAGAAGGCATTGCTCGACGAGAAGAACCTGAAGACGGGAGAGAAGAAACAGGAACAGAACGACATTCCTGGCTGCGTCACCGACGTGATCACCGGGTTTTACTACCTGGCCTCGCAGGCATTGCAACCGGGAATTCGCAGCGTTTTTCCCATCAATGGCGGAGGTAAAACCACCGTTGCTGAAGCCAAGGTCGAAGCGGTGGAGCAGGTCAAAGTCCCCGCGGGAACCTTTGAGGCGGTTCGCGTCCGGGTGGAAGCGATCTCCGGCCCCCTCCAAGGAAAAGGTTCCGTGGTCGTCTGGTACAGCGACGATGCCAATCACGTTCCCGTGCAAATGCGCTCCAAGCTCGGCTGGGGAACTCTGCTCTTCCGCCTGCAGAGAATCGACCGGCAATAGTCGATGCTTGGGTTACTTCTGCGCCAACAGCGACTTCGCGCGCATCAGCTCAGGACGGTCCGAGTTCGACCCCTGGCAGACCTTCACCACCTGCGCATAGTACTGATCGGCTTTAGCGGTATTTTTCGCCATCTCCGAAGCTTGCGCGGCTCCATAGAGTCCGTCAAAACGGTTCGGATTGAATTTCAAATCCGTTTCGTATTCGGCCAGCGCCGGCTCGGGACGCTTCATGTCGACCAGCAGGTCCCCTAACATTTCGCGTGCCGGAATCGAACCCGGCTCATCGCCCGTGGCTTCTTCTTTCTCCGCCTCGGCACGCAGGGCAGCCACCGCCTGCTCGTCTTTTCCCTGGGCGTGGTCCAGCCAGGCCTGGGCAACTTTCTGCTCATCCGCGATGGCCTCGGCCAGTTCGGTGTTCTTCCTTTCAACGACCGTCTTGTGGATGGCGTCGAGGTGGGCAATATCCTGGGCAGCTTGGTTGGCATTGCCTGAACGGGCCGCACCGATGGCTCGCGCATAGTAGACATAGGCGTCATCCCCGGAATGGGCCCCGGGCACCGGCTTCAGCGCCGCCGCATCGCTCCAGTGGTGGAGCTCGAGATCGTAGTTGGCGGGAAACGTCGAGAGCGCATTCGTCCGCGGATCGTAGTCCGATCCGTACATGTCGTTCTTCATTGTCGGCATAGCGCGGACTTCCTCGATGATCTTCATCGCGTCCGCTTCTTTTCCGCATTGCAAATAGGCGTATACAAGGAAATCCATCGCATGGAACTGATGGCCTTCGCCGCCCATGTGCATCGCCGCCGTCTTTCGCGTCGCCGCTACCGATGCCAGGTTCGACTGAATATCGTCCTGCCACAACCCCAAGCGCGCGAAGATGTGCGAGGGCATGTGCAGAGCATGCGGCGCTGCCGGCGCGATCTTTGCATAGCGCTCTGCCGCCGGCAGTCCCAACTGCGCCAGTTGCGGCTTGTCGTAGCTGTGAATCAAGTAATGTGCTACTCCGGGATGATCCGGTTGCGCCGCAAACAAAGGTTCCAGCACTGCGACCGCTTTTTTGCGATTTGCGAAGGTTGTGTCGTTGTCCGGTTCTGAAGCTAGCAACGAGAGTGCGTAGAAGATGGCCGCTTCGTGATCATCGGGATACTTGGCGTGCAGCCTCTCCATCGCGTCGGAATAAGCCGTGGCGCTGGCTTGGTAATCTTTCTTTTCTGACTCGCTGTAGAACGTTCCCAGTGCCGCCAGGTAATCGCTTTCACGCTGAGTCTTGGGGTGGAGAGCTTCTCCCGCTTTAATGTCAGCCATGCCTGTCTTTACGACGTCCGCTTCCGGATGATTCCAGAGTTGGTGCCAGCGGCTCATGGCGATGCCCCAGTACGCCATCGCGCACTTGGGGTCGTCTTTAGCGATGGACTCGAACTCTTTCAGCGCCTCCTCGTACCAGAAGGAGTGCAGCAGCGCCACGCCACGTTCAAAAGGTCTCTGCACCGAGACCGCGCACGACGTTGGGAAATTCACGGTGCCCACCTGGGCCGTCGTCAGGTCTTCGTGATGCATGCCTTCATCGGCGAGTGCCGGAAGCGCAAAGACACCACACACCAGCAGCGCGAATAACAGCTTTTTCATGGATGCCCCCACGGGAGGCGAGTCTAGCCTTAGGAACACGATCGGGTCAACGGCAGCGCGGTCGGCGCGCCTTCCCGATGAGGGCGAAATCGGAAAGTACGCTCTACTGGAGCCGGAACCGCTCTCTCATCAGCCGTTGCAGGCGGGGCTTGTAAAGCAAATCGAAGGCGAGTTCTTTGTCAGGAAAAAGGTTCAGGGCTGCGCGCTTAGCCCCGGCTGCCAGTTCCGAGGCCTCTTCCAGAGTCAGGTTGGGGTCCTGGCCGATCACCGACATCACCATGCCCATCATGATTTGCAGGCGGCGTATTTTCCTGGACTCTTCTGCTTGTTCGGAAGGACCTGCAGGTTCCACGGGCATGGTTAGTGGTTGAGCGCGTTCCGGAAGATTCATTGGGCCCCCAATCGGAGGTGGCCGCATATCACCGTGCCAGCCTCCGATTCACTTTTAGATGTGCTCCGGTGACCAGGCGTTGCGCCCACCCTTGTTTGCAGGATTGTGGCTCCTTCTCACATCCATTACAACTGCCTAAAGGTGGGGGCAAGTAACGGAAGTTACGCGAAGAGGTTATGGAAGCCCCAAAGTCTATGAATCCCGGTCCTTAAGCCGAACATACCGCGGTGGATGTAAAATCGATGCTGGATGTCGGGGTTCCGTCGGTGTCCGAAAGGCGCGCCCCATTGGAGGAACAATGGCGAACGATCCGGGGAATAAGGTGGAGGAGCGGCCCAACCCCAACGAAAAGCTGGTCAAAGTGTTTGACACCGAACAGGAGTCGGAAGCCATGGTCGTCCGCGGCCTGCTTGAGTCGGCCGGCATCGAGTCGGACATCACCTCGATCGATGCCCAGCAGGAGATCTTACCCGGTGTCGGTGGCACGATTATCCTCGTCCGCGAAGAAGATGCCGACGAAGCGCGCCGCATGATCGAGGAATATCGTCAGGCACCCACCGACGAAGACACCGATTTTAGCGAAGAATCCGAGGCCTGACTCCACTACCATCCAGATAAAACGTGACCGCACCATCGAGGTCGGTGCGCAAAACTGCTACGCCCGCCTGCTCCAATCGCGTCAGCGTTTCCAGGCGCGGATGACCGAAATTATTGCGAGCGCCTACGGAAATAAAGGCGTAGCGCGGGTGTACTTCGTTGAGGAGTTCAGGGATGGTCGAAGTCGTGCTCCCATTGTGAGCAATTTTCATGAGCTGTGCCTGGGGTCCTTCGGCGGCCACGACGCTCTCCACCGCCTTTTCCGCATCGCCTTCCAGCAACACGCCCGAACCTTGATAGGAAATCGTAAGCACCATGGAGTCATTATTCTTCGGCGCGCGTCCCGTTTCGGCTTGGTGCGGCGGCGCAAAAACGTGTACGGCTGTGCCCGCGTACTCGAATTGATCTCCGGCGCCGAGTTGTACTACCTTGATTCCTGATTCCTGAGCCAGTTTCATCAGCGTGGCGAAAGCGTCGCTTTGCGGAATCAAGCCGATCCACAGCTCGCGCGGCCGGAAGTTCCGCAAGACTGAGGGCATCCCGCCGATGTGGTCGGAATGGCCGTGGCTAATGATGACTGCGTCCAAGTGTGAAATGCCTCGCCCCCAGAGATACGGCGAAACTACCTCTTCGCCGAAGTCGAAATCTGAGTGCTGACCGCCAACCGGGCCTCCGGCGTCGAGTAAGATGGTTTTCCCTTTCGGCGTAACCAGCAATGTGGAGTCGCCCTGCCCTACGTCAATTCCCGTGACTTCCAGCACTCCGGGTTGCAGGTTTGCCTTTGGAGGAATGGCGCTGACCCACAGAGCTGTGGCACTCAGGACGGCTAGACCAACTGCTGCCGCGAGTGCCCGTCTTCGTGAAAGCACCATGGCCAAGACCAAACTTGCTCCGCACGCAAGGATCGCAAGCAGTGCAGGCATCGCCACACGCGCATCCGCCACTCGCAGCGAACCCAGACCATGCACGGTTCCCGCAATAATGTCGAGAGCCACTCCTGCCACAAACGCTGGAATTCTTGCCAGCAGTGGTGCAACGTAGCTCAGAGCGACGGCTAGCGCTGCCATCGGCATCATAATCCCGGTCACCGGAACCACGATTACATTCGCCGGCAGTCCGACAACGGTGGCTCGGTGAAAGTAATACGCCATGGGCAGCGCGAGACCCAGTTGCATGAGGGTGGCAACAACCAGTACTTCGCAGAATCCAAGGAAAAGCCCCAAGATCACGCCCAACGCCACCAGAGCGATCTTCCTCCCCAGAAAGCGCGAGAGCCGCCCGGCTACCATTCGTACGTCAAGCCTCATCTGTGCTACGGCAGGGGCTAAGTGGGCGTCGTACGTCGTTGAATCGAGGTGCCGGAGTCCGCGATGGTAGGGCTGCGATGTTCTCTCGAGGAGTGGCGCGGCAATCCCTGCAATGATCAGCACCGCCAGAAATGTCAGTTGAAAACTCGCCCCGAATAGAGCGGTGGGATCAAACACCAGCAGTCCCAGTGCCGCCGCGCCGATCGCGCTCAACATGGAGCGTTCGCGGTAAAGCAGCCGCGCGCCCAGATAAAGCGCCATCATCAACGTGGCCCGCCAGATCGGAGGCCCGACGTTGGTCAGCAGCGCATAGCCGACGGTCAGAAGCACCGTCAGCAGACTCGCCAGGACTTCGTTCGCTCGCAGCCTGCGCAGCAGCCAGAACGTGGCAAAGGCAAGAATGCTGATATTCATTCCTGAGACCACCAGCAGGTGGTAGGTGCCCGAACGCTGAAAATTGGTGCGCGTGCCATGGGCGATGAACGCGTCGTCGCCAATCACCATCGCGTCCATCAGGGAGGCTTGTTCCTCGGGCCAGAGCGCATGAACCTTTTCCAGAATGCTGTGGTGAACCCGCGTGCGCCATCGCTCTGCACGATTGCCTGCAAATCCCGGCAAGAGCTCCACGCCGTCCGCCTTTGCGGAAGCCAGCGCCGCAATGCCGTTTTCGGCAAGATAGCCACGATAGTCAAAAGCTCCGGGATTGCCAAAATTCCTCGGCGGAGAGAGCTTCGCCGCAAATCGCAAACGCTCGCCGTAACCGAACAACCGCATTGGTGGCGGCCCGGAATCCGGCTCATACTCGTTCACGATCTCCTTGCCATAAAAGCCAACTCTTACGCCCGTCCGCACCGGCGTCGCTAACCCGCCGCGCGAAATTTCTTCGGTTTCTACATCCACCACCTGCCTGACGCCGTTGAAGCCCGAGGCCTGCAGCGTGCCTTCTTTCGTAACGTGAGCCGTGACTACCACTTCTTCGCGGCTTTGCGAAAAAGGATAGACCTCTTGCGCTCCTGAATCTTTCGGCGGGCGTGCCTGGATCTGGAATGCTCCGCCTGTCACCAATGCTGCCAACGCCAGCAAGAATGCAGCCCAAGGCCGCCGTCGCAGGAAATACGCCGCAAATAAGAAAGAGAAAAAGAAGCCCGCCAGCCACCATAGCGGAGGCCGCCAGGCATACTGTCCCGTGGCAATGCCGCCCGCAAAAGCCACGGCAGCCCAGATCATCGGCTGCCGCGGGTGCGGCAGCTCAGCGACACCACGAACATTGAAATGTCGAGACAAGGCGCGAGCGAGGAAGGCTTAACGCACCAAATGTACGACGCTTTCCAGATGGTAGGTCTGGGGGAACAGATCTACCAGGTGCGCCCGCTCGATTCGATATCCAGCCTTGAGCAGGCCCGCCAGATCACGGGAGAGGGTAGCCGGATCGCATGACACATAGCTCACGCGCGGCGCTCCCAGGTTGACCAGGCTATGGACGACGCTATCACCCAGCCCGCTTCGCGGCGGATCCACCACCACGAGATCGGGCTGCAATTTCCCGGACACATTTTTCAGATACTGCTCTGACATGCTCCGTACAGCCTTCACATTCGCAGCTGCATTGTAGCGCAGGTCTTCAAAGGAAATCGGTGATGCTTCCACCGCAATCACCTGTTCAAATTCCCGAGATAGAACTGAAGAAAAAAGCCCTACTCCCGCATACAGATCGAGCGCCGTCGCTCCTGAACACCCACCCGTGACGATGGTCACCAACTCGTCCGTCAAATACCGGTTCACCTGGAAAAACGCCCCCGCACTCACGCGATAGGAAGCTTGCCCAGTCTTGTAAGTCAGCGCCGCCGTTTGCGAGCCATGGCTCCCTGGCAGAAGCCCTGCTTTCTTCTGCGACCCGCTGGGAAACAGCGCAACTCCACGGACCTCCGGAAGGCCCTCTCTGAGCGCCTCCGCAAACCTTCCGCCATCTTCTCCATACAACTCCACCAGCAACTCGGTGTCATCGCCATTCGCGAAGAATTCAATCTCTTCCACGCCCTCCGCGTTTCCCATCTCCCACACTTTTTTGATCGCCCGGTTGATCAGCGGCGAACTGATCGGACACTCTTCCACCGCCAACAACTCATGCGAGTTGAACTGAAAATACCCAATCGTGAACTCCGGCGACGAGCGCACTTTCAGCCGCGCGCGATTGCGGTAATTCCACGCGGGCGAGCCATGAACCTCGATCTCTTCCACCTCGACCTTCGCCATCCGCCGCAGGCTTTCTTTCAGAATCGCCAGCTTGATCTCGAGCTGACTTGCGTACGATGTGTGCTGATAATTGCATCCCCCGCACCGTCCAAAATATCGACATGCGGGAACCATCCGCGATGACGACGGTTCGATCACCCGCTCCAGTCGCGCCCGCGCGAATCCTTTTTTCTGCTCGATCAGCGAAGCCTCGACCCTTTCCCCGCCCAGCACGAACGGCACAAACACCGCTTTGCCCGAACCATGCTCATCCGCAGGCAGCCGCGCCAGCCCGTCGCCGCCATACACCAGCTTCTCTATTTGAAGTTCCAATTTCTTCTCTGCGCTATAAGATTTCCCTACAGCCCTCTTCCTGCTGCCGCACCTGAGGCCCAAGCCCACTGAAAGTTGTATCCCCCCAGCCAGCCCGTCACATCCACCACTTCGCCGATAAAAAACAATCCCGGCACCTTCCGGCTTTCCATGTTCTTGGCGTGCAATTCGTCGGTATCCACGCCTCCGGCCGTGACCTCGGCCTTCTCATAGCCCTCCGTGCCGGAGGGATGTACCTGCCACGCATGAATATGCTTTTCAAACTCCGCCAACGATGCGTTGTTCCACGACGCGGGCGCGTGCAACTCCAGCCATCGTGTCGACAACCGTGCAGGCATCGCCGTCTGCAATGCCGACTTCACCGCCGCAGTGGTACGCGCCACCTTCGCATCCCGAAACGCCGCCGTGATCTCTTGCCCCGGGGCAAGATCAACGGTGACCGCTTGCGGTTTCCTCCAATAAGACGAAATCTGCAAGATCGCCGGCCCGCTCAGCCCGCGATGCGTAAATAGCATCTTCTCGCGGAACTTCTGCCCACCCGCCGCCGCTGCCACCTCGGCTGAAACGCCCGCCAGGTCCGCGAAGTGCTTGCGGTCTCCCTCGTCAAAGGTCAGCGGCACCAATCCCGGCCATGGCAGATGGATCTTCAATCCAAACTGCCGCGCCAGATCGTACCCGAATGAAGTCGCTCCTATCTTCGGGATCGACAATCCCCCGGTTGCCACTACCAGCGCCTGCGCATGAAACTCTGCACCCTCGGTCCGTACCACAAAGTGGTCATGACGCGTGACTTCCCGGATCCTCACGTTCAAGAAAACCTGGGCTCCCGCACCTTGGCACTCTGCCACCATCATCTCCACAATCTGTCGCGCCGACTCGTCGCAGAACAACTGCCCCAGCGTCTTCTCGTGATACCGAATGCCGTGCTTCTCCACCAGCGCGATAAAATCTTGCGGCGTATAGCGCGCCAGCAACGACTTCGCAAAATGCGGATTGTTCGAGATGAAATTCCCGGCGCCGCAGTGAAGGTTCGTAAAGTTGCAGCGCCCCCCGCCCGAAATCAAGATCTTTTTCCCGGCCCGCTCCCCTCGCTCCAATACCGCTACCCGGCGACCGCGCTTGCCCGCTTCCACGGCGCACATCAGCCCTGCTGCCCCCGCGCCGAGAATCAACACATCGAATTTCTTGATCAAGTGAATCTCGTCTGCAGCCTGGCATCCCGGTGTCTGACGTCATCCTGGACCGGCTCTAGCCGGTGAAGCATCTCGCGCGGAGCGCCGTACCGTCCGCCGAATCAGCTTCCACAGCCTTCACATATAAAACAGGCTTAGCCTCGGTACTCCATACTTCTCCATCAGTCTCTTGTGAACATACTGCTTCATCAACTGCTCAATCTGCGTCGCCGGCATCTTGCTGCGATAGCCAGCCATTTCCCGGTCGGCCTGCGCGCGCACTCCGACCATCTCTGCATCAGGAGCCGCCGCCACCAGCGCCGCCGAGAGCTTTTCCTCCAGCACCGTCAAATGCCGCTCCAGGTCTTCCAGGCGAAGCGCAGGCTTCCCTTCAACCTCCGCTGCCAACTCCCGCAACGTCTTTGCCGTCCCCCGCGCCAGCGGCGCCACAGAAATCCCGCCACCCTCCGGCAAATGTGCTGACTCAAGCAGCGCACCATTCTTCCTCAGGAACGCTGCAATCTCCGCCGCTTGAAATCCTCGCTCCCTCTTTTCTTCGACAGGAGCCACGCCCACGGCGGCTTCTTTCATCTCTTCCGCCGCCGCCAGCACCTCCTGCGCGCAAAATCCTAGGCTGTTTACCTTGCGCGTCTTCGCCTTCTTCTGTTCGAAATGTTCAAACGTGGCATCAATCCCCCGCAGCACCGCTGCCAGCGGAATGCCTGCGTCTTTCCACACTTCGATCAGCGCCCAGTCCACCGTCGAGAGCAGCAGCGCTCCGCCAAAGCGGCGCTGAAAGTGCTCCTCAATTTCAGTGAAGTAATTGAAATAGTTTTCCACGGATGGTCAGCGCGTAGGGCGCGGCTTCGCCGGCGGCCAGGGTTTTGCCGCAGCCGGCGCCTTCGGCTTAGTCGCTGAGGGCTTCGCCCCCGCGTTGCGCTCCCAGATAATGCGCAGCCCTTCGAGCGTCAGAAAATCGTCCACATGGTTGATGTACTTCGAATTCGGACCGATCAGCGGCGCCAGCCCTCCCGTCGCCACCACGCGCGTATCTTTCCCAAGTTCCGGCAGCAGCTTTTCAAGAATTCCGTCTACCAGTCCGAGATATCCGTAATAAAGCCCCGATTGCAAACTGCCGACGGTATTGGTGCCAATCACCCGCGACGGCTTGCGGATGTCCACTCGCGGCAGCCGCGCAGTGCGTTCAAACAAAGCTTCTGCGGAGATCCCGATCCCCGGACAGATCACGCCGCCCAGGTATTCGCCCTTCGCCGACACGCAGTCGAACGTGGTCGCCGTCCCGAAATCCACCACAATGCACGGCCCGCCGTACTTCTCAAACGCGGCGACGCCGTTGACCACCCGGTCCGCGCCCACCTCGGCGGGATTGTCATACTGCACCGGCATCCCCGTCTTTACCCCCGGCTCAATGAACAGCGGCTTGGAGTTGAAGTAGCGTTCACACACCTGGCGCAAGGTTGAATCGAGCGGCGGCACTACCGACGAAATCACGATGCCATGAATTCCCTTCGGCTCCAGGTTCGCCATCGCAAACAGGTTGCGGAACAATACGCCGTACTCGTCCACCGTGTGCGAAGCATCGGTCCCCACCCGCCAATTCGCAACCAGCAATTCATAGTGCGGGGCTTCAGCGGCCGTCGCTTCGCCTCCATGCACCTTGGCCACCCGCGCAAAGACGCCCAACACCGTATTCGTGTTGCCCACATCAAGAACCAGCAGCATGGATCCTAAGTTCTCTCTACTTTTTTATAACGTCATCCTGAGGAGCGGAGCTCCGAAGGACCTCGCGTGGAGCGTCACAGGCCGCGCCTCTTTCGCCCTCACCGTCCCGCTCAAAACCGTCCGCAAGCCGTCCCCCGTCCTGACCAGCAAGAAACCGCGCGTATCCAATCCTTCGGTGACGCCCTCAAACCCGCCATTTTCTTCAATCCGCACCGGACGCCCCTGCGCCCAGGTCGAATGTTCCTGAAACCTTTCCAGAATCGCGGCATGCGCGCCCGGCTTCTCCACCAGATCGCGATACTCGCGGTCGAGCGATTTTAGCAAAGCCGCGCACAACTCAATCCGCGACCACTCCGTGCCCGTCGCCATCCGCAGGGAGGTCGCCGTCTCGCGCAACTCGCCGGGGAAACTTCCCTGGTTCACATTGATCCCCACTCCGACCACGATGTGCCGCACCCGCGTGGCTTCCGCATTCATCTCGGTCAGAATGCCGCAAAACTTCTTGTCGCCAATCATCGGATCGTTCGGCCACTTCAAATCTACATCCACGCGGGCATCCACTTCCTGTACCGCAGACCGCACGGCCAGCCCCGCAGCCAGCGACAAAATCAGCGCGTCTGAAGGAGGCAAGGCAGGACGCAGAATCACCGAACAATAAATCCCCGTGGACTGCGGAGACTCCCACCCATGCGCCGCCCGCCCCCGCCCCGCCGTCTGCTGCTCGGCGACAAACACCGTGCCCTCGGGCGCCCCCGCCGCCGCGGCTTCCATTGCCGCCGTATTAGTCGATCCGATGCGGTAGTAGTGATGAATGTTCTTGCTGAAAATCGTGCGCTTCACCAGCGACGCCAGCATGTCAGGGAAAAGCAGGTCGGGAATGGTCTTGAGCCGATAGCCAGTCGCAGGATGCCCGGCGATCTCCACACCCAGCTCGCGCAGCTGCTGCACCAGCCGCCACACCTCCGAACGGCTCGTGCCAATCTCTTCTGCAATCTTGGTGCCGCTGACCACGACCGTTGCGTGCTCGGTCAGCAGCCGCACAATCCTGCCCAACCGTGCGTCCGTCCGCTGAGGTTGTGCATGTGCCGGGGACGCCTTCGTACGCGTGCGCTTTGGAGTCGAAGCTTTAATCCCGCAATTATAGTCAGCCGCCGGTCTTCAGTCGCCAGTCTCCAGAAAGACGCTTTGCGGTTGTGTCCTTCGTGGTGGAGCATTCGACTGAGCGGACTCTGCCTCGGCGAAGTCCGGGCGTTCTCTGCGGTTAAGGATTTTGGGGTTGACTGACGACTGATTAATCCGGCACGACCCGCAGACTCATGTCCACGGCCTTCGCCGAATGCGTCAGCGCGCCGACAGAAATGAAGTCCACGCCCGTCTCCGCGTAGCCGCGGATATTCTCCAGGTTGATTCCGCCCGAGGCTTCCAGCGGTATCCGTTTCTCCATCCGCGAGCATCTCTCCACCGCCCGCTTCACGTCTTCGACCGACATGTTGTCGAGCAGAATGGCTTCCGCGCCATGTGTCAGCGCCTGTTCCAACTCATCAAGCGTTCGCACTTCAATCTCGATCGGCTGTGAGCCGCGCCGGTTGCGGATCGCCCGCTCCAGGGCCGGCACAATCCCGCCGGCCAGCGCAATATGATTATTCTTGATCAGGATCCCATCCGACAGGTCCAGCCGGTGATTCTGTCCTCCCCCGCAGCGCACGCCATATTTATCCAGCACCCGCAGCCCCGGTACCGTCTTCCGGGTATCGAGCACGCGTGCCTTGGTCCCCGACACTGCATCCACGAATTTGCGTGTCATGGTCGCGACGCCGCTGAGTCGCTGCATGAAATTCAGGATCACCCGCTCGCACGAAAGAATCACCCTCGCGTTGTGCCGGATCACTGCCACCGACTGTCCCTTGTGCAACCGGATGCCATCAAAAATTTCAGGATGGGTCGTGACCTCATAATGCGAAGTCACCGCTCCATCTAGCGCCGCGTACACGTCGAGGATCCGCGACACGCACCCGATCCCCGCCAGGATGCAGTCTTCCTTCGCCAGAATGGTCGCCGACGCCCGCTGATTGGCCTCAATGCAGGCATAGCTGGTGGAATCGTGCGTTGCCCGGTCTTCGTTCAACGCATTCTCGATAATCCCGGTAATTCTTCGGCTATTCCAGTCCATGAAAATCCGTCTTTGGTCGCTGGTCGTGCGTCGTTGGCCGTTTCATTGTCGCTTAATTGAAACTCTACCTGAACCGGAAATGGCGAATGATCTCGCGCGCAGCATCGGAACTCCATCGTGTGCTTTGGCCAACGATCAACGACGAAGGACCAACGACGGAGTTCAGCACCCCATCTCCGCCAGCTTCCCCTGGGTCTTCTCCCGCAGCACGACCAGTTCTCCGGCTCGCTTGCGGATCCCTTCCACCACCTGCGCGGGAGCCTTTGCCAGGAACTGTTCGTTGCCTAGCTGGCGCTGACCGTTGGCAATTTCGCGATCAATTCTGTCCAGTTCTTTCTTCAGGCGTTCGCGCTCCGCTTCCACATCAATCTTCTTCTCATACACCACGCGCACGTCGAACCGTGCGGTGTGCCGAGCGCCCGCTGTCAGCGATTTATCCACAAAGGCGATTCGCTCCACCGTCGCCAGTCGCTCCACGGCGCCCTGATTTTCCTCAATCAGCTTACGCACCCCCGGGTCTCCCGCAAATATCTCCACCGGCACCTTCAATTTCGGCTCAACCTTCAGTTCCGCCCGTAGGTTGCGCACGCTCACGATCAGGTCCTGCAGGATCGCCATCTCTGTCTCGGCCGCCAGATCAATCCGCTGCTCGTCCGCCTGCGGATACGCCGCCAGCGCTATCGAGGCCGCCGGAGGCCGCCCGTCGTACACCGCCTGCCAGATTTCTTCGGTGATGAATGGCATCACCGGATGCAGCAACCGCAGCGCCCCTTCAAACAGCGAAGCCAGCGTCGCGCAGGCCTCGCGCGCCGCCTGTTTGTCATCTTCCGTGTCAAACGCCAGCCGCGGCTTCACCAGCTCGATGTACCAGTCGCAGAACTCGCCCCAGAAGAAGTCATAGATCGCCCGCGCCGCATCGTCAAAACGGTAGGCGCTCAGCGCCACATTCACTTCTCCGGCTACGCGATTGAATCGTGAAACGATCCATCGGTCTTCCAGTGCCGGTGTGGGGCGGGCGTCCTCGCCCGCCGTCTTGCGCAGCTCTTCCAGCTTCCAGATCCCTGCCTGCTCCGCCCGGTCCACATTCATGAACATGAAGCGCGCGGCATTCCAGATCTTGTTGGCAAAGGCGCGATAGCCTTCCGTGCGGCTGGGATTGAACGCAATGTCGGTCCCCGGCGACGACATCGCCGCCAGCGTGAAGCGCGTCGCATCCGTCCCGTATTTCTCGATCACTTCAATCGGGTCGAGTACGTTGCCCTTGGTCTTCGACATTTTCTGCCGCTCGGCATCCCGCACCAGGGCGTGAATGTAAACCTCGCGGAAGGGCACGCTCTCGCGCAGCGCCTCTTCGCCTGGCTTTTCCATCCCCAGTCCCC
>Ga0335085_10007378_pt1 | contig 17093 bp, 19 predicted proteins | sample Lox_Sample_45_FD_206712 | JGI IMG/M metagenome (GOLD analysis project Ga0335085, IMG submission 206712) | Soil microbial communities from Loxahatchee National Wildlife Refuge, Florida, United States - Lox_Sample_4.5 | ecosystem: Environmental > Terrestrial > Soil > Wetlands | place: USA...
GGAGCAGGTCCTGCGCGGCGGCCCGCGCCTGCCCCCGGTCGCGGACGGCAATGCCGGTGAGCGCCTGGGCCTCGCTGGCGTTGGGGCGGATGACGTCGAGCTGCGCGATCAGCGAGTCGGGAACGGGAGCGGGCGGGCCCGGGTCGAGCATGGCCAGCGCCCGCGCGCCGCGGCCGATGCGGAAGGCCTCCTCCACCGCCTCCAGCGGAACGCCGAGCTGGCAGAGGACCATGCGGGTTGCGCCCAGGGCTTCCTCCGCCTGCCGCACGCAGGCGGCGCTCAGCTTCGCGTTGGCGCCGGCCGCGGAGAGGATCTGCTTCTCGCCCGAGGCGCCCACCTGGCAGAGCCCGACTCCGGTAGGGGCCTGGTCATCGCGGGTGACGAACCGGGTCTCCACGCCCGCGTCGTGCAGGGCGGCGATCACCGTGTCGCCGCGAGCGTCGCGCCCCACCCGCGCCACCAGCGCCACCTTGGCGCCCAGCCGCGCCGCCCCCACCGCCTGGTTGGCGCCCTTGCCGCCCGCGGCCTCGTGGAAGGCGTCGCCTGTGACCGACTGGCCGGGCCCCGGCAGCCGCGGGCCCCGGACCAGGTAGTCGACGTTGGCCTTCCCCACCACCACCACGTCGTACACGGCCCAAGTCTACCGCTAGAGGGCCGTGGGACAGGTCTCCGGCGGCTCGGCCGTCGAGAGCTGCGCCTTCTCCAGCGGCTCGACGGCGCGGGTGCGGTCGAGGTGCGCCACCGCGTCGAACTGCGCGGCCAGGCGCGCCTCCAGGTAGGGGGACTGCCGCTCGGTGCGCGGCCGGTAGACCACGCCGATGGCCCGCTCCAGCATCGGCTCGCGCAGCTCCCCCAGGGCTTCCCCGGCCCCCACCAGGGGAAGGAAGAAGCGGGGCAGGGCGACGTCGTGGAACAAGTCCTCCACGCTGCCGGGCAGCGCGGGCAAGACGGTCATCGCTTCCGCCGGACCGCCCCAGTCGCCGGCGGCGGTCACCGTTCCCTCGTAGGTGGTGAATCCCACCAGCAGCGCCTCCCGGCCGTGCCGCTCGCGCATGAGCTGCCCGACGTTCAGCTGGCTTTCCTCGCCCATGCTGGTGGCCCGCGCGTCCCCCAGGTGCGAGTTGTGCGCCCAGATCACCAGGCGGGCGTAGCCGTCCCGCCGCGACAGCCAGGCGGAGATGGCCTCCACGGTCTCGTGCATGTGCCGGTCGCGCAGGTTCCAGGTGGAGATGCGCGACCCGAAAAGAGCCCGGTAGTAGGCCTCGGCATTGCGCGCCAGCCGGGCGTTCTGCTCGGCGGAAAAGAGGTCGGGATCGCGCGCGCCCGCCGCCCGCTCGCGCAGCTCGATGAGCTGCTGCACCGCCTCTTCCTCGCAGGGATCCATGCTCCCGAAGCGCAGGGCGCGGCCGTACTCCTCGCCGTCCGCCCGGTCGGGCATCTCGAAGCAGGCGTACCGGGCCCGGGCCCGCGCCGCCGCCTCCGGATCGTGGCGGGCGAGGTAGTCCACCACCGCGTCCATGCTGGCGTAGAGGCTGTACAGGTCCATCCCGTGCAGCACCGCGGGCGCGCGCCTGCCCTGGTTGTGCGCCCGCAGCCAGGAGAGGAACTCCACCACCGCGGTGTTGCGCCACATCCAGGTGGGAAAGCGACGAAACCCGCCCAGGGCCTCGCTTGCGCTGTCGTCGCCCGGGCGGCCCTGGGCCCAGAGGTTCGCCCGGTCCGCGTCCGGCCAGTCGGCCTCCAGCACCACCCCGTTGAACCCCTGCTCGGCGACCAGGCGCTGGGTGATCCGCGCCCGCTCCCGGTAGAGCTCCTGGCTGCCGTGGGTGGCCTCGCCCAGGAGCACGAAGCGCACTCCCTGCGCCATCTCCAGCAGCGGGTCCCAGTCGCGCCGGCTTCCGCCCAACAGGAACGCCGCCTGGCGGATGGAGTCGATGAGCTGCGCGCGCGCCACCGCGCGCAAGCTGCGCACGAGCCAAGGCTCAAGCCTGCCCGGCCGCCTGCCGCTCCTCGCTCAGCTCGTCGAGGAGATGGTTCAGCTCCTGGGGATCGACCGGCTTCACCAGGTGCGCGTCGAAGCCGCTCTCCAGCGCCCGCTCGCGATCCTCGGGCCGGCCGTAGCCGGTGAGGGCCACCAGCAGGATCCGCTTGCCGGTCTCCGCGGCCCGCACCCTTCGCGCCACCTCGTAGCCGTCGATCCCGGGCAGGCCGATGTCCACCAGCGCCGCGTCGGGCCGGGTGGCCAGCGCGAGCTGCACGCCCCTCAGCCCATCCACCGCCAGCTCCACCCGGTGACCGAGGATCTGCAACAGGTCGCGCAGGGTCTCGCCGATGTCCGGGTTGTCCTCCACCAGCAGGAGCCGCTTGCGCTCGTGGGGGACGGCGCGCTGCGCCCGGGCCCGGGCCCGGGCCTCCGGCTGGTCGGCCAGAAGCGGCAGGCGCACCTCGAACTCCGATCCGCGGGAAAGGCCCTCGCTGCGCGCCCGCACCGTGCCTCCGTGCATCTCCGCCAGCCGCTTCACCAGGGTGAGCCCCACGCCCAGCCCGCCGCGCGAGCGCGCCGGGGACTGGTCCACCTGGGCGAAGAGGTCGAAGACCCGCTCCAGCATCTCCGGCTGGATGCCGATCCCGCTGTCGCGCACCGCCAGCACCGCCTCCTCTCCCTCGCGCAGCAGGCGGACCCGGAGCTGCCCCCCGGGCTCGGTGTACTTGGCCGCGTTGTTGATCAGGTTGGAGATCACCTGCTCCAGCCGGGTGGGATCGGCCTGCACCCAGAGCGGCTCGGCCGCCACTTCCAGCAGGAGCTGGTGCCGGCGTTCGTCCACCAGCGGCCGGGAGCCGGCGATGGCGTGTTCCACGGCTTCCCCGAGCAAAAGCGGCTCCTTGCGCAGCTCCACCTTGCCGCGGGTGATGCGGCTCACGTCCAAAAGGTCGTCGACCAGCCGGGTGAGCACCCCCACCTGCCGCAGCACGGTGGCGCGCGTCTGCCCCGCCTTGCCCGGGTCCGCGCCCAGCCCGTCGAGCAGGTGCAGGCCGATGCTGATGGCGGCCAGGGGATTGCGCAGCTCGTGCGCCAGCATGGCGAGGAACTCGTCCTTGCGCCGGTCGGCGGTCTCCAGCTCGGCGCGCGTCACCTGCTCGCGGGCGAGGAGCTGCTCGCGCTGCTCCTGGGCCCTCTGCCGCTCGGTGAAGTCGGAGAAGATGTAGACCGCGCCGGTCAGCGCCCCGGCATCGTCCAGCACCGGATCGCAGGTGACCCGCAGCCAGCGGTCGCCGCGCTGCACGGTCTCGATCTCCCGCGCCTTGCTCTGTGTCATCCGCCGGAAGGGGTCGGCGTGCGCGCCCTCCCCGGGAGCGGGAAGGAAAGAGGCGTGGTCCCGGCCGATCAGCTCGGTCTCGGTGGCTCCCACGAACCGGGTCATGGCCTGGTTGCAGCGCACCACCCGCCCCTCGCAGTCCAGGAGGCAGAGCGGATCGCTGATGGCGTCGAAGGTGGACTCCAGCTCCCGGGCCACCGAGCGCGCCTTCTCCTCCGCCCGCCGGGCGCGGAGCAAGGCGCGGATGGTGGCGATCAGCTCCGGCGGCTCGATGGGCTGGGCGAGGTAGGCGTCGGCGCCCAGGTCCAGCCCCCGCGTCCGGTGCCCCAGCTCGACGAAGTCGGCAGAGACCTGCAGCACCGGGGTGGAGGCGGTGCGGGGGTCGGACTTGATCTTCTGGCAGACTTCGAACCCGTCGATGTCGGGGAGCTGGACGTCGAGCACCACCAGGTCGGGGCCGGCGGACATCTTCTCCAGCGCCTCCGTCCCGCTGCCCGCCTCCAGAGTGCGGAAGCCGGCGTGCTGCAGCGTCCGGCTGAGGGCGTAGCGCGCCGCCTCGTTGTCGTCGACGCAGAGGATGAGCGCCGGCGCTTCAGGCATTCGCCACTCCGGCCTCCCAGATGGCGGCCCGCAGCGCCCGCGCTGCCTCGTCGCGCAGCATGCCCCCCACGTCGATCACCAGCGCCCCGCCCGCCTGCAGCCTCTCCTTCTCCGCCGGATCGAGCGGGCGGTTGGCCCGCACCAGGACCGTGAGGGCGCCCGCCCGGGGATCCTCCCGCAACAGGCCCAGGGCTTCCTCCGCGAAGCCCGGGGAGCCGGCGTCGAGCACCACCGCGCGCGGCCGCTCCTCGCGCGCCCGCCGCAGGCCCTCCAGCGCGTCGCGCGCCTCCAGCAGCTCCAGCCGCGGCTCGGAGAGCTGGGCGCGCAGCTCGTCGCGCGCCTCCTGGGCGATGAGCAGCACCCGGCGCGGGGGCGAGAGCGCCCGGGAGAGCGCCTCCAGCAGCTGGTGGCGCTCGGCCAGGCCGTCCACCACCACGTCGGCGGCGAGGGTGAAGAGCGAGACCTCCTGCGAGGTGCGGGCCAGGCCCAGCACGGGGAGATCGCGGGTGGCCGGGTCCTTGCGCAGGTCGGCGAGGAGCGGCCGGGTGGTGAGGCCGCCCAGCGTGGGGGCGGCGATCAGCACCGCCGGCCGGTAGCGGGCGATGGCCGCCTGCGTCTCCTCGAAGGAACGGGCGTGCACCAGGTGGTAGCGGGTCCCCTCCAGCCAGCCTCCCCAGCGCGCCGCCAGGGCCGCCTCGTCGATCACTGCCACCACCACGTCGCCCGCCGCCACCGCCTCCGCCGGCCGGTAGCGGGCGGGGATGGTGAGCGAGAAGGTGGAGCCCCGCCCGGGGGCGCTCTCCACCCGGATCCGGCCCCCCAGCATCTCCGCCAGCTTGCGGGAGAGGGGAAGCCCCAGCCCGGTTCCCTTCACCTTCCGCTGGTGCGCGCCCTCGATCTGGGTGAACTCGTCGAAGATGCGCTCCTGGTCCTCGGGGGCGATGCCGATGCCGGTGTCGCGCACGTAGAAGGTGACGGTCTCCGCCGCCTCCTGGCAGACGCCGATGCGCACCTCGCCGCGCTCGGTGAACTTGAGCGCGTTGGAGGCGAAGTTGCGCACGATCTGCGTCACCTTCCCCTCGTCGGAGAAGAGGGCGGGCATCTCGGGGACCGGGTCGAGGCAGAGCTGTACCGGAGACCCTTCCTGGAGCAGCGGGCGGAGCACCGCGCGCAACGACCCGAGGAGCTGGGCCGCGTCGAACCCCACCGGCCGCACCTGGATCTTCCCCGCCTCGATCTTCGCCAGGTCGAGCAGGTCGTTGACCATCTCCGCCAGGTCCACCGCGGAGCGGCGCATGAGCTGCAGCGCCTTGCGCTGCCCCTCCGTCAGCGGCCCCTCGGCGCCCTCCAGCACCAGCCGGGCCAGCGACTGGATCGAGTTGAGGGGGGTGCGAAACTCGTGGCTCATGTTGCTGAGGAAGCGGGACTTCAGATCCGTCGCCTTCCGGAGCGACTCGGCCCGCTGGTCCAGCTCGGCGTAGAGCGCGACCACGCCCCGGTTGGTCTCCTCCAGCTCGTCGCGAATCTGCTCCAGCTCCTCGTTGCGCGCCCGCAGCTCGGCGATGGCCCGGAGCAGCTCCTGATCGGCCTGCCGCACCTCCTCCTCCGCCGCGGGCAGCGGGGTGCGGGCGAGCTGCTCGGCGATCTGCGCAGTGCGCCCCGGGGGAGGAAGGCCGTTGGGCAGCTCCTTGGCGAAGGTCACCTCGGTCCCCCGCCCGGCATCGCTCTCGATACGGAAGCGGTCCATCAGCCGCCGCGTCCCGGCGAGCCCCAGCCCCATCCCGGTGGACGACTGGTAGCGTCCGGCCAGCACCTCCTCGAGGTTGCGGATGCCCGGCCCCTGGTCCGCGGTACGGACGATCAGGGCGGGGCGGGGCTTCTCCTCCAGGAGGAACTCGCAGCGGCCCTGGCCGGCGTAGCGCACGGCGTTGCGGCAGATCTCCGAGGTAGCGGTGGAGATGCGCGACTGGTCCTGGGGCCCGAAGCCGAGCAGGCTGGCGAGCTGCCGGGCGCGCTGCCGGGCGGTGACCACGTCGCGCTCGGCGCGCAGCTCGAGGGAGGCGAGCGTCGTCGTCTTCATGGCTCCTTCACCACCACCACGGTGGCGTCGTCCGACGCCCGGCGGAAGTCGCGGTAGAGGATCGCGGCGATCAGCGAGGGATGGCGGGCCTGCAGGCCCGGATAGCTCTCCAGCTTCCAGTTGGTGTGCAGCCCGTCCGAGTGCACCACCAGCACCGTTCGCGGGCCCCAGGGGAAGCTGAACTCCTGGATGCGGCGCGCCTCGTGGCCGGCGATGCCGCTGTGGGAGACGAGCCCGCGCGATCCCCGGCCCTGGACGTCGAGGGTGCCGCTGATGTTGCCCAACCCCGCGAACTTGAGCACGCGCGAAACCAGGTCCAACTCCACCACCGCCACCGCCGCTCCCCGGGTGGGGCGGAGCGCGCCGTGCAGCTCGTGCACCACCGCCTCGGGACCGGGGAGCCGGTCGGCGCCCTGGAAGGCTTCCACCGCGGCGGCCGCGGCCCGGGCGGCGATGGGGCCGTGCCCCAGGCCGTCCGCCACCAGCAGGCGGATGACCGAGCGGAGCCCGCGCACCTCCCAGCCGTCCCCGGACTCCGCCTGTCCCTGCAGGGGCTGCGAGACCACGCCGAAGGCAACCGGCTCCGGGGGCGGGCCGGAAGCCCAGACGCGGGCCACCACCGCGCTGCCTCCCGTTCCGGACCAGGCGTCGAACTCCGTGGCCAGCCGGCGCACGGCCCCCAGCCCTTCCCCCCGGGTGCTCGCGGTGGAATGGCCGTCGGTCAGCGCCCGCTCCACCTCCATCCCCGGGCCGCGGTCGATGGAGAGCACCTCCACGCCCGAGCGCGATCCCAGCCTCAGCTCGCGGATCAGGAGCTCGCCGCCCCCGGCGTGCTTGCGCAGGTTGCTTCCCAGCTCGGTGACGATGATCGCCACCCGGCCGGCGTCGGCTTCTCCCAGGCCGGCCATGCGCGAGAGCGAGGCGGCGACCCGCCGGGCCTCGCCCACCTGCGACTCGTCTTCCACGGCGATCCGCTGCTGCATGCTCATCTCCACTTCGTCAGCGTCACCCGGGTGCCTTGCCCCGGGCTCGACTGGATGGAGAACTCGTTGACCAGCCTGCGGGCGCCGCCCAGCCCCATCCCCAGCCCCGTCCCGGTGGTGTAGCCGTCCCGCAGGGCCAGCTCCACGTCCTTGATCCCCGGGCCCTCGTCCTGGAAGACCAGGCGCAGCCCCTTGCGCATTCCGTCGACCAGCGCCTCCACCCGCACCGTGCCTCCCCCCCCATAGATGACGGTGTTGCGGGCGATCTCGCTCGCCGCCGTCACCATCTTGGTCTGGTCCACCAGGCTGAAGCCCTGCTGCACCGACCAGGTGCGCACCGTCTGCCGCACCATCACCACGTCGGTCTCGCCGCGCACGGCCAGCACCTCAGCCTTCGCCGCCTCGGCCATCCTCTCCGTCCTGGCCGGCAAAGGCGGCCTCGCCGATGGACTGCTCCAAGAGCTTCATGCCCCTCTCCACGTCCAGCGCCGTGCGCACTCCCGAGAGCGAGAGACCCAGCTCGACCAGGGTGATGGCCACCGCCGGCTGCATCCCCACCACCACCGTCTGGGCGTCCAGCACCCGGCTCATGCCCGCGATGTCCGCCAGCATCCGGCCGATGAAGGAATCGACGATGTCCAGGGCGCTGATGTCGATCAGCACCCCGCGCGCCTGCTCCTCGGCGATGCGCGTGGTCAGGTCCTCCTGCAGCTGCATCGCCAGGCGGTCGTGCATGTCCACCTGGATGGTGACCAGGAGGTACTTGCCCATGCGGAGGATGGGAATGCGCTCCATCGTCTACCCGCGGTCCTTCCCGTCCTTCTCCTTCCCCTCCTCCTTCTTCCTGGCCGGCGCCCCCAGCTTGACCACTGCCTGGTTGGTCTGCCGGAGGGCCAGGGCGAAGGCGTCCGCCAGGGTGGCCTTGGTGCTGACGCTGCCCAGGTCCACGCCCAGGTGGACGATGGTCTGGGCGATCTGCGGGCGGATGCCGCTGATGATGCAGTCCGCCCCCATCAGCCGGGCGGCCGCCACCGTCTTGAGCAGGTGCTGGGCCACCAGCGTGTCCACGGTGGGGACGCCGGTGATGTCGAGGATGGCCACCGCGCTGCCGGTCTCCACGATCCGCTGCAACAGAGTCTCCATCACCACCTGCGTGCGCGCCGAGTCCAGGGTGCCGATCATGGGCAGGGCGAGGATCCCGTCCCAGAGCTTCACCACCGGGGTGGAGAGCTCCAGCATCTCCTGCTGCTGGCGGCTGATCAGCTCCTCCCGGCTGCGCTGGTACATCTCGGTGGTGTAGAGGCCGAGCTGGTCGAGGAGCAGGGTGGCCGTCCACTGCTCCCTGGCCACCTCCACCGGCGGCAGCTCCTTGACCAGGCGGGCGAAGAGGGGCCGCTTGAAGGAGAAGACGAAGATGGCCGTCTCGGAAGGGCTGTACCCGGACACCGCCCGGCTGCGGGAGACGGTGCCGAGGAGCTCCTTCATCGGCTCCCAGGAGGGGCCCTCCAGGTCTTCCACCGAGGGGCCGGAAGCTCCCTGGTCGAGGGCACGGAGGAAGGAGGTGCTCTGCTCCTCCAGCTCCTCGTCCTTGATCAGCCGGCGGCCCAGCGCGGATTTCTGCTCGGCGGTCCAGTCGGTGAGGAGGGATTGCTGGTTCTTGCGGATGATCTCGGGCAGGCGGGTTTCCATGTCGCCTCCGTAGTCCCACGGAGGCCGGACATCCCGCAGGCATCCGTTTCAGGGCGCGTCGTCTAATTGACTCAAAGAAGCGCCAGCACGTCGGCGGCGAACGTCGATGTGTTCGCCTTGGGAAAGACGTGCTTCACCTTCCCGTCCGTCCCGATGATGTAGGCCACGCGCTTCGCGTTCCCGCTCTGGGCGTTGTCGGCGGCGCCGTACTGCACGCCGGTCGCCCGGCTGGTGTCGGAGAGCAAGGGGTAGGGGAAGTTGAATTTCTCCGCGAAGCGCTTGTTCTCCTGCACGGTGTCGAAGCTCACCCCCAGGATGGCGGCGTTCTTCGCGTTCAGATCACGGGCTCGATCCCGGAGCCCGCTGCCCTGCGCCGTTCAACCAGGGGTGTCGGCCTTCGGGTAGAACCACAAGATGACGTTCTTGCCGCGCAGATCGCCCAGCTTCACCGTCTTCCCTTCGTGGGAGCTGAGGGTGAAGTCGGGCGCCGTGTCGCCGACGTTGAGCAGGGGCATGCGCTGCCGCGTATCAGATGAACGGGGAGTTTGCCAGCGGTGATCGTGCTCGATGGCGCCACGGGAACGGAGCTGGGCCGGCGGGGGGTGGACACCCGCGGCCTTCTCTTCTCCGCGGCCGCCCTCCTCTCGGAGGCCGGGCTCTCGGCGCTGCGCGCGGTGCACGCGGAGTACGCGAGGGCGGGCGCCCAGGTGATCACGGCCAACACCTTCCGCACCAACCCGCGCAAGGCGGGCGGGCGCTGGGCGGAGATGACGGCGCTGGCCGTGCGCCTGGCGAAGGAGAGCGGGGCGCTGGTGGCGGGCTCCATCGCCCCTGCCGCCGACTGCTACCGGCCCGACCTGCGGCCGCCGCCAGAGGTGGCGCGGCGCGAGCACGGCGAGCTTGCCCGCGCGCTGGCGGAGGCCGGCTGCGATCTCCTCCTGGTGGAAACGGTGGCCGCGGCGGACGAGGGGCTGGCCGCGGTGGAGGCGGCGGCGGCCACGGGGCTGCCGGTCTGGGTTTCGGCGATGGCGATGGCGGACGGGCGGATGCGCAGCGGCGACGATCTCGCCGCCTTCTTCCGCTCGGCCCGCTCGGCGGGAGCCGTCGCTGCGCTGATCAACTGCGTCCCGGTCGCCGGCGTCGACGCCGGGCTGGACTCCGCCGCGGGATCGAAACTGCCTTTCGGCGCCTACGCGCACATGGGCGAGGTGGACGCGGAGGCGGGCTGGCCGTCCACGCCGGTCCTCTCTCCCGAAGAGTACGCGGCGTGCGCGGCGGGGTGGCTGGCGCGGGGAGCCACCATCGTGGGCGGCTGCTGCGGCACCACCCCGGCGCACATCGCCGCGCTGGCGCGCCTCTCGCCCCTGCGGCACGATCCCTTGCGGCCGGAGCGGAGGATCTCGCCATGACGTCGTTGCTTCTCGCCATCCTGCTCTGCGCGCCGGCGGGCGAGGCCATGAAGGCCACCCTGGTGGAGGGGCGGGCGACGGCCGGCGGGCAGCCCCTGTGGGAAGGCGACTTGCTCCACGCGGGCGAGACCGTGGAGACGCAGGCCGGAGGCCGGGTGGAGATCGCGCTGGAAGGGGGCTCGCTCATCCGCCTGGGGGAGAGCTCGCGGCTGACGCTCTCGCCGGCCGGGATGGAGAGGTCGTTCAGCGCCCGGCTCTGGGTAGGCAACCTCTGGGCGCGTGTGCACCTCTTGCTCGCGGGAAAGCCTTTCGAGATCGAGACGGAGAACGGCATCGCCGGCGTGCGCGGCACGGAGTTCCGGGTGGAAGTGGCGGAAGGCCAGCCCGATCTGCTCCGCGTCTACGTGGGAACGGTGGAAGTGGCGGCGCGCGACGGCCGCTGGACGCACCAGGTGGAAGGCGGCCGCGAATTGGCCTTCCGGCGCGACGCCGAAGGCCCCCGCTCCTTCGATCCGGCGGGCGAGAAGGGGCATGGCTTCATGGATTGGGTCCGTTCCCGCAAGACGCCCGACGGGGAAGAGCCCGGGCGCATCCGGCGCGAGCAGCGCAGTCCCGAGCAGGAGCACCGCCTGCTGGAGCGCAAGCAGCGGCCCAGGGAACGTTGAGCGGAGGAGACTCGCTTGCAGACGAGGCTGGATCTGCGCGCCGTCCCGGGCTACGCAGGCGCCCTTGCGGCGGCGCTTTGCGCCGCGGGAGGACCGGGCCCGATGGACGCCTCGGCGCTGGCGAAGGATCGGCAGGCCACCTTGGCCGCCTTCCACGACGGGCACCGGAGCCCCCTGGCGGCGGTGGCCCGGCACGACTTCGCCGCCGATCGCCCGATGAGCTTCGGCAGCGCCCCGGAGTGCGACGTGCGGCTGGAAGGCCTGGCCCCGCGGGAAGCGGTGATCCGCGCCCTGGCCGACGGGTTCGAGGTGGAGCGCGAAGGGCGCAAGGAGCAGGTGCGCGCGGGCGGGAAGCTCCAGCTGGGGCGCTACACGCTGCGCCTCTCGCACCAGAACTTCCCCGGGGTGGTGGTGCTCGACGCGCAGAGCGAGCGCCTGAAGTCCGGGCCCTTCCCCAGGTGGTTCGACCCCGATCCCGCATACCGGGTGGAGGCGCGGCTCGTGCGCGACCAGCCGCAGCGGGAGGAGGTCGTCCTCTCCACCCGGGGCAACAAGCGCCGCGCCCTCCGCCTCGGCCAGCTCGAATTCACCCTCCAGGGAAAGCCGCTCCGCCTCACCGCCCTGCGCCTGCTCGAGCCGGGCAACGACGAGTCGGAGGTGTCGATCTTCTTCCGCGACGCCACCACCGGCCACGAAAGCTACCCGGTGGGCCGCTACGTGGACGCCGAGCCGCTGGAAGGCGATCGCTACGCGCTCGACTTCAACCGCGCCTACAACCCCACCTGCGCCTTCTCTCCGCTCTACAACTGCCCCATCCCGCCGCGCGAGAACGTGCTCCCCATCGCCATCCGCGCGGGCGAGCGCGATCCTGGGGGCCACCCCTGACACTGCGAACGGGCCTCAAAGCGGCTTCGGCTCGGGGAACTTCCACTTGCCCTCGAGGATCTCCGCACGGGGTCGGTAGAGCCGCACCGTGTAGTTCCAGCCTTTTATGATCAGTGTCATTGCAACCAGGAACTTCTCCATGGGGGCCTCGTCCGGCGTGCTCCGGGGAGCGTTGCATCGCTTCGACGGGGACGATTGCACCCTGGCCGCATGCGGCTACATTGGGGAATGGGCCAGCGGCCCAGCAGAGTTCGGATGCGATGCGGAAAATCGAGGGCGCGCCGGGATTCTGATCCGCACACTCCGGCCCAGGAGGTCCCCGTGCAGAAGATCACGACGTTTCTCTGGTTCGACAAAGAGGCAGAGGAGGCAGCCCGGTTCTACTGCTCGATCTTTCCCGACTCGAAGATCCTGACGACCGCCCGCTACCCGGAGGGCGGCCCGGGGCCCGCCGGCTCGGTGATGACGGTCGAGTTCCAGCTCGCCGGCCAGCGCTTCATGGCCCTGAACGGCGGGCCCACCTTCAAGTTCACCGAGGCCATCTCGCTGATGGTGGACTGCGAGACGCAGAAGGAGCTCGACGCCTGCTGGGACAAGCTCTCGGCCGGCGGCCGCGAGGTCGAGTGCGGCTGGCTCAAGGACAGGTACGGCCTGTCGTGGCAGATCGTGCCCAGCGGGATCGGCAAGATGATCAGCGACCCGAAGCGCGGCCCCAAGGTGGCCGAGGCGGTCTGGAAGATGAAGAAGCTCGACATCGCCGCGCTCCGGCGCGCGTACGAGTCGGCCTAGTGGGGGCGGGCGTGCCGAAGCGGGGCAACCACTGCATGCGGGCATCCGCGGCAGCAGAGGAGGACTTCCATGGAGGGTGAGCTCTGCCGGCTCTGCGGCGGGGACGGGCGGATCGGCAATGCGCTCGGCCGCAGCACGGCGACCTGTCCCGGCTGTCACGGCTCGGGCCGGCGGGCCGACAGCTCGTCCAGGTTCCGCGACGTCACCAAGACGAAGCCGTCGCACTACCGGCCCGCCGCGCCGGAAGCGCCCAAGGGTCCCAAGGGCCCGACGACCGCGGAAGGCGTGCAACTCGCCCGTGAAGTGAGCGAATCCACCGTCCTGCCGGAGGACGCGAAGGCGCGCCTGTTGGTGGAGATCGTCAATCACGAGAACACGCACGGGCGCTGCACGCAGACGTTCATGAAGAAGATCCGCAAGCAGGCCCGGCCGGGGCAGCCGAACCTCTAGAGGCGCGGTCGCCAAAGGCGACGCTGCGCCTGCGCTCTTTCTGCGTGTTCCCGCGAAGTCGGGAACACGCTTGTCCTGGTCGCGGGCCGCAGCGCCTTGCTGAAGCGCCGTGGGAACGCCTCGTCGTTCATCCGCACTCCCAGCCGCCAGCAAGGGATTCCCGGCTCCGCAACCTCGAAGACCGCGCTCCCGATCTGCCAGCGCTCGCCGACGAGCGCGTCGTCGAGCTCCATGCCCTCCGTGGTCAGGTTCTCTCCGAACTCCCCGCAGGAGAGCGGCCTGCCGATCTCCCCCTCCCACCAGCGTTGGTCCTCGACCGAGTACGCGTAGACGGCCTTGTCGAAGCCGCCGTGCGCCTCGCGATCCGCCTGGCGGTCGCCGGCGAGATTGACGCCTCGAGCCGCGACGCGCCCGGGAACCGGCAACTTCCAGATCGCGCTCCGGGCGGGACGGCCGTGGTAGTCGAACTGGCGCACGCCCCCGACGTTCACCGAGAGGACCTGAGCGGCCAGGCCAGTGGTCTTCTCCCGCTCCATCGCCTTCGAACCTGGATCAGGTGGAGCGCTCACCAACCGCTGAAAGAGGGCAATCGGGCGGAGGTAGACAGCACCACGGCCTGGCCACGGCTAGACTAGGGATGCAATGCGTCTCGCGCTCGCGCTCGCCCTGGCCACCGCATGTGCCCGGCCGACGCCCAATCCGGGCGTGCCTTCGGAGGTGGAGGCGTCGCTGCAGCGGATCGAGCTTGGGCGCGTTCCCAGTGTGGAGGCGCGGGCGCTGCTCGATTCGCCCGAAGTCCCTGTCCGGATCCGCGCGGCGCTGGCGGCAGGGCGGATCGGCGACGGCGGAGCGAAGGAAGCCCTGGCGAAACGGTTGCAGGATCCGGAGGCCGGCGAGATGGCGGCCTGGGCGCTGGGGCGGATCGAAGGCGGAGAGGAAGCGCTGGTCCGCTGCCTCGCGGAAGGCTGCCCCTCGTTGAAGGCGGCGGCGCGCGCGCTCTCCGGGCCCGCGGCATCCCTGAAGCCCGCGGTCGAGCCGCTGGTGGAGGCGCTGTCCGGGCCCGCGGCGCGGGAGGCGGCCATCTCCCTGGGGGTGCTCGCCCGGAACCAGGAGGCGAAGTTCCCGCCCTCTGCCTACGCGGCGCTCGCCAACGCGGTGGCGGGCGGGGATGCGCGGGCCGGGGCCGCCTACGCGCTCTCCCGGCTTCCTCGCGGGGAAGGGGTGGAAGCGGCGCTGCGGCCCGCGCTCCGGGACGGCGATCCCTGGACGCGTTCGCTGGCCGCGCGCGCCTGGGGCCGGCAGGGGCTCGCGGCGGCCGGGTTGCGCGAGGCCTTCCGCGATCCCGACTGGCGGGTCCGGGTGGAGGCGGCGCGGGGGCTTTCCACCGCGGCCGGAGCGAAGGAGGCGCTCCAGGAGCTCTTCGCCGGCCAGGATTCTCCGCACGTGATCGTCGCCCTCTCGGAGGCGGCTACGCAGCTGGGCGAGCTGGCCCCGGAGCCGGCGGGCTTCAAGGACCCGGTCTCCCGCTGCGCCGCCGCCCAGGCGCGCGATCGGGTGCGCAAGCAGATCCTCGACACGCCTGGCTGCGCGGACGATGGCTGGCGGGCGCGCGCGAGGGTGGGGGCCCTCGCGGCCGGGCTCGAGCTGCCGCAGGCGCGGGAGGCGATGCGCGACGGCGACGGCCGGGTGCGCGGTGCGGCGGCGGCGAGCGCCACCGGCGCGTTCGCGGACGATCTGCGCCGGCTGCTCGACGATCCCGATCCCTTCGTGGTGCAGGAGGCGGCGGGCGCGCTGGCGAGGCTGCCCGCCGAACCCTCCACCAAGGAGGCGGCCCTGGCAGCTGTCCGCAGGCTGGCGGACGCGCACGGGCAGCCGGTGGGCGATCCCCGGTCCGACGCGCTCGCCGCGCTCGCGCCCCTGGCCGGTCCGCTCCCTGAGCTTCTGCCCACCCCGAACGCCACCCTGGCCTCCGCGCTGGGAGCGCCGCGCGGCGCCGTGCCGGTGCCGGCGGAAGCCCGCGTCATGCCCTCGGCGCGGGTGTTGCGCCTGAAAACCAGCCGGGGAGAGCTTCTCGTCGATCTCCGCCCCGACGTCGCGCCGCTGACCAGCTCGGCCCTGGCGGCGCTGGCGCGGCGCGGCTTCTACGACGGTCTCTCGTTCCACCGGGTGGTTCCCGATTTCGTCGTCCAGGGCGGCGATCCGCGCGGCGACGGGGATGGCGGACCTTCGTGGGCGCTGCCCGACGAGCACAGCCCCCTGCGATTCCTCCGCGGGACGGTGGGCATCGCCACCGGCGGGCCGGAGACGGGCGGCAGCCAGTTCTTCCTCTGCCACTCGCCGCAGCCCCACCTCGACGGCCGCTACACCGTGGCCGGCCAGCTCCGCTCGGGAGACGATGTCCTCGACGCGCTCCAGCCGGGCGATACAATCGTCTCCGCCAGCGCGGAGTGAGCATGAAGCGTCTCGACGCCATGGTGGAAAAGGCACGTCAGCGCGCGCGCTTCCGCGTCGCGGCCCTGCGGCTCGAGCGGCCCGGCCAGGACGAGGTCACGCTCGGCCGCCATTTGGTCGGCTCCATGGCCCTGCGCGCGGGCCTCGCCGGCGCGGCGACCGGGACGCTCTCCTTGGTCGCTCTCCCCGTCGGGCTGCCGGCGGGCATCGCCGTCTCGCTCCTGCTCGAAGCGGAGCTGATCTTCTCCCTGCTCGAGCTTTACGAGCGGGACACCGAGGGAGAGCAGGGCCGGCTCAAGCTCTACGCGCTCTGGGCGGGTGCGGGATTCGCCGACGCCGCCAAGAGCGTGGGGATGCGCGCCGGCGCCAGCGCCATCGCCCGGGTGCTGGCCGGCTCGCTGCCCGTGCGGATCATCCGCAGGCTCAACCCGGCGCTGGTCCGCGCCATCCTCCGCCGGCTGGGGCTGGGCTGGCTGCCCCGGGCGGCGAAGTTCTGGCCGGTGCTGGGTGCGCCCGTGGGGTTCGCCCTCGACCGGGCGGCGTTGCGTGCCCTGGGAGAGGCCACCCTGGCCACGCTCGACGACGACGCGCGGGCCCGCAGGCGGCAGTCGGCCGCGAAGAGCGCGCGCCGCCGGCGGATCCGGGTGGCAGCCGCGCGCTGATCAGAGCGCGAAGAAAACGGTGAGCCAATCGGCCAGGCGGGAGATGTCGGTGGCCCTCGTGTTGGCGCACAGCCAGTGCAGCGCTCCCAGGTGGAAGCCTCCCCCGCCGTACACGATCACTCCCGGCAAGGGCAGGGTGGCCATGTTGAGCACCGCGTAGGGCAGCTTCTCGTCGGCCGTCCCCGCCACCCGCTGGTACTTGGCTTCCACCGCCAGCCGGTTGCCGTTGCGGGCGTCGCGGAAGAGCACGTCCACTTCCCGGTCCTTGCCGTAGATGGTCTTCCCCACGGTGAGGCGCCGCCGGTAGTCCAGCCCGAGCGAACTGCCGATGAGCGCGATCAGCCGCTCGAACTCCAGCGCCGAGAGCTCCAGCGTATCCACGTTCTGCGCCAGCAGGCGGCACTCCTCGGCGGCCAGGGGAAGCTCCGCCCCTTGCCCCAGCACCCAGCTCCCGATCCCACCCGGGTCCCAGGCCCGCAGCGCGGCGATCTGCTCGTAGAAAGGGCGAGGAGAAGGGACGAGCTGCAGCAGGGTGGGTTCGCTCACGCTCTCCGCCTTCCGTTCAGCGCCCAGGCGCGCCAGGCGCGCAGCCGATCGGGATCCTGCGCCCGGGGCGCGGCGGCGCGGAGGAACCGCCGCACCGCAGCCTCGCGCTCGACCGGCCTCACTTGCAAGAGCCTCTCCAGCGACTCGGTGGGGCCGTCGCCGTCCAGCCACCCGCAAGCGCGCGCCGCGTCCGCATCCTCGGGAAGCGCCGCGCCTTCCACCAGCGCCTCCAGCTCGGGCGGCGCGCCGGGCTCGACGGCGACCTCCGCCGCCCGGGCCACTACCGCGCCTTCCGGGGCCAGGTCCGCCAGCGAGGGATCGAGATAGGCCAGATCGATGTCGCCGAGGAGGAACCGCCGCCCCAGCGCGCGCGCCTCCACCCCGGTGACGCCCGTCCCGCAGAAGGGGTCCAGCACCATCTCGTCGGGAAGCGTGCTCTGGGCGATGAGCGTGCGCACCACCGCGTTGGGCTTGACCGCCGGCCCGGGGACGCCGGGCCGGGGCGCCATCAGGACGTCGGGGATTCCCAGATCCTGCAACTGCCGCTTCCCCTTCTCGAAGAAGAGG
>Ga0335085_10007379_pt1 | contig 17088 bp, 17 predicted proteins | sample Lox_Sample_45_FD_206712 | JGI IMG/M metagenome (GOLD analysis project Ga0335085, IMG submission 206712) | Soil microbial communities from Loxahatchee National Wildlife Refuge, Florida, United States - Lox_Sample_4.5 | ecosystem: Environmental > Terrestrial > Soil > Wetlands | place: USA...
TTTTTCGGAGCGTAAAAACAGGATTAGCCCATTCAGGCTACGCCCGATCGGGCTTGTCTGACTACGCCAAAGTATGCAGAATCATGGTTCTGGGCCAAGTTGTACCGTACGGCTCATGAACCACCCCCCGGGTTCATGACGAGGCCCGGAGAAGGCTCCATCGCTCTGTCGTCCTAACAGGAGCCTCAATACGAGGGGGACCATGAGTATTCGCCGCACTCTCACTTTATCCCTGCTCTTTGTGGCCGTCAGTACGGCGATCGCCCAAAAGGCACTCCATTACACCTACACGATCATCGATTACCCGGGAGCCTTCAACACAGGCGTATTCGGGATCAATCGCAGCGGGCAGATGTCCGGCACGTTCTTCGGCAGCGATGGAATAGCCCGCGCCTTCATCTACACCGAGGGGAAGTTCAGCACGGTCAACTATCCCAAGGCTGACAGGACGTTTGGATTCGGGATCAACGATGCGGGATCGATCGTCGGCTACTACATCGACAGCGACAATCGCTCGCATGGATTTCTCTATGACGGCAAGAACTTCACTGCGATCGACTATCCAAACGCCAAAACCACGCGCGCCAATGGCATCAACGGATCGGGCGAGATCGTGGGCGGATTCGTCGATGACGCTGGCGCAACGCACGGATTCATTTACAAAGCGGGCAAATTCCAGGCCATCGACTTCGCGGGCGCAACGCGCACCGAAGTCTACGGAATCAACGAGGCCGGCTGGATGGTCGGCTATTACGCTGACTCCAGGTCGGCCATCCACGGCTTTCTGGACAAAGCAGGTGTACGGACAACGGTTGATTATCCCGGAGCCCTGCGCACGAACTTGTACGGGGTCAATAAAAACGGCTATGTGGCTGGAACCTACATCGATCGCAACAAGAATCACGGATTCCTCAATGCGCCCGAGAGTCTCAAGTTGAATATTCCGGGAGCTCTGTCCACATTTGCCTTTGCGCTCAACGACTCCGGTCAGGTAGTGGGCCAGAGCGTCGACCTTGACAGCGTTGACCATGGGTTCGTGGCATTGCCCGACAAACCTCAGGCGCCACAGATCAGCGCGAGAATGGACCCCGATTGGGCGAAGGCGGGTGCAAACGGACTAAAGCTCAACGTGCGTGGCTTCGGGTTCGTGCAGGGGTCGGTAGTGAAGTGGAATGGCTCTCCCCGGCCGACTTCCTTCGGGGATGACTCGATTGTCACCGGGACCATTACGCCAGAGGATATTGCCAGCCCCGGAAGTGCCCTGGTCACGGTTGTAAATCCTGACGGCCTTGTCTCGAACGTTGTCGTCTTTCCGATCCGGTCGACTCCACCGCCGTAGCCATCTCAGCTAACTGCGAGGCCACAACCTGGTCAGCGCACCAGATCGCCCGCTTACCGGGTCCGACTCGGGGAACGTCAGCGATGCCATACGGCGGATGGCCTGTTCGTCCGGCGCGCTGCGGCAGATGTTCCAGTGCTGCGCCGGAGGATAGGCGCCGACCACCAGGAAATCGTCGCTGGCGCTCAACCTGCAATGCCCTGTGCCGGTCGGCAGCACTGCGACGTCTCCGGCATGCACTGTGACTTCATGGCCGTTCTCGCCGCCGAGCATGATGCGCGCTTGCCCCGCAGCGAATCCCAGCACTTCGTGCGCGGTGGAGTGGTAATGGTGAAAGTCATAGACACCGTTGCGCCACTGCGGAGGCCAGCCGTTCTGAATGAAGATCGCCTCGAAGCGTGAGGCTGGATCTTCACCCGAGGTGGCAATTACGCCTCTATACAGGATCACCGGCAGATGCTCGTTGTTCGGCATCCAGCCATTGCGCGAAAGATGCAGGATCTCCGGCTCAACCGCCGGAGTGCTGCCCCATGACGAGCCGGCCGATGCAAGGCCAAGCCCCGCAAGAATCGCGTTGAACCGGCGGCGATCGATGTGGCTCATTTTTACCCCTCCCCTCTTTGTCACAGATGCAACTACCCGCACTCCGGCTGGAACAGGCAATCGAAGATGCGCCCGAGAAGGCGGCGGATCGCCTCCTCCGAAAGATGCTCGGGCTCAAAGTGGCTCTCGAGGATCAGGCCGGAAAGGATGGGGCCCAGCGCGGCGACGGCTCGCTCGTTGTCCAGCTTCTGCTCACGGGTGAGATCGCCGAACATTCGCTGCTTATAGGAATCATTGTTGCCCGGCGCCTTGCTCATCTCGAAGGCCCGGCGAAGACGCTCCTTCGACTCAGGGTGGCGGAGTGCAAAGAGCTTGAACTCCAGCGTTAGAATCGGCCACGCCCGGTCTCGGGCCAGATCCATGTAAAACCTGCGAAACGCATCGAGCCGCTCTTTCTGGCTCGCACATTGCTCGATACTCACGAAAAAGCGCTCGACGTATTGCCTTGTCCGGTGCTCGAACAGAGCGAGAAACAGGTCTTCCTTGCTCTTGAAGTGGGCGTAGACCGCTCCCTTCGTTCGGCCGGCGACTTCTGCGATTTCCGATAACTGGGCGCCCTCATAGCCGTCGCGGACGAATACTTCCTCAGCGGCATCGAGCAGCCTGCTCTGCGTTTCCTGGGTTCGAAGCTGGTGTTTGTTCAGAGTTTCGGTGGCCATCATCCCCATTGAATCACCCCTGTTTGCAAAAGTCATTGACAAATACGTACCAGTAGGTATTTATTATAGACATGCTTCAAATTGCAGAACCCGAAGTTTCTTCCACCGCCCGCCTGACGAAGAAGGCTGTCCGGATACTCGCCGCGGCTCTGGGGGGCGTTCTGGCCTGCGTGGCCGCGGCTGGATGGACTATCCGTGCGCACGGCTACGAGACGACGGACGACGCGCAGGTCGATGGGCACCTCAACGTTGTGAGCCCAAGAATCGCGGGGACCGTCGAGGTAATCCATGTAACCGACAACCAGGCCGTCGAAGCCGGCCAGCCGCTGGTAGACCTCGATCCCAGCGAGCAGAAGGTCGCCTATGCCCAGGCAAAAGCCCAGTACGACCAGGCGGTGGCGCAGCTGAACTCGCAGCGTCCGAATGTGGCTATCACTGTGGCCGACAACGCTGCTTCCGGGGTCACCAGCAACGCGCAGCTTGCGGAATCAAAGGCGGCCCTTGCGGCGGCTTCTCAGGATCTTGCCGGCGCATCGGCCCGGCTCGTCGAGTCTGAGGCAGCCCGTTCGCGCGACACTGCGCAGTTGCAGAGATACGAGCAGCTCTATCAGACAGGCACGATATCGCGGCAGGACTACGAGCGCTTCGTAGCCTCGGCGCGATCTTCCGAAGCCGAAGTGAATGCCGCCAAGGCCAGCGTTGAATCGGCCGGCAAGGTCGTCGAAGAGCGCCGGGCAGAGGTCGATGCCCAGGCGGCAAAGCGCAACCAGATTGTCAGCACAGCTCCGCACCAGCTTGCGATCAAGCAGGCGGATCTCGCCACCAGCGAGGCCAACGTAGAGGTGGCAGCGGCACAACTGCAGCGCGCGGCGCTCAACCTGAGCTTCTGCCATATCGTCGCGCCGGTCCAGGGAATCGTGACGCAGCGGAGCGCGGAGATCGGAAATCGCGTCAGCGACGCGCAGCCGCTCATGATGATCGTCGCAACCGGAGATACCTGGATCACTGCCAATTTCAAAGAGACCCAGTTGACCAGGATGCGTCCCGGCCAACGAGCTGTGGTCCACGTCGATGCTCTGAAAAAAGATCTCGTAGGCACGGTCGAGGGCATTCCCGCGATCACAGGTGCGCGCAGCAGTGTTCTCCCGCCGGAGAACGCCACAGGAAACTACATCAAGGTCGTGCAGCGCATGCCCGTCCGCATTCGCCTGAACGCGAACCAGGATGGCCTCGATCGCCTTCGGCCCGGCATGTCCGTTGAGGCCAGCGTATGGCTCAGGTAGCAGCGGGCCAGACCGTTTCCAGACCGGCGTTTAATCCGTGGGTCATCGCCATGACGGTCACGCTGGCGACGTTCATGGAGGTCCTCGACACCTCCATCGCCAACGTGGCGCTTCCCCACATTGCGGGAAACCTCGGAGCGACCTCCGACGAGAGCACCTGGGTGCAGACCAGCTACCTCGTTTCGAACGCGATCATCCTGCCCATGAGCGGCTGGCTATCGACGCAGTTCGGGCGCAAGCGCTTCTACATGTTCTGCGTGGCGGTCTTCACGCTGAGTTCCATGTTGTGCGGCATGGCCGCAAGCCTCCCCATGCTCATCCTGTTTCGAATCATGCAGGGGCTCGGCGGTGGAGGACTGGGTCCGAGCGAGCAGGCCATCCTGGCCGATACGTTTACCCCGCAGCAGCGCAACATGGGATTCGCGATCTACGGCATGGCAATTGTCGTCGCGCCGGCGATCGGACCCACACTCGGCGGCTGGATCACAGACAACTACAGCTGGCATTGGATCTTCTTCATCAACGTTCCTATCGGCCTGATCTCGCTGTTTCTCACACAGCGTGTCGTGCATGATCCTCCGCATGTGAAGGAGTCGCGACTGAAGCGCGGTGGAAGAACAGACTACTTCGGGATCACCACGATCGTGATTGGCGTGGGACTGATGCAGTATGTTCTCGACAAGGGAGAGCAGCTTGAGTGGCTCGATTCGGGCGTGATCTGTATCGCGGCCGCAGTGTCAGCCGCAGCGTTGATTGCACTGATCTGGAGGGAGTGGACTTATTCCGATCCCATCATCGATCTCCGGCTGCTGAAACACCGCAATTTCGGACCGGCGACGCTCTTCAACTTCACACTGGGCATGGTTCTCAATGGATCAACCATTCTCATCCCGCAGTTTCTGCAATTACAGCTTGGCTATTCTGCGGAGCGCACGGGGATGGCGCTGTCACCGGGAGGCATCACGCTGGCAGTACTCATGCCTGTGGCTGGAATTCTGGCTGCGAAGTTCGACCCACGCAAGGTCATCGCTCTGGGCTTCCTGCTGACGTCGTCGAGTCTGTTCTGGATGATGCATATCTCGCCAGAGGTGGACTTCCACACGATCATCTGGATGCGGATCTTTCAGGTCGTTGGATTGCCGCTGATCTTTATCCCCATCTCCACGCTGTCTTATGTCGGAATGCGCAGGGAAAGCAACAACCAGGTCTCGGGAATCAGCAATTTTGCGCGAAACCTCGGCGGCGCGGTCGGAGTGTCCTTTCTTGTGTCGTTCCTCACGCGTCACCGGCAGATCAGCCGGGTGGATCTGGCTGCTCATCTGCATAAGGGAGATCCCTTCTTCGACCGCTATTTCAGCTCCCTCGAACAGGCTGCCATGCGCGGCGGAGCCAGCCTCGCGACCGCGGGTCACCATTCTCTGGCGCAGCTCCAGCAGATCGTCGACGCACAGGCAAATGTGCTGGCGTACATCAGCGCCTTCTTTGTTCTGGGGATGATTGTGGCGTTTCTGATTCCGCTGCCGTTCCTGATGAAACGGCCTTCGGCTGCTGACGCGGCCGCAGCGCAGGGAATGCACTGAGAGACGTTTAGAGCCAGGTGGGGGCTTACTGCAGGATCATACCAACGGGATTGGTGCTCACCTGCTGAGGTCTTTGAGCGAACTCGCGCTCGATGCGTTCATTGATGCCCGCCTGAGCGAACTCGGCGGTCACGCGGATGCCATTCATGATTGCGCGATCGTTGGATGATCCGTGGCCGATGATGCAGACGCCGCGTACGCCGAGGAGCGGAGCGCCGCCGTATTCGGATGGATCGAGGCGCTTCTTGAAGGCATTGAAAGCCTTGCGGGAAAGCAGCGCGCCGACCTGGGCTGTGACGGTGGTGGTCAGAGAAGCCTTAAGCATCTCGCGGACCAGCTTCGTGAGTCCCTCGGAGGTCTTGAGTGCTACGTTGCCCACAAATCCGTCGCAGACAATGACATCGCAATTGCCGTTGTAGATGTCGCGGCCTTCGACGTTGCCGATGAAGTTGATGGGCAGATGCTTGAGCAGTGCATAGGTCTCACGAGTGAGATCGTTGCCCTTGCCTTCCTCCTCGCCGACAGAGAGCACGCCAACGCGTGGACGTGGAATCTTCAGGACGCTCCGCGCGTAGAGTTCGCCCATGACGGCGAACTGCTCCAGGTTATGCGGCTTGCAATCGACGTTTGCGCCGACGTCGAGAAGGATCGAAGGCGTACCAGACAGAGTCGGCACAACGATGGCCAGCGCTGGCCGATCGACGCCCGGGAGCGCACCGAGCACCATCTTGGCCGTGGCCATAGCGGCGCCGGTATTCCCGGCGGTGATGAACCCGGAAACCTTTTTCTCGCGGACGAGCTTCAGCCCGACGCGCATGGTGCTGTCGCGCTTGCTGCGGACGGCATGGGCAGCCTTCTCATCCATGCCGATGTGCTCGCTGGCATGGACGATGCCGATGGGAAGCCGTTCGCCGTCGAGTGCAGCGGAGAGATTGCGCCGCAACAAGTCCTCGGGACCGACCAGATGCACCCGCACCGGAAACTGGCGGCAGGCGAGAATCGCTCCACGCAATTCCGGCTCCGGGGCCTTATCCGACCCCATGGCATCGAGAGCGATGTCGATCAGCATCGAGCGAAGCTAGCTGGCTTCCTTGACTTCGAGCACTTCCCGTCCCTTGTAGTACCCGCACTTGGCGCAGGCACGGTGCGGAAGCTTGCGCTCGTGACAATTAGGACACTCAGAGAGGCTGGCAGAAGTCAGCGCATCATGCGCACGGCGCTTTGAGGTGCGGGCCTTTGAGTGGCGCCGCTTTGGGTTAGGCATTGCAAAATTCCTTTCCTTGCTCCGGTCTGCACCCGCCACCTGTAGCGTCCCTCAGACGCCAGGCAGGCGGACCGTCGATTTACGTCTTCATCCGGCTGGCCAAGTCTGAAAGCGCCGACCACCGCGGATCGGCAGGAGCCGTATCGCAGGTGCAGGACTCGGAGTTCAGATTTTTGCCGCAGCGCGGGCAGATTCCCTTGCAGTCTTCGCCGCAAAGCGAACGCGCGGGCAGAGACAGAAACACCTGCTCACGCACCGCATCTTCAAGCGCAAGACCGCTATTCTGATAATACCCGATTTCGGTCTCCGGCGTGGTAATGGAACGCTCTGATGAACTTGCGTCGGCACCCAACGGACGGAACAGCAGGTCGAACTCTCCCTTGAGGGTCTGCGCGACCGGCTCGAGGCAGCGGGCGCAGGGAATCTCGAATTCTCCCTCATAGCTGCCCCGCAGGCGAATATCCTCGACCGTCCGAAGCGATCCGCGAGCCTCGCCCATCCGCTTTTCCTCGATCAGGTCGGCTTGTCCCTGCACCGCCAGGGGACCTTTCTGGCTGACCTCGGCGCCGAAGTCAATGGCGCCCGGCTTGAGGGCAACGTCAAACCGAAGCGGCTCTTTCTCCAGATCGAGCACAGAGATAAACATAGGCGGGCCTCTTTGCGTGGGGTCTTCTTTAAGGTTAAGGATTCGGTGCCTGTGCGGTCAAACGGCTACAGGTTACCGGCCAGAGTCGCAAGCGTGCGGGCCAGCACCGTGACTCCGCGGCCGATTTCCTCGGGGGAAGAATATTCGTCGGGCCGGTGGCTGACACCTCCGCGGCATGGAATAAACAGCATCGCAATGGGGGCGATTCGCGACATGAAGGACGAGTCGTGGTAGGCCCGGCTGACCATCCTGCGGTAGGCGATGCCTTCCGTGTCGCAGGCTGCAGAGAGAGCTGCCAGTATCTCCGGCGAGGATTCGGCCGGAGGATCGGAATTGATGGTTTCCATCGTGACCGCAACACCGCGCCGCCGGGCAATTTCCTCGATTGCCGCTTTGATCTCCTCCTGGACACGGTCGCGGCGGGCTGCATCGGTGTCGCGCAGATCGAGCGAGAACTGCACGCGGCTGGGTATGGAGTTCACCGCACCGGGATGCACCTGGCAGATGCCGACCGTGCCCACGGTGTCGATGGCTCCAGTGCCAAGCGCCGCGCGTTCCACTTCAAGAATCATCTCCGCCGCGGCGCATAGAGCATCACGCCGCCCGGGCATGAGGCGTCCGCCGGCGTGGCCGCCCTCGCCCTCGACAACGATCCGGAAGCTCGCCGGCGCGGCAATGTGCGTCACCACTCCGAGAGGGATCTTCTCCTGCTCCCGTTTCTGCTGATCGAGGATCGGCCCCTGTTCGATGTGCAGCTCGACGAAGGCGGAATAGCTTCCCGGAGCCATGCGGACGCTGTTGAGTGGGGCGGTGAAGCCGGCATGCTGCCGAACGGCATCGAGGCTCTCGCCCTCCACATCGCGCAGCGCCGCGGCCGCAGCAGGGGTGAGCGTCCCGGACATCAGCCGGCTCCCCAGGCAGCCGAGGCCGAAACGCGTTGGCTCCTCCGAAGTGAACACAATGAGTTCAATCGACCGCTCGGGCTTGAATCCAGCGCTTTGCAGCGCGCGAATGGCTTCGAGCCCACCGAGAACGCCGACGACGCCGTCGTATTTGCCGGCATGCGGAATCGCGTCGACATGAGAACCGGTGGCTACGGCAGGCAGATCGGGATTTGTGCCGATCCATCGGACGAAGGTATTGCCCACGGCGTCTTCGCGGACAGCAAGGCCAGCCTCGGCGAAGCGATTCTTCAACCAGGCGCGAGCCCTGAGATCCTGTTCACTGAAGACGACGCGTGTAACAGCCGGCGCCTCCGAGTCGGAGAAGCCGGCCAGCGTATCGATTTCTCCGTTGAGCCTTTCCTGGTCGATTTCGATCTTCATCTCGTCTTGCCCAGCGGGTGCCGGTTCCAATCCTTGTAAATCAGATATTTTGCCGGAGTCTTCCCGATAGCTCCAAACCACTGCGGGCAGTAGGGGCCCATCCAGATGAAGTCGCCGGCCGTTACCGGATACCAGTTTTCGTCGAGCCGGTAAATGCCTCCTCCTTCGAGCATGAGCAGCCCATGCTCCATCACGTGGACCTCGACCATGCTAAGTCCGGCGCCGGGCTTGTAGGTCATGGTGTTCACGGCGAAGTCGAAGGCCATCGTGTCCGGCAGAAGGCCGCGAACGAGCAAATCGGGATCGCCCATCAAAGGCTGCGGCTCAATCTTTTCCTCGTTCGAAAAAATAGGCAGCGGAACCGGCACACCGTCCAGCCGCTGATAGGCCTTTTCGATAACGGCCAGCCGCGCCGGCTCAGAGGCAATCAGGTCATAATCTGCCGCCTCGGGCAGGAAGGCGTAGTCATTCTTGCCAAGCAGGTGGTTGCTCGCTCCAACCGCGATCTCGACGGAGCCCTGAAGCACGAACAGAAAGCGCTGGCGGTGACAAATGCCGAGTGTGCCGCCGACTTCCATCTCTGCGGTGTACTGCGTGAAGGACGCGCCCAGCGCAGGGGAAGCGTGAACGATGGCCGCGGCCTTGCTCATTCCAGGGATCTGCGTCCGGATGAACGCATCCGGCGTATGCAGCGAATGGTTCGCGTGCCGAACGCTGCGCGTAAGGCCTAGGTGGTGCATGATTGGCGCTCGCTTTCGCTGAATTGCTCGAGGTGAGCTGCGAATCCCTCTGCAAACCTGCTCCCCGCCCTGAGTGCGGCCGCAACATCTTCCGCGTAGACAGCTTCTTCGGGATGATGGCTGATGCCGCCCGGGCTGCGCAGGAAAATCATGACTGACGGGATGTGGGGCGCGACGACCATCGCATCATGGCCCGCACCGCTCGTCATGTGCCGCGGGGAGACACCGGCCTCCGAAACGGCCGCGTCGGCCAGACTGACGAGTGTCCGGTCCAGAGCAACGGCGGCCTGCTCATATTCGAGGAGGTGCTCAATTTCGATTTCGCGCCGGTCTCCGATTGCCTCTGCAGAGCTTAGAAAATGCTCTACAGCGGCGCGGCGGATTGCATCATCCGCATGCCGGACATCGAGGCTGCATTGCACCAGTCCGGGAATCACATTCGCGGCGTCCGGCTCACAGAAAATGCGCCCCGTTGTAGCTACGAGGCCGGGCATGGACGATGCCGCTGACTCTGTTGCCGTGATCCACTCCGAGGCCGCGGCCAGGGCATCGCGGCGGAGAAACATCGGCGTCGTTCCAGCGTGACCGGCCCTGCCCCTGAAGGTGATGGTTGCGCGGCTCTGCCCGGCGATAGTCTCGACGACTCCGAGGGCCAACCCGGCATGTTCAAGGATCGGACCCTGCTCGATGTGAAACTCAAGGTATGCGCGCGAGCGCGGATCAAAGGCTGCGTCGATCACGTCTTGGTGCGCCGCATGGAGCGCGTCGAGGGCGGCATACATCGCGACACCGTCCGCATCTCGGCGCGCCAGGTGCGGTGCGAGCAGCGTTCCAGTGGCCGCACGGCTGCCGATGAATGGCAATCCGAATCGGACACCTTCTTCATCGGAGAAGCCGATGACCTCGATACCGAAGCCAAATCGCCGTTCGCCAAAAGCCTCGACCAGGGCCAGGCCGAGCATCACCCCCAGCGCGCCGTCGTAACGCCCCGCATTCGGGACTGAATCGAGATGGGAGCCGATCACCAGGCGCGGTGCGGGCTCAGAGGACGCCGCGTAGTAGCCCCGCAGATTTCCGGCGCGATCGACCTTGACCGTCATCCCGGCGCCTTGCATCCATTCGCGCACCAAACGGTGGCAACGATCCATTGCAGGAGAAAGAAACGTGCGCGTGATCTGACCCGGCACATCAGTGCACTCGGCAAGAGCGTCGCATCGTACAAGTACAGTCGCCGCGAGCGCGTCAAAATCCACTTTGATCAGGCCGGGAGGGGCTACGAGCATTCCTCTCATTCTATCCATCGGTCGTCTGTCCGGGTGACGCGTGCCTCGATGGAACCGTGCGGTTCGTCGGTTGGGACAAAGATTTCGTTCGGATTGTCCTGTCCGAAGGGCAAGAGATCCACCAGATTGCAGTGTTTGTTCGGCATCAAGAGGCGAACATCGGCAATTTCGTCCACGTCCTCGAGTGCGGCCTTCGCCATGGCATACAGCGTCTGTTGCACCGACAGGCTGTCATGTCCGGCGAAGGTCGTCGTGAGCGCAGACTCGATGCGCTGGCGCAACGCGTTGTAGTCGAGACCAGTGCCGGTATAGCGCCATTCTGCAGTTGCCAGTGTGCCGAAGAGTCGGTCATGCGTTTCCTTAAGTGTGGTGAGGCGGTCCTTCATATAATCCGCGAAGGCGGACTTAGCCGTTTTCAACAGCCACAGCTTTTCGAATCCTGAAGAAACAGAACGCAGGCCGTCCCGCAATAACGTCACCGTAGTCGTGTCGTATTTGTCGCTTGCGTGAGTGAAGGCGTCCCAAAAGCCGTCGATGTGTTTCCAGGGAGTCGCGACGATATGCACGCCCGCCGAATCGGCGTGAGGATTCGTCTGAATGAAATGCGAAACTAGTTCGAGGCCAAAATCCTCCATCGACACGGCAGAGGAAGCACGCGCCAGCGAGTACACCGTGTTCTTCATCGTGTCGGTTGGAAGAATACGGCTGTTGTCGCCGTCTTCAAAGCAGCTTTGAAAGTCGCCGGTGAGCCACACTTCGACATTCCACTCGAGGACCTCATGCTTCCCGCCTTCACGCAGCACCTTCATCACGCGGACGCGGGATTTTCCATAACGGTTTTCGCCAAGAACGATTGCCATATCAACTTCCCCGATAGGTGGAATAGCCATTTGCCGTCAGCAGCAGCGGAATGTGGTAGTGGCCTTCGATATCTGTAACCGTTATGGTTACCTGAACGATAGGATAGAGCCCCTCGACCCCGCCGGCCTCGAAATACGCCTTCGTGTGGAAGGTAAGCCGGTATTCCCCGCTTTGCAGAGCCTCTCGCTGCGGAAGCAGTTGCTTTACGCGCCCGTCATCGTCGGTGGGCTGTGACGAAACTTCGCGCCAGTTTTCGCCATCCTTCCACTCCAGCGTGATCTCCACGCCTGGCGCCGGCTTGCCGCGCGATATGTCGAGAATATGTGTGGAGATTCCGCTCACAGTTCGAGCCACTTTCTCAGCCGGAGCTGCGTAATCTGCCTCTGCTGTTCAGCCGCCTCGCCCAACTCGGCAGCATTATCGTTGTTGAGGCGTCTCTCGAGAATTGCCAGCATCTCTTCGACGGATTTTCCCGTCGCGCACACGATGTAGATTCGCCCGAAGTGCTGCTCATATGCCTCATTGCCACGTTTGAGCCTCTCCTGCACATCTTCGCCTGCGCGATTCACACCGCTCTGCTCCTGGTTCGACCACGCGGCGGATTTAGCAGTCGCCGCAGCTGGAGCTTTCTTCTCTCCAATCCGCGGATGGCTCGCAAAGGCCTCATCCCAGTCAGCCGGATCGAGTTGTGCCCAGGTCTCGTCAGATTTAGCCAGCAATTCCGATGTGTCGTTGAATGGCCGCAGCCGCGCCAGCGCATGTGCCCAGCGTTGAGATCCGCAGCAAGGCAGGATCTCCTGCGCAGCCTCAGCCTCCGGGAGTGTGTTCCATCGCACCAGCACCGCATTCACCTCGCCGCTCCTGCGAAGGTTCGGAGCATCTCTTCGATCAGGTTTCCCGCGACAAGTGTGCGATATGCAGCCGTCGAGCGGATGTCGTCGATCGGGGCCATCTCGGTTGCTAGGGCTCTGCGTGCTTCGAGGATCACGGCATCGTTCAGTTCCTGTCCCAGCACTACCTGTTCCGTCGCGCTCAGGCGCAGCGGCGTCGGCGCTACGCTCCCCATGCCGATGCTGATTTCCTTGATGCAGCCCTGATTCATTCGAGCCGTCGCGGCCACACAAATCTTGGAGATGGCCTGGGCGTTGCGCGTCCCTACCTTGCGGACGTAACGCAGGCAATCATCGAAACGCTTGGGCAGGAGTATCGCGCCGATCAGTTCATCGGGCGCCAGAGCCGTCTTTTTGTATCCAAGATGAAATTTGTCGTACGGAATCCTCCGTTTGCCGCGCGAGGAAATCAGTTCGAGTTCCGCTCCGTAGGCGAACAACGCTGGCGGAGAATCCGCCGCGGGCGACGCATTGGCCAGATTGCCGCCGAGGGTCCCGCGGTTCTGATTGGCAATTCCTCCGGTCCAGGAGGCGCACTGCGCGAGCAGCGGGAAATGCTTCTGAATCCCCGAGTGCCGGCGGATCTGGGTGAAGCTGCAACCGGCCCCAATCGAGATCCAATCGCTACCTTCGGAGATTGCGCGCAATTCAGGTAACGCAACGCTGACGAATTTGCGCGCAGGAAGCTTGCCCGCTCCATAGAGCACCATGATTTCCGTGCCGCCCGCGATGGGTGTCCACGTACTTGGCTCGTCATGCAGAAGACGCAGCACCGCGTCGAGGCTTCCCGGAGTTACAAGCTCATAGTCGGCGGGATAAGACCTCATCCGGAAACACCCGCGGCAACATCGTCCTCGACTGTGTTTGCAGCCTTCTCAACTGCGGCGAAGATTCGCATATAGCCCGTACACCGGCAGAGGTTTCCGTTGAGGCCTTCTTCGATCTGCTCGCGCGTGGGATGCGGAAATCGTTTGAGCAGATGTGCGGCCGCCACGATCATGCCTGGCGTGCAGATGCCGCATTGCGCGCCTCCACATTCGAGAAATGCCCGCTGTACGCAGTGCAGCTTGCCGTGCGCACCGATGCCTTCAATGGTGACAACCGAGGCCCCCGCAGCCTGCGCAATCGGCACGAGACAGCTGTTCACCAATTCCCCATTCATGAGCACGGAGCAAGAACCGCACTCGCCTTCGCCGCAGCCTTCCTTGGTGCCGGTAAGGCCGAGTTCCTCGCGCAGTACATCGAGCAGACGCGACATCGGCGGGACATTGACCGTGCGCTCGACGCCATTCACCAACAGTGAAATTTCGCGCTCGTTCATACGGCCGCCATCTCCTGCGCCGCCGGAGACTCTACGGCGAGCCGCTCGGCGATGTCTTCGGGCATGAGCGGGATTGCATTGAAATCTTCGCCTGTGGCGTGAGCGATCGCGTTGAGGATCGCCGGCGCGGGCCCGTCCATCGGCAACTCGCCGATGCCCTTCGCGCCATATGCGCCGTACTCGAACGGAACCTCTTCGAAGTAGACACGAATCGGAGGCAGGTCCTGCGAAGTGGCGATGATGTAGTTCGTCATCTGATTGTTCTTCATCAGACCGCGATCCCACGACACCTTTTCGTAGAGCGCATAGCCGATGCCCTGCGCGACGCCACCTTCGATCTGTCCGGTAGCGAGGACCGGATTTAATACCCGGCCGACTTCCTGCAATGCAACAAAATCATCGACGGTTACAGAATAAGTCGCGAGATCCACCGACACTTCGGCGACATACACCGCCCAGGCAAACGCTGCATAGGCTTCACCGCGATACTTCTGGTCGTCCCAGTAGACGTCCGGAGGGGCCTGATAGCGGCTCATCGAGCACAGCCCGCCGTGCTTTGCGATGTATGCCCTTGCGGCTTCCTGCAGTTCGTCAGTCGTGTATCGTTCGCCCAACAGACCGCTGGCAATCAGCGTCTGCTTCAGCCCGAGAGCGGCGGAGTGTACCAGCCTACCGACGACCATTGCCGTGCGCGACGCCACCGTCGGCCCGCTATTCGGGACAATGCTGGTATCGGGTGGGGCCATCTCGACGATGTCGTAATCAACACCCAGCGCCTCGGCCGCAATCTGGCAGAGGATGGTGTTCGTGCCCTGCCCAAACTCCGTGCTCGAGACCAGCGCGCGAATGCGCCCTTCCGAAGTTGCATCGACGCCAACCAGCGAATTCAGGTAACGCTCGCCGGAGCCGGTAAATCCTGACCCGTGGAGAAAAACCGCGAAGCCGATTCCCTTCTTGCGAAGGCTGCCGGCGTTCTCCCGATCAAAGCGGGCTTTCTTCTCGTAATATCCGGCGTGATCGAGAGCGCGCGCCATCCAGCCTTTGAGGTCTATCTCCTGCCGAACCACCTGGCTGGTGCTCGTCGTCTCCCCGGTCCGGAGCAGGTTGCGGCTGCGAAACTCCTCCGGCGTAAGCCCTACAGCTTTTGCGACGCGATCCATGTGACGCTCGGTCGCGAATAGCGCCTGCGGTGCACCAAATCCACGGAATGCCCCATGCGGCGGCGTATTCGTCGCAAACGCCTTCGACCGTACGCGGATATTCGGCCAGTAGTAGGCGCCGCCGGAGTGGATTGTCGCCCGCGACAGCACCGTGGAAGACAGCGTCGAGTAGGCGCCACCGTCGAGGCACATCTCGACATCAGCCGCCAGCAGCTTTCCATCTTTTGTCACCGCCGTGCGATGCCGCGCACGCGAAGGGTGACGCTTGGTGGTTGCGGCCATGTCCTCCATGCGGTCGTACATGATCTTTACCGGACGACGTGACTTCATTGCCAGCAGCGCCGCGTGGGCGCCGATCATCGACGGATAGTCTTCCTTGCCTCCAAACGCTCCGCCTGTCTCCACCTGGATCACGCGGACTTTATCTTCTGGCAGGCCGGTGACAGCCATCAGCGATTTGTGTGCGTAGAACGGACACTGCAGCGAACCCCAGTAGGTCACTCCGTCGCGCTCGTTGTAGACGGCGATCGCGCCGTTGTTCTCGATATAGAGGTGCTCCTGCGCGCCGGTCGTGTATTCGCCTTCGACGATGATGATGTCCTGTTGAGCAAACGCCGCATCTACGTCGCCCTTCTCCAGCAAATACGACTTCAGGACGTTGTCTTCGCCCCAAACGATGGTTCGAACAGTCTCGCTCTCTTCGATCGAGTGCACAGAAGGCAGCTCTTCGTATTGAACTCGGACTGCGGCCACCGCTAATGGAAGTAAATGCCGGTCAGGATGAGCAAGGAGCAGAATCGGCTCCTGCGGATGGTTGACGAATCCGTCGGCCAGGCATGGCCAGTCGTTGTTGATCAGCGCGATGTAATTCTTGCCGGGGATGTCCTTTGCCGTGACGACGGTGAACTCGTCCCATGGAATACCTGGGCCGAACTCGATCCCAAGGATGCGACCGCGGGGAATCGCGCTGCGTACCGTCGCGCCGTAAATCATGCCGGGCATCGAGAGATCGTCGATGTAGCGCGCGGCGCCCAGCACCTTCGCAAGACCCTCCTTGCGATGGACCGGTTTGCCAACGACGCGCTCGCTCTGCAAACGCTCTCCTTTATCGATCAGGGTGAAACTCGGACCACTCTCCGGAACCCTCCGGAGCCTCGCCAGACCAGCTTCAAGGAAATTGACTCATCATACTACGGAGCCCTCAAACCTCAACGCCAAAAGGCTCCGGTGCAAACTCGCCCTCGCGGAATACTTCCCCGCCGCGCACATAAGTGGCGACCACCCTGCCGAGGAGCCTCTCGCCCACGTAGGGGGAGATGCTGTGCCGCGTATGCAACTGATCCGGAGCCACTTCAATCTCCGTATCCGGATCGAAGACGACCAGATCCGCATCGTAACCGGCCGCCAGTCTGCCCTTCCGCTGACCAAGCCCGGCAAGATCCGCCGGTGCTGCGGCCATCAGCCGAGCGAGGTCGCCTAGTTTGAGACCGCGCGCCGGCATCCCGGTCCACATCACCGGAAGAGCGACGGAAAGGCTCGCGATCCCGCCCCAGGCCTGGTCGAAGCGGCCTGACTCCTGCTGCTTCATCTCGGGAGGACACGGCGAATGGTCGGTCGCCACAAGATCGATATCACCATCCCATAGAGCGTTCCAGAGCCGTTCGCGATTATCCCGGCTGCGGATCGGCGGCGCACACTTGAGCAGAGTGTTGCCGTCGGCAATCTCCTCTGCCGCAAAGCGCAGATAGTGCGGACAGGTCTCCACGGTCACCGGTAAACCCTCGCGCCGCGCCATGCGCAGATCTCGTAACGCCAGCGCAGTCGCCAGATGCAAGATGTGCAGCCGGAACCGATACGTGCGGCACAAGTCCAGCAGCATTCGTATGGCCGATAGCTCCGCTTCATCCGGACGCGACTGGAGATAGGTCTCATAGGAGCGCCAGTCTGCGCCGTTTAGGGCCGCTGCGGCTTCGTCAATCGGACCCGAAAGCTCGGCATGTACAAGAAGGGGCAATCCGCTGCGAGCGAGGTGGGGCAGCGCACGCTCCAGTTGCTCGCGGGTGACCATCTGAAAGCCCTCGCATCCCGGATAAATCAGAAAGCACTTGAAGCCCTTTACGCCCGCTCGGGCGAG
>Ga0335085_10007380_pt1 | contig 17088 bp, 15 predicted proteins | sample Lox_Sample_45_FD_206712 | JGI IMG/M metagenome (GOLD analysis project Ga0335085, IMG submission 206712) | Soil microbial communities from Loxahatchee National Wildlife Refuge, Florida, United States - Lox_Sample_4.5 | ecosystem: Environmental > Terrestrial > Soil > Wetlands | place: USA...
GCTTCGGCAGCGCCATGACGACGGCGCCGTTGTTGCGCGCTTCGATTTCAGCCTTGGCCTCGTCGTAGCGGGCGAGCGGCTGGCCGTTGCTCGGGAGATGCACGGTCTTGCCGTCGGGAAAAAGCCGCACGAGCTGGTCGTAGCTCATGCGCGGCCAGGCGCGCACATTGCCGACGTCGAGATGCACGAAGGGCGTGTTGGCGGTGGGATAATAGCCGACGCCGCCGCGTTGCATGCGCATGCCGATCTCGCGGACGCGCGACATAGGCATGCCCGGCATGGTGGTGTCCATGGCCTTGCCGAGCATGTGCTGCGAGTACTCGGCGACCTTGCGGGAGCGCGCGCGCAGCATGGCGTTGGTCTCGGGCGAGCGATAGCCGCAGACGACCCAGATCGGTTGCTTCGATCCGGTCTCCCGCTCCACCTCCCAAACAAGATCGATGAGGTGCGGGTCAATCCGGATTTGCTCATTACGCCGCCAGTCGCGCAGGAACCAATTGAGCTTTTCCAGCGCCGCCTCGTCGTAACGGCCGTCGCGCTTGAAGGTAATGGTGATATCTTCGTTCGTGTGGGCGTGGTGGAGCGAGATGGTGCGGGTGTCACCCTCGGCGACCGCGTTCTGCAGACCGCGCGACCCGAAAAGGAGAACAAGAGCGGCGACACCGCACGAATAAAGCGCGCGCGCGCCTACGGTACGGCAGCTCTTCAGGCGCACCCCTGCACCGAGCACCAGCGTCCCCACGTTGACACGTTACTAGTGTCAGCCGCCCCGGGAGCCCGCAGCGAACAACACTAACGCGGTGTTAATTTGGGAAGGGTTAACGCCGACTTACGCTCACCCCACCCCCGACCTGAACAAACATTAACGGCCCAGTGTGGCAAAATATGGCCGTTTCGTAATGTGGCGGACGAGGACCCGGCGACCTCGGATAATCCAGTAATTGATGAGACCAACCGATTGTTTCATAAAGCGGAAATTCAATTCATAGCGAAGCAGGGTCCGGCCATCGTGCGTTTCATGGCATGCTGGTTGTGCTCAAAAAAGATCGCACCGCGGCACGCTCGCTTCAGCGAATCATCCGCGTTGCCAATAGGTTGAAGGTTCTTCGCCGCACCCCTTGACCCACGGCGCGTAGGCCCGCTTAACGTGACATTGCCCGCCTCAGTCGGCCTACGTGGTTAGCAACGGATTGCCGGTTCATGTCTGCAGTTCCCAACCATCCGATGCACGGCCCGAACCGGCTAAAGCTCGGCGTGTTCTCGATGAATTCCGACGGCGGTCTCACGCTGACGCGCGTGCCCGAACGTTGGCCTGCGCTGTGGAGCGAAACCGTCGAAGTCGCACAGCTTGCCGACCGGGCCGGCTTCGAATTCCTGCTGCCGATTGCCCGCTGGAAGGGATTTGGCGGCGAGATGAACAGCCGCGAATGGTCGTTCGAGACGCTCACCCACGCCACGGGTCTCGCCGGCGTGACCCGGCGGACCGGCGTGCTGGCGACCGTCCATGTGCCGATGGTGCACCCGGTCTACGCCGCCAAGGCGCTCGCCACGCTCGACCACGTTTCCAACGGCCGTGCCGGGCTCAACATCGTCTGCGGATGGAATCCGGAGGAGTTCGCGCTGTTCGGCCTAAAGCTGATCGAGGATCGCTACGAGCAGGGGCTCGAATGGTTCGACATCGTCAGCCGCATCTACACGGCAACCGAACCTTTCGACTATGACGGCAAGTATTATCAGCTCAAAAACGTGTCCGGTAAGCCTCGCCCGCTGCAGTCGCCGCGGCCAGTTACGCTCAACGCCGCGTTCTCGCCACCCGGCCGCGATTTCGCCGCCAACGCGGCGGATTTTTTGCTGACGACGTTTGTCGACATCGAAAAAGGCCGCGTTCACGTCAAAGAGATGAACGAACGCGCCGCGGCCGCGGGCCGCAGCATCGGCGTCTACACGAGCTGCCACGTGGTATGCCGCCCGACACAGAGCGAAGCGGAAGATTACTACGAGTATTACGCGGTGACGATGGCCGACACCGCCAGCGTCGACTTCTACACCGGGCAGAAGCAACAATTCTCCGGCTCCCATGAAGACGAGGCATATCGGCTGCATCGCAAGCGTTTCGCCGCTGGCGCAGGCACCTATCCGTTGGTCGGAACGCCTGCGCACATCGCCGGCGAACTCATCAAGATCAGCGAGGCCGGCTTTGCCGGAGCGACGGTCTCGTTCGTGAATTTCAAGAACGAACTGCCGTATTTTGTCGAGCAGGTTCTGCCGCTGCTGCGTGAGGCGGGTGTGCGGACGAATTAGCTGATCAGCGTCAAAACCGTTTTGCCGCGCGCGTGGCCGGTCTCCGACATTTGATGCGCCTTGGCGAAGTCCGACAGCGGCAGCACGCGCTCAACGTTTGGCTTTAGCTTTCCGGCGGCAACAAGTGCGACGACCTCGGCCAGTGCGGCCGGATCCGACAGCACCCGCGGCACGGCGAGCTTTACGCCATAGCGCGCACTTTGGTCCTCGAACGGCGCGGCCGCTAGGGCAACGATCAACCCGTCGTGCTTGAGGGTTCGATAGCTGCGCGCGTGAACGTCGCCGCCGATCACGTCAAACACCAGATCGACGTCGCCCACATGGTCCTCGAATGGCGTCTTGTCGTAAGGGATCACTTCCTGCGCTCCGAGCGCGCGCACGAAATCCATATTGTGCTGCGAGCACGTCGCAATCACCGCGGCGCCGCGCAGGCGTGCGATCTGCACCGCCATACCGCCGACTCCGCCCGCAGCGGCGTGGATCAGGACACGCATTCCGGCTTTGACGTCCGCCGTCCGCACCAAGCCGATCCATGCGCTGATGCCGGCGAGCGGCAAGGACGCTGCATCCGCATAAGAGAGCGTCCCGGGAAACGGCACCGCCAACGAAGCAGCAAGCGCGATTTTTTGGCTCCAAGTTCCGACACCGCGTGACGCCAGGAAGCACACCCGCTTGCCGACCAGTGCCGCTTCGGCATCGCTGCCTGCAGCGACGACCTCGCCGGCGCCGTCGCGCCCGGTGATCGCCGGGAAGGTGACCGGAAAGAATTTCTGCAGCATGCCCGAGCGTACTTTCCAGTCGACCGGATTCATGCTTGCGGCGTGGACATCGATCAAAACTTCGCCCGGCGCCGGCTGCGGTGGCGGGACGCGACGAAGCTTAAGCACCTCGGGGCCGCCGTACGTGTCGAACTCGACCGCGAGAACGTCATTCTCTGCAGGCATCGCCGGCTCCGAGATTACGCTGGAACAACTTCACGAGTAGCCGTCACTGCGTCGAGCGCCGGCCACGCGGCTAGCGGATCATCCGGCGGTACCGACGACAGCAGGGCACGGGTATGCGGGTGCTGCGGGTTGGAGAATACCAAGTCGGTTGGGCCGTGCTCGACGATCTCGCCGCGATACATCACCAGCACCCGGGAGCACAGATGGCGGACAACCGAAAGATCGTGCGAGATAAACAGCATTCCGAAGCCGAGCTCCGAGCGCAATCTCGCCAGCAGGCTGAGAAGCTGCGCCTGAATAGAAACATCGAGCCCGGAAACGATCTCGTCGGCAACCAGAATCTTGGGAATATTGCAGAGCGCGCGCGCGATGTTGACGCGCTGGCGTTGCCCGCCCGACAATTGGCCAGGCAAACGGGCGCCGACGTCGATCGACAGGCCGACCTCCGCCAGCAACTCCCGGGTCCGCGCCACCCGCTGGTCCCAGGTGGCGTGCCGGCTGCCGGCTTCCATCGCCTGAGTAATGATGCTGGCAACGCGGCGCCGCGGATTGAGCGCCGACTGCGGATCCTGGAACACCATCTGCAAGCGCACGGCGCGGCGCGCCCGATTTCGTTCCGAACGATCGGTCAGGTCGTCGCCATTGAGCAAGATCCGTCCGCCGGAGGGGTGTTCGAGCCCGACAAGGAGTTTCGCAATCGTGCTTTTGCCGCTGCCGCTTTGGCCCACCAGCGCAACGAACTCGTTTGCGGCGATGCTGAAGGAGGCCTCCTTCACAGCCTCGAATCTTTGCGCGCCACCGAACAACCCGCCGCCGACGGCGTAGTGCTTCTGCAGATTTTCAACCTGGAGGACGATTCGCGCCGACGTTTCCGGCGCTATGGTCGCGTCTTCGGTTGTCGAAATACTCGGCACACGGGCGGCATGGATGCAGGCGACGTGATGGTCTGTTGCGACCGCAATGTTCGGCGGTTCAAGGCTGCGGCATTCGGTCGTGACCAAAGGACAACGCGGAGCGAAATGGCACCCGGACATCGTCTTGAGTTGGCGCAGACCGGGCATTTGGTCCGGCATCACGTAGAGCGCGCGCCGCTCTTCGCGCAGCGATGGATTAGCGAGCTGTAAACAGCGTGTGTAGGGGTGCGCCGGCTTTGACAGGATTGACCGGGCCGGGCCGCTTTCGATGGCGCGGCCGGCATACATCACGACCACCCGATCGCACAATTGAGCGGCGAGCCGCAGATCGTGGGTGATGAATATCACTGCGGTGCCGTGCTCGCGCTGCATCTCGGCAATCAGCCGCAGAATTTGCGGGTGAATGGTGACATCGAGCGCAGTGGTCGGTTCGTCGGCGATCACGAGCCGCGGGTTACTGGAAAAAGCGAACGCGATCAGGACGCGCTGGCACATGCCGCCGGATAATTGATGCGGATATTGTCCAAGCAAATCGCCGGCATTGGGCAATCTCGCCGCTGCGAGCGCAGCGATCGCGCGCTCGCGGCGCTTTTCGCGTCCTTCCTCGCCCAGTCTCGCAAGGTGCTCATCGAATTGTGCGCCGATCGTCATCACCGGGTTGAGCGCGGTCATCGGCTGTTGTGGAATGAACGCGATCGCGCGGCCGAGGAGGGCGCGCCGGCGCGCCGGCGGCATCTGCAGCAGGTCTTCGCCTTCGAACAAAAGCGATCCGGCAATGATCTCAAAACCGGTCGGCAGCAGCTGGGCGATGGCGCGCCCAACCATTGACTTTCCCGCGCCAGACTCACCGACCAGACCGAGGATTTTGCCGGGCGGCAGATCGAACGAAAGCCCGCGGACTGCCGGCACGATATCGCCGTCGATTTGCGCGCCGACCACGATGTCTTTGGCTTGCAGAGCAAACACGATGTTATCGCCCGCTTTCTGAAAGCCGCACGTCGAGCGTACGCCGCAACCCGTCGCCCAAAAGATTAAAGGCCGTCACCGTGAGAAAGATCGCGATTGCCGGCAGCAGCAGATTCGATGGCGATTGATAAACGTATTGCCGGGCATCGGCGATCATCTGACCCCAGGCGGCCTGGTCGGCGCCGACGCCTAATCCGACAAACGAAAGGATTGCCTCGACGATGACGGCGATCGCCATCTCGATGCTCACGAGTGTGATCAACAGCGGCAGCGTCGCCGGCAATACTTCCCGCGCGATCGCCTGCCAGTGAGTGAAGCCGAGGAGCCGCGCCGCAGAAACGTAATCATGCCGTGTCACGATCAGCACTTCGCTGCGCAAGACACGGCAGAAGCGGGTCCAGTCGACCAAAACAATGGCAAGGATGACCCGGTCGAGACCGACGCCAAGCCCCACCATGAGAATGAGCGAGAGAATAACCGGCGGAAACGACATCCAGATATCGACCAGCCGGCCGATTATCCAATCGGTGGTGCCGCCGAAATATCCGGAAATGTGCGCGAGGATCGATCCGATGACCATCGCACCGAGCGAAGCAAAGAACGCGACCAGCATCGCGGTACGCGCGCCGTAAATCAGGCGCGACAGCACGCAACGGCCGAGGCTGTCGGTTCCGAGCGGGTAGGCCGGATCTCCGCCTTCGGCCCACGCCGGCGGCGCCAGAATCGCGAGAAGATTCTGGTCCGACGGATCATTCGGCGCGATCCGGCCGGCAAAGACCGCGCAGAAAACGATACAGAGGATCATCGCGGCGGCAATCAAAACCCGCGGTGACCGCAGCGAACGGGAAACGGCGCCTGGCATCAGCGCACCCGCAGCTTCGGGTTGAGAACGACATAGAGGCTGTCGACGAACGTGTTGATCACCAGGACGACGATGCAATAAGTGAGCCCGATGGTTTGAATCAGCGGCAGATCGGCGTTGCGCACGGCGTCGACCATCAGGTTGCCCATGCCGGGATACGAATAGATCACTTCGACCAGGAGTGTCCCACTGAACAGAATTCCAAATTGAACGCCGGCAAGCGTCAGCGTCGGCAGCGACGCATTCTTGAAGGCGTGCTTGATGAGGATGTGGCCCTCGGACAGGCCGCGTAAACGCGCTTGCTGGATGTAGTCTTCGTGATAGACGTCGAACAGGCTGGAGCGCAGAACCCGCATGATTGTCGGCGAGAAGGCAAGTCCGAGCGCAACGGCGGGAAGAATCAGATGCTGACACGCGCTCAAGAAAATGTCGACGCGGCCGGCGAGCAGCGAGTCAAGCAAGAGAAATCCGGTGATACGCGGCGCCGGAAGCTCCGGCGAAACCTGGCCGGTGAATGGCAAAAGGTGCAGCGCCACGCCGAACACGAACAACAGGATAAGCCCCCACAGAAACTCCGGGATCGAGAGGAGCAGGATCGAGACCATATCGGTCACCGGTTCAAGTAGGGTGCCGCGCACGCGAAACATCAGGAGCCCGCCGCCGATGCCCAAAATCGCCGCGATCACCATCGCTGATGCAGCGAGCTGGATGGTTGCCGGTAACGTGGTTGCGACCAGCGATCCGGAATCGCGGCGAAATTGAATGGAACGGCCGAAGTCGCCGTGCAGAGCGTCTGTGAGCCAGATGACGTATTGTTCGGGCAGTGGCCGATCGAGGCCCATTTCGTGTCGCTTGGCCTCGATTTCCTCAACGGTGGCGGTCGGCGGCAACGACATCGCCGCTGGGTCGACCGGCAGCGCACGCAACACGCAGAACAACAACGCCGACACCGCCAGCAGAATTGGTACGGCCGTGATGAGGCGGCGCGCGATCAGTTTGCCAACGATTGCGATCATTTCACGATGACGACCGGCAGGAACAGGAAATCAGCACTGGCGACGTTAGCTCCACTGCAATGTTTGCGCCAACATCCAGCCATTTGCATATTTCGTGTAGGTCAGATTTTTCTTGTGAACGACGGTCAGCACGCTTTGCAGTAACGGGATCGTTGCGCCGTCTTCGACGGCAAAGCGGTTGAGTTCGCGATACCCGGCAATTCTGGCATCATACTCGGCGACGTTGAGGAGCTTGAGGACCTTTTGGCCGACCTCCTCGCCCTTCCACGCGGAAAACGGCATTTTTGGATTGAGCAGATAGCCGGAATAAAGCTCCGGATCGCCAGTCGCGTTGTCCCAACTATAGAGTGTGGTCTCGGGCAATTTGACCGCGCGATTGAGCTCGAAATACTTCGCGTATTCGATGACTTGAAGGTTGGCTTCGATGCCGACCCGCTTCCACATCTGCACGATCGCCCGCGCGATGTCATAGTCGCTGGGGAACTGCCCGTTGGTTGCGGCAAACCCGATCTTCACGGGGTTGCTGGGGCTGAAATTGGATTTGGCCAAGTACTGTTTGGCCAACTCCGGATCGTAGCTGAAAGTGTAATCGGGCATGTAGCCCGGCGTCCCCGGCGTTGCCGGCACAGACAGCGGCACCGCGGCGCCACCGTAGAAGGCTTTGGACAGTGCGGCTTTGTCGATGGCGTGGTGCGCTGCCAGCCGCACATTCTTATCCGCGAAGGCCAGGTCGTTGCGCACTTGCAGCAGGATCACGCGGGTGATTGGCTCGAGTGCCGCGGCAAAACCAGAGTCCTTGAAACGCTGCACCTCGCGCACCGGCACGTTGACGGTCCAGTCGACCGCGCCGGACTGGATGGCGGCTACCCGCGCCGACGGGTCTTTGATGATTTCGATCGTGACTCGCGGGATCTTTGCCTTTGGCCCCCAATACTTGTCGTTGCGCTCAAGCACGATGCGGGAATTCAACTCGTATTCGGCAAGCTTATAAGGTCCGGTTCCGCTCGGCTTTTTGAGGAAATTTTCGAGCCCTCCGGACTCGATGTATTTCTTGGGAACCATGAAACTGCCGAGGAATGCCAGCCATTGCGGGGCGGTCGGCGCCGGAGAAGCAAATTTCATCGTCGCCTTGGTTGGCGATTCGACGACGATGTCCTGCACTTTGCGCCAGGAATTCGCGGTGTCGAGTTTGAGGCCCGATTTGGGGCGCTCGAAGAAGGTGTAGCGAAAATCCTCCGTCGTCATTTTATCGCCGTTGTGGAAGGTCACGTCGTCGCGCAGCTCGACGGCCATGCTCAAGGCGTCCGGGGCTAGGCTCCAGTTTTTGATCAGATGCGGAATGAGCTTGAGCTGCGGATCCTGGTCGAGCGGCTGATCGAAAACCGCCTTGAAGATCGCCTGAGCATCCGGTGTGAAACGCTGATTGGGATCCCATGATCCGACATCGTTTGGCCATCCGATGGTGACGGTGTCCTTTCCCGCAGCCAGCGCGCGCGTGAACGGTACGGCACAACTGCCGGCCATGAATGCTGCGCCCGTTTGCAAGACCGACCGGCGTGGCAGTTTTAATGCCATGAGTTGCTCCCTGAACACTTCGGCGGCGCCAAACGCTTGCCCGCGCATCTGATGGTCACGAGCCCGGTCTCTCGGGCAGCGTGGGCCGAAAAAATCGGTCTGGTCAATGCCTTCCACCGAAGCAAGGCGAGATTCTGCTTTGCAAAATCGTCGCATGGGCTAGATTTTCGATGCGGCGCCCATCCGCCATTGCCGATCGCCGGCGACAGATCGTTTTCGCTGCGTCAACGAGAGTCATTACCATGGCCGAGCACGATCATACCGATCCGCCGTCAGATCCGGCGCTCCGGGTCAAGGCACTGGAGTCCTTGTTGGTCGAAAAGGGAATTATCGACTCGGAGGTAGTGGGAGCTTTCGCGGATTACTACGAACATCGCGTCGGCCCGCGCAATGGCGCCAAAGTCGTGGCCCACGCCTGGAGTGATCCGGCCTATAAACAGCGTCTTCTCTCGAACGGCACTGCGGCCATATCCGAGCTTTCTTTCGGCGGCCTGCAAGGCGAGGAAATGGTGGTCGTTGAAAACACGCCGACAGTGCACAACGTTGTGACCTGCACGCTCTGCTCCTGCTACCCCTGGCCGACACTTGGGCTACCGCCGACCTGGTATAAATCGCCGGCCTACCGTTCCCGCATCGTGATCGAACCGCGCAGCGTGCTCGCCGAATTCGGGCTGATACTCTCCGACCAGGTTGAGGTCCGCGTCTATGACAGCAACGCCGAAATTCGTTACCTGGTTCTGCCGATGCGGCCTGCGGGCACCGACGGCTGGAGCGAGGACAAGCTTGCGGAACTGGTCACGCGTGACTCGATGATCGGTACGGCGCTGCCGCGTCTGCCGGCGTGACCTTGTCTGCGATGGAGCAAACAGGATGAACGGAATTGCCGATATGGGCGGCATGCACGGCTTTGGCCCGGTCGATCGCAGCGATGACGCCGGACCGTTCCACGATGACTGGGAGCGCCGAATTCTCGGCATCACTTTCTCCGCCCTCGGCGCCGGTCTGTTCAACGTCGACGAGATTCGGCGCGCCACCGAAAGCGTCGATCCGATCACCTATCTGCAGAGCGTCTACTACGAGCGCTGGCTCTACAGCACGGAAGCTTTGCTTCAGGAGAAAGGTGTGATCAGCGCCAAGGAGCTTGCCGACGGTCGCTCCGCGACGCCCGCGGTCAATACCACGCCGCCGGTGACAAAGGACGTTGCGCGCATCATCCTTGAGCAGGGCGGAACGTCGCGCAGCGCGGACGGGGCGCCGGCGCGCTTTCAGCCGGGAGACGCCGTCATCGCCCGCAACATCAATCCGCACGGGCATACGCGGCTGCCGCGCTATGTCCGCGGTAAACACGGGACCGTTATCGTCGACCACGGAGTTTTTGCGCTCCCCGACAGCAACGCCGCGGGGCTTGGCCCGCGGCTGCAGCATGTCTACGGCGTGCGCTTCGCGGCGCGCGAACTTTGGGGACTGGAAGCGCTGGAGCAAGACACGCTGCAGATCGATTTGTTCGACGACTATCTCGATCACGCTCAACAACGCGCAAAATGACCGCACTTGAGGTGTCTGAAGCGCTCGACATTCCCGGCAATGGAGCCGGGCCGGTGTTTCTTGAGCCCTGGCACGCCGAGGTGTTTTCGCTCGCGGTGACGCTGCATCGGCAAGGAGCTTTTACTTGGAGCGACTGGGCCAAGCTTTTCGCCGATACACTGCGTGACGTTCCTGCCGGAAGTGGAGAAAGCGTCGAAGCGGCTTACTACCGGCGCTGGCTGCTGGCGCTCGAAACCATCGTCGCGCGCAAAAGCCTTGCGTCGGTTGAAGAAATGGCGCGACGCAAAGAGGAGTGGCGGCTCGCTTATCTCCGGACCCCTCACGGTCTTCCCGTAGAGCTTAAGAAACGTCCTGCGATAGAACCGCACCAGACTCACAATCATAGTCATGATCGTCGTCAGGCGTCGCGCCCGGCCCCCATTGCAATTAGCCCGTCGCGCTTAAGCGACGCACCGTGATTTTCATTTTGAGATCTGGTCGCATAGGCTAGGTTCAAAATCCGGTCCGAGCGTTAAGGGAATGCGGGGAATGGCTATTGTTGGTCCGTCGTCGACGGAGCTTGCGGAAATCGCTGCGGATCTCGGTTTTCATTTCGATGCGGCGGACGTGTCGGCATTCCGGGAGATGATGCGCGGCGCGCTTGACGCCTACGCCGCGCTCGATCGCCTTCCCGACGCGCTACCGGCGCCGCGCCACGCTCGTCTCCCCGGTGTCATTCCGGCTGCGGACGACAATCCGTTTGGCGCTTTTGCCCGGATCGCTGAAATTCCGGGCGAAGCGGCAGGCCCGCTTGCCGGCAAGCGCGTCGTCGTGAAGGATTGTGTGTGCGTGGCCGGCGTGCCGATGATGAACGGCTCGTCGTTTTTCGAGGGCTACGTTCCGGAAATCGACGCCACCATCGTGACGCGGATACTCGATGCCGGCGGTACCATTGCCGGCAAGGCAGCTAACGAGGATTACTGCTTTTCCGGCGGCAGCCACACCAATGCGCGTGGCCCGGTTGATAATCCGCACCGCGCGGGCTTTACCGCTGGCGGTTCTTCCTCCGGTTCGGCGGCTCTGGTCGGCGGCGGCATTGTCGACATGGCGATCGGCACCGATCAGGGCGGCTCGATCCGCCAGCCGGCGTCATGTTGCGGCGTGGTCGGGATGAAGCCGAGCTTCGGACTTGTGCCCTGCACCGGCAATCTCGGCATGGAATATTCGCTCGACCATCTCGGGCCGCTGACGAAAACCGTCGCTGACAATGCGTTGCTACTGGAAGTGATCGCCGGTCCGGACGGGCTCGACAGCCGTCAAGGCGATTGCAAGGTCGACCGCTACACCAGCGATCTCGGTACCGGCGCCAAAGGATTGCGCATCGGTATTCTCGAAGAGACTTTCGGTTTGCCGCAAGCCGATCCGCGCACCGATGCCGCGGTGCGCAATGCTGTTGCAGGCCTTGCGAGCCTGGGCGCCGAGGTGGAAAGCATCAGCATACCGTACCATCGCTACGGCGGAGCGATCTGGATGCCGCGCGCCGCCGAGGGATGCCTCGCGACCATGTTTCACGGCAACGGCTTTGGCGTTGGACCGAGCGGCGTCTATCTGCCGTCGGCGATGCAGCGTCAGGCGATGTGGCGCAGCCACGCCGACTTGCTGGCCGACACGGTGAAGCTTGGCATGCTGGTGGGCGAGTATATGTCGCGCGCTTATGGCGGCCGCTATTACGGGCGCTCGCACAATTTGGCGCGGCTGCTCGCCGACAAGTACGATCAGGCACTCAGGCGTGTCGACATTCTCGCCTCGCCGACCATTCCATTCCCGCCGCCGCGGCGGCCGGCAGCGAATGCGCCGCGGGAAGTCGCGGTCAGCACCGCATTCGGCATGACGGTCAACACGGCGCCGTTCAACGCCACCGGCCATCCTTCCATGAGCGTGCCGTGCGGCTGGATCGACGGCTTGCCGGTCGGCCTGATGCTGACCGGACGACGCTTCGATGAACGCTTGCTCTATCGCGCCGCGTCGGCACTGGAACTACACTTGGCAAGGGAGGGGATCACCGGTGCCGAGGCGCGTGATCGTTCGTTGCCGGCGGAGGCCAAAGCGTCCGCCGCTTAGTTGGAATGCACACAAGCAACAGGAGATTGTGATGATTGACGTTTCGCGTCGGGCCCTGTGCCAGGCCCTCGGCATTGGCATTGCCGGAGCACCGGCGTTGCTGCGCTCCGCTACCGTGCTCGCGGCCGATATGGACAAGGTCACGATCGCGTGGCCGACCGATGTGCCATCATGGGACCCGGAGCAACGCACGGTTCCCGATACGCAGCCGATCTACAAGATGGTGTTCGACCAGCCGCTCGACCAGGCGCCGGACCTCAAGCTGATCCCAAAGCTGGTGAAAACCTGGAACCTCGCCCCGGACGCACTGAGCCTGACACTCGATTTCCGTGACGACGTCAAATTCCATGACGGCACGAAAATGACGGCGGAGGATTTCAAGTATTCGTTTTTCGACCGGGTCAAGGCCGGACACAAAATCGACGTCGCCAACATCTGGGGCTTCGTGACCGGCGTGGACCTGCCGTCGCCGACCCAGGCCGTCATGCATTTCAAGCTGCCGTTTGCCACCTCGGCGATCTGGCTTGCGTTCCTTTGCAGCTACGTGGTGCCGAAGGCGTACATGGAGAAGGTCGGCGAGGATGGCTTCGTCAAGAAGCCGATCGGCACCGGTCCCTATAAGCTCGTCGAGTACGAGCTTAACAGCCGCGTCGTGCTCGAGCGCAACGAGGACTATTGGGGGCCGAAACCGACCATGAAAAATGTCACCTTCGAGATCATCAAGGACCCCTCGGCGCGGGTCGCTGCGATCCAGTCGGGACAGGTCGATCTCAGCCTCAACGTACCGGTGCGCGAAGCCGATCGCTTCATGAAGGATCCGAATTTCAAGGCCGAACTCGACCCGATCCAGCGCGTCATCGTCATTCAGACCCGCGGCGACCTCGGCTTTGCCGACAAGAACGTGCGGCTTGCCGCCCATCACGCGATCGACAAAAAAGCATTGTCGCATGCGTTCTACGGCGGCGCAGCAGTACCCCTGTCGGTAGTGGCGCCGCCGGAAACGCCCGGCTATGTCGAAGGCTACACCTTCGCCTACGACCCTGAACTGTCAAAGAAATTGTTGGCCGCTTCCGGGTACAGCACGGCGAAGCCGGCGAAGATCAAGCTCGCCACCACTAACGGTCAATTCCCGAGCGATTACGATATCGCCCGAGCCATCGTGCAGATGTGGAAAAAGGTCGGCATCGACGCCGATATTGAAACCGTCGAATACGCCAAATACTTTGAGCTCAACCGCGGCAACAAGCTGCCGGAAGCGACGCTTTACAGTTGGGACAACGCGACCGGCGATCCGGAAATGTTTACCGGCTATCTGCTCAACCCGCACTTGCCGTTTTCGGCCTGGAAAGAAAAGGAGATCGGCGATGAAGTCGCCAATCTTTTCGCCATCGCCGATTACGACAAGCGTATCGCCGCCTACAAGGAGATCAACAAGAAGGCGGTCGAGTACGGCGCGATCATTCCGCTCCTGCAAAGCGTGATAACGGTCGTGCGCAAGAAGGACATCAATTTCGTGCACTACAAGAACGGCTGGATACTGGCCAATACCATCACCAAGGCCTGACAGCCGCAGGCATCGTCCGGCTGGGTGGCCGGCCGGACGATGGCCCGCGCATTGACAGACAGCGGCGGCGTTTGTTGTGAGGTGTAGGGCATGCCGCAGGTCGAACGATCTTTCATCGCTACGCCGTCGGGACGGATTCACATCGCCACCGCCGGCACCGGCGCGCCGATATTGTTGCTGCACCAGACGCCCCGTTCCTGGGATGAGTTTCGCGACGTGTTGCCGCTGTTGGGCCGGCACTATCGCGCCATCGCCATGGATACGATCGGGTACGGCGATTCCGATCCGTTGCCGCCCGGCCAGGCGTCAATCGAGAATTGGGCGAAGGCCGCGCACGAGCTGCTGGATGCGCTCGATGTCGGGCGCGCGGCGGTCGTTGGTCATCACACCGGCGCTTCGATCGCAATCGAAATCGCCGCCACCTATCCCGGACAGGTGGCGGCCCTGGTCCTGTCAGCGAGCCCTTACGTCGACGCGGCGCGGCGCGCCGAGGCAAAGGCGCACCAGCGCGCCGTCGTCGATGAAGTCACGCCGCGCATGGACGGCGGGCATCTGGCCGAACTTTGGTCGATGCGGCAAAGCTTCTATCCGGCCGACCGGATTGATCTCCTGGAGCGGTTCATGGTCGACGCCCTGAAAGCAGGCCCGCGGGCTGCCGAAGGTCATCGCGTCGTCGATCGTCACGAAATGGAGAAGCGCCTGCCGCTGCTGCGCTGTCCAACACTGGTGATCGCCCCGACCGCCGACCCGCACGCCTACCCGCATGCCCCGAAGGTCGCCGCTGCGATTGCCGGCAGCGTCACCGTCGAGATCGAAAATGGCATGGTGCCGCTGCCCGACCAGATGCCGGCGGAATTCGCCGCCGCGGTTCACCGCTTCCTCGCAACGCAACCGGCCTGGGGTGCAGTCCAATCCGCTGACGTGCGCGCCTAAACGCGGCAGTGCGCCTTACCGGGTGCTCTTGCCAGCAACGACCGCCAACACATTCGATGGTGAGCTTGCGACCGCCGCTTCGGTACGATAGCGCGGCGCATGATCCTCAAGCGAGCAGCATACGCACAGCGCGAGGCTGGCCCAGACCGCCGTACTGAAATACAGCGACATCCAGGGAATCTCGTCCCTCCACTCAGCGAGGTCGTGCGTCACGACCCAACGCGTGCTCGCGTCACGCAGACCCTCAAGAGGTCGCAAATGCCTGCTGCCGGCGGCAACCCGGGCCCGCCGTCGATTGAGGTACATCGGGACGTCGATCGCCATCAGGAACCACAGATAGCCTGCAATACCGATGATCGCGACGACAAGGGCCACACGAACCGGACCATCAAACTCCGGCAGCAGGCGGCAAAGGCCAATCCCGGCTATGAAGAAGGTAACCGCCCAAATCGAATTCTCGATGGCGTTGCCCAAATAGTTGGTGGTCAGCACCCCGTACCATGAGAAGCATTCCGCGATCACGATCAACGGCAGGATCACCCACGCGGCGTTCAAGGTGGTGTCCGATCCCGTCAACCTGCCCAGTTGATGCAGGATAATCGCCCACTGCGCCGCGAAGCAGATCTCGGCCACCGTCGCTACCGAACGTCCGACCACAACGCTCGACAGCCACGTATCAAACAAACAGATCCGCTGCACATCCGCCCGCGGCAGGCACGCCCTGAATGCGCAGCCAAAAACATATCCCGCAGAGAGGAGGAGCATCAGTCCGATGCCGGACGTCCCGCCGGGACTGCCAGCGGACTGGTCCTGGAACTGGCGGTACAGCAAGAACCAAACCGCGATATTGACCCCGCTCACGAGCGTCAACAGACCCCACCACCAGGCCAGCGGATTTGACCAGGCTAGCGAACTCGACCGTGCCGGCCATTCCAAACTCATGGGACGTCCCGCGTGTGACCGAACTGACATTTGTCCGTAGCAATTCTGTCACGAATCGCGGACCAGTTACGATAAAAATCTGTGTGCGGCGGTTTATGGGGCGAACGCGGGGCCTTAGCGTACGGGCCTGCCAGGGATAATGATCGCCGGCACCGCTACGGACATGCTGTCCTGATCGATGTCATTCTCGGAGGGTGACGCGGACCCTCCCTTGCCGGCAAAACAATCCATATTGCAACGGCGCTCCTAGCGCGGGCCTCCGCCGGAATCGGGAATCACTTTGGCGGCAACGAGCCTGTTCCAGATGAACAGGACGATGATTGCGCCGACCGTTGCACCGATGAAGCCCGCGCCTTGATCGAGCCGGTACCAGCCCACCATCTGGCCTATCCAGGTAGCCAGAAAAGCACCGACAATGCCGAGCACAGTCGTCAGAATGAATCCCGAGGGCTTGTTCGCGCCCGGTGATACCAAACGCGCGATGATCCCGGCTACGAAGCCGATCACAATGATCCAGACAATGCCCATTTGCAGCTCCGATAGTCGCGGAAAATGCTTTTAAGCGCCAACCGAACGCGCCGCTTTTACACTGCGCACTTTGGAATCTCCCAGCGGAGGTCACTCTGCGGAAGATCGCGCAGCAATTAGAGCAAGCGCGAAGCTTCCTGTTCGGTCGGCACGCGTCCCTGAGGCGTCAACTGGTCCACGACTTGCGGCAGATATTGGCTGAGACCGTGGAGCAAATCGTCGCGAGACATGCCCGACTGCGCTATCAGCGCATTGATCTTGTCTGCTCCGAGCGCGTTGGCCAGATCGTTCGGCGCTATGTCTTTGTTAGGTCCGCTGCCGACCCAGGAATTCGCCGTCTCACTATGCCCGCTTTCCTGAAGCTGTTTGAGCAGGTCGTTCAGTCCGCCGCTCAGGACACTTCCGGCAGCGCCGCCCGCCAGCAGGCCGCCCAATCCACCTTTGAGCAGGTCGCCGAGGCTGCCGCCCGAAAGGCCGGCATTGGAGGTCCCACTCCCGGGCGACGCGCCGGGGCTCGCCGGTGTCGTTTGTTGGCCGGTGAAACTCTTGATCGCCTTATAAGCGAGAAGGCCGAGGATCGCCATCGTGATCGGCGACATCCCGCCGCCGCTGCCGACTGGGCCAGGTTGTCCACGCGGTCCATTCTGCATGCCGTTGAGAACATCGAGCAGTCCCATGTGTGTCTCCCTTGCTTGAGTCCCCTGCCGAAACCGATGATCGGTTCGATGATCACGTCGTCCGAAATCTTGGCTGTTCTTTTCTGAACAATTCGGACGTCGAAGAAGGAAATTTTCTTCCCTATCAACTCACCGCTTTAGATGAAAACAAGGACCGAATTAAGGTATCTTTGATTTTGCGGCTGGGCGTCAGATTCCCTGTCGGAGTCGCGCGAAAACGG
>Ga0335085_10007381_pt1 | contig 17088 bp, 20 predicted proteins | sample Lox_Sample_45_FD_206712 | JGI IMG/M metagenome (GOLD analysis project Ga0335085, IMG submission 206712) | Soil microbial communities from Loxahatchee National Wildlife Refuge, Florida, United States - Lox_Sample_4.5 | ecosystem: Environmental > Terrestrial > Soil > Wetlands | place: USA...
CGGGGGACTGAACACGACAAAGATGAGCTGCGGATTGAACTCGATCGACGGTCACCCCGGGATGAGCGCGATGATCAGCCCGCCGACCACGAGCAGAACGGGAGCTGGAATCGCGAACCTGCGCGCCGCGAGCGAAACAAACACGACGGCGACGAGGAGAGCTAGGACGATTTCGAATTCGTGCACAAGGCGGCCGTCAACGTTTCCAGGTCCCACTTTCCGTCGTACCGCTCGCCGTTGATGAAGAATGACGGCGTCTTGTTCACTCCGCTCTTGATTCCTCCGATGAACGACGCGCGCACCGTGTCGGCATACGTCCCCGCGTCGAGCTCGCGCGCCACGCGATCGGCATCGAGCCCCAGCTCGCCCGCGTATTCGATGAGATACTCGTCGTCGAGCGCGAACTGCCGCTCGAACAGGCGATCATGCATGGGCCAGAACTTGCCCTGCGCCGCGGCTGCTTCGGCCACCTCGGCCGCGTGCTCGGCATGCTCGTGGACCTTCTTCAGGGGAAAGCTGCGCCACACGAACCGGAGCCGCGAGCCAAGCCGGCGGCGCACTTCCTTGACGATCGGGTACGCTTCGCGGCAAAACGGGCACTCGAAGTCGCCGTACTCGACCAGCGTGATCGCCGCGTCGGCGAGACCGTCAGTGTGGTCGGAACCCGAAACGGGGTCGACCAAGGCGTGCGTTTCGCTCAACGGGCGACGTGCGCTCCCGCGATCTCATCCAGCGCCCGCAGAATGCCGTCCGCTCCCGGATTCACCTCGATCGGCGACACATAGCTCCAGCGAATCACGCCATCACCGTCGATGACGAACAACGCGCGCTCGCTCGTCCCATCCTCCCGATACACGCCGTAGCGCCGGGCGACTTCCCCCTTCGGCTCGAAATCCGCGAGCAGCGGAAACGCGAGCTTCCGGTCTCTCGCGAACGCGGCGTGGCACCAGGGTCCGTCCACCGAGACACCGAACAGCTGGGCATTATAGCGCTCGAACTCCGAGAGGGCCTCGTTGTACAGCGCCATCTGGTCGCCGCACACGGGGCTCCAATCGGCCGGATAGAACGCGAGCACCACGGGCCGGTTGCGGAAATCGCGCAATGTCGCGGTGGCACCGGGGGACTTCTCGAGGGCAAAATCAGGAGCCTGGGCTCCGGGGGCTAGGGCAGCCATAGGAACACTCCAGCATGGTTATGAAGGAAGGCGAATGGAAGGAGAACGTGTGCTTGAGGCTCGGAGTTCCTGTCAGGATGGGTTAACCCCCGGCGGCGCCCGGTTGAGCGCCGCCCTCACGAGTCCGAGCACGTCGTCTTGCACGTCCTCCGGGCTCTGCTCACCGCCCGCCAGCACATCGAACAGCTCGAAGCTCGTGAGCGCGTAGAGCAGATTCACCAGCTGTTCCCGCCGACCCCGCCGTCCGAACCGATCTACAATCACCTCCAGCCCCTGGCGGCGCCAATGCTCGCGCGCATGGAGCGTCCGCCCGAGCTTCGCGTCGAGCGCCGCGAACCCGCGCAGACGGCGGTGCAGTGCGCGATGCGCCGTCCAGAAGCGCGCGAACGTGGTCACGAACACCGCCAACGCGTTCTCGGGATCGGCCTCGCGGAAGGCGGCCTCGAGCTCCAGCATCCCTCCTTCGCGCGCCAACTCATCGAACAGCGCCTCGAGCAGCCTGGTGCGTGTTCCGAAGCGCTGATATACGGTTACCCGAGTGACTTTGGCGCGGCGGGCGACCGCGTCGATCGAGAACTCCGCTATGCGGGGAGACATGAGCAGGGCGCGTGCGGCTTTGAGGATCCGTGTGCGCGTGGCTTCGACCTGCCGCTCGCGTTCGCCGAGCCGGTAGCGTCGCCTGCTCATCGCCGCGGGGCTCTTGCTCGCAACACTTTCGCTGTACACATTGTATAGTCAATATAACTCAACCGGGAGCCTACCGTGCTCTGGCTTCGCCTGATCCACATCGTGTTCGGAACCTTCTGGACCGGGGCCGCGATCTTCAGTGCCTTCTTCCTTCTTCCGGCGGCCCGTACAGCCGGTCCAGCCGCGGGTGCGCTCATGTCCCGCCTGGGCCCGAGAATCGGCCCGACGCTCGGGGTTGCGAGCCTGCTTACAATCATTTCTGGATTCATCATGTTCGGCCAGCTGGGCGCGTTGCTGCACTCGCCCCGTGGCATGGCCCTCGGCATCGGCGCGCTCGCGGCCCTGCTTGCGTTCGTCGTAGGCTTTGCGGTGAGCATGCCGGCCGCCGCCAAACTGGGAAAGCTCATGGCGGCCAGTGGCCCGCCGTCCCCGGCGCAGGCGGGCGAGATGGCGACGTTTCAGGCGCGGAACGCGCTTGGGGCGCGGCTCGCCGCGATCTGCCTGATCGTCGCGGTGGGCGCGATGGCCGTGGCGCGATACGTATAAAGAAGGGGAGGATCTCACCGAATGATCACTATCATGGCCGCTACCGGCCACACCGGTAGCGCCACTACAGACAAGCTACTCGCCGCCAAACAACCTGTCCGCGTGCTGGGCCGCTCGGCCGAGCGGTTGCAGCCGTACGTCAAACGCGGCGCGACGCCGGCCATTGGCGATGCCACCAACTCGGCGTTTCTGACCGACGCGTTTCGGGGCGCGAGCGCGATCTATGTGCTCGTGCCGCCCGACTACGGCCAGTCCGATCCGTTCGCGTACTACGACAAGGTCGGCGCCGCGGTGGAAACCGCTGTCAAGAAAACCGGCGTCAAGCGGCTCGTCTTGCTGTCGAGCCTGGGCGCCGAGCGACCCGCCGGGTGCGGCCTGATCGGCGGCCTGCATCGCGTGGAGGAGCGGCTCAAGCAGCTCGAGGTCTCGACCGTGTCGCTCCGTGCCGGCTTCTTCATGGAAAACTTTTTCGGCATGCTGGGGATGATCAAACAGCAGGGAATCATGGGCGGTGCGACGCCCCCGGAAGTGCCGATCTCGATGGTGGCCACCCACGATATCGGCGCCGTGGCGGCGGAAGAGCTCCAGAAAACCGGGGCGCCGGGCTTCACCACCCGCGAGCTGCTCGGCCCGCGCGACTACAGCATGGCGGAGGCCGCCCGGATCATCGGCCAGAAGATCGGCAAGCCGGACTTGCAATACGTCCAGTTCCCCGACGACGGCGTAAAACAGGCGTTCATGGGAATGGGATTCTCACCGCGCGCGGCCGAGCTGTTCGTCGAGATGGCAAAGGGCATCGGGAGCAACGTGAAGACGCTCGAGGGACGCAATGTCCGGAACTCGACCCCCACGTCGCTGGAGGAGTTCGCGGTGAAGCTCGGGGAGGCGTATCGCGGGATCTAAGACGGAAAGAGACGGAGAGTGACGGACCTTCCCGTCTCTTTCCGTCTCTTAACGTCCCTTCTTTCTCATTCCCTCAACTGCCACCGCCAGCTTCGCGCTATCCAGCACATCCGCCATCACACCGATTTCCTGTTCCCACACCGCTGCGGGGATGTCCTGCTTCACTTCGTTTTCCAATACGTGATAGACGGCAAGCCCCAACTGGGCTCCGGCTAATGGACCGGCATACGAAGGATCGCCCAACACGACTGTTTCCGCGGCGATCTCGGCACTCTCGGGATCCGGTGCGCCGAGCAACACGAGCAGCTTGTCTTTGCCGTGTTCCTCCGCCAGGCGCTTAATCTGCTCCTGGCTGCCGACGTCCATCGCGCCCGACGCCGTTCAGACGAAGCACTCGGTGGCGATGAACGCGACCGTGGCCCCGGCGGCGCGTGCGCAGGCGGCGATCGCCGGACCGGCGATTCCATCGCGCTCCCCCAGCGCCACGACCAACTTGTCCTTCAGCATGACGGTCGACTCACCTCCTTCAGGGTCTTATCGAGCCAACGCTCGAGATCGAGATCGGTCATTTCCGGAGACGCGAACCGCGCAATCTCCTTGCCATCCCGGAACAACAGAAATACCGGCAGGCCCATCAATCGCAGCTCCATGCACAGCCGCCGATTCTGCGACGAGTCGAGCTTCACGACTTTGAGCTCGGGCCGCTCGGCCGCGATCCGCTCGACATGTGGCATCAGCGCAATACAGGGACGGCACTGTGGACCCCAGACATCCACCAGAACCGTGCCCGTCCCCACCAAATCTCGGAAGTTCTCCTTCGTCGCCTCGGCTACAGCACCAGACATGAACCCCTCCCCAACGCGGAATGCGGAACGCGGAATTGACGGTGTGGGTTTCTGACTCGAACGCTTGAGGTCAGTTCCGCGTTCCGCGTTCCGACTTCCGCGTTCCTGACGCTTCCAGTAGCACACTCATTCCATCCGACAGCTGACACATCCGTCCCAGAAACAAACTCCCCTTGGCGATCAGCAAGGCTCGTTCCGCTTCGCCACACGTCAAGCGGCGCAACGCATGCGGCAGGTAGCACAGCGCCGACGCGAGATGCCCCTGCGTGGGCGCAAACCCCGGCATGCCCCGCGTGCGCACGAACTCACCCATGCCATCGCGCGTGATGGCTCCGCTCCGCACGGCGAGTGCCGCGATCGTGCGGTAATTGCGGTCGGGGACGTTCCCCGATCCGGCCGTCTCGGTGACTTCGGGGTTGTGCAGCTCCGTGGCGTAGTCGTCCACGGCGGTGAGCGGGAGACCGACCCGCGCCAGCGGCTCGACGGCGAGCGCTTCCATAATCTGCTGATTCGACCCTCCGGCCGCGACCCGGTGGCGTCCGATCGCGTCGAGTCGAATCGCGGGCGAACGGCCGTCATCGGCCTCCACCAGCGCCGCGGCGCCGCCCAGCACATCCTCGAGCACGGGAAATCCCTTCGCCAGGTGACCCTGGAATTTCATGCCCAGCTTGGCGAGCGATCCGCCGGCAATCACCGCCACGCGCTTGAACACGCCCGCGCTCACGAGGCTCGCCGCGATCACGAGCGCGGGAACGGGCGCGGCGCAGAAATCCTTCACGTCGGCCCCCGAGGCCTCGGTGAGGCCGGCCGACTGCGCGACGGCTTTGGCGAGATTGCCACCGCCGCGCTGATAGCGATCGCCGATCGCTTCTTCGCCGCACCCCAGCACGTAGTCGATGGATCCGGGATCGATCCCGCGATCCTCTAATAAATGCAGCAGGGCGAGCGTGGCCGTGCCTTTGGAGCAGAGATTCTCGAGCAGCACGCCGGCGCTGAGCGATTCGTCCTGATCGTGCGCCCGCATCATGAAGCCCGCGGGATCGTGGTCGACGCACAGGGGCAGAGCACCGGGTTCAAAGTGCCCGGTGGCAGCCGCTTTCCCGATACGCGAAAGGTCGAGCCGAGCCGCAAGCGGGTGCTGCTCGAGCGCCGTCGCCGCGCGACGGGCTACGTCCGGCTCGAGATGCAGCAGCCCGAACTCATCGATCGCCGCGAGCAGGCCGAGGAACTCGGTTTCGGGCATGATCTCGCCGTCGGGCGCGAAGCGACTCAACGCCGGAGGGACAACCGGGGTTGCCCAGGGCCGCTCGGGCAATGCGCGCGGGTGCATCGCGCCGATGAACGCCTGATGCGGCGCATACGCGACCGCGGCAGCGAACGAGCGCAGCGCGCTCCGGAACGGTGTCTCGAGCGACGGATCGCGCGCCAGCTCGCGCTGCGGCTTCGATCCATGACGCGCCATGCCCGGCACGTGCGCCAGTACCTGCACTGCCGCACTGATCACAGGTCCTCTAGTCATCTATGCGGCTGTCTCGGTAAAGACGGTGGGCCCGCTCACCGGAGTGGTGAGCGCTCGCAGCGCGCGCTCGAGCAGCGATCGCCGCCACGCGCGCTCCGCTTCGGGTGACGCATTGGGATCTCCCGCGGGGTACGGAATCCCCTTCGTTGGGACGATACGCGCCGCGCCCACGCGCTGCGCGACTCCCACGAGATTGCACAGCAGTGCAGTGGGAATCCCGGCGCGTTCCAGCTCCTTCGCTAGCGTTGACCCGCAACGCGTTCCGGTCCCTCATGTGGCGGTCAGCACGGCGGCTTGTACGCCCGCCCGCCTCAGCTCGGCCGCCCACTCGACGCCGAAGCGCCGAGCGTTCGGGACCGTGGTGCCATTCCCGGTAGTCACGAAGTATTCCCCAAACAATTCGCCGATCGCACCTTCCTTCTCCAGCTCGCGCGCCACGTCGAGCGGCAGTATGCGGTGCGGGTCCTGATTGGCCCACACCGTGGAGAAGCCGCCATGTACCGACATGTGCTCGCCCGACTTGAGCCCGGTCTTCTCGCCAATCTTGTAGCGCAGCCACCGAGTGGCCCGGGCGGACTCGAGCCGATCGGGATTGCCCTGCGGCACGAGCCCGCCTTCCGTGAGCAGCGCGACGCGAGCCTTGGCGGGATCGACCGGCGGCGCCGGAGTGATCCGGTCGAATCGCGGTACGGGAACCTCGGTGCGTCCCTTGTCGCCCTTCATCCGCGCCAGCAACAAGTCGACGGCGCGCAGGGCGGAGCGGTCCGTCGCCAGCACGTTCTTGCGCGGCGTCTTGCCGATGCGGCCATCGGCGTCGGTGAGCGGCTCGCCCGCGAGGCGCTTGCGAACGGCCTGCGCGATCCGCTCGAGCGACGGCCCCATTTCCCGCACCGACGCGCCCGAGGCGATGACAATGGCGGCGCCCGCGTCGTCCAATCCCGGGTTGTCGGGATGGAGCGAGGCAATGGCCGGGATCCCCGCGCGTTGCGCCGCGGCTGCGACGAGCGCGCACGCCACACCGTAACGCCCGCTCGTGAACGCCGGCCCGAGGACCACGATGTCGGGACGCTCCCTGGCGATGAGCTGCACGATGGCCGCGGGAGCGCCGCGTTCCGCCGCGGCATGGTCATCGCCGCAGTACACGGTCGCCACGATTTGCGCGTCGGCGCCAAGCAGCTCCTGCAGCTTGCGCCCGGGCCCGACCGCGCCGGGCTTCACGCCCGGTGGCGTGTCGGCCTTGTCTTCGCCCCCCAACCCGGCAAAAAATTGATTGAGGTAATGCACCACCCGCGCCGTCACTGTACCACCTCGCGGCACGTAAGCCGTCCCGCGCCCATGGGGGAGAGCGAGCAGTAGATCACTGCCGTGGGAGCGGTGAGCGGCGCGGTCGCGGGCGCGCTGAGGACATCGACGGTTTCGCCCCCCAGGGCGCGCTCCATGGCCGAAAGCGTCACGAGCTCATCGTAATTCCCCGTGCTCACCATTCCCGTGGCCCGGTCGGGCGGCACGACGAGCGGCGGCGCGGTGCCGTCCGGTCCACCCATTTCGGCGAACAGGCCAACGCTGGCGATGCCCAGCGTATCGAGCGCATCCATCTTGAGTGCCACATCGGCGTCCGCGTTGCCACCGCCCTCCTTGGTCAGCACCACGCCGTCCATCTTCAGGTCGGCGCAGAGCTGTGCCGCCTGAGCTGAGATCTGTTCTTTCGCCGCCTGATCCACTGGTTCCGGCGAGATGATCACCCCCACGAACGTGAGATCCTTCCCGTCGCGTTTCAACAGCTCGGTCGCTACCGGATTGTTCTGGTGCACGTATGTGGGATTCTTGAGCGCGGGATGTCCATACTGCCCGCTCACGACCGCGCCTGCGAACAGCTCGTGCGCGTCGATAGGCAGGGGCCGTTCGCGAGCAAAACTCTTCCCGTAAACGAAGACGTCCTTGAACGTGCCCTGAGTCTGGAGATTGGTGATGGCGCCGATGCGTGGGAGAGAGGCGGCGGATGGGCGGACCGGCGGATGGTCGGATCGTGAAGGACCGAGCGCTGATTGAGCGATCCGGTTCGCGAGCGTGAGCAATCCTGTTCGCAGCGCGACGTCGACCGCTTCCCACGACGCTCCGGCGGCGGGCGTGAACTCGATCACCAGGTTATGTGTGCTGCCGAAGGGAGAGAGGTCCGCGCCGGGACCCGACATGTCGATCAAGCCTTCTTGCGCGCGGGGCAGGTAGCCGGCGGTGATGAGCGCGACACCTGTGAGCACGTGCGCGGGCGCGCCGCCGGACTGCGGTCGTGCAGGTCCCACGAACCCGGGGAAGATCCCGCCGCCATCGGGGCCCGGGCCCTTGGTGCGCGGCTCGACGGCATCGAGCACCTTGATTATGCGCACACTGTCGCCCGGCGACGCCCACGTGACGCGGACGCTCGCGAGCGCGGCATCGCGGAACGCAACCTGCGCGCCCCGCTCATCGACCGTGAGCAAGCCGTTTTCGTAGCGTGTCACGCCACCGAGTGCGACCCGGTGGACCGGATGGGAGATCAGTCCGTGCATTGGGAGGGGGAAAGTACATAGGGCGGGAACGGGCGGTAATGGGCGGTCACCGATCGCCGGAGCGTTCATGTTATTCAGATGCGTCCGGGACTAATTCCTTTTTCGATCAGTAGTAGGGTTCTCTGGTAAGCGCGTTCAGGACAGTGTGCCGGTGCCGGTACGGAGCGACGCGATGGTCATTAAAGCCTGCAGCGCCAGGTTGTCGGTCGAGCCGCAAACCACGGCCGTCCGGGCCCTGGCGCTTCACCCGCCGCCAGATGACTGTATCTTCTTACGATACCGGTAATTCGATCTCGAACGGAGTCGCGTCTATGCCCAACCCGCCTCTCGGCCGCTTTGTCTGGCATGAGCTTTCGACCACCGACCCGGACGCCGCGGCGGCGTTCTATGGCAAGGTCGTCGGCTGGAAGACCGAAGCGTACGATCAGGACCCGACGTACAGGTTGTTGACGCTCAACTCGCAACAGAAGGGCGGCTTGATGCGCCTTCCTGAGGAAGCGCGCGCGATGGGGGCGGCGCCGGGCTGGATGCTGTATGTGAGCGTCGCCAACGTCGATGAGAAGGTTCGCCAGGCGCAGAGTCTCGGTGCGCAGCTACATGCGGGCCCCATGGATATTCCGCCGGGACGATTTGCCGCCCTCGCTGATCCGTGGGGCGCCGGATTTTCGCTGTTCAAACCCGCGCCGCAGCCGAACCAGCCGATGTCCACGGGACCAGGCGCCCCGGGCGACTTCGTGTGGCACGAGCATGTGAGCCCCAACTGGACGCAGGCCTGGGATTTCTACTCGAAGTTGTTCGGCTGGTCCGAAGCGCAATCATTAGAGATGAGCCCGGGGAATATTTATTTCATTTTCAAAACGCCAGGGGAAAAGGAGCCGGCCGGGGGATTCTATTCGCTGCAGCCCGGCATGCCGCCACATCCGCATTGGCTCACGTACATCCGTGTCGCCGACATTGATGCTGCCGCGAGCGCCGTGAAGCGCGGCGGCGGCAAGGTCTTGACCGGCCCGATGGATGTTCCTGGCGGCGCCCGCATCGCTATGTGCGTCGATCCTCAGGGAGCGGGTTTCGCCGTGCACGCGCTCAGTGTCGGGGCCCCGGCGCCCCGTGGCGGCAGCTCGAACGGCACCGGTGGTGGGACGCGCGCGCGGCGGAAATCGCCGGCCAAGCGGGAAGCGGTGCGGAAGGCAAAAGCGGCTTCCAGGAGGCCGAGACCAAAGCGTCGCACGCGCCCGCGCGCGCGGCGACCGGCGCGCTGAGCGACACGATCACGCATGGGTGATCTACACGCAATGCTCGAGACGTCGCTCGGCCCGCTGTACCGGGTCGAGCGGGAAGTCCGTCCCGTGGGCGATTGCCGCATGTTCATCGCCGAGGAGCTCGCCCCGCCGGGGGCGGAGCTCGCGGTCAAAGTACTTCCCGCGACGCTATCGCTCGCAGTCGATCCGCTGCTGTTCGAGCGCGAGCTGGTGCTCACGGCCGACCGTCTGTCGGGCACGAAGCTCGTCACGCCGCGCAACGCGGGACGCGCCGGGTCCTGGGTCTACCATACGCGGCGGTTCGTCGCGGGGACGACGCTGCGCGCGTGGATCACCCGCAACGGCGAGCTGCCGCTCAGGCAAGCCGTAGAAATCCTCCGCGACATTCTCACCGATCTCGCCGCGGTGCACTCCGCCAAGCTCGTGCATGGCGACCTGAAACCGGAACAGGTCCTGATCGGAAACGGCAGGACGCTTTTGGCCGACACGGGAGTGGTGGACGCGGTGGAGCGTGCGCTGCAGGGTGCCGCCCGCGGCGCGGCCACCGCCGCGATCTGCTTTGCGCCGTATCTCGCTCCCGAGCGGCGCGATCGCGACGCGCCCGCGGCCCATAACGGTCCGCCCGCGGACATGTTCGCCGTGGGCGTCGTGCTTCATGAGATGCTGACGGGCAAGACGCCGGCGCCCGAATCGGAGCCGCTCGAAGAAGTGCGTTCGCTCCCCCCGTGGCTCGCGGCGCTGGTACGACGCTGTCTCGCGCCGGAACCGGAGGACCGCTGGGACGACGCTGGTGCCGCGCTCGCGACCATGCCCCGGCTCACCGGTGGGCTGCCGCGCGACGGTGACGGGGGAAACGGAGGGAGCGGAACAGGCAAACGCCGCCCACTTGAGTGAGGGTTGGCGGTTTTGCATGAGCCGCCGTATCATCAGTCGATTCAACATCAGCCGTCTTACCACACATGTCAGACTCACTCCGCGACCACCTGATCGAGCTGCTCCATGCCGGCCACGCCCACATCGGGTTTCGTGAAGCCGTGGACGACTGGCCGGAGAACCTGCGCGGCGTGAAGCCCCCCGGTCAGCCGTTCACTCCCTGGCGCGTACTCGAGCACATGCGTATCGCACAGTGGGACATCGTGGAGTTCTCGAAGAACGCGAAGCACGTCTCCCCCGACTGGCCCGATGGCTACTGGCCGAAACAGGATGCGCCGCCGAACGGGAAAGCGTGGGACGACAGCATTCGGCAAATCGAACGTGACCGCGAGGAAATGGAGCGGCTCGTGAGCGATCCGGCGAACGACCTGTCCGCCAAGATCCCCCACGGTACGGGGCAGACGCTGTTACGGGAGGCCTTGGTGCTGGCGGACCACAACTCGTATCATCTCGGGCAGCTGGTGTTGCTGAGACGACTCGTGGGTGGCTGGAAGGAGGAAGCCAAGTAATCTCAGTTGTTGAGCTCCTTGAATTCCGCGTCGCTGAGCCGGATCGATCGTGCCGCGACGTTCTCTTCCAGATGTTGCACGCTCGATGTTCCTGGAATCGGCAGCATGACTGGCGAGCGCTCGAGCAGCCACGCGAGCGCGATTTGCGCCGGCGTGGCGTTGTGCCGCGCGGCAATGCGCGCGAGCGAGCCCCCGGCGCGGGCGAGCTTGCCCGTGTTGAGGGGATACCAGGGCAGAAACGCCAGGCTTGCGCGCTCGCAGTAGTCGAGCACGAGCTCGGACGAGCGATCCGTGAGGTTGTAGAGATTCTGGACTGAAACAATCGGCAGCGTGCGGCGCACGCGTTCGATCTCCGACACCTTCACCTCGGAGAGGCCGACAAGACGGATCTTGCCCTCCGCCTGGAGCCGGGCCAGCGCGCCGAGTTGATCCTCGAGCGGTACCTTGGAGTCGATGCGGTGGAGCTGGAACAGCTCGATGCGCTCGAGTTTCAGTCGCTTCAAGCTGCCTTCGCATGCTGTGATCAGGTGCTCAGGCTTGCCGTTCGTGACCCAGCGCCCGGGGCCGGGCCGATCGAAGCCTGCCTTCGTCGCGATCACGAGCCCCGGCGGGTACGGATGCAGCGCCTCGGCGATGATGCGCTCGCTGACTTCGGGCCCGTAGGAATCCGCGGTATCGATCAGGTTGATCCCCAGTTCGACGGCTCGGCGGAGCACCGCGACGGCTGCGCCACGATCGGGGGGCTCGCCCCAAACGCCGGCTCCCGTGAGCCGCATCGCACCGAACCCCAACCGGGAGACCCGGTGGTCGCCAAGCATATACGTGTCGGGCTTCATACAGGGAACCAATCCATGGCATTTGGTGTGTGACCGTAGCCGAATTCTACGGCTCCGGCGAGATTCTAAGCACCGCGGTTCGGGTCACTCAAGGGGGAAAATCGTGAGTTTGTTGCGCAAGTCGTTTAGTGTGGCGGTAGTGGTGGCGGTGGCGTGCAGCAGCGGCAACAGTACGACGCAACCTGTTGCCGTTTGCACGACCGCCAGCGCGCAGCCGATCAGTCTCGCCGTCGGGCAATCCGCCACGCTCGATCCCACGACCGGTTCCGCCTGTTACGGCATCCCGGCCAACGCGTCCACCACCGATTCCGCGGAATATCTCCTGGTCCCCTGGTCGGCAGCGCGCGCGCCCAACGAATCGTTGTCGTTCATGCTTACTACGACGGACAGCAAGCCCACGGCGCAAGTTGTGCGCCGCATGCCGGCGTTTGCGCAGCGCCGTTCGATCGCTCGCGACTTCGACGCCTGGCGGCTGAACGCGGGACGGACGGGGTCCTGGCCTCGTCCCGTCGATCGCACCGCGGCTCGGCGGAGTCTTGTGGCGCCTCCCTCGCTCGCCGCGGCCGACTCATCGCCGGGAAAATGTGCGCCGCTCGTGGTGGGAATGGGCTGTCAGTTCGTCGTATGCGATACCGTGACGTGCGCGACGCGGGTGACGGTGGGTGCGACGCTTCAGGCGCTGGGACAGAAAGTCGCCATCTTCGTGGACCGAGCCGCGGCTCCTCCACCCGAGGGGCTCAGCTCGAGTGATTTGACCCAGCTGCAGCAGTTGATGGACTCGAAATTGTACGCGCTCGACACCGTGAACTTCGGGAGACCCTCGGACATCGACGGCAATGGTCGCGTACTGGTCTTGATGACCCCGATCGTGAACCAGCTCGTCACCGCGGAAGAGTGCGAGACCGTAGGATTCATTCTGGGATTTTTTTTCGGCGCCGATCTCGACCCCCGCTTCAATTTCATGTTCAACAAGGGGGAGATCTATTATTCACTCGTCGCGGACTCGACCGGACAGTTCAGCTGTCCGCACCCGGCATCGTCGGTCAAGCGGCTTTCCCCCCGGACATTCGTTCACGAGCTGCAGCATCTGATCAACTTCTCGCAGCACGTGGTAGGGAAGCCGACCGGCTCATTGTCGGAAGAAGGCTGGCTCGACGAGGGACTGTCCACCTACGCGGAAGAGATCACGGGCCGCACCTACGTCGATCCGACGATTACGAATCCGATCGATACGCAGACATACCGGCGCTACCTCGTGTTCGGCGACATGATCGACGCGTGGTACTATCTGTCCAATTCTGATCAGTACTATCTCGAGATTCCGGAGGACAACGGCACCGTCGGCGAGATCGGCGCGTCATGGTTGTTCGTCCGGTACTTGGTGGATCAGTACGGCCCCGGCTTGACGGCAAAGCTCGTCAACACGACCATGTACGGGTCTGCGAACGTCATGGCGCAGACCGGAGCGGACTTCACGACGCTCGTGAATCAGTGGGCGCTCGCGAACTATTTGAACGATTACCCCGGGTTCCCGACGCCGTCCAAGTACAAATACACGTCATGGGGGTTCCGATCCGCGTTTGACACGCTGCAGCGCAGCGTGCGCAGTACGTTTGGCGACTCGGTCGACTTCACGCCGCCGTATCCGCTCATTCCGCTCGCGTTCCCGGCGAGCAACCTGTCATTCGGCGGGACGCTCAGAGCGGGAAGCGGCTTCTATCTGCGGATGCTCCAGGGTCCCAAGGATCCCGCCGCTGCGCTCTTGTTCGCGTCGCCATCGCATTACAACCTGTCGGCCCAGCAGTATCCCCGGCTGAACATCGTGCGAATGCGGTGATTCGCCGGCGCGTCGGGTTCATCGCAGCCGTCTGCGTCGCATGTGGAATCGCCCCGCTCCTCGCGCAGAAGGGGAGTGCCCCAAAGAAGGCAAGCGGAGGCGGGGGAGGAGGTGCCACGACCGGAGCCGGGACGGCGCAGCGGGGCCAACCGGGCTCGCTGCGGCAATTTGACAGTGCCATTCAGGACCTGGCGCGGAAGGTCTCGCCGTGCGTCGTTCAGATCGTCGTTACCGCGATCGCTTCCCCCGAAGAGGCGCGTACCGCCGGCACGCTCGAGCGGCAGCGCGTGATGGGGTCCGGCGTCATTGTCGATTCGACCGGATTCATCGTTACCAACGCCCATGTCGTGAACGGCGCGGTCCGGGTCCGCGTGACGTTTACTCTGGCTCCGATTCCCGGGGAAGCGTCACGTCCACTCGCTGGAGCTACCAAGGATGCGCGCTTAATCGGGGCCGACGCGCAAACCGACATCGCAGTTCTCAAGGTCGATACCACGGGGTTGCGGGCACTACCGTTCGGTGATTCGGACCAGCTGCGCAAGGGTCAGCTGGTGTTCGCGTTCGGCAGTCCCGCCGGGTTCACGAACTCGATGACGATGGGCGTCGTGAGCTCGGTCGCGCGCGAAGTAGATCCCAACCGGCCCGTCGTATTCATCCAGACCGACGCGTCGATAAACCCGGGGAGCTCGGGCGGCCCGCTGGTCGATGTCGATGGGCAGCTTGTCGGGATGAACACGCTGATCTGGAGTCAGAGCGGCGGAAGCGAGGGGCTAGGCTTCGCGATTCCCAGCGGCATCGTGCACCTCGTGTACGATCAACTGCGCCAATACGGCCATGTGCACCGCGGGATCATCGGGTTGCGAGCGGATGAAATCACGCCGCTGCTCGCGAGTGGCCTGGGGCTCGCGCCCAGCTGGGGGTTGTTGCTTTCCGATGTCGCCCCCGGGAGTCCGGCATTCGGCGCCGGTCTCGCGATCGGCGATGTGGTCGTCGCGGTGAACGGCAAGCCCGTGGCGAGTCTCGCCGAGTTCGTGACCGATGTGACGCTGAGAAGCATGGGCCGGACGGTACACCTCGATGTGGTACGCGGATCGGAGCGAATGGCCTTCGATGTGCCGGTGATCGAGCGTCGCGACAGCCTGGACCGCATCGTGGCGAACCTCGACCCCGAGAAAAATCTGATCCGCCGGATCGGGATTCTCGCGGTTACCGTCGATCCGTCATCCCCCCAGTTGTTCCCGCCGATGCGGTCCTATTCGGGAGTCATCGTCGCGGCCCGGGCGTTGTATGCGGGCGACCTGGACTCGGGTCTCTTGCCTGGCGACGTCATTCACGCGGTCAACCGAACGTCGATCTCGAGCGTCGAAGACCTGCGCGCCGCGCTATCCCGCCTCAAGCCGGGTGATCCCGTGGTCATTCAGATCGAACGCCAGGGAGCGTATATGTACCTGGCGTTCGAGTTCGACTAGGGCAACCCCAGCAGCTTGTGCGTCTGGAGGGACAAGCGCCAGCGCGGGTGCGCGAGACAGTAGCGCACGGCGCGCTCGGTATTGCGGTCCCGCTCGGGCGGCGGACCATCCATGGGCTGGAGAAAGAAATGGCGGAACTCGAGCGCTTCGACGGACTCGGGTGAAAGGCCGGCCTGGGGAAACACGAGCTTCAGCTCGTGGCCCGACTGTTGCACCAGGTCTGCTCCAGCTTTCGGGCTGACGCAAATCCAGTCAATCCCCGCCGGCGCTCGGATCGTGCCGTTCGTTTCGATGGCGATTTCGAACCCCGCCTCATGCAGCGCGGCAATGAGCGGTTCATCGAGCTGCAGCAGCGGCTCGCCCCCCGTGCAGACGACGAACTTCCCATCATCTGCTCCCCAGGCCCGAGTGACGGCTGCCGCGAGGGCCCGCGCCGTCTCGAATCGTCCGCCGCCCGGCCCGTCGGTCCCGACGAAATCCGTGTCGCAGAACGTGCAGGTGGCGGTGGCCCGGTCCGCTTCGCGTCCTGTCCAGAGATTGCAGCCGGCAAAACGAAGCAACACGGCGGGACGGCCGGTGTTGGCGCCTTCGCCCTGCAACGTGTAGTAAATCTCCTTGACCGCGTACAGCGTCAGCTCCTGACCTCCTCTCCGCGATGCGGAGAGGAGGAGCGAACGCCAGCATACGCGATCGGGTCTACTCTTCCCGCCTCTGCAAATCCCTTGAGCCGGAGCTGGCACGCGTCACAGCGTCCACATGCGGCATCATCGGCATCGGGGTCGTAGCAGCTCGACGTGAGCGCGTAGTCCACCCCCAATGCAATGCCGCGCTCGATGATCTCGCGTTTGCTCAGCGTGATCAGGGGGGCATGAACCCGGAGGTGCTGCCTTCCTTCCACGCCGCGCTTGGTCGCGAGATCGGCGAGCCGTTCGAAGGCTTCGATGTACTCGGGCCGGCAATCAGGATATCCACTGTAGTCCAGCGCATTCACGCCGATGAAGATGTCGCTCGCGGCGAGCACTTCCGCCCATGCCAGGGCGAAGGAAAGGAAAATTGTGTTCCGCGCCGGGACATACGTGACGGGAATACCCTCGCCAATAGCGTGGGGCGCGCGGTCCTTCGGCACGGGGATGTCGTCCGTCAGTGCCGAGCCGCCGAAGCGGCGCAGATCGATGTCGATGATTTCATGTCGCTCGACGTGCGCGGCGCGAGCCACGCGTTCCGCGGCGGTGAGCTCCGCGTGGTGCCGCTGCCCGTACCGAAACGTCAGGGCATAGACCGCAAACCCGTCGCGCCGGGCGATCTCGAGTGTCGTGGCCGAATCGATGCCGCCAGACACGAGCACAACCGCTCTGCGTTTCTGTTGGTGTTCCATTACGTTAAGAACCTATACCGGCGATCCGCTTCCCGGAGTCCTGTATGAGCGCGCAAGAATCGCGACTACCCCTGCCACGCACCGGGCCGCTGCCGAGGCCCCGGAGCCCCGAGGAGGCCCGCGAGTACCTCAAGGCCGAGGCATTCGCGGCGCCCGATGTGCAGTCTGTGACGCTCGAAGCGACGGAGTTCACCTCGATTTGCCCGCGGACCGGTCAGCCGGACTTCGGGACGGTGACGATCGAGTACACGCCCGCCGAGCGCTGCCTCGAATCGAAGTCAGTCAAGTTCTATCTCTGGTCGTATCGAGACGAGGGGGCGTTCTGTGAGAGCCTTGCGGCCCGCATTGCGGATGACGTGGTGTATGCGATCGAGCCACGGTGGGTCCGAGTGAGAGTCAATCAGAATCTGCGAGGGGGAATCGCGCTGTTTGCCGCGGCCGAACGCGGAACCCGGAACGCGAAACAACAATGAAGGTTCCGCGTTCCGTCTTGCGGCACTCCCGTTACACCAGCACGCTGATCGCCTCATCACGTAAGCGATGCTGTAACAGCGGGTGCGTGTGCCACACATACGCGCCCATGCTCGTCACCGCCAGAATGTTCGCGATCGCGATGGAACCCACGCCGAGGCTACCCATGACCCATTGCG
>Ga0335085_10007382_pt1 | contig 17086 bp, 19 predicted proteins | sample Lox_Sample_45_FD_206712 | JGI IMG/M metagenome (GOLD analysis project Ga0335085, IMG submission 206712) | Soil microbial communities from Loxahatchee National Wildlife Refuge, Florida, United States - Lox_Sample_4.5 | ecosystem: Environmental > Terrestrial > Soil > Wetlands | place: USA...
CCGCGCCGGAGTGGGCTACGTTCCCGCCGAAAACCTTGTCGGCAAGGCCGAATTCATCTTCTTCTCGACCAATGGCACCGCGCGATTCTGGGAATTCTGGAAGTGGCCGTGGACGGTCCGCTACGAGCGGCTCTTCACGGTCATCGACTGATTGGGCCGCCCTCGAGGCGCGGCTTCATCATGCGTTCAAGGACAAGGCGCTTCTCACCCGCGCGCTGACGCATTCGAGCGCCAGTTCCGCGCAATCCAATGAGCGCCTCGAATTTTTGGGCGACCGAGTGCTGGGCTTGGTGATCGCGGACAAGCTGCATCATTTGTATCCCGACGATGCCGAAGGCGCGCTCGCGCTGAAGTTCAATGCGCTGGCCCGGCGCGAGGCTTGCGCCGCCGCCGCCGAGGCTGCCGGATTGTCGTCGCATTTGATATTGGCGAAATCGGAAGCGGGCAGCGGCGGACGATTGAAATCCGCGATTTTGGCCGGCGCCTGCGAGGCGGTGATCGCGGCGCTCTATCTCGACGGCGGCATGAAAGCGGCGCGCGCCTTCATCGAGAAATACTGGAGCGAGATGTTCGCTTCGCTCAACGCCGACATGCGCGATCCCAAAACCGCGTTGCAGGAATGGGCGCAAGGGCGCAAGGACGCGCGCAGCGCGCCCGTCTATAAGATGCTCAAGCGCGAGGGGCCCGATCACGCGCCGCGCTTTGCGGTGGAAGTGCGGGTGGAAGGTGTCGAGCCGGAAGTGGGCGAGGGCGGCTCCAAGCGCGAGGCCGAGCAGGCAGCTGCACGCGCGATGCTGGCGCGGCTGGGATTGGTGGAAGGATGAAGGTCGAAGCATCGAATTCTTTTTCACCTCCCCCTTTGTGGGGAGGTCGATCCGGCGCAGCGGCGATAGCCGCGAAGACGGATCGGGTGGGGGGCCGCTGTCGAAACCGCCCCCCACCCGGCTCACTTCGTTCGCCGATCTCCCCACAAAGGGGGAGGTAAAGAAGTGCGCGATGAATAACCAAGAAACACGCTGCGGTTTTGCCGCCGTGATCGGCGCGCCGAATGCGGGCAAATCGACGCTGGTGAACCGGCTGGTGGGAACGAAAGTTTCCATTGTGACGCACAAAGTGCAGACGACACGCGCGCCGGTGCGCGGGGTTGCCATTCGCGGGCAAACGCAGATCGTGTTCGTCGATACGCCGGGGATTTTCAAGCCGCGCCGCCGTCTCGACCGCGCCATGGTGAAGGCGGCGTGGACGGGCGCGGGCGATGCCGATGCGGTGATCTTGATCGTGGATGCCGCCGATCTTGCGGCCAATCCCGAAAGCCCCGCCGCGCGCGACACACACGCCATCATCGAAGGATTGAAAACCTCGCAGCGCAAAGCCGCGCTGGTGCTGAACAAGATCGACGGCATGAAGCGCACCGATCTTTTGCCGCTGGCCGAAAAGCTGAACGCCGAAGGCACATTCGAGCAGGTGTTCATGATCTCCGCGCTCAAGGGTGATGGCGTGGAGGATCTGGCGTCATGGGTTGCGGGAAAAATGCCCGCGGGTCCGTGGCTCTATCCCGAAGATCAGGCCGCCGACATTCCCTCGCGCCTGCTTGCCGCCGAAATCACGCGCGAAAAATTATACCTGCGCCTGCACGACGAATTGCCTTATGCCACCGCGGTCGAAACCGAGAAATGGGAAGAGCGCAAGGACGGCTCGGTCAAGATCGATCAGGTGATTTATGTCGAGCGCGAGGGGCAGAAACCGATCGTGTTGGGCAAAGGCGGGAGCAACATCAAAACCATCGGCGAAGCGGCGCGCAAGGATATGGAAGATATTTTCGGCCGGCGCGTGCATCTCTTCCTCTTCGTCAAGCTGCGCGAGAACTGGGCCGATACGCGCGAGCATTACCGCGAAATCGGCCTGGAATTTCCGGAGGAATAACACGCGCGATGGAATGGTCCGACGATGCCATCGTGCTTGCCGTGCGCGCCCACGGAGAAACCGGCGCGATCCTCGAAGCGCTCACGCGCGAACATGGCCGCCATGCGGGGCTGGTGCGCGGCGGCGCCTCGCGCAAATCGAAGAGCGTGCTGCAGCCGGGCAATCATTTGCGCGTCGTCTGGCGCGCGCGGCTGGCCGAGCATCTGGGCAGTTTCGCGGTCGAGCCGGTGAAGCTGCGCGCGGGTTCCATTCTCGAACATCGCGATGCACTGGCGGGGCTGAACGCTTTTACCAATGTCGCAAGCGCGGTGCTACCCGAGCGCGAGCCGCATCAATCGGTGTTCGAGGCGGGCGAAATATTGCTCGAAGCGATTGCGGAAGACGGTTTCGCCCATTGGGGTCCGCTTTATGTGCGCTGGGAGGCGGGGCTGCTCGAGGAACTCGGCTTCGGTCTCGATCTTTCCCAATGCGCCGCGACCGGCACGACCGACGATCTCGCTTTCGTTTCCCCGCGCACGGGCCGCGCCGTGTCGCGTGCCGCCGCCGCGCCTTACAAGGAAAAATTGCTGCCGCTGCCCGCGTTCCTTCTCGGCTCGCAGAACGCCACCGCCACGATGGATGAAATCGCCGCAGGGTTGCGCCTGACGGCGTATTTTCTTCTGGATCGCGTGCTGGCGCCCCACAACAAAGCCTTGCCGGCGGCGCGCATAAGGCTGGAAGAATTGGCTTTGCGCGAATCGAAGTAGAGTTGCCTCATGGCTGAAACGATCAAGGAAAACATCAAGCCCGAACCGCTGGCCGAGGCGCTTTCCGAGCGCTATCTGGCCTACGCGCTTTCCACCATCACGCAGCGCGCGCTGCCCGATGTGCGCGACGGGCTGAAGCCCGTTCATCGCCGCATTCTCTATGGCATGCGCCGCCTCGGCCTTGCGCCCGCCAGCGCGCCCAAGAAATCGGCGAAGGTCGTGGGCGATGTGATGGGCTCGTTCCATCCGCATGGCGATCAGGCGATCTATGATGCGCTGGTGCGGCTGGCGCAGGATTTCGCCGTGCGTTATCCGCTGGTGGACGGGCAGGGCAATTTCGGCAATGTCGATGGCGATAATCCCGCCGCCATGCGCTACACCGAAAGCCGCTTGACCGATATTGCGCTGACATTGCTCGAAGGGCTGGACGAAGACGCCGTCGATTTCCGCGCTACGTATGATGGCGGCGACCGCGAACCGGTGGTGCTGCCCGCGGCATTCCCCAATTTGCTGGCGAACGGTTCGAGCGGCATCGCGGTGGGCATGGCGACGAGCATTCCCCCGCACAATCTGGGCGAATTGTGCGCGGCCACGATCGCGCTGATCGAAAATCCGAATGTGCAGGACCGCACGCTGCTGAAGCATGTGAAGGGCCCCGATTTCCCGACCGGCGGCATCATCGTCGAAGATCAGGCTTCCATCGCCGAGGCCTACAAAACCGGACGCGGCGGCTTCCGCGTGCGCGCCCGCTGGTTCAAGGAAGAGGGTTCGCGCGGCACCTATCAGATCGTGGTCGATCAGATTCCCTATCAGGTGCAGAAGTCCAAATTGATCGAGCGTATCGCCGAATTGATCGAACAGAAAAAAGTTCCGCTGCTGGACGACATCCACGACGAATCCGCCGAAGACATCCGCATCGTGCTGACGCCCAAAAGCCGCACGGTCGAGCCGGAACTGCTGATGGAGCAATTGTTCCGCCAGACCGATCTGGAAGCGCGCTTTCCGCTCAACATGAACGTGCTGGATTCCGGCCTGATCCCGCGCGTGATGAGTTTGCGCGAGGTTTTGCAGGCTTTCATCAATCACCGCCGCGACGTGCTGGAGCGCCGCTCCGCCCATCGCCTCGAAAAAATCGCCGCGCGGCTGGAAGTGCTGGAAGGCTATCTCGCCGTCTATCTGAATCTGGATAAGGTCATCAAGATCATTCGCACCGAAGACGAGCCCAAGCCCAAGCTCATCAAGGCGTTCTCGCTCACCGAAAATCAGGCCGAAGCCATTCTCAATATGCGCCTGCGCGCCTTGCGCAAGCTGGAGGAAATGGAAATCCGCGGCGAGCATGCAAGCCTGACGAAAGAACAGAAAGACCTGAAAAAACTTCTCGGTTCCGACAAGCTCAAATCCGAAAAGCTGATCGAGGAGCTGAACGGGATCGATGCGAAATTCGGCCTCAAGACCACGCTCGGCAAGCGGCGCACCGAATTCGCCAAAGCCGCCGAGATCGCCGAGCTGAAGGAGATCGCCGAGGAAGCCACCGCCATCGAAACCATGGTCGAGCGCGAGCCCATCACGGTCGTCTGCTCCGAAAAAGGCTGGTTGCGCTCGTTCAAGGGCCATCTCGAAGAAAACGACAGCATCAAATATCGCGAGGGCGATCGCGCGCGCTTCTGGGTGCATGCCGAGACCACGGACAAGCTCATGCCGTTCGCCACAGACGGCCGCTTCTTCACGCTCGATTGCGCCAAGCTTCCGGGCGGGCGCGGCAATGGCGAGGCGATCCGCACATTCATCGATCTGCCGCCGGAATCCGATCTCGTGTCGATGTTCGCCCACAAACCGGGGCGCAAGCTTTTGCTCGCCGCCACCTCCGGCCACGGTTTCGTGACGAACGAGGACGATGCCGTGGCGCTCAAACGCTCCGGCAAGCAGGTGATGAATGTGCCCGCCGGAACCGAGGCCGTGGTCTGCACCGTGGCGGAAGGCGACACCGTTGCCGTCATCGGTGAAAACCGCAAGCTCTTGATCTTCCCGCTCGCCGATGTGCCGGAACTCGCGCGCGGCCGCGGCGTCATCCTGCAGCGCTACAAGGACGGCCATCTTCTCGATGCGCGCGCATTTGTCTGGAGCGGCGGTCTGAAAGATCAGAACAACCGCGCCTGGTCCCCATCCGAACTCAAGGATTGGAAAGGCGAACGCGCGCAAGCCGGCAGGATCGCGCCAAAAGGCTTCGCGAAGTCCGGAAAATTTGGCTAATAAAACCTTGCTGTGATGCTATACGCGCGGTGTTCGGCATACGCGCACATCACATGATGCTTGTGCCAATACTGCACATGGTTCATCTGCTATCCTTTGTTGTAGGGGATAACCCTTAGGGGATTTCCCGAACTTATATTTCGCGCGTCCGGCGGCCATCTTCCCTCATGACGATGCAGAGCAAACGCATCGCCACCACATTGGGAGATGGTGATGAACAAGAGCTGGACCGGCGAGGCTTCTTTGACATTCCGCCTGTGGCTTTCGGTGAAGGCCGCGGATCTGCGCGAAGCGGTGTTGAGCGGCGAGACGACGGAAGACGATGTCGTGCTGGCGATTGCCGACGATCTGGAACGCATGGCGATGTGTGCCGCTTCCGCCGATGAATCGGGAAACAGCGCCGCCTATGGCATGATGCTGGCGTAAAAATCATGACATTGATACGCGCCATATTCTGGATCGGCGTGATGGTGCTTGTGGTGCCGCACGATCCGGGCTTGGGCTTTGCCGGAGCGCATGCCTCGCAATTCCCGCAAGGTGCGGCCTGCACCGCCGGTATGAACATCTGCATGCACGAGCAGGACAGCGTCGCCTCGATGCGCGAGCTGTTTTTTTCCCGTATCGAACAGGTCAAGCGGGATTTGAGCGCGAAGCGCTAAATTTGCGGCATGGCGCGCGCGATGATGGCGTCCGCATCGATCTTCGCATTGAGCGCGCCATAAGACAGCCCCGGAAATTCCGTTAGCCGGGTCGCACAGAACCCCTCGAACACGAAATCCGGCGCATTCTTCGCGAGCACCGCGCCCTGCAGCGCCAGCGCCATCGTTTCCACCAGCCGCCGCGCGCCGGTTTCGCCAGAGGGATTGGCAAGCAGGTCCTTTACGTCGCCGATCTTCCGGTCGAGTGCGGCATGCGCGCCATGCGCCGCTTCGATCTCGCTCAGGAAAGCCGAAACCGAATCCGGTTCGCGCGTCATGGCGCGCAGCACGTCGAGGCAGATCACATTGCCCGAGCCTTCCCAGATCGAATTGAGCGGCGATTGGCGATAGATGCGCGGCATCACGCCTTCTTCCACATAGCCCGCGCCGCCATGCGCCTCCATCGCTTCGTAGGAGAGATTCACCACGCGCTTGTTGAGCCAGTATTTGCACACTGGCGTTGCGATGCGCGAGAACGCGGCGTCGTCCGCACCCGCATCGAAGCTTTTCGCGATGCGGAACGCGGCCGCCGTTGCGGCTTCGGATTCGATGGCCATGTCGGCCAGCACCTGACGCATCAATGGTTGATCGATCAGCCGGCGCTGGAAGGCCGCGCGATGGGCCGTATGCCACAGCGCGTTCGCCAGCGCCTGGCGCATATAGGAAGCGGGCGCGAGGATGCAATCCAGCCGCGTGTGCTGCACCATCTCGATGATGGTGCGCACGCCGCGGCCCTCTTCGCCCACGCGCACGGCAGTGGCGTGATGATATTCGATTTCGGACGAGGCATTGGCGCGGTCGCCAAGCTTGTCCTTCAGCCGCATGATGTACATGGCGTTGCGCTCGCCGGCCGGCGTCCAGCGCGGCACCAAAAAGCACGTCAATCCACCTTCGGCATAGGCGAGCGTGAGAAACGCATCGCACATCGGCGCGGAACAAAACCATTTGTGGCCGACGAGCGTGTAGCTGCCGTCCGCGTTGCGCGCGGCCTTCGTCGTGTTGGCGCGCACATCCGAGCCGCCCTGTTTTTCCGTCATCGCCATGCCGATGGTGACGCCTTTTTTCTTGTCGGCGGGCTGCGACGAGCCGTCATATTTCGACGCGACGATCTTCGGCTCCCAAATTTTCGCCACATCGGGCTCATGGCGCAGCGCTGCCAATGCCGCGTATGTCATCGTCATGGGGCAGCACACGCCGGGCTCTGCCTGCGCCATGATGAATTCGATGGCCGTGTGCAACACATGCCCCGCTTCGAGGCCCTGCCACGGGCTCGCGGCAATGCCGTTGTCGAGCCCAAGCGCCATCAATTGATGATAGGCGGGATGGAATTCCACTTCGTCGATGCGCTGGCCGTAGCGGTCGAAAGTGCGAAGCTGCGGCACATTCTTGTTCGCCTGCATCGCCCATTCGGCCACTTGCGCCGTGCCCGCCTTGGCGCCGAAATCGGCAAGCCGCGCGCGATGCGCCGATCCGCCCGCCGCCGCCACCGCCTCTTGCAGCGCAATATCGGATGTAAAGAGGTTCACATCCTCGAAAGGCGGCGGCTGGTTGGTGACGTCATGGGTCTCCAGATGCGTTTCGGGGCGATAGGCGCTCATGGCGTTTCCTTTGGCCGCTTTCGATCACGGAGCTTTCTGCTACGCTTATGCCAGCCCGGCAAGAGGCACCAGAAAACTTCAGCGAGGCGAGCGTGACAAATCAGGCCAACGCCATCGGCGGCGGGCGCGCGGATGCGGGCTTTTCCAACGCCTACCGCCATTACGTTCTGGCGATCCTCACATTGATGTATGTGGTCAATTATCTCGACCGCCAGATACTCGCCATTCTGTTGCAGCCGATCAAAAACGAATTCCACGTTTCCGATACGATGCTGGGCCTGCTCGCCGGGCCCACCTTCGCGCTGTTCTACGCCACGCTCGGCATTCCCATCGCGCTCGCTGCCGACCGCTCCAACCGGCGCAACATCATCGCCGTGTCGCTTGCGCTGTTCAGCCTGATGACGGTGGTGTGCGGGTTCGCTGCGCAGTTCTGGCAATTGCTGCTCGCACGCGTCGGCACCGGCGTGGGCGAGGCGGGCACGGGGCCTTCGGCGCAGGCCATCATCTCCGATCTTTATCCGCCGAAAAGCCGCGCCTCGGCGCAATCTTTTTATTCGGCGGGATTGAACATCGGGCTTCTGATCGCGTTTGCCGTCGGTGGGCATATCGCGCAAATCTATGGCTGGCGCATGGCGTTTCTGGCATCCGGCATTCCGGGCCTCGTTCTGGTTTTCGTCGTGATGTTCACGATGCGCGAGCCGCCCCGCGGCCATTCTGAAAACCTGCGCGACGATGCGGCGAAGATTCCGTTCATGAATGTGGCGCGGTTTTTGTGGTCGCAGCGTTCCTTCCGCTTCATCGCGCTGGGCTCGGCGATGAATGCGTTCTCCGGTTATGGCGCCACCGCCTTCATTCCCGCGTTTCTCGTGCGCTCGCATCACATGACGGTTGCGCAGATCGGAATCGTCTTCGCGCTGCTCGCCGGAATCGGCGGCTGGATCGGCACGTTCCTCGCCGGCATCATTGCCGACCGTCTCGGCAAGCGCGACGTGCGCTGGAATGTCTATGTGCCCATCGGTGCGGTGTGCCTCGCCGTGCCGTTTGCGCCGGTCTTTTATCTCGCGCCGGGCACGACGATTGCGCTGCTCGCAGCCATCATTCCCGTCGCGATGGGTGCGGTGTTCGTCGGCCCCAGCGTCACGATGGTGCAGGCGCTCGTGCCGCTGCGCATGCGCGCGACGGCGGCGGCCATTCTTCTTTTCATCCTCAACATCATCGGATTGGGGCTCGGCCCGCAGGCCGTCGGATTCCTCAGCGATGTTCTGCATCCCGCGCTCGGCACGGATTCGCTGCGCTATGCGCTGCTGATCGGGCCGGTCGCCGGGATCGTTTCGGCGCTGTGCTATTGGCATTCGGCGAAAACCCTTCCCGCCGATCTCGCCCGTGTGCCGAAAAGCGCCTGAACCGCGAAGTCCTCGCGCGATTCCCGTAATTTTCGCATTGGTTATTGTCCCGGATTGGGACATTCTATGAGCCGAGCCAGCGGGGAGCGCCGATGTCGGCCTTACGGCAATTGGCCATCATCTATCTGATTGCGGCGGGGGCATTTTCCGTCTCGATTCTGCTCGCCCGCAATCCGCCGCTGGCAGCGGCCGCGCGCGAGGCCGTGCGCATCGCGCAGGACGACACATTGGTCGCCATTTCCGCGACGAACCAATACGCCGTGAAGCCGGGGCTCGCATTCGCCGGCAAGCAGGCCGGTACGCTCCATCAAATGATCGCCGCTGCGGTCAATCCACGGCCGGTGCAAGTCGCGGCCGTGAAGGCGCAGCCGAAGCGCAAAGTCGCCACCGCCGAGCCGAGCGTAATGCTGCCGCTGCATCCGCCGGCGCCTCTGCCGCAAGCCACGCCGCGCGTGCTGCCGCCGAAGCGCGCGGGCGCGCAGCCCGCGAATGCGGAAATTGTCCGCATCGCGCAGCGGCTGAAAGACAGCCTCACATCCGATATGTTCGATCACTTCGATCTCTTTCTCTATGTGAGCAAGGCCGATCACGGCCCATGGGCGCAGCACATGTTCGTGTTCCAGAAGACGAACGGGACGCTCGCGATGCTTTATGACTGGCCGGTCTCCACGGGCCGCGAAAAGATCGAATACAACGAAGCGGGCACCAAGCTGCCGAGTTTCACGCCGCGCGGCTATTACGAACTCGATCCGCACCGCTTCTACGTGCATTACACCTCGATGCAATGGCGCCAGCAAATGCCCTACGCGATGTTCTTCCGCTGGGAAAAGGACGGCATGCCGACCGGCCTTGCCATTCACGGCGCAACCGGCGACGACATCGGACTCCTCGGCACGCGCTCCAGCGCCGGCTGCATCCATCTGGCGCCGGAGAACGCGGCACTTCTGCAATCGCTGATCCGGACGCAATACAAGGGAATGGTGCCCGAATTCGCCTATGACGCGAAAACCGAAACCATCAGCAATGACGGCGTCATGGCGCGCGACGCCCACGGCAAATTGCGCCTCGTCGAAGGTTACAAAGTGCTCGTCTTCATCGAGAATTACGGCGGCGAGAATTTGGTGGCCGCGCTGTTCTAGACGCGCCGGATTTCATAAAGCGCGACCGCCGCCGCGTTCGAGACGTTCAGGCTATCCATCTGCGCATCGATCCCGATGAAAGCGGAAGCATCGCAGCGTTCGCGCACGAGCCTGCGCACGCCCGAGCCTTCCGAGCCCAGCACGAGTGCGATATCGCCGCTCGAAACTGCGTCCTTGAGAGATTGCTCGCCGTCGCCGGCCATCGCCACGCGCCAGAAGCCGAGTTTGCCGAGTTCGTCGAGCGCGCGCGCGATGTTCACCACTTCCACGTAAGGAATAATGTCGAGCGCGCCGGATGCCGATTTCGCCAGCGCACCCGATTCCGGCGGCGCGTGGCGGTCCTGCACGATTACCGCCGAAACACCGAACGCTGCGGCCGAGCGCAATATCGCGCCGGTATTATGCGGATCGGAAATCTGATCGAGTATGAGAACGATGCGGCGGCGCGGCGAGGGCGCAAGCGCATCTTCCAAATCCAGTTTGGGTAATTTCTCGCATTGCAGGGCTGCGCCCTGATGCACCGCGCCTTGCGGCAGCAATCGCGAAATCGCATCGTTATCCGCGATCTCGTGGCGCACGCGGCCCAGGAGTTTCGCGCCGATCTCTTCGGCGGCGCGATTTGTCAGCACGGCGCGCAAAACTTTCCGCCGCGGATTGGCGAGTGCTGCGCGCACCGCATGCAAACCATAAAGCCACAATCCATCGGCGGGCCTGGAGCCCGCCTGACGGTGGAAACGATGGCTGTCTTTGCGCGATTTCATGGCTGCGACCGTAGCTGACGGAAAAAAAGTTCTTCCCAGGGCAGAACCGCATTGCTCCAGTCGAATTGCGGACGCAAGCCCAGCGCACCCTCGTGCAATCTCTGCCAAAGCGCGTCGTCGCGCAGTATGTCGATGGTGCGGGCGGCGAAATCCGCGCTGCCCGGTGCGATGAAGCCGTCCACATCATTTCTCACCCGCTCGCGCAGCGAACCGATGCCGCGCGTGACGATGGGCGTGCCCACGCACAGGCATTCGGCCGCGGTCTGGCAGAAAGTTTCCTCGGGATGGCCGGGATAGATCATCACGCGCGCGCTGCGCATGGCCTCGGCCAGCGCGTGCTTGGACAGGCGTTCGCGCAGAACGATGCGATTGGCGGCAAGAATCTGCGGCGCGAAGCCGGTTTGCACGTCACGGCCGATGAAGGCGTGGAATTCGGCTTGCGGCACGGCGGGCGCGATATGCTCGATCCACAAGGCGATCATGCCGGCAAGGCCGCGATCGGCCATGCTCGCGAAGATCGCAAGCGGCGGCGGCGGTGCGCTCGCCGGCGCAATCGTGCGAAATGTGGGCGATACGCCGTATCGGATGGCGAGCCGGTCGCGATAGGGCAAGAAGCGCGGAAAGCCCGCCTCCTGTAGCTCGCCGAGGAACACGCCCACCGGCCGCCAGCGCAGCATCGCGGCCAGATTGCGCGGGCGCATCGTCCGTTTCAGCTTGAACGGATTGTGATGCCACAACACGGGCAGGGCGCCTTCGCCAAGCGCAGTTTTCGCCAGATCGAACAGATGTGCGTCGTTGTTCAGCACGACGACATCGGCTTTGCGCCCGGCGGCTTCCGCGCGCGGTATCCAGCGCACATTCTCGGTTTCGCTGGAGCGCGAAACGGCGTTGGCGACGGTCACGCGGTGCCCGTGCGCCGCAAGCCACCGCGACAGTTCGTAGGTTCCCGTCTGAATTCCGCGCAGCGGCCCGCTCGTCATGCTTGCGCCGTCGTATGGCGTCTTGGTGCAATCGATGAACAGGATTTCCAGCGGCCGTCCCATCATCGCATGTCTTCAGCGCCCCGGGTCTGAGTAGATCATCGGTTTGGTGCCCGCAACCGCCATGCCGCAGCCGATGCGCCGCCGTTTGGTTGACAGGTCCCCCTCGGATGGCCGATATCCGCCGCCCTTGGCGGCAAGCCTTTGGGGGAATGTCCCGAGCGGCAAAGGGGGCGGACTGTAAATCCGCTGGCTACGCCTTCGTAGGTTCGAGTCCTACTTCCCCCACCAGTCTTCGCCGCGCAGCGGCGGAGACTGCCACGGCGAAGTTCGCGGAACGCGAACGAAGCCGGGCTTTGGACCGCGCGGCTTCGCCTTGGCAAGCCAGATCAAGTACGAAGCCGGGCTTTGGACCGCACAACTACGCCCTGGCAAGCCGCTCTCCTCCCATTGACCCCCTCCCGCCGCCATGGTTCGCTTGGCCCCGTTCGGGGACAATTCCCATGCGGCCACTTTTATTCGGTGTCGCGATCCTGCTTGCCGCCACAACGGTGACGGCCGGGGCGCAAGTTCCCGCGCAACTCACGACGCAAGGATTGAAGGTCACGGGCCAGGGCACGTCGCTCTTTGGAGGGCAGGCCAATCTGCCGGCCGGCGTCACCACGCCGAAACTCACCGTGACGGGTAATCCCAATGTGTTCGGAGGCGGCCCGGCCAATCTGCCCGCCACGGCCACGACCGCGAAGCTGACCGTCACCGGCAATCCGAACGTCTTCGGAACCGGCCCCGCCAATCTGCCGCAAACCCAGACGACGCCCGGCCTCAAAGTCACCGGCCGCGGCAATTCTCAATAGAGGAGATGAAAACCATGCGCGCGAAACATGCACTCGCCGGTCTTGCAGCGGCCGCGTTCATCTTTTCGGGCGCGGAGGCGCTTGCCGCCAACGACACCGTCACGCTCACCGTGCCGGTCGATGTTTCGGCGATGCCCTATGTCGCGACGGTTTCCGTTCAATGCATGTTGCTGGACACGATGGACGAGCAGGGCTTCGGCGGCCCGTCGTTCAATCGTGTGGACAAGCCGCTTTCGGGCGGCGAATTCCACGGTTCGGTGAGCATGTCGCTGACGGCGGCGCAGGGACACGCGCCGGTCGGCTATCGCTGCAAGCTCTATCTGTTCGCAGCCGGCAGCTCGACGGGGTTCATTCCTGTGGCGCCCGGCGACGCCATACCCTCGACACCGAAGGAGGATATCGCCGCTCCCAATACGCCGCTCGTCACGATGGTGCAGGGCTCGTTCGGTCCCAGCCGCGTCATGCATTTGCCGGGGCTCATGACCCACTAGCATCCCTTGGCGATCCGGGCGGGGTGCTAGTATAAGGCGCGTCCTTCGCGGGTGTAGCTCAATGGTAGAGCCATAGCCTTCCAAGCTAAAGACGAGGGTTCGATTCCCTTCACCCGCTCCAGCCTTCGCCCGCGTTCCGCGGGCTTCGGCTCGGCAAGCCAGCCTATGTTCTGCGCCAGTACGGCCATCGCAAGCGTCGCGTGCGGGTGAAGGCTGTCGCGCCGAAGCCCTTTAGGGCGAAGGCGGACCGGCAAGCCCACCCCCTGACTCGCCCAACTCGGCGTATCCGGCGGGCTTTCGCCGGGGCAAGGGAAAAGCCCCACCAAAGCCCGGGATTTCCCCAGCCTTTCCCTGCAAAAATTTCCCGCTTGACAGTGCTTGCGGAAGTAGAACTTGGCTGATACACCCCTGCCTCAAAGGCATTAACCGCGCGCTGGTGGGCGAGGGCGCTCCCGGCGTGCTGTTTTTTTGCCACTAGGAGTGTAGCTCAGTTGGTAGAGCGGCGGTCTCCAAAACCGTAGGCCGGGGGTTCGAGTCCCTCCACTCCTGCCAAGTGATGCACGAACAAGAAACGGATTCAATCGTGGCCGAGGCAACGAAGAAGACAGCGGACAATTCGGCCAAGGAATTGCCCGCGCCCGCCGCCGTCAAGAAGGGCGGCCCGATCCAGTTCTTTCGCGAAGTGCAGCGCGAAACCTCCAAGGTCACCTGGCCGACCTGGAAGGAAACATGGGTCACCACGCTGATGGTGTTCATCATGGTGGGGATGACGATGGTGTTTTTCTTCGTCGTCGATTTCGTTTTTCAGATGGGCCAGCGCTGGCTCGTTGGCGCGCTGGGTTGAGGCGAGGGACATGAGCGAAGCTGCCACCGCCTCCGACGGCAAATGGTACATCGTCCACACCTACTCGAATTTCGAGAAGAAGGTGGCCGAGGAGATCAAGCGCCAGGCGCAACTTCAGGGCCTCACCGAGGAGGTCGAGGAAGTTCTGGTGCCGACCGAGGAAGTGATCGAGGTCCGCCGCGGCCACAAGGTCAATGCCGAGCGCAAATTCCTGCCCGGCTATGTGCTGGTGCGCGCCAAGCTGACGGACGAGGTCTATCACCTCATCAAGAACGTGGCGAAAGTCACGGGCTTTCTGGGGCAGGGCAACAAGCCGATGCCGCTGCGCCAGGGCGAAGTGGATCGCATTTTGAGTCAGGTACACGAAGGCGCGGAGCGGCCGAAATCCTCCATCACCTTCGAGATCGGCGAGCAGGTGCGCGTGGCCGATGGGCCGTTCACCTCGTTCAACGGCGTGGTGGAAGAAGTGGACGAGGATCGTTCGCGCCTGAAAGTGGCGGTGTCGATCTTCGGACGCGCGACGCCGGTGGAGTTGGAGTTCACGCAGGTGGAGAAAGTTTGACCTGCATCTACGCGGGAGGGGCAGCCAGCTCCGCTTGCACCGCAAACCGCTAAGGAGGCGGACACGAAGTGGCGAAGAAAATTGTCGGTTACGTGAAATTGCAGGTCCCTGCGGGAGCGGCCAATCCGTCTCCGCCGATCGGACCTGCCTTGGGTCAGCGCGGCCTGAACATCATGGAATTCTGCAAGGCGTTCAACGCCAAGACGCAGGATCAGGAAAAGGGCATGCCGATTCCGGTGACGATCACCGTGTTCTCGGACAAGTCGTTCTCCTTCGAGATGAAGACGCCGCCCGCGTCGTACTTTCTCAAGAAGGCGGCGAAGCTCGATGGCGGCTCGAAGGCCCCGGGGCGCGATTTCGTGGGCGCGGTGACCAAAGCGCAGGTGCGCCAGATCGCCGAAGCCAAGATGAAGGATTTGAACGCCAACGACGTCGAAATGGCGATGCGCATGGTCGAAGGATCGGCGCGCTCCATGGGCATCGAGGTGAAGCCATGAGCAAGCGCTTCAAGAAAGCCAATGAGGGCATCGACCGCACGAAGGATTACGCGGTCGAGGAAGCGGTGAAGCTCGTGAAGGCGCGCGCCACCGCGAAGTTCGACGAAACCATCGAGCTTGCGATCAATCTCGGCGTCGATCCCAAGCACGCGGACCAAATGGTGCGCGGCGTGGTTTCGCTGCCCAACGGAACGGGCCGCAGCTTGCGCGTGGCCGTGTTCGCCAAGGGCGCGAAGGCGGACGAAGCCAAGAAGGCGGGCGCCGATCTCGTGGGCGCCGAGGATCTGGCCGAGCAGGTGCAGAAGGGCGAAATCAATTTCGACCGCTGCATCGCGACGCCGGACATGATGGGCGTCGTCGGCCGTCTCGGTAAGGTGCTGGGCCCGCGCGGCCTGATGCCGAATCCGAAAGTCGGCACCGTGACGATGGATGTGACGAACGCGATCAAGGATGCCAAGGGCGGCGCGGTCGAGTTCCGCGTCGAGAAGGCGGGCATCGTGCAGGCCGGCGTCGGCAAAGCGAGCTTCGCCGAGGATGCGCTGGTCGCCAACATCCGCTCGTTCGTCGATGGCGTGGCCAAGGCAAAGCCGCAAGGCGTGAAGGGCCACTACATGAAAAAGATTTCCCTCAGTTCCACGATGGGCCCGGGCGTGAAGATCGCGCTGCCCAGCGTGGGCGTGAGCGGAGGAGCTTGAAGAATTTTCGGGCGGACGATCGCTCGGGAAGCCTGTCCGAGACTGCGAGTGCCGAAAGGCTTAATCACCGCTCGCAATAGACAGGGGACGAAACCGGATTTGCGAAGGCAACTTCGCCATTCGGGTTTGAACCCTGGGACAGAGTGAGTGTCACAGGGCAGCGAATGGATCGTCACATTCGCTGGTTGATAGGAGAAGCGAAGTGGAGAAAGCCAAGAAAGCCGAAGTCGTCGAGAGCCTGAACGGGCTGTTCGCCGAGGCCGGCTCCGTGGTTGTCGCCCACTATACCGGCATGACGGTCGCCGAAATGGGCGAGTTCCGTGCGCGCGCGCGCGCCAACGGGGTCTCGTTCAAGGTGGCGAAGAACCGTCTTGCCATGCGCGCTCTGAAGGGAACGCCCGCCGAGGGCATCGCCCATCTCTTCAAAGGTCCCACGGGCATTGCGTTCAGCAAGGACCCCGTGGCGGCTTCGAAGGTGGCGGTGACCTACGCCAAGGACAACGAGAAGCTCGTGATCCTGGGCGGCGTGGTGGGAACGACGGCGTTGGACGTCAATGGCGTGAAAGCCTTGGCGGAACTGCCGTCGCTCGATGCGCTCCGGGCCAAGATCGTCGGCCTGCTTGTGGCGCCCGCGACCAAGATCGCAGGCGTTATTGCAGCCCCCGCCGGTCAGCTTGCCCGCGTTATCGGCGCCTATTCCAAGAAAGAGGCCGCGTAATCCCCGCGACAACATTCAAACTCGAAACCTCAAGGAACTGAGAAAATGTCGAAGATCGAAAAAATCGCTGATGAATTGTCCACCCTCACCGTCCTCGAAGCCGCGGAACTCGCGAAGCTCCTCGAAGACAAGTGGGGCGTTTCCGCCGCGGCGCCGGTCGCGGTGGCGGCGGCTGGCCCGGCTGCGGCCGCGGCAGCGCCGGCCGCCGAGAAGACCGAGTTCACGGTCATCCTCACCGACGCGGGCGACAAGAAAATCAACGTCATCAAGGAAATCCGTGCGATCACCGGCCTGGGCCTCAAGGAAGCCAAAGACCTCGTCGAAGGCGCCCCGAAGGAAGTGAAGGCCGATGTGAACAAGGACGAAGCGGCAAAAATCAAGAAGCAGCTCGAAGACGCCGGTGCGAAGGTCGAGCTGAAGTAAAGGAGGCGTGGCCGGGTTGAAAGACGGCTCACGCGTACATATTTCGTACACCCACCCCTTCCGGAGAGCCCCACTCCGGAGGGCCGGTGGATTTCGCGCATTGGGAATAGGCAAGGAACCTAGCGGATGACTCTCTCATTCACGGGACGCAAAAGGCTTCGCAAATATTTCGGCAAGATGGTCGAAGTGGCCGAAATGCCGAATTTGATCGAGGTGCAGAAGACCTCCTACGACCAGTTCCTCCAGGTGGGAAAGCCGGATTCCGGCCGCCTGGACGAAGGGCTCGAGGCCGTCTTCTCGTCCGTGTTCCCGATCAAGGATTTTAGCGAAAACTCCTTGCTGGAATATGTCGACTATCATTTCGAGGAACCGAAATACGACGTCGAGGAGTGCCAGCAGCGCTCCATGACCTTCGCCGCGCCGCTGAAAGTGACGCTGCGTCTGATCGTGTTCGATACAGACCAGGAAACCGGCGCCAAGTCGGTGAAGGATATCAAGGAGCAG
>Ga0335085_10007383_pt1 | contig 17085 bp, 15 predicted proteins | sample Lox_Sample_45_FD_206712 | JGI IMG/M metagenome (GOLD analysis project Ga0335085, IMG submission 206712) | Soil microbial communities from Loxahatchee National Wildlife Refuge, Florida, United States - Lox_Sample_4.5 | ecosystem: Environmental > Terrestrial > Soil > Wetlands | place: USA...
CCCGCCACATTATCTGCCTTTTTTCCGCCTTTAAATTCGCGAAGTCCTGCCGGGTCTGCCATGTTAATATTCTGGCACCAACTGGAGAGCGGCCGCACGCTGGCGCAGCGGACCGAGACCGCGATTATTTAATCATGATGTGGCCATCACTCAATACCACGGCGCTGCACGCTTCCTGGACCCACCGGCTGGCCCGTTCTTTGGTCCGACCGCTCGTGCATACTGGAATCACTCCTAACCACCTTACCACCCTGCGTTTTTTAAGCGGGCTGCTGGCCATCGTTGCGTTCTGTTACGGCACACGCTCGGGTGAAATCTGGGGTGGAGTGTGGTGGGTCGTATCCGTCTTTCTGGATCGCGCCGACGGCGAACTGGCGCGTTTGTCCGGCAAGAGCAGCCCGGCGGGCCATAATTACGACTACGTCACTGATGTCATCTTGACCGCGCTGTTATTCCTTGCCATTGGCGTGGGCCTGCGTCATTCCGATTTGGGGACATGGACACCGCTGCTGGGGCTGGTTGCCGCTGTCTCCACTGTCACTTCGTCGGTCTGTGGGGAATGCCTGGAGAAATTGGATGGCACCGGCAAAAAGGCCTTTTCCGGTGTGGCGGGATTTGATATCGACGATGCGCTGTATCTGATCGGACCGTTAGCCTGGTTGAGCTGGCTCGAATTTGTCGTGATCGGCGCAGCCATTTGCTCACCAGTATTTGCTCTGGTAGCGTGGCTGCGTCTGTCCCGTGCAACTCGGACCGGTGCAGCTTCAACCAAGATTTAGTACAGCGGGATGCCTTGCTGAACTAATACCTTTCTCAGTCCCTGAATAAGCGGAAAGATCTCCTGATTCCAGTCGGCGCCCTGTGAATCAAAGGCCTTTTGCTCTAACTCAACGATCCACTGATCTTCCGCAAAGATCGCTTCCGTGAACCAGATAATGAATGGCCAAAGCAGGTTCATCAGGCCAGGGATAGAGGGCTTGCGAAACATCATTAGGCCAAAGGTATGATTAGTGCGCTGCTTGCGGTCGACGGGGACATAGACATTCCAAAGATCCAGCGACGGCTCTTCGCTACCCGCCCTCCAGAATTTTAACGTCTGATACGGGTATTCGGTGCGGATCGTCATCAGATCACGTCCGACATCTTCATCGGGCTGCGAACGTCTTCTAAGAATGAATTTCTCGCCGATATGCTGTTTGCCTGTGGTGCGCGCGAAGGTAAAGTCGGCCTCGATCCAACTTTTGCCTTTACGCAAATCCTTCAAAATTGTTTTAATGCTGCCCATGAGTCGACGGTGTAGAAACTGATGATTCATGTCCATCAGATTCTCGTGCATAAAGGAGTAATGGCAATAAACCTCACGGTCGAGATAGCGCGTTTTGTAGCGTGGATTGGCGTGTGTCGGGATATTCGGGAAGATGGCGGACTCCAGGTTTGCCTTATCGCCCGGATAAACAAAGATGAGTCCATAGGCTTCCTGACAGGGGTAACTTCGCACACCATTAGGAAGTGATTTGTCCTCGCTGAGGTAGGGAACACTTATGCATTTTCCTGTCGCGTCGTACATCCAACCGTGATAGCCGCACTGAATGTGTTCCCCCTTCACGGCGCCGACGTGCAACGGGATCTGCCGGTGGGCGCAGCGATCCTCAAGGGCGAACAGTGTGTTGTTCTCCGTTCTGACCAATACAATAGGATCGCCTGCGAAACTGACGCCGATTGCCTTTCCTTTCTGTAGACGTTTGCTAAGGGCCACCGGATACCAGTAGTCCGGGTGAATTCCGGTCTTTCGCAGATCGGGTGAATTGGCTCGTTGGGACGACCCAGATAATTGGACAGTGTTTCCAACAGTCATTGTCTTTTCGATTTCTGATTGTTGGCGATCATGCGACTCCCCTCAAAAGCGGGTCGATTTCTGTTGGGGCAAACGTGGACCGCGTACAGCGTTATAAAATTCAATCAATGCATGATTGACTCGGCACTATCCTACCATGAAAGTACATAGGATCAGTTACTACTGCGTCATTCGGCACGCCTGAACCGGGCTTAAAATCGCTCGGAAGTTTCTCCGAAGGTGTCCACCTCCATCCATCCCTTGCAGATCGTGAGGCAAGAGACTTCGCTCCCGCGCGCGACCAATAGAATATACTTTGGTGCAGCCTGACGGGTCGCCGTGGCGGAATTGATCGGCGCCGCACTTCGAGTTTCTGCTAGAATTTAAGGGTAAACCCTAACATGGGTAAACCCCAACGCAGGGCGGGGGCCAGCGTTGGCCCCAAACAATCGAAGGGAGAACGAGCCATGTCCACAACGAATACCGCGTCGCTATTCGAAGCGCGACACAAACAGAACCAACCCGATCCGAGGAAGACCGGCGCGTACCCCGATTCATGTTATCTTCGGGCGCGCTCAAGGGCCTCGCGACGGGCGGGAACGGCCCACATCGAGTTCGCGTCGTGAGTCACAACACCTTGATCCACCGCTTTGTACGGTCCGGCGTTCGGCCGCTGGTCCACACTCCCGTAGTGCCGAATCACCTGACCACCCTGCGCCTGCTCACCGGTCTCAGCGCCAGCGCCATTCTCGCCGTCGGCACCCCGGCAGCGCTGGCTTGGGGGGCAGGGCTGTTCGTACTGTCGATGTTGCTCGATCGCGCCGACGGCGAGCTGGCGCGTCTGTCCGGAAAGCGGAGCGCGTTCGGCCACAAGTACGACCTCGTGGCCGACGGTCTGTGCAACGCGTTGGTATTTATTGGGCTAGGCGTCGGGCTCTCGGATGGGCCATTAGAATGGCGTGCGATTCCAATGGGCGTGCTGGCCGGCCTTTCCGTTGCAGCGATTCTTTTTCTCGTGCTGCATATTGAAGCGCTACAAGGCGAGCGTGCTGCAGAACTCGGCGGAGCAGCTGGCTTCGATCCCGACGACGGAATACTCTTCGTGCCGATCCTCATCTGGTTCGGGCTGGAGAGAGAGCTCCTGGCGGTGGCGGCAGTGGCCGCACCGGCGTTTGCGATGTTTTTCTACTGGAAGCTGCTGCGCAAAAGCGCCCGAACCGGCGCGGCGAGTTGATGCGCAATGCGGATGCATTGAACCGACGGATGACCATGAACCAGCCCCTGTCCCAAGACCAGATCAAATCGTTTCAACGCGACGGTTTCGTGATTGTTCGCGGCCTGTACCAAACCGACGCTATGGCGCGCATTAAGACTTGGGTCGACGAGGTTGCCGCCTATCCCGAAGTGCCGGGCAAGTACATGATGTATTTTGAGCAGAGCTGCGTCGAGGCGGGGCGGCGGCTGCTCAACCGGATCGAAAACTACTGCCCGTACCACGCCGGCCTGAATCGTCTGCTCACCGGTTCGGGAGTGCGCGACGCTGTGACCCAGTTATTCGGCGAGCCGGCCGTCATATTCAAGGACAAGATCAACTTCAAGCTTCCGGGCGGCGGCGGCTTCACACCCCACCAGGATGCCCAGGCCGGCTGGGACCGTTACGGCAGCTTATACATTACCGCGCTCATCAGCATTGACGCTGCGACCCGGGACAACGGCTGCCTGGAGCTCGTGGCCGGACGCCACCGGGAGGGGCAGCTTGGCCCGAACTGGGCACCGCTGGCTGACGAAGTAACCACGAGCATGGATTTTGTGCCCTGCGAGACTTTGCCGGGCGACGTGGTATTCTTCGATTCGTTCACGCCCCATCGCTCGGACGCCAACCTGAGCGACCGGCCGCGCCGAGTGCTCTACGTCACCTACAACAAGCTGTCGGAAGGGGACCAGCGCGCGCGCTACTACGCTGACAAGCGCGCGAGCTACCCCCCCGACTGCGAACGCGACCCCGGCAAGCAGTACGTGTTCCGTGTCTGAGCAGGCACATTGGCCGGACGCGAGCGCCTGGCGGTGAGCGCCATGCAAGCGGTGATACTCGCGGCGGGCCAGGGTACGCGGCTGGCGCAGGATGCGCAGTCCCGCGCCGTGCCAAAATGCCTGCTGCGCTTTGACGGGCAGAGCCTGCTGGAACGTCATCTGCGTTTGTTGCGCAAGTGCGGCGTGGCCGAGGTATGGGTGGCGGTCGGCTACGCGGCGGATCAGGTTCGTGCCGAGCTGGCGCGGCTACCTCAGGCGCTGGCGGCCGATACCGTGTTCAATCCAGATTATCAGCTTGGCAGCGTCGTCACCGTGTGGCATGCACGCACGCCGCTATTGACCGGAGAGGACACCCTACTTATGGATGCCGACGTGCTTTACGATGAACGGATGCTGCATCCGCTAGTGGGTTCCCAGCAACCAGACTGCCTGTTGCTGGACCGGGACTTTGAGCCCGGCGAAGAGCCGGTGAAAGTGTGCGTTCGCGACGGACGCATCGTTGAATTCAGGAAGCAGGTCGCACCGGATCTCGCGTTCGATGTCTGCGGCGAGTCGGTCGGTTTCTTTCGCCTGTCCGGGCAATCTTGCCGCGCGCTGGTGGCACGGGCTTCGGTCTACCTGGAGTCGGGGCGCGGTCAGGAGCCCCACGAAGAAGCCTTGCGGGACCTTATGCTGGAGGCCGGGCCGGGCCAGTTCGGGGTGGAAGACGTCACCGGCCTGCCCTGGATAGAGATCGATTTTCCAGGCGACATCGAGCGCGCACGCCTCGAGATACTCCCGCAATTGCAGCCGTAGATACCGCGTTTTTTAATAGGAACCGTTTATGGACCGACTCCCAACTCAACCCACTAAAGCCGCCGCCTTGCGCGCGCTTCTCAATTCCTCTGAGCTGGAATTCCTCATGGAGGCGCATAACGGAATCAGCGCCCGCATCGTCGAGGAGGCCGGCTTCAAGGGGATCTGGGCCAGCGGCCTCACCCTCTCCGCTCAGTTCGGCGTGCGCGACAACAACGAGGCGAGCTGGACTCAGGTCGTAGACATGTTGGAGTTCATGTCCGACGCCAGCCACATTCCCATCCTTATCGACGGCGACACTGGCTACGGCGACTTCAACAACATGCGCCGCCTGGTGCAGAAACTGGAGCAACGGAGCATCGCCGGCGTATGCATCGAGGACAAGCTGTTCCCCAAATCCAATAGCTTCATCAACGGCAATCGCCAACCGCTGGCCGACGTTGTCGAGTTTCAGGGCAAGATTCGCGCCGCAAAAGACATCCAGAAGGATCCGGATTTCGTTATCGTCGCGCGGGTGGAGGCACTGATCGCGGGCTGGGGCCTGGACGAAGCCCTGCGCCGCGCCGAGGCGTACCGCCAAGCCGGCGCCGATGCCATCTTGATCCACAGCAAGAAAAGCAGCGCCGACGAAATTCTGGCCTTCTCCAGGGAGTGGGCCGAGCGCTCGCCGCTGATCATCGTCCCCACCAAGTACTACAGCACTCCCACCGACGTGTTCCGCGCCGCCGGCATTCGCATGGTTATCTGGGCCAACCACACGCTGCGCGCGGCTGTGTCGGCCATGCAGGAACTCACTCGCGAAATCCACGCCACCCAGACGCTGGTGAACGTGGAGGATCGGATCGCGCCGATCAACGAGATTTTCCGGCTGCAGTCTGCGGACGAACTGCTGGCGGCGGAACGCCAGTACGCCGCAGCTCGGCGCAACCCCTCGGCGCTGGTGCTGGCGGCCAGTCGCGGGGAGGGCGAAGGTCTCGACACGCTTACTGAGGACCGTCCCAAGGCCATGCTGCTGGTAGCGGGACGACCATTGTTGCAGAGATTGGTGGACGAGTTTAAGCGGCAGTCCTTCAACAATATTACCGTGGTGGCCGGCTACAAGGCACAGGCCATCGATATGGCGGGCGTTGAGATCGTGCAGAACCTCAGCCATGCCGAGAGCGGCGAACTGGTCTCCCTGGTCTGCGCCCGCGATGCCATCGGCGATGACACGGTGGTGTGCTACGGTGACCTGCTGTTTCGTAGCTACATCCTGCGCGATCTGCTGGAGACTCCGGCTGAATTGGCGGTGGTGGTGGAGTCCTCGCTGGCGCACGCGGGGCGCCGGTGCGATCTAGCTCATTGTTCGGCCCCTGACGACCGCTCCTTGTTCCGCCAGGAAGTGCGGCTGCTGCGGGTACACGCCCGGCCTGGTCCCGTGACCGACGCGGTGAGCGGACGGTGGATCGGCATGCTGCGGGTGCAAGGCGCTGGCCGCCGGTGGCTGCTTCAGGCGCTCGACGCGCTGCGCAAGCGGCCCGACTTCCCGCAACTCGGGCTACCGGAGCTGCTCAATCATCTGATCGACAGTGGACACCCGGTGCAGGTCCTGTACGTGAACGGTCACTGGCTGGACGTGAACAATCCGGACGATCTGCACCGCGCCGTCGATTTCGCCTACGGACTAAGCAGCGCTGGCGAGCGCTAAGGGGCGCTTGCGTGATCGATCCGATCGAGTTCGCACGGCAGGCGGCGGCTCTCGGCTACTGCTGGTACGCCGGGGTGCCGTGCTCGTTTTTGACCGGCTTGATCAACCACGTAAGCACTGACCCGGCGCTTACCTACGTATCCTCGGCCAACGAAGGCGATGCGGTGGCCGCCGCCGCCGGTGCCTGGGTGGGCGGCAAGCGCAGCATCGCGCTGATGCAAAATTCAGGCCTCGGCAACGCGGTAAGCCCGCTGACCTCGCTCACCCATGTATTTCGCATCCCGGTGCTGCTGCTGGTCACCGTGCGTGGCGAGCCGGGGGCAGCCGACGAGCCGCAGCACGCGCTGATGGGTCGCATCACCCCGGCGCTGCTGGACACAATGGAAATCCCTTGGGCCTATTTGCCGGACTCGTCCCAGATGCTGGCCCAGACGCTGGCGCGGGCGGATTCTTCGTCTGGTGAGCGCGAGCGGCCATATGCTCTGTTGGTACGCAGCGGCCGGTTCGCACCGTGCAAGCCCACGCCGGTGGTGGAACCGCCACCCCGCGTGCAGGTGACCCCGCGCAGCGTCTGGCGCTCGCCGACGACGGCACGGCCGAGCCGCATCGAAGCGCTGGAGCGCATCGTCAGGCTCGTGCCGGAAGGCAAAAGCGTGGTTATCGCCACAACGGGCTACACCGGCCGCGAGCTGTACGCCCTGGGGGACCGCGTCTATCAGCTCTACATGGTAGGTTCCATGGGCTGCGCGTCTTCGTTTGGACTGGGCCTAGCTCTCACGCGTCCTGAGCTACGGGTGGTAGTACTGGACGGCGACGGTGCGGCGCTCATGCGCATGGGCAACCTGGCCACCCTCGGCGCCTACCATCCGCCGAATCTGCTGCACGTGTTGCTGGACAACGAGGTGCACGATTCCACCGGCGGCCAACCCACCGTAGCGCGCGACATCTCGTTCGCCGCCATTGCTGCCGCCTGCGGCTACGCGGAAGTTTTGGAGGGGGACGACCTGTCGTTGCTGGACGAGGCGCTACGGGAGCGAAACGGCATCGGGCCGGTGTTTGTCCACCTCAAGATCGCGCCGGGTGCGGCGGCCACGCCGCCCCGCCCGGGTCTGGCTCCCGCCGACGTGCTGCGCCGGCTCATGAACCATATCGGCAGCTCGTCGCTGCCCGCCCGCCGATGCGCAAAGACATCTTGATTCTTCTCAACCCCGGGCCCGTAAACCTGACTGAACGGGTGCGCGCGGCATTGACGCTGCCCGATCTGTGCCATCGGGAGCGGGAATTTGGCGAGCTGCAGTACGAGATTCGCCGCCGGCTGTTGGAAGTCTATTCCTTGCCGCCGGAGAGCTGGGCGCCGGTGCTGTTGTCCGGTTCCGGCACGGCGGCGGTGGAAGCGATGCTCGTGAGCCTCGTGCCGCACGACGGACGGCTTCTGGTGATCGAGAACGGCGTCTACGGTACGCGTATGGCCGATATCGCTGCCTGCCACGGCATCACCCACGCGGTAGCGCGTCAGGCGTGGGGTGCGCCAGTGGACCTGGACGCGCTGGCCAGGCATCTTGACCTGCAGCCGACCTTTACCCACGTGGCCGTCGTACAGCACGAAACTACCACTGGGCGGCTGAACGATATCGCAGCGGTAGGCCGCCTGTGCCGCGAGCGCAATATTGCGCTGCTGGTGGATGCAGTAAGCAGCTTCGGTGCGGAAGCGCTGGAATTCGACGCGTGGGGCGTGACGGCCTGCGCCGCAAGCGCCGGCAAATGCCTGCACGGCGCGCCGGGCGTGAGCTTCGTGATTTTGCGCCGGGACGCGCTACACGTAGCAGACGGCAGCCGCAGCGTGTACCTAGATCTGGCACGACATTGCAGCGCCCAGGACGCCCGCGACACCGCCTTCACGCCCGCCGTGCCCATCTTCTACGCGCTGCGCGAAGCACTACGCGAGTTCGAGAACCAGGGCGGATGGCGCATGCGTCACGCAGGCTACCGCCGCCTTGCCGAGGCGGTGGAAGAGGGCCTCGTCCGTCTCGGGGTTGCGCCGCTCTTGCGGGAAGGCGAGCGCTCCGTGGTTCTGCGGGCGTACCGCCTGCCCAATGGCCTAGACTACGCCGCGCTGCACGACGGCCTCAAACGGCAGGGCTTCGTCATCTACTCCGGCCAGGGCAAGCTGGCGGAGACTATCTTTCGGGTTTCTACCATGGGCGCCATTGCCACTGCGGACATACCGCGGTTTCTGGACGCGGTGGCCACGCTGCTCAGCCCGGCGCAACATACCGGTGCTCAGGCACATTAGCGTTCCCCACCTGGGTTTTTGCTGCTATTTTCGCAAACCAAGAGTCAACTCACTCGCAACGCGCCTGTGCTGAGCGAGTACACGCAGGACATGCTCGCGGAGTACGACCACTCGGCGAACGAAACTGAAAATTCTGCTCAAAGACTGCGCTGTCCGCGCAGCGTAGGACGGAATTCGTTTCTTCCCGCCATCCAGAAACCGCTCGCCGGCCAATCGAAATCATCGACTCATTAGGAAAGGAAACGCGCCTGAAGCTCTACTACTACTGCCCGCGCGCCTGCTCGATGGCTCTGCCCACCGTCGTGCGCGAAAACTCGATGATCTCAAATTCCGCCATAATCCGGATCCCGGGAGAAAATCGCGCGGCCCGCTGTTCAGTGTTCGCTCACCAGCTTGTAATCTTTCGGCACTGAAAACATGCTGTCGTGCACCTGCTCAAGCTTGAGCGTTTTCTCCTCAATGGTATAGGACAGGATCGGACCGCTTGAAGCTTCGGTGCTCCCCTGGGATGCACAGGCGGTGCCCGCCATGCTCCATTCGATGTGCGTGGAGACGGGATGGCCCTTGATCTTGTTGAATTGCCGGCCCGCCCTCACGAACGTCGCGCGGTCCGAAACTTTGAGTCCGTTGGAAAGGTAGCTGAGCATTAATTGCGAGACTTCCAGGGGCAGCACTTCCGATGAACTTCTCGACGAAAAGCGGCGGGCGTGCGGCGCGCCCGCGGCATACCCCCGGTTAAATGCGCGCTCGACCGCCAGCGCCTTGCGCATCTCCGCCGTGACCGGCGTGGTCCATAAATCGATGTTAAGCGTGCTCGTGGTCGTGCGCTTGGCATTGTCCTCCAGCGTAACCAGCCACGCAATCTTGTATTGCTCGGATTGAAAACCGTTGATGTCGCGCTTCTCGCCTGTCGCTTTCACGTCAAAGTTCGTGCGCGCGACGCGCATGGTGCAGCCCGATTCGGTTTTCGCTTTGGGCTCTGATGACTTTTTTTCCTGAGCCTCGTGCGCTTTTTCCATAGACACGGGACAGCCGTAAAGCGGGCATTCAGTGTATTCCTTTTTGCTGTTAGTGAGCGTCCAAAGCACATTGCGGTCGAGCCGCTCGATGTTGGTGCTGTTCTGGGCCGCGAAAAAATTTGTAACGGCTGCAAAGGTACCGGTGCTTTTAGTGTCGCTATCTTCCCGCTGCATGTTGGTGCGCACATAGCGCTTCTCAGTGCTCTCGAAAGGTAAAAAACCCATAACACCGCCGTTGACCACGTGGGTTTCGAATACAGCGGTGGCACTGGTCGGGCTGGTGTCAGGTTCCGGAGCTTTCTGCGGCATCACGTTTGAGCAAGCCGCGCCACTTGCGGCGAGTGCAAAGATGACAAGTTTACGCATCATTGTTTGTCCTCCCGAAGTGGATTGCAGTGCTGATTTGCGCTGCTGGATTTTTTTGAAGGTAGCATGGTGTCAAACAGAAAACAACGCTATTTGACACACCGGGAATCGTTGTTTAATTCAATGTAACCCGCCGGGGCTGACACAGTACAGCGAGCATTCTGCGGTTATGATTAATTCGTACCGAAAGCCGTATCGAGCAGCCATGGAAAACGTGGTTGAAAAAACGTATCGCCGCGCCCGCCGATCTCGAATGTATTGCGATTGCCTCCCGGCTTTCTCAGGACCACATTTCGCGCAGCTTCGCCGCTACATCAACCGGTGCCCCCGCCTCGGGCGCGGCGGAGACCTCGATTCCCTCAGGCCATGCAAGCTCGTTGAAACAAGCCATCACCTCCGGCGTCATGAATCGGCTGCGCGCGCCGTAAACATGCCTGTCGCCCATGCGCGACTGCTGCACGACGTAGAATTTCAGCGGCACGATGAGGTGGAGTTCGGTCTTCGCCCGAGTTATCGCGACGTATAGCAAGCGCCGCTCTTCCTCGATCTGCTCGGGCTTTCCGCCGGCGAACTCGTTCGGGAAGTTGCCGTCGGTCACGTTCAGCACGTACACCGCCTCCCACTCCTGGCCCTTCGCCGAGTGCACTGTGGAGAGCACCAGATAATCCTCGTCCAGCAGCGGCTCGCCGGCGAGATCAGAGGTCGCGGCAGGCGGATCGAGCGCCATTTCGGTCAAAAACATTTGCCGTTTCTCATAGGTTTCCGCAATCCGCTGCAATTGAACAAGATCGCCGGCCCGCACCTCAGCCGCATCGTACTTGCGCTCCAGCACCGGCGTGTACCACTCGCGCACGCGCTGCATCTGGCCAGGCCAGGGCGTCGCGGTACTGCCGAGAAAACGCATCAACGCGTTAAACTCAGCGGAATGGGTTTTCAGCGTTTTCCAGGAATAGTCTTGCGCTTGAAAAGACCTGAACGCCTTTTCCGCTCCTTTGGGCCCTACTCCGGGCAGAAGCTGCAGCGCTCTCCAGGCGGCAACGCGGTTCCTCGGGTTGTCCGCCCAGCGCAGCACCGCGAGCGCGTCTTTCACGTGCGCCGCTTCGAGAAACTTGAGACCCCCGTATTTCACATAGGGAATGTTCCGGCGCACGAGCTCAAGCTCCAGCATATCGGAGTGGTGTGAAGAGCGAAAAAGCACCGCTTGACGGTTAAGCTCCACGCCCTCTTCGCGCGCCTCCAGCACGCGCGTGACCACGTACTGCGCCTGCGCCACATCGTCGGCCACGGTAACGTAGCGGGGTTTTTCGCCTCTGCTGTCCTTCGAACGGAGGTGCTTGCCGCTCAATGTATTCGCCGCATCCAGCACCTCCTGGGTGGAGCGATAGTTTTCTTCCAACGCCACCATTGCCGCACCGAAGCGCGCTTGGAAAGAACGGATGTTCTGCACTGTCGCTGCGCGGAATGAATAAATCGACTGCGCATCGTCGCCCACCACGGTGAGGCCCTGCCCGTCCGGGCGCAGCCGCGCGAGAATCTCCGCCTGGATGATGTTGGTATCCTGGTATTCGTCCACCAGCACGTGGTCCCATGCTTCGCCGATCTCGCGCGCAAGCGCGTCGTCAGCCATCATTGTGTGCCAATAGAGCAGCAAGTCGTCGTAGTCGAGCGCCTGGTTGGTAAGCTTGCGCTCGACATACGCAGCGAACAGCCGCTTCAACTCTTCCTCCCACTGTGCGCACCACGGAAACATGTCCTGGAGCGTTGCCGCGAGCGTGCCTTGCGTGTTGACGCGGTGCGAGTAGATCGCCAGGCACGTGTCCTTTCTCGGAAAGCGCTTCTCTGTCTTCGAAAATCCCAGCTCGTGCCGCACCACGTCCATCAGGTCCGCCGCATCCCCGCGGTCGAGCACGCTGAAGCTTTCTGTCAAACCCACCCGCGCGCAATGGCGCCGGATCAGCCGATTGGCGATCGAATGAAACGTTCCGCTCCACGGCAGGCGCACGGCCTTGTGCGTTTCCCCTACGATGCGCGCCGCACGACGGGTCATTTCCAGCGCGGCACGGCGCGTGAACGTAAGTAGCAGGATGCGCTCAGGCGCCGCACCTTGCAGAATCAAATGCGCGACGCGGTGCGCGAGGGCGTTGGTCTTGCCGGTGCCTGCACCGGCGAGAATGAGCAGCGGACTGTTGGCAAACGTCGCGGCCTCGAGTTGTCGCTGGTTCAGCTTGCGGAATGCATCGACTGCGCTCATGGATACCGACTATAGGTCAAGACCGCATTCTTATCCAGTGCGCATTGGGTTCCCAGATGGTTGGGGTAACAAGAACATTAAGCTGTAGAATAGTAGCGGGCTCGCGCGCGAAATCATAAAGGAGGAGATATGTTAAAAAAAATCAGTTGGGCGCTTTTGGTGATGGCCGCCGTACTGGCGAACCGCGCATCGGCAGACGATGTAGTGCGTTTGGGCAATCTGAAGTTTGCGCACTACGGGGCGGTTTCTTACATGAAGGAAATTGCGCCTAAGTACGGACTTGTGATCCAAGAACGCATGTTCGCAAAGGGGATCGACATCCTGCCGGCCATTGTGGCCGGAGATATCGATGCCGCGGCGAGCGCACTGGACGGAGCGATTGCCGGGCGCGCGCAAGGCGTGCCGATTTATGCAGTGGCCGGCTTCGCCAAGGGCGGCGCGCGCATCGTCGCGCGCAGCGACCTCTCGATCAAATCAGTGGCGGACTTGAAAGGCAAGAAAGTAGGGGTCCCGCGCGGCGGAGCGCACGAGTTGCTGCTTTTCGCCGAGCTCAGCAAAGCCGGGCTCACCTGGTCGGAAATCCCCGGTAAGGACGTGCAGATCGTTTATCTTGCCTACGCCGATCTCAACCAGGCGCTGCTGGGTAAGGACATCGACGCGATGTGCCAATCCGAGCCACAGGCATCGCAGGCCATCAACAAGGGCTTCGGCGTAGAAGTCATCAAACCTTACGACACGGCCATGGGCGAACCGATCCGATCTCTGGTGATCACCGAGAAGCTTTACAACGAACGCCCACAGGTCGCCCAGAAGTTGCTGGACGTATTCGTAGAAGCTACGGCCCTGTTCATCGCGCATCCGGAGATAGCCCAAAAATATGTGCGCGAACAGATGTTCAAAAATCAGATTTCCTCGCAAGACTTCAAGGACGCGATCGCCAACTCGCCCTACACCTATGACCTGACTGTCGAACACGTCCAGATCACCACCGATTTGATGCAGAAATACGGCGTGGGAAGGCTGGGACCCAATGTCCCGGCCGCGAAAGACTGGGTAAAACTGGACTTGTTGAAAAAAGCCAAGGCCGACTTGAAAGTCAACTAAGGGCGGGGCATGGAAGTTGTTTCGGCTAGAGGCATCCTGAAGTTCACCAGGGGTCTCGTCATTCCCATTGCGGTCGTGGCGCTGTGGCAGTTATTGGCAGTGAGCGGCTGGATCAACCCGCAGATACTGCCGTCGCCTGCGCAGGTGGCAGTCAAGTGGTGGGAGTATTTGCGGCCCACTGCGCCCTATCGAGAAGGCAGCTACATTTTGTGGCTGGTTTCAGGCGAGCTGCCGCACGACGCCGTCGCGAGCCTGTCCCGGGTGGTGGGGGGCTTTTTGATCGGCACGTTGCTTGCGCTGCCGTTCGGTCTGCTCATGGGCACGAGCAACAGGTTTTACGGCTTGTTCAATCCGCTGGTTCAGGTGCTGCGGCCCATTCCGCCCATCGCCTATATTCCGCTTGCCATCCTCTGGTTCGGTCTGGGCAATCCGCCTGCTTTTTTTCTGATCAGCATCGGCGCTTTTTTTCCGGTTTTGATGAACACCATTGCAGGCGTGCACCACGTTGACGGCATTTATCTTCGCGCGGCGCGCAACCTGGGTGCAGGCCAAATAACACTGTTTCGCCGGGTGATCGTGCCGGCGGCAATGCCGTACATTCTCACCGGTATGCGCATCGGCATCGGCACTGCGTTCATCGTGGTGATCGTCGCAGAAATGATCGCGGTCAATAACGGCTTGGGCTACCGCATAACGGAAGCGCGCGAGTACCTGTGGTCGGACAAGATCATCGCGGGCATGTTCACCATCGGATTGCTTGGACTCGGTATCGACTTCTTCATGAACGGCCTGAACAACTGGCTGCTCAAATGGCACCGCGGCATCGACCAAACTTAGCGGATCGCAATGTTCATCCATATTGAAAACGTCAACAAGGGCTTTCCAGTCCCGGGTGGGGAAATCGTTGCGCTGAAAAATATTAATCTCGATATCGGGAAAGGCGAATTCGTTTGTCTTCTCGGGCCGTCGGGCTGCGGTAAATCGACCTTGCTCAATGCCATCGCCGGCTTTTCGCCCCCGACCAGTGGCCGCATTGCAATCAACGGCAGCGCGGACGCCGCGAAGTTTCCGGGCCCGGACCGCGGCATGGTGTTTCAGGAATATGCTCTGTTCCCGTGGATGACAGTGACGCAAAATATCCGCTTCGGCCTCGAGATAAAAGGTCTACCCAAAGCGGAAATGAACGGCAAGGTTGACGCATTGCTGCGCAAATTCAACCTATACGAATTTCGCGAGCGTTTTCCCAAGGACCTCTCGGGTGGCATGAGTCAGCGCGTGGCGATCGCCCGCGTACTGGCGCTCGATTCGCCCATCATGCTGATGGATGAACCGTTCGGAGCGCTCGACGCGCTCACCCGCCGCACCTTGCAGGACGAACTGCTGCGCATCTGGGATGAGTACCGGAAAACGATCGTCTTCGTTACTCACAGCATCGAGGAGTCCGTTTATCTCGCCGACCGCGTGGCGGTAATGACCTACCGGCCCGGCACCATCAAGCGCGACGTGCGCATTGCGATGCCGCGTCCGCGCGATACCGCGAGCGCAGAATTCAACACGCTGAAAAAAGAACTGGCGAATCTGGTCATGGAAGAGCAAAAGCGACTCACCGAAACCGAGATCAAAGGCTATACCACGGACTAGCGGCGCCCTCGGAAATAGGGCAAGAACGACGAAAAAAATCCAAATTCGCTGGAGGTAAACCGCAGCTGGGGGGAATTCGTGCGGCTGGATTGACAGCGCTTAACCCGCGCACACGTGCGAGTTGAAGCGGTTTTTTGGCTGCTTATAACTCACGCAAATAAATTATGATCTTCCAAATTTGGTTTTCTTTGAGCGTGCCTTTGAATGGCGGCATGGCCGTCCCCAACGGCACTCCGCCTTCTGCGATCGTCCAGTAAAGGTATCCATCAGTCGTCATAGGCATAGTGCTAAGCGCGGCAATATTCGAGGGCGGAGGGTTCAAGTTTTTTCCAGCCTCGCCGTCTCCCAACCCGGTTGCTCCGTGACAAGCTGCACAGTTCTGGTCGTAAAGTTTTTCCCCGTCATTGATATTGCGGGCAGTCGGCTTTAACGGGTTCGTTAAAGAAGCATATTTCGGGTCAATCCCGTGCTGCATGACAAATTGATGCCGGAGAACTGACATGTTCATCATGTTTCTTCCGTCCACCGTACCCATCTGCTCATATGCAGATCCGGACAAACACAAGGACCCCAGTGTGATCAAAGCCATCAGGAGCTTTTTCACGTTCATCTCGGGATAAATGTAACTTGCGAGCCTCCAAGCAACAAGAGCGGCACCGATATAATCTTATGCCGGAGGAATGATGGGAAGCAATTAGAACTTAGAGGAGCTGCAGAATAAAGTGCGCGATTCGATAATGGTTAGCAGATTGATTTAACAGTGATGGAAGGAGAGCTGCTGTGTGGGGACATACGTGGAGCTTTGACTGGGGTTCGGGCTGGATAAGCATGGGCATCATCGGCATGTTGTTGTTCTGGGTTTCCATTCTCCTGATTATTGTGATTATTGTCGCGCTCATCCGATGGCTGGCTAACTTGGGCAAATCATCAGCACATCAAGCTGCGCAGAAAACGCCGCTCGAAATCCTCAAGGAGCGTTATGCTCGCGGGGAAATCAATCGGGAAGAATTCATGCAGAAGAAACAAGACATCGCGGAATAGCGTCGAGCTAATTACGAATCCTGAATGCTCGATGGTGAGCAGCTTGATCAAATCAGGGACGGGAATTTCAGCTTCAAGACTTAACTACTCGTTTACCTCAGCCGTGCGTTCGCGAACAGAGTATTTCGGTTGCAGCGGACGCTGGGAATTTATCGGGCTGCTTTAACGGCCAAGAGACTCAGTGTCCAGCCAAGAATTGCGCCCAAAATGACGCCGGAAATTGGCCCGCCGAAGCCTGCGATACCGAAGAACAACCCGATGATTGCCCCAGTAATGGCAAATCTAGCTTCTTTATTATAAGCGCGCTCTTCAGCGCGAAGATGTTCAACAAAATCGGCGTTGTCAGCGTACCGCATCTGTCTATCGCGAAGCTGCAAAACAGCCTCGGACCACAGCGCCCATACGATTCCGCACACGACTACGATGGCAAATAATGAAGACACAATTAGCCTCCTTACCCAACTTTTGACCGGCGAAAATATATAACCGATCGCCTGTCATAAACCCAGAGCAATATGTATACCGACATTGATACTCTCAACAAAGCATACAGCAACGCTATGATATTTGTCACAAATTCGGGGCGGAGATTATGACCGGCTCAAAAGACTTGCGCCCTCCAAGACGGAAAACGGCAAATTTTTCCGCTCAGGTTATTGATCTAGCCGTTCCGAAAGATATTCGTAATCGGAGTGCGCGCCTTTCTCGGTGGATTTCACTTCGGTCGTCTGAAGATAGAAAAATGCGAATAGTCTGCGCTCAGCCCCGAGTATTCACGCGGATGTGTTGGTGCAAACGCCACGGCAGCACCAAATGGCGCGCGGCGCTGACGTTTGCGCCGGTCATACCCGGTCACACCCCGTACGCTCCTTGTGCGCCTATCTCTTGGGCTACGTAGTCGCATGTATCTACTCCGACTGACTGTTAAGCTGTTCGCGAATAACTAAAGCAACCCGTATGCCATGAATTCCGGCCTAAAAAGGCATTTATGTTCGATAGGGTATGAGGCACATTGCGGCAGGA
>Ga0335085_10007384_pt1 | contig 17084 bp, 7 predicted proteins | sample Lox_Sample_45_FD_206712 | JGI IMG/M metagenome (GOLD analysis project Ga0335085, IMG submission 206712) | Soil microbial communities from Loxahatchee National Wildlife Refuge, Florida, United States - Lox_Sample_4.5 | ecosystem: Environmental > Terrestrial > Soil > Wetlands | place: USA: Florida...
GATCAACACCTACACAATCACAGCGAGCTCGGGAGCCAATGGTTCTGTTACTCCGTCCGGAGCAACGACTGTAAACTGCGGCGGCAGTCAGCACTATGATATTACTGCAGCCAGCTGCTATCATGTAGCCGATGTGCTGGCGGATGGTGTATCAGTGGGTGCTGTTACTTCATATGACTTCACGAGCGTTGGTTCCGATCACACGATCAGTGCAACATTTGCGATCAACACCTACACGATCACAGCGAGCTCAGGAGCCAACGGATCCATTTCACCGAACGGAGTTACTACTTTGAATTGTGGCGACAACCAAGACTATACAATCACTCCAAATGCAGGATATGTTGTACAGGATGTACTGGTGGATGGTTCTTCCGTAGGTGCTGTTACTACGTACAGCTTTACAAGTGTGAATGCCAATCATACGATCTCGGCTACATTTACACCTGCAACTATTGCACTTAATCTGAAGCTTTATATTCAAGGCTATTATTCGGGTAGTGGCATGATGAAACCTGTTCTGATGAATGAAGGAGTTGGCAGCTCAACAACTGATGTTGACAATGTAACTGTTGAATTACACGATCCGGTAACGACAAGTACCGTTGTTGCATCCTTTACCGGCACATTGCAAACAAACGGAACACTGGCATGCACATTCCCGATTGCAGTCAACGGAAACCCGTATTACATCGTAATCAAGCATCGTTCTGCCGTACAAACGTGGAGCGCAAATGCTGTGACAATGTCATCCGTTACTTCTTATGACTTTAGCACCAACAGCAGTCAGGCATACGGCAACAATGAACTCAATGACGGAACAGGAATCTATTTAATCTACAACGGCGATTTGAATCAGGATGAATCGGTTGACATTTACGATTCGCCGCTGCTAGATTACGATATTCAGCATTTCGTGTTCGGTTATAATAATACTGATTTGAATGGTGACGGAAATACAACCATAACCGATTCCCCCATTCTTGATCAGAATACCCAGAACTTCATCAGTTCAATTCATCCTTAACCCGTCGATTAATGCAGGCAGCAAGTTGCTGCCTGCATTTTTCCCGAAAAAAATTAAGATGCTAAAATGAATTCGATCATGCTGAAGAAATTTAAAACCGCAGTTGCGCTGATTGCCCTCCTCATCCAATGGCAATTCGGAGCGCAGGCGCAGAGCCATGTCACATGCAGTTTGCAAAATTGCTCGACAAGTTCTGCCAATACGCTTGAGTTTGATTTGTACATCGTGAATGATGGCACTACATCACTCAAGTTCAATTCAGTGGCTTTCGGAATTGATATCAATTCAGGAATTCTTGTGAATACAGCTGACAACCTTCAGATGAGCTACGTGGGTTCCAGCGATTTGCCGCCGGTGATTGTGAGCTCATTCAGTTTCGGATATGCTTCACTTGAACTGAAGTTCACCTCACTTCCATTTGTGGTAAACTCAGCCACGGCTCCAAGTCTGAATGCAAATGCTCCCGTCAAGGTCGGCCGCTTTCTCGTCACGAACTTGAGTCACAACTGGGTGGCATCAAGCACTACGCAATTTGCACTTGACACCACGCTTGCACTCGGAAGAACGCTTACCTGTGCCGTTGCCTATGTAGGTGCAGCTACAGTAGGAACCAATTTTGACCACACAGGTAATCGCAATGTTTCGGCATCCTGTTCGATCACTTTGAATTGTGCCAGTACTATTTATTATGTTGACGTTGATCATGACGGATACGGCAGTTCTTCTGATCCCGGCACTTTATATTGCAGCAACCCGGGAACAGGATTTTCATCCAACAATCTTGATTGCAACGATGCCAATGCGCAAGTGCATCCGGGTGCAACCGATGTCTGTAACGGCATTGATGATGATTGCAACGGTGTTGTTGACGATCATGCGATCACTGCTGCATCAGCAAACAATAATGGCCCGCTATGCGCTGGTACCACGCTTCATTTAACTTCAAGTTCATCGGGTGGTACTTCTTATTCATGGTCGGGACCGAACGGGTTTACTTCCAATTCGCAAAATCCTAACATCAACAATGTTACGAGCGCAGCAGGCGGAACATACACAGTCACGACGACTAACAGTTTCAGTTGTTCAAAACAAGCAACAACAACTGTTACCGTGAACCCGGCTACAGCCATTACGCATCAGCCGACAAGTCAAACGGTGTGTGCCGGAACCACAGTCGCTTTTTCTGTGACTGCGCAAGGAGCGGGCTTAACCTATCAGTGGAAGAAGAGCACTGCGAACATTAGCGGGGCAACCAATTCATCTTATACGATTGCGAATGTTTCTTCGTCCAATGCCGGAAATTACAAAGTAGTGGTAACAGGAAGTTGTGGCTCAACCACCTCAAGCGCTGCAACACTTACAGTGAATCCTTCGCCCAATGCAACGGCATCGAACAACGGCCCTGTTTGTGCCGGCAACACTCTTAACCTCCTGTCGGGCGGCGGATCTTCTTATTCATGGTCGGGACCCAATGGATTTACATCTTCTCAGCAGAATCCTCACATCAATGCAGTAACCACGGCTGCAAGCGGAGCATACACAGTAACGGTTTCGAATTCTTCAGGATGCTCGAAAAAAGCGACTACTACTGCAACAGTCAATCCTGCGACAGCGATCACGCAGCAACCCGCAAGCAGAACAGTGTGTGCGGGCAGTTCCGTTACATTCACGGTTACAGCGGTGGGCGGCTCGCTTACTTACCAGTGGAAAAAAGGAAACAGCATGATTTCCGGAGCCACCGGAACTTCATATACGATTGCGAATGTTTCTTCATCCAGCGCCGGAAGCTACAAAGTGGTTGTCAACGGAGCTTGCGGGCCAATCACCTCCAATCCGGCTGTGCTGACAGTGAATCCTGCTCCATTGGCCTTTGCATCCAGCAATAGTCCTGTATGTTCAGCGAGTACTCTAAACCTGAGCTCTGGAGGCGGAACATCTTACTCATGGGCCGGCCCCAATGGGTTCACTTCTTCATCGCAGAATCCAAGTATCACGAATGTAACTTCTGCCGCGAGCGGCACCTATACCGTGACCGTGTTCAATTCAACAGGTTGTTCGAAGACGGCGACCACTGCTGTGCAGATCAATACCAATTGCGGTACATGCTCAGGATTCAAAACGTGGACTCAATATGAATTCGGAGACTGCAGCTCGGAAGCAGGAGCGTATATGACCAGTAATTTCTCACTGGCATTCCCATCGCATCTTGTTTTAGGTTGCACAAAAACATTGACGCTCACAACATCATCTGCCATCTGCAACTTCCTTCCCACCGAAGGACCGGAGCGTAAGCTTATCGCGAACGTTGTGAATCCCACAGATGCATTTCACAATTCACTCGCATCAGAGCTCACCGCGCTTGCTTTGAACATCGGTTTTGACAATTACGATGCAGCGTACATGCCGTCAACCATTCATCTGCAGGATCTATACATTGCCAGCGGTCCGTTCACCGGCTGGACGGTGCTGCAGTTGTACAACCAGGCAATAAGTATTCTGGGAGGATGTTCGACCGCTTATTCCCCCGCCGATATAGAAGATGCGGTGGAGCAGGTATCCTGGAATTATCAGGATGGCACAGTTGATCTCGGATTCCTGAGTTGCCAGCCGGTGAGAATGGTGAATCCGGCTATTGATGTGGATGCAGGGCTCAAGCTCTATCCGAATCCGAACAACGGTCAATTCATTCTCGATCTCGATCTTGGTTCATCAATTAATGCCGGCGTTGATGTTCAAATCATGAACATGCTTGGTCAGGTTGTGTATTCAGATCGCACGGCAGTGATGGACGGAAAACTTCACGAAGAAATTACGCTTGATAAAACAACAACAGCAGGAACCTACTTCGTGCGCGTGACTTCAGGAGAGCAGGTATTCACAGGGCAAATAATTTATCAGAAATAGAGTTTTGTTATATCAGGAATAAAGGGGCTGTCAAAGAAGGGACAGCCTCTTTTGTATTTAGAAAGTTTGGGTCAGCTCGTCTAAATATTTAGAGTGACTTGCTCAGAGATAAAAGAGAACGTGATTACGTGAATGTGCTATACTTTATGATTCAGACCAAAAGCGAATGTTCGTGACTGGCTATAAAGTTAAAGATGAAAGATATCTTTTTAGAAGATTCACGACAAGACTCCAGAGACGGTGTTGTTTCGAAGAACACTTTGTCCGGAGTTTATTTTGGGAAGGAATCCAATTTTGTCGTACACAAACCCCTCTAGAGGTGAAGACGACATCATTCAAATTGTAAAAACTAATTTGACTTGTGCACTCGACGCAGATGAACAGGGGATGGCCGCCGTTAGAGGACGCCGTGAGCGACGTGTCCATTCAATAAGGCGTTTGATGCAATACTCTATCCGCTGCCAAAAAGCTTGTTTGAACAATGGCGGGGATAATTCTTTGCAAAATCATCTAACTAACGTGACATTACCGCTCACCAAGTTGCCATTTACCAGCATCGGTTTGCCTATTTCGTCCAAGGCCTTTACAATCCATATATACGTGCCGATTTCACAAGGTTCGCCTTTGTATGTCCCATCCCAGCCGGATGAGATATTATCGGTGCTAAATACTTCTTCGCCCCATCGGTCAAATATTTTCATATCAAATTTGCTCGGGAATCCCTCGGTAATGGCACTAAAAAGATCATTGGTGCCATCACCATTAGGACTAAATGCAGTGGGTAAAAAGATGCCTGCACATTCCGTATCTGTCACCATAACACTAAGTGAAGTATCAGCGCATCCAAAAGAGTCAGCAACAATTACATAGTAGCTCCCTGCAGAACTAACGCTGCTGAGATAAGTGGTTTCACCATTGAGCATGTCGTCACTATAGTACCACTGATAGGTGTTATAATCATCGGGAACAAAAAGCTGAAGCATTTCACCTTTACAGAAAGAAAATGAACCGGTTGAAGAAGAAATTACAGGCGTATTAGAAATTGCAACTGTGATTTCAATTGCAGATGAAGTATCAATGCAATTAGACGAATTAGAAACAATGACCTGGTAGTTGCCGGGCAAGCTTGTAATTAGATTGGAAGAAGTTTCTCCTGCAATCACCGATTCGTTTAATAACCATTCATACGAAGAGAAGCCAGGCCCGGCATCAAGACTTATGCTATTCCCATTGCAAATGATCATGCTTCCAGGTGGCGTGATTTCCGCTGTTGGTGAAGGAATAATTGAGAGGTTAACCGGAGCAGATGAGTTTGAGCAACCTCCACTGTCAACAGTAATAGAATAGTTTCCGGCTGCGTTCGCAATGTACGAGGACAATGTAGCGCCGACAATGGCGGTGCCATTTAGATACCATTGATAAGAGTCATAACTATTTGCCGATTGAAAAGAAATGGAGGCATTGCTGCATATTGAGATAGAGCTGTCTGGTACTAAAAATGGGGATGGTGGCGAAACAACGTGAATGAAAAATGGTTTTGTTAAGGTATCAAATCCGCACGTGCCACCTTCGATTAAAGTCACGTCAAAATTTCCCGGAGTTGGATAACAAATTGAGGATGGATTTTGTGAAGAAGAATTAGTGACGGATGCACCCGGGAAAAACCATGACCAGGAGGAAGCGCCATTGGAAGAAAGATCGCTGAAGCTGATACACGTCCCTTCACAAAAGTCAGAGTCGGAAGAGGTGAAAGCGGCGTTAGAGGATTGCCCGTTAGCAGTGCCCATGGTTATTGCATTGCCTGTCCTTGTTTCCCATGTGAGCGATCCGTCACACACCCTTGCTTTCGTATTTCCATTTCCTCCGTCATCTCCTATATTTTCAAAACCGGAATTATCGGGAAAACTTATAGATAACGCAGGACAACCGAAGATTCCTGTGGTTGAGATGTTGATTGGGAATTGACCGGAAAACCAATAGATGCCATCTTCAAATAAGCCTGTTGAATTGACCAAGACAACTTGCTCGCCTGTATTAGTATAGGTTCCGATGCCAGAGCCGGACGTGCAGCCGCAGGTTCCAATATTTAAGTCCACAGGTCCACCCGAATTCGAACTGCCAATCACGTAGAAACCATTTGCAGTAATGATAGTACCCTGCGGAAATGTCACTGTGAAGTCTCCATCTGTCATCACCCAGCAACTTATGTCAACAGGTGTGTTGCATGTATTGTACAATTCTGTCCACTCTTCCGTGTTCGGATTGCAGTTCCCGTCACATGGCCCAGGGCCATTTATCATTATTTCATTAAAAACGATGCATTGTCCCTTCGAGCCAAACGAACAGACTAATATTACTACAACGCCCCAGAAATTGAAAAGAAATAAATTTCTAGCCCAGGGAAAAAGGGTGATCATGGTGTCTGGTGCAAAGTGAAAGTTTTAAGATTTCCCTTCGATGAAGATATTGTTAAGCCTTGGTAATTTCAACAACGTTTCTGGCTTTCGTTGATGAATGATATCATCACGAGAATTACTTTTGAGGAAGTTATAAAAAATTTATTCATGCGCCATAAATTCTCCTCTTATTACTCCCGGAAGCTAAAGCTTAAATCATTTTTTCCTGCTTTTACTTCAACAGTGATATTTGTGCTAATAATCGGATTTCAAACAAGTTTTGCTCAGCTAGTCAATTACACTAGTGCCACAAGCGGAGCATTAAACTCTGTTGCCACAAATGTTACGGGAACAGCTTTGTCGAGAGTGAACGGAGCCTCTGCACCCAGCTCGTCCTGCTCAACCGGTTTTTCTTCAATCGGCTTTACGGGCACTTCCACATTCTCTACTTCGCTTCCGGCTATTGAAGTAACGCTAACGCCCAATGCAGGATATTCTCTCACTGTGACAAGTTTTAGTGCAGCACTTAGACGTTCTTCCACTGGTCCGTCTTCAGTTCGGTTTGCTTACAGCACAGACGGTGGAACCACATGGGTGAATCAGGGCTCTAACAAGTCGCCGAAAAATGCAAGTTGTGGAAGCACCACCACAGCATCCTGGACACAATCGGTTACTGTGACATCGCCTTCCAAACTAAAATTCAGGGTGTATGGATTTCATTCAGGCAGCACATCCGGTGTCCTCCAGATTTTGAATTTAGTTATAAGTGGAACAACGTCGGCAGCTTGCTCATCGCCTTCAGGACTTGCTGCAAGCAACATTACTTCTTCTTCAGCAACGCTAGCTTGGGGAAGTATTTCAAGTGCATTAAGTTATAATATTCAATATAGGAAAACAGGAACTACAGCATGGACTTCTGTAAACTCGGTGACCAATTCAATCGGAGTTTCCGGGTTACTATCTTCGACTAATTATGATTTTCAGGTGCAGACTGTTTGTTCTGGAGGTGGCACTAGTGCATTTTCATCTTCAGGCACCTTCACAACTTCTGGCACCACAACCACTTCTGTTTGCGATTCTTCATTGTGGAATCATGTGTATCATAGCTACCGTCTTATTGTGAATCAGCAGTGCACGACGGTAACTGGCACAGTTGATCATTTGATTTATGAAGCAGACGGCGATATTCATATTCGGCTCAATGTGGACAGCGATTACAAGGGCATGTTGAATTCATACAACAATAACGATCAGTATGGTGATTTAGTTTTAGAACCTGTTTGTGCTACAACTGTCACGCAATCGGATGCTATTGCTTCATGCCAAAATTTTACTAACACGGTTTACATTCCTAACGTAGGAGAATATGTTTCTGTTGTCGGAAGTTTTGTTACAGACAATGATCATGGATGGAATGAAATTCATCCTGTGACGAGCATTACCATTATTCCCCATCGTAATGCAGCAAATGAAATTACAAGCGATCATGCAAATAGAATCACAGTTTTTCCGAATCCAGCTTCATCGCTCGTCAATTTTCATTTGAGTGAATTGCCAGCTGCTCCCGTTCTCATCTCCATCGTCGATCAATTAGGCCGAAATGCAGGACAATATCAACTTCTTGAAACGAACACACTCAAGATCAACACCACATTTCTTCCTGCAGGCATCTACTATTTCAATGCGGTTGAAAACGGAAAAGTGATTCATTCCGGAAATTTTGTGGTAACGAATACAGGCAGACGCGTTCAATAACGCTGCTTATTAATTATTGCTAACAAAAGAATTAGGATTTGCAGAAAATCACCGACCCCTAACTTTGAGAACAGCGATTTGAATTAACTTATGCTGAAAAAATCTCTTCGCTGAAATTCGATATCTCATCTCCCTCCATAGAATACTTTTGATTTAGATTTTCTTTTGCATGTTCCCGATAAACTTTAATGCAAAAAGGTCATATGACGCAAAAGAATTGCTGAAGGCTCCTTTGTCGATTCTGTACTTAGGCTTCTTTATATTTGCAATGAATATGAAGTTGAGAGAGCCTTCTAAAATAGTTTCAGTTTAGCTATGCAGGATTTCGAGAAGACGACCTTACTCAGAAAGTTAGGAGTATTGAAAAATACTTATGAGAATGGATTAGGTTGCCTCTAGTCGCTCTTCCTTATTCACCATAAAAACGGAATCAGTCGACGGGTTTGTTTCATATAATCTTTATAATCGGAGAAAATATCTTTTAGCATTTCTTCTTCGTATAATAATTTAATCACGATCACCGTTAAGAGAATCCCCTCCGCTACTATTCGCCACCAAAGCAGGTTTTCCAGTGTCCAGGCAAGTGTCAGTAAAAGGATAGCCGTGTACATGGGATGACGAATATACCGGTATGGACCGTCAATGACGAGTGAGACTCCAGTTCTTGGTCTAGGCACGATGCTTATTTTACTTTGTCGATTTGCGATAAAAGCCCAGTACCCCAAGTCAATGGCTATTATTTCTGTTAAGAGGAGGAAAACATTTGAAGAGAAAATGCGACCGGAAAATGCTAGTATCACGATACAACTCATTTGCAGGGCAAAAAGAATTGCTAATTTCATGATTCAAATATCTGAATCAAAATTCGAACACGAAGTTGGGTTTTGTAATGTTCATGTTTTCTTAACTTACAAATAAAATCCGAAAAATGCTACTGTAATGATCGGATATACTCCCCAGTGCTAGCAGGAAGAAAGAGGAATATCAGAGGTGGCACTTTTAGCAGTTAATCCTGTCGGTACGCTTAAAAAGGTTCGATTGATAAGCAATAAAGAACCGGAAACTACTCTTGATCCAATCAGTTCAATGACCATTACTGATGATAAATTGATGATCTATGGTAACAGGGGAAAAGCTATAAGCTGGGCATTGTCGCTTTCAAATGATAAAACTTATACCTCGTGGAGCATTGATAGTTGATGACTCCGCAGTAATAAATATCAGATGGGTCAGCTGACGTTCAGAGTGCGTGATCGAGCTTTTTTCATTTTTTATCGGTACTAAAAAACAGTTTAGTATTTCAATGGCCGGTATCCGCGATAAGGGCTGCAAAAAATATTTTTCACTTTTGAGACGCCGGCTATAAAAAACAGTTTGACCCGGTTCTTCAAACCCAAAGTCAGTAAACAAGGGGTTTAATCTTTTTTACTATGGGCCAAACTAGAGCGGGCGCAAGGACAGTGAACGGCGAGCCCCATTATTCTGCAATGATTTTTTTCACGACTGGCGGTCGTGAGAGAAAACATCTTCTTGGACCTCCTGGTTGTGAAAAAAACCTCGATAAAATATTTTTCTTATGGCAACCGAAAAAATCGTGGTTGGCGACAAAAAAATACAAAAAAACATGTTTTCATCACAACGGCTGTCGCTAAAAAAGAGATTTCCCCCCTTTTCCAGCCGTAAAAAGTCTGTAATTACAGGTTTTTATTTTTTTGGAGCCACCGAAAAAATAACTGCTGGCTATTTCTGCGAAAGACAAGCCGAGCTGACACCAAAAATGCTTTTGTACAGGACTACATCGCCTTGAAAAAAACAATTTTTGGTTGCTTTAAGACAAAACATATTGAAACACTTTCTCCTTTTTGGGCGCGGCAAATCATTTTTCTCTCTCACATCAGCTTCGCTGCTACCAATTGCATCGTGATCGATCGCCAAAAGCTTCGGTAGAAAAAGCATTTCAAGGCATTTATGCAAGCAATCATCGGGAAAAAGCGGGATTTTGTTTTTTCTCGTGCGGTAATTCTTTTTTCTCCTTGGCACCGGCTTCGCCGCCACCAATTGCACCATGCCGATCACCAAAAGCCTCGGTAGAAAAAACCATTTTGCAGTAGTTATGCAGGCAATTACTCGGAAAAAAGCGGGATTTTATTTTTTCTGATGCAGTAAAACTTTTTTCTCTCCGGCATCGGCTTCGCCATTACCAATTGCGCCAGGCCGATCACCAAAAGCCTCGGTAGAAAAAACCATTTTGCAGTAGTTATGCAGGCAATTACTCGGAAAAAAGCGGGATTTTATTTTTTCTGATGTAGTAAAACTTTTTTTTCTCCGGCATCGGCTTCGCCATTACCAATTGCGCCAGGCCGATCACCAAAAGCGTCGGTAGAAAAAATATTTTGGGGTAGTTATGCAGGCAATTACCCAGGAAGAGGGGTGATTTTGTTTTTTCTCGTGCGTAAAGCTTTTTTCTCTCCGGCATCGGCTTCGCCGCCACCAATTGCACCGCAATCAATCACCAAAAGCCTCGGTAGAAAAGATATTTTGTGGTAGTTATGCAGGCAATTACTCGGGAAAAAGCGGGATTTTGTTTTTTCTCGTGCGTAAAGCTTTTTTCTCTCCGGCATCGGCTTCGCCGTCACCAATTGCACCGCAATCAATCACCAAAAGCCTCTATAGAAAAAATATTTTTGAGGTAGTTATGCCGGCAATTACCCGGAAAGAGGGGTGATTTTGCTTTTTCTAATGCGGTAAATCTTTTTCCTCTTCTCACTCAGTGAGTGACCGACAAACCACATCATTCACCAACAAAGCTTTTCACCGGTGACGGCTCCGAACCAAAAAATGATTTACCCTCTCTTCTTGACACTAAAAGTTCTTGAATATGCCCTTAGTCTTTTTTTTAGCGCAACAAAAAAGAACGCTTCGGCAGACCTTAACAGGAAGCATCCTCAGCTTATCTAAAAGTTTTTTTTTAGCGGAGAACCACCATCAAAAAAGGGGTCGCATTTGATGAAATCACAACAAAGAACATTGCTCACACCTTCTCATCAGAAAAAACCTTGAAACACATTTTTATTTCTAACGGCAACCAAAAAGAGTTGCGATTAGTAGCCAACAAAGACCCAAAAAATGTTTTTTTCGCTCGAAATCATTGCTAGAAAAAATCAATTACCCGACTTCCGGGCACTAAAATCGCTCGAATACGGACTTAATATTTTGCGATCACCAAAAACCACGAAACCCAGTTGAACGGGAAATACCTTTTGGTGGGACATGAAAAAGTTATTCCTATTGAACCGTATTGCGGCAAAAAACAATGCATTTATTAGCCATGAGATTGCAGTTGGGATTAAACAACAATGTGATGGCAACTCTATCTATTGCTAAGGAAAATAGTGTCAGTTCTAATCTCTTTTGCAATTGCCAAAAAAGATGAAGCAATAAGAAGTTAGTGTCGGGAAGTGTAAAAGGTGCTTGGAAGTTTGGACGAGGAGGCGGAGATTTGGGGACTATTATTGCTACCACCCAATGTCCACTTTTAACCAAACCGCCGAACAACTCGCCCGTGATAAGATTGACCTGATGCTCCGTCAATCCGGTTGGTGCATTCAGGATAAAAGCAAAATCAATCTCAATGAAGGTCCTGGTGTGGCGGTGAGAGAATATCAAACCGATGTGGGTCCGGCGGACTATGTTTTGTTTGTTGATGGCAAACCAGTTGGCATTTTGGAAGCGAAGAGAAAAGAAGAAGGACAGCATTTGGTTTCTGATGTAGAAGAGCAATCGTATGAATATGCGAAGAGCAAACTGAAATATCTTAACAATGAACCCTTGCCATTCGTGTATGAGAGCACGGGTGACATTACGCGTTTCACCGACTACCGCGATCCCAAACCGCGTTCGCGTGAAGTGTTTTCCTTTCATCGCCCTGAAACATTTCGCGAATGGCTGAAGAAAGGAAAATCATTGCGCAGCGGTTTGCTCGATCTTCCTGAATTGCCCATACGCGGATTAAGAGATTGCCAAATCAACGCCATCAAAAATCTTGAGACCTCTTTCAAAGAATTTCGTCCGCGGGCGCTGGTGCAAATGGCAACAGGTTCGGGAAAAACATATACGGCGATCACGAGTATTTATCGCCTCCTGAAGTTTGCCGATGCCAAACGCATTCTCTTTCTCGTCAACACAAGAAATCTCGGCGAGCAGGCGGAACAGGAACTCATGAACTACACGCCGCAAGATGACAACCGCAAGTTCACGGAGCTCTATGGCGTGCATCGTCTGCAATCGAGTCACATCCCGACGAACAACCAGGTTTACATCAGCACCATTCAGCGGATGTATTCGATCCTGAAAGGTGAAGAGCTCGATGAAAAGCTTGAAGAAGAAAATCCGAATGAAACGAAATGGCAGGCGAAGAAGCCGATGCCGGTGGTGTACAATGAAAAAATTCCCATCGAGTTTTTTGATTTCATCATCATTGATGAATGTCACCAGAGCATCTACAACCTGTGGAAGCAGGTGCTCGATTACTTCGATGCCTTTCTCATCGGTTTGACGGCAACGCCTGACAACCGCACCTTCGCTTTCTTTAACAAGAATGTAGTGAGCGAATACAGCCACGAGCAAGCCGTGACGGATGGCGTGAATGTCGGCTATGATGTGTTTGAAATTGAAACACACGTAACGAAGCACGGTGGACGAATTGAGAAAGGAGAATACATTGACCGTCGTGAAAAGCTTTCGAGGAAAAAACGGTGGGAGATGCTCGATGAAGATGCGGCATACAGCGCAAAGCAGTTGGATGATGATGTCGTGAATCCTAATCAGATCAGGACGATCATCCGCGCTTTTAAAGATTACCTGCCGCAGATTTTTGCAAAAGAGCATCGCTACGATGCGCAGGGAAATTTTGAAGTGCCGAAGACGCTCATCTTCGCCAAGAGCGATTCACATGCTGATGACATCATCCAGATTGCGCGTGAGGAATTTGGTGAGGGCAATGCGTTCTGCAAGAAGATCACCTACAGGGAGGACGATCCGAAATCAATTCTTTCGCAATTCAGAAATGAATACAATCCTCGCATTGCTGTTACGGTTGACATGATAGCCACCGGCACGGATGTAAAGCCGCTTGAAGTGCTGTTGTTCATGCGCGACGTGAAGAGCCGCAATTATTTTGAGCAGATGAAAGGCAGGGGCACGCGCACGATTTCACTCGACGACCTGAAGAAAGTAACGCCCACTGCCAAGCTCACCAAAGATCATTTCGTGGTCGTGGATGCCATTGGAGTCACGAAGAGTTTGAAGACTGACAGCCGTCCGCTCGAGCGCAAGCCCGGTGTGCCGCTGAAAGATTTGCTCAGCGCCGTTGCCGTGGGTGCACGCGATGAAGATTTGTTTACGTCGCTTGCCAACCGGCTTACGCGACTTGAAAAGCAGATGACGGAAAAAGAACAGCAATTATTCATACAGAAAACGGAGGGCAAAAAGATTTCGCAGGTGGTGAAGGAACTGCTGAATGCATACAATCCCGATGCGATTGACTCTCATGCGGCGCAGATGCTTCGACAAGCGGAGCACGAAAAAGACAAGGTCACGCTGAGTCTGTCGAAGAGTGTGCTGGAGCAAAAGGCACAAGAAAAATTAATCAATCTCGCCGCTGCCACCTTCAACGGAGCATTGAATGAGTGGATTGACAACGTGCGCAAAGTACACGAGCAAATTATTGACACGGTGAATCCTGATACATTGATCACGGCAGGATTCAGCAAGCAGAACAAAGAGAAAGCGGAAGCGCTCGTGGCAGATTTTAAAAAGTGGATCACCGATCACCGGGATGAGATTACGACGCTGCAGATTTTTTACAACCAGCCGTTCCGCCGCCGCGAGATCACGTATGCGATGATCAAAGACCTCTTTGAAAAACTGAAAAGCGACAAGCCGGCGCTTGCGCCCTTGAATGTGTGGCATGCGTATGAGTTGCTCAGTGAATCGAAGAACGGTTCGCCGAAAAATGAATTGATCGCTTTGGTTTCGCTCATCCGGAACGTGTGCGGCATGGATGATACGCTTACACCGTACGACAAAACCGTTGACCTCAATTTCCGCGACTGGATTTTGAAGAAGAATGCCGGGCAGCACAACCGCTTTAGTGATGAGCAACTGCAATGGCTGCGCATGATTAAAGATTACATTGCCTCGAGCTTTCACATCGCGAAAGATGATTTCGAACTCAGCCCTTTCAATGCTCACGGCGGATTGGGAAAGATGTGGCAGTTGTTTGGGGATGAGACGGAGGAAATTATTGAGGAAATGAATGAAGAATTAGCAGCTTAAATAATTTAGACAATGGCATGGAATGACAATTTAAGAGGTGAAGCATTAGCAATTGCTGAGTCCGATGAAAGCGTAATTAGAGTGATTGCAGGTCCTGGTTCTGGGAAAACATTTACGTTAATGCGGAGAATAGCTCGATTGCTCGAAGAAGGGGTTAATCCAAAAAAAATTCTTCTTGTAACATTTACGAAAACTGCTGCTCATGATCTTCAAAAAGGGTTATCGGAATTAAAAGTTAAAGGAGCTGATAAAATTTGGGCTGGAACTCTGCATTCATATTGTTTTTCTATGTTACAGCAGGAAGGAGTATTCAAGATCACAAAGCGAAACCCTAGGCCGCTTTTCAAATTCGAAGAAGATTTTCTAGTTGCCGATCTTTCTGTTAGAAGTAATATGGGAAAGAAGGATGTGCGAAAAAAAATCAATGCCTTTGAAGCAGCTTGGGCCCGACTGCAAAGTGAAGAAGCTGGGTGGCCTAAGAACTCTGACGATAAGGATTTTCAAAAGGCGCTTTTCGAATACCTCAAGTTTCACAAAGGAATTTTACTTGGAGAGTTAATTACCGTTATGTTTCGGTATCTAAAAAGTAATCCCAAAGCCCCTGAGAGAAATCAATTTGACTATGTTTTTGTTGACGAATATCAAGACTTAAATAAGGCTGAACAAAAGCTTATAGACTATTTAGCAGGTGATCGAAATTTCATGATAATTGGTGATGAAGATCAATCTATCTATCAGAATTTTCGCCATGCAAATCCCGAAGGCATTCTTGAATTTCATAAAGACCATCCCACGACAGTTGATTTTGCACTAACAATTTGTAGAAGGTGTCCGCAAACGATTGTAAGAATTGCCGATACTTTTATTAAGAACAATGAACTTAGGAATAAGGGGAAGACATTAAAACCAAGATCAAAAAACCCAGAAGGAAATATTTATGCTGTTCAATGGAATGATATGCAGAGTGAAGCAGAAGGAATCGCAAGCTATATTGTGAAAAAAATTGATGACGGAATTAACGCTGGTGATATATTGATTCTCTGCCCAAGACGTCAATTCGGTTACAATATACGTGACGCTCTATCCAAGATGGGAGTGGCAGCTCACAGTTTTTTTCAGGAGCAAACGCTTGAAGATGCCGATGCGCAAAAGGCTCTAACATTTTTAAATCTTCTTGCGAATAGAAAAGACAATGTGGCCTTGAGGGCTTGGATTGGATTTGATAGCAGTACCAGAAGTGCGCCGGCATATCGGAGGATTTTCAACTATTGTCTCGATAATGATTTAGATCTATCTGAGGTACTTAAAAGACTTTCAACAAAAAAACTTGATTTACCTCATTGCGGAAAAATTGCTGATAAATATTCTGAGCTTCTAGAAAAACTCGATGAGTTCAAGGATTTTAAAGGACAGGAAATAAGAGATCATTTATTTCCAATCGATGAAGAATGGGCTGATCCATTTCAAGCACTCTTAAAGGATATTTCTGAGAATTCTATTCCAGAGCAAATATTAGAAATCATTAGGTCGAGCATTATTAATCCCTCAATGCCCACTGATGTAGACTATGTTAGGATTATGAGTTTACACAAATCAAAAGGACTCACAGCGAGAATTGTCGTCATTACCGGGTTTATTGAATCGCTCATTCCAAAGGGAGAAGATGGCTTACCTCCAAAGGAAGAAAAAATTTATCGCGAGGAGGAAAGAAGGTTGTGCTATGTTGGTTTAACAAGAGCAACTGATGAGTTGGTGATTTCAAGTGTTTACAATCTACCACGAGGATTAGCACTTCAAATGAGAGCAAGAGTTATTTCTAATAGCGGGAATACTACTACAATCACGTCATCTTTCGTTGAAGAATTTGGAGAAGAGTTTCCTGATTTGATTGATGGAGAAGAATTACTTGACCATGAATAAAGAAAAAAATAATTTACCTCCTCATTGGTCTTGGGTGAAGTTGGGCGAAGTGTGCTCGTACTCCAAGGGAAAAATGCCACAAATTTTACGAGAGGAAAAAGATAAAGAGTGTTCGATTCCATACATAAACATCAAAGCATTTGAGAAAGGAATATTTGCTGATTATACCAATGGAATAAAATGTAATTTATGTGACGAAGGAGATTTGTTAATGGTGTGGGATGGTGCAAGATGTGGAATGATTGGGAAAGCAAAGAAAGGCGCGGTTGGCTCTACTTTGATGAAGATTAAGCCGAATGAAAATTTGGACAAGGAATATTTATTCAATTTCCTGCTGTCAAAATTTCAAATACTCAACACAAAACCAAAAGGAGTAGGCATTCCTCATATCGAACCGAATCTCCTTTGGAATTTTGAATTTGTTCTTCCTCCTCTTGCCGAACAACACCGCATTGTAGCTAAAATAGAAGCGCTCTTCAGCGAGTTGGATAAAGGAATTGAATCAATCAAAACAGCACAGCAGCAATTGAAAGTTTACAGGAGGGCAGTGTTGAAGTGGGCGTTTGAAGGGAAGTTGACGGAAGAGTGGAGAAAGAAAAATTTGAATGGAAAATCAAAGATGGTTCGAGCCCAGGCAGGTCAACAACAATCAATGGCAGCAGAACCGGAAGCTGAATATGTGCCAAAGGAGAGACTCGAACTCTCATTGCCTGCAGGATGGAAAGCAGTAAAGCTTGGAGATGTTT
>Ga0335085_10007385_pt1 | contig 17082 bp, 18 predicted proteins | sample Lox_Sample_45_FD_206712 | JGI IMG/M metagenome (GOLD analysis project Ga0335085, IMG submission 206712) | Soil microbial communities from Loxahatchee National Wildlife Refuge, Florida, United States - Lox_Sample_4.5 | ecosystem: Environmental > Terrestrial > Soil > Wetlands | place: USA...
CACGGCCCTGGAACACGAAGTGCTCACCTGCCGGCGGCTACCAGGCACCGAGTCTGCCGTATGGCGACTCGCTAACTCTCATTAGGAGCGTGACGTCATGAAGTCAGTGGCCGAACTTCTCGATCTGACCGGCAAGACCGCCATCGTGACCGGTGGCGCCGCCGGCATCGGGCTGGGGATTTCCCGGCGGCTGGCCGAGGCGGGCGCGGGCGTGCTCATCGCCGACCTCGACGGTGAGGGGGCCCGCCTGGCCGCCAAGGAACTGTCGGGCGAGGGATACCGGGTGGCGGGCACGGCGGCGGACGTCGCGGACGAGTTCGACGCCCGCGACGTGATCGACGAGGCCGTGCGCCTGTTCGGCGGCGTCGACATCCTGGTCAACAACGCGGGCATCTACCCGAACGTCCCGCTGGCCGCGCTCGAACCCGAGTCCTTCGACCGGGTGGTGGCTGTCAACCTGCGCGGGGTGTACCTGTTCACCAGGTTCGCCTCGGAACAGATGAAGACGCAGGGCCGCGGCGGGCGCATCATCAACGTGACATCGATCGACGCGCTGCACCCGTCGATGATCGGCCTGGCCGCCTACGACGCGGCCAAGCACGGGGCGTGGGGCTTCACCAAGAACGCCGCCGCCGAACTGGCGCCGTACGGCATCGGTGTCAACGCGGTCGCTCCCGGCGGTGTCACGACACCGGGCACGGCGGACATGATCGGCGGGCAGACCGCAGCGGCCGACGCCGAGGCGCTGCAGGCCGCGTTCCTCGCGAAGATACCGATGCGGCGGATGGGCGAGCCGGACGAGATCGGCAAGGTCGTCCTGTTCCTCGCCTCCGACATGGCCTCGTACATGACCGGCAGCCAGGTCGTCGTCGACGGTGGCGCCTTGCTCAGCTAGGGCAGGCTCCGGGCCGGATGCGCGCTGGCAGCCGGACGGGCACGGCTGAGCGTCGTCCGGGTGGGTGCGTTGGGTGAGCGGTTCAGGGTCCGCCTGGCGGCGGCGGGGGGCTGGGGCCGGTGGCGAGCGTGGCGAGCAGCCGGGCTGCGCCCTGGGGGTCGGCGGCGGGCCAGGTTTCCTGGTCATCGCCGGTTTGCCACCACAGCAGGCGGCCGTTGGTCCAGACCGTCAGGCCGCAGGCCACGCTCAGGACGCCGAACAGGGCGCACGCGGAGCCATATAGCCGGGTGATGCCGGCGGCGCGGAGCTGAGCGGCGAGGGCGCGGAGCGCGTCGGCGGGCCGCTGCCGGGGATTGGGGGCGGGGGCGGCGAGGTAAGGCGGAGGTCTCATGTGCCTGGCCGGGGTGGGCGGTGGCGGTGCCGCCGCCCAGACGATGACGACGGCGATGACGACGGCGATGGAGACGGCGATGGAGATGGCGGGGCGTCGCGGTCTTGCGGGGGGCGGCGGGGCGGGGCTGGGGCTTGCGTGACGGTGGCGGCGGCGAACCCGCTGGGCCGCGCGGCCGGGGTGAGCAGGGGATGACCCGGCCATGTGCGGGCCTGCGCCGGAGTGCTTGCGCTTTCCGTGGCCATTGGCTCGTGCCCGGGCCCGGGTGTCTGGCGGTGCCCCTCGGACCCGGCAGCTCGCGAACGTTCGCGGACGTTCGCCGGAGTGGCGTCTTGCACATATGTGCACACGTGGACATAGCTACGGTGGAGTTGATAGTAGGTAGCAGCAGTTACAAGTGGGCGCTTAAGTCGAGTGCGGCATGCTCAAAGGTGGGCTGTCCATACGATGACCAGTCGGTGGGTCGGCCGGGCTGGGTAGGGATTGTTCTTCATCCCTATTCACTGAGAACGCTGCCGGAATGGCCCACATCGGGCTCTGTCTCCGTAGCTATTCCCTGGGATTGGTCATCTAGTGGAATACCGCGTCGGCGGCCAGTGAGATGAGCTTCGGCAGCACGTCGCCGAAGAAATCGCTGGTGAGGCTCTCGGCCTCGTCGCCAAGAACGCGCTCGCCGTCGGCGCGGTTCTCATTGTGCTGCTCACCCTCAACGCCCGCACCATCGCCAGCCAGGCGTGGGACCGGGGGCAGCACCGGACAGGCGCGAAGTCGGGCGGTCCCCTACAGCGTGCCGCTGCGCTCGAGGCCCAGGTAGGCGAGCCACCCGGCCGGGATCGGCAGCCAGAAGGTGGCCACGCGGAAGACCAGCACGGCGGGGATCGCCTCGTGCGCGGGGATGCCGATGCCGGTGAGCCCGGCCGCCAGGACGGCTTCTACTCCGCCGAGTCCCCCGGGGGTAGGGGCGGCCGAGCCGACGGCGTTACCGGCGAGGTAGACGACCGCGGCGGGAAGTATCGCCGGGTGGGCGCCGATCGCGTACAGCGAGGCGAAGAAGGCCGCCAGGTAGGCGACGGTGAGCAGCAGGTTCGCGCCGGCGCTGGCCGCGAGCCGCAGCGGGTGGGACAGCGCGTCAAGGAACCGGGGCCAGATGCCGCGCAGGTGCGGCCAGACGACGCGAATCAGCTGGGCGCGGGTCTGCGGTATCGAGACCAGGATGACCGCCGCGGCGGCGATCACGGCCAGCGCGATGAGCACGTCGGCCCCCGGCACGATCTTGAAGCGGCTGAGCCCGGACCCGGTGAGCAGGCCGAGGGCCAGCAGCAGCAGGACGGTCATGACCACGTTCACCAGCTGCGACAGCGTGACCGCCGCGGCGATCGAGCCCTCGTCCACGTCCTGCCGGCGCAGGTAGCGGGCGTTCACGGCCACGTGCCCGACGGACGGCGGCATCGCGAGGCCCACAAAGGCCGTCGCGAGCTGGACGAAGAACCCGCGGATCAGGGACAGCCGTTTCGGCACGAACGCGGCCAGGTTGGCGGCGGCCGCGAAGTAGGTGACGGCCGACGCGACGAGGGCGACCGCGAACCAGGCCAGGTTCGTCTGGCCCAGCGTCCCGAGCAGGTCCACCTTCGAGAACTCGCCGATGAGCAGGTACGCCGCAATGGTGAGGGCGAGCGCGCTGAGGACGGTCCGCCAGCGGAATCGTTCCAGCCGGGCGACCGGCACCGCCGTGTCCGGGCCCAGCAGCTGGTGCCGGACCTGGGTCAGGCATCCCTCCGCGTTGCGCATGGCCGACCATCCCCACGGCGCCAGCGCGAGCGGCTGCATGACCGCGGCGACGGCGGCCTCGTCCACCGGGCCGTATCCGGCGCGCAGCGCCTGGACCGCGTTCGCCGGTCCCGCGGCCCGGCCGAGGGTGGCCAGCAGCTGCGCGAGGTCGAGCCGCCGGACCAGCACGCTGGCCCCGGGCACGGCCGCGTCCAGCGACGCGAAACCGGCCGAGGTCCCGTTCACCAGCAGGTTGGGGGGACGCAGGTCGCGGTGCGCAATGCCCGCGTCGTGCAGGCCGCGCAGCGAGGTGAACAGCGCCGTCGCATGGTCGGCGCTGACCGTCCCGTCGACCTGCTCACCTCGCGGCCTGGCCACCACGAGCACGAGGGTCTCGCTCGGCATCTCCTCCAGGAGCAGCACGGAAGGGCTCAGCACGGTGGTCTTCTGCGCCAGTGAACTCGCCAGCGCCAGTTGCTGGAGCTGCGCGCGCGAACTGAGCGGGACGTACCCGGAGACGACCGGCCGGAGCCGGACCAGCGACCACAGCCGCCGGGCGAGACCCGATCCGCGGGTGTCGCGGTCGGCGAAGCGCACGTCGACCGCGGTGCCGTCGCTGAGGGCGCCCTCCAGCCGGCCGGGGTTCTGGGGGCCGGGTCCGGCGAGGTCACGAAGGTCGACGCCATGGCCGCTCAGCCAGGCCATCAGCTCGCCGGTGGCCGGCCGGACCGACGCCGCGCGCAGGGCCCAGCGCACCAGCCAGCCGATCATCAGCCCGCCGAACAGCAGGATCACGACGGCGTAGGGCGTGAGCGCGTCGGTGGCGAGCCCGGTGAGCAGCAGGGCGGCCGCCGAGCCCGTACAGCGCCGCGACCACCGGGACCGCCGGACCAGGTCGCAGCCGACCAGGAACGCCACGTAGGCGGTGTCGACCACGAATATCGAGGGGTTCTTGCCGTGGATCACCGCGTGCGCGACGGCGCCGCCCTCCACCCGCCAGACCATCCACGCGACGATCGCGGCCGCCGCGGCGGTGACCGAGGCGGCGCCCGCGTTGCGCGCGTCCCGCCACTTTCTTCGCACCAGCACGACGAGAACCAGAATTGCGAACAGGAAACAGCCGATGCCGACGACGACCGCGGCCAGCGAGGACAGCCACCGCGGGATGTGCTGCAGCCAGTGCGACACATCGTCGGACAGCTCGGTGCTGCCCAGCGGGAGTGCCCGGATCGAGCCGATGACGACGAGCACGACCGTCAGCGAGAGCACCCCGAACAGCAGGTCAGCGGGGCGGCGGACGCGTTCGGCCGCGTTGGCCCCCCGTGGCGCGGACGTCACATCGCGCGCCCGCTCGTGCCTGACGGCATTTCGACCCGGCAGCTTCGCCCCCTTCCCCCGGCTATGCCCTACCTGGGCGAATACCCGGCATCATGCGGAGCATTCCCGGTATCCGGCGCGCTTGGATCTTCCCGCCATCATCTCCCGGGTGATTCTGCTCAGCTCCGCAACGGCCTGGTGTTCTTCTCCGGCGGCCGGATGGACGACCCGAACCCGCAGGGGCCCGTCCTGATGGACCTGACCACCAACCCGGTCACCGTCACCGGCGTCCGCGGGCTCGAAGATCCGGCCACCCGCGACCAGTCCGCCAGCGTGCTGCTCCCGCCGGCGCAGGACCAGCGGGTCATGATCCTCGGCGGCGGCCCCGGGGACGCCAGCAACGCGACCGGCAGCACCGCCATCATCGATCTGAAGTCAGCCAGCCCGGAGTACGCGCCGGCCGCCGAGATGGGCCTGCCTCGGATGCACCTCAATGCCGTGCTGCTGCCCGACCACACCGTCTTCGTCAGCGGCGGCGCGCTGTCCCGCGAGAATCGCCTCGGGGCCCGCCTGCAGTCGGAAATCTACGACCCGGCGGCCAACACCTGGAAGGTGGGCGCGATCGCCAGCGTGGTGCGGATGTACCACTCGATCGCGCTGCTGCTCCCCGACGGCCGGGTCATCAGCGCGGGCGGTAACCCGCCGCCCTACGGCCACCAGGTCCCATGGGAACCCCCGGACCCCAACGAGGAACTGCGGCTGGAGGTCTACAGCCCGCCCTACCTGTTCGCCGGCCCGCGCCCGGTCATCAGCGCTTCCCCCCCGAGTGGACATACGGCCAGGACATCGTGATCGGCACCCCCCAGGCCGGGAACATCAAGTGGGCCAGCATCATCCGCCCGGGCGTCACCACCCACTCCTTCGACAACTCCCAGCGGCTCGTCGACCTGGCCATCAGCGCCCAGGCAGGCGGCCTGATACACGCGACCGCCCCGGCACAGGCCACCCTCGCGCCGCCCGGCTGGTACATGCTGTTCATCACCGACAACACCGGCGTCCCCTCGGTGGCGACCTGGATCCACCTGTCGGCGTGAGCCGGCCGCGGGGCTACCAGATGCGGGCGCGGGTGGGGGTCACCCGGATGACATGCGGGTAGTCGTCGGAAAAGCTCGCCGGCGTCCAGCCGTTGGAGCCGATGAACCCGCGGTACTTCTCGACGTAGTCGGGTACGGCCTCAGCCCGGGGGCCGCCCGGGTCGATCCGGGCGTCACCCTCGAAGATGACGTTCGCGCCGCCGCGCCCGTTGCCCTCCAGGTGCAGCGCGACGTGCGGGTTGGCCTCGATGCTCTGGTTCTTCGGCCCGTTCTTGGCCCCGTAGATCAGGAACTCCCCGTCCCGCCACAGGAACCAGACGGGTGTCGACTGCGGCTGCCCGGAGGGGGTCACGGTGGTCAGCCAGATAATCGGCTCGGATTGCAGGCGGCCTGCGGCCGCGGCGTGGGCGGGCGTTCCCCGATCCAGGATCGTCATGCGTCAGTCCTACCAAACCAGCGCGCCGATGGCCCGGGAAAGCGCCGCGGGCATCAGCGGGGACCGGCCGGCGCCGGGGAGAAGAACCAGTCGTTCAGCTGCTGCGGCGTCCGCGCACGGGCGTTCGCGGCGGCCAGGATGTTCAGCGCCGAATTGGTCCAGATCATCTGGCTGGTGCCGGTCGAGTCGTAGTAGCACGCCCAACTCCCCTCGGCCGACCCGTGGGCGAACTGGTACGTTCCGCCCTGGCCGCCCTGGTCGCAGCGGCCGCTCCCGGGTATGCGGCCGGCGTAGTGGCTGAACGCGGCGTTCATGTCGGTGCCGTTCGCGTACTCGTAATATTCCACGTGCGCGGGCGCCCCGCTGCCGGTGGGCACGCACGCGACTGCGGCGATCAGGCCGGTCGTCACCGCCGGGGGCACGGACGCTGCGCACGAACCGGCGAAGGCCGACGGCACGTGTGCCTCCAGGGACGCCACCGCGTCACTGGGCGTCTGGGGAAAGTTCGGCGCGGGCGACCCCGGCGGGGACGACCCCGGCGGGGACGACCCCGGCGCGGACGACCCCGGCGCGGAACTGGCCGGCCCGGGCGAGCCCGGCCCGGAATGGCCCGGCTGGGGCGTCATGGCCGCGGCCGGCCGTGTGCTCCACGCCCGCTGCAGATCCCTGACCAGGGGCTGGGACACCGGGGCGAACAACCCGAAGGCCGCCACGCCGACCACGGCGGCGCTCGCGGCGACGGATACCGGGAGCACCCAGCGCCGGGTGCCACGCTGGCGCCGCCGCGCCGATCTGGCCAGAATCTCGGCGATGTCCAGTTGGGTGCCGCGCTTCAGGCTCGCGCGGAAGGCCCGGGCCTCGTCCGGGGCCCACTGCCCGGCGAAGCTGAGCAGGTTGAGATACCGGTCGGTCAGGAGCGGGTCGCGGGAGTACAGCTGCTGCAGCCGGGGGAGCCAGCGGATCCGGACCGTCACCGCCTGATACATCAGGCCGGTCATGCCGACGCTGCCCGCGAGGTCCTGCCCGACCAGCAGCCGGTTCAGCGCGATGACCGACTGATCGAGGCTACCGCAGCAGGTCGCCGCGACCTGGTCGCCGGTATAGGCAGTGGCCCGTTCCCACGGGGCGACGAGGAAGTTCGGCACGCGCAGCACCTGCAGGGCATCGACGGCGATCCGGGCCGGCGCCCACGCCAGGGTCCTGGCCTTCAGCTTCCCGAAGCACGCCGCGAGGATGAAGTCCAGCTGCGCGCGGTTTCCCGGCTTGATCAGGTCGGCGACCAGGTCTCCGTTCATGACCAGGACGTGCGTGCCCAGGAAGCTGGTGAGCAGCACCGGGTCCCCGGCGTGGGCAACGAAGATCTCCACCGGCCGGGCGTACCCCAGCTTCCGCTTCACCTCGGCGGCGGCCGCGCTGAGCGCCGGGAACGTGCCCGGCGTGACCCGCGCCGCTCCGCCGAGCAGCCGCGCCCGGTACACCTGCACGAGGCACCAGAACGACCCGAGCGCGAGCAGCAGCACGGCACCGGAACCGGCGAGCCAGAACAGCCCGGCCAGCCGCGCCACGAGCAGCAGGCCGAGCCCGATGAGCAGGATGGACGCCGCGGCGGCGAACGCGAACCGCGGCGGCTCGGCCGGATGCCGGAGCTGCCGCACGTCAATGGGGGGCCGCGCGGGCAGCCGGCCGGCCCAGGACGGGGTGCCGGTGCCGCCCGCGGCGGGCGGTTCCGGCCGGATGTCTCGGTCCGGGTGGGTATGGGTGAACGGTGCGGGCATGGTGATCATCCCTATGCCGGTCGTGCCGGGTCCCGGGGGAAGGACCTGTTAGAAGGCAGAGTGCCCACCGCCTTCGCTGATACGTCGCCTGCACCAGGAATCACACCCGCGTGCGGCCGCCCGGGCCGTCACGGCCGGCCGACCCCGCCCCTCATGCGGGCCCTGGCTCGCCGGGGAGCAGGTGATAATCCCTGGACAGTTCGTCCAGCTTCTGCCAGGCGGGCGAGGCGGCGGCGATATGCGAGGACAGCAGGGTGACGGCCGGCGAGGCGGCGACTTCCTCCGCCGAGGGCGGCTCCCCGTGCTCGCGGTCGCGCTTGACCGCCCAGGCCGCCATGTCACGGGCCAGCGGCACCAGCCTCGGGTCGGCCGGGTCCCAGTCGAACGCCTGGTCGCCGGCGAGGTAGATGCGGCGGAACTCCGGGTCGTCCATCGCCGCCTGCTTCACCGTGGCCCAGTCCGTGACCAGGTCCGGGGCGAGGGCCGCCATCATGATCCAGCCGTCGCGCTCGATCCGCACCGTCCGCTCGCTGACCCCGATGGCCCGCAGCCCGTCGAGAATGTCGACGATCTCATCCGGCAGGAACAGCCGCTCTCCCCCGGCCAGCTGGGCGAGCCGCCCGCGGTGCTCGGTGAGGTCCCGGATCTTCCGTTCCAGCGCCTGGTCGATCCCGGTGATGGCATCGGCGAACTCCTCGGGCTGGGCGGTCAGCAGTTCCTCGATGCGGGCCAGCGGCACGCCGGCGTCCGACAGGGTCTTGATCCGGATCAGGTCGACCACCGCGGTGGCGTCGTACCGGCGGTAGCCCGAGGCGTCCCGGTCCGGCTCGGCGAGCAGGCCGCGCTGGTGGTAGTGCCGGATCGCGCGGACCGTGACCCCGGTGTGGCTGGCGAGCTGGCCGATGGTGAGCAAGAGCATGCGGTCTCTCCCATCACGTGCTGATCGATTCCCCCGATTGATTGCACTGTCACCAACGTAGGCTCAGCCCGCCGGCCGCGCGGCCGGCCCGCGGTTGTACAGGGCCCGCGCCCAGAGGTACCCGGCCAGCGACATCCCGGCGCACCACGCGACCGCGAGGACCGCCCGGTCACCGATTCCCGCCCCGGTCAGCAGCCCCCGCAGCGTGTCGATGACCGGAGTGAAAGGCTCGTTCGTGGCGAACCAGCGCACCCCGCCGGACATGGCCCCGGCCGGGATGAAGGCGCTGCTGACGAAGGGCAGGATCGCGGGCAGCAGCGCGAGGCTGTTCGCTCCCGCGGGCGTCTTCGCCAGCAGGCCGAACGCCACGGTCAGCCAGGTCAGCGCGAGGCTGAGCAGCGCGAAGATACCGGCCGCGGCGATCCATTCGAGCGGGCTGGCCGAGGACCGGAAGCCGAGCGCCACCGCGACCGCGACGACCGCGACGGCACTGATCATCGTCCGGATCATGCTCCCGGCGACCTGCCCGGTCAGTACCGAGACGCGGGAGATGGCCATGGTGCGGAACCGCATGATGATGCCCTCGCTCATGTCGGTGCAGACGTTCACCGCGGTGGATTCGGCCGCGAACCCGGCGGTCAGGACCAGGATGCCGGGGGTGAGGAAATCGATGTAGCTGACCCCGGGCACGCCCGCGGCGCCGAGCGTGCTGGTCAGGGCGTGGCCGAAGACCCCGGCGAACAGCAGCATCAGCAGGATCGGCACCAGCATGCCGCTCACGGTCATCATCGGGAAACGCAGCGAGTGCCGCACGTCGCGGCGCAGCATCGTGAGGGAGTCGCGCAGCGCCAGGGCGGCCGGGCCGCGCCGGGCCAGGGCGGGGGCCAGGGCGGGAGTGCTCATCGGGCCAGCTCCGATTCAGCGGGGGAATGACTGGTGAGGGCCAGGAAGACGGCGTCGAGGTCGGGCGTGTGCACCGACAGCCCGGCGACCGGGACGGCTTGGTCGCCGAGCCGGTCGAGCAGGGCCTTGAGGGACCGGACGGACCCGTCGTAGGGCACCTCCAGCGTGCGGGCTTCCTCGTCGCGCGAGGCCCCGCCCAGTAGGTGGGCGGCCCGGGTCATCGCGTCGGCGTCGGCGAACTGCAGCTCGATGTGGCCGCCCGGGACCAGGCGCTTGAGCTCGTCCGCGGTCCCCTCGGCGACTAGGTGGCCGTGATCGAGCACCGCGATCCGGTCGGCGAGCTGGTCGGCCTCCTCCAGGTACTGCGTGGTCAGGAAGATGGTCACGCCCCGGGCGGCCAGATCGCGGACGATCTGCCACATGGTGCGGCGGCTGCGCGGGTCGAGGCCGGTGGTCGGCTCGTCGAGGAAGATGATGCGCGGGTCCCCGGCCAGGGTCATCGCCAGGTCGAGCCGCCGCCGCATGCCGCCCGAGTAGGTCATGGCCATCTTCCCGGCCGCCTCGGTCAGGTCGAACACCTCCAGCAGGCGGGCGGCGCGGCGGCGGCCCTCGGCCCGGTCCAGGTGGTTCAGGTCCGCCATCAAGATCAGGTTCTCCTGCCCGGTGAGCAGGCCGTCCACCGCGGAGAACTGGCCGGTGACGCCGATCGCGGCCCGGACCAGGTCAGGCTCGGTGCCCAGGTCGTGGCCGCCCACCCGGACCGTGCCGGCGTCGGCGGGCAGCAGGGTGGACAGGATCTGGACGGTAGTGGTCTTGCCGCAGCCGTTCGGCCCGAGGAGGGCGTAGATCGTGCCTTCGGCGACGTTCAGGTCGATGCCGTCCAGCACGACGTGGTCGCCGAAGGACTTGCGCAGCCCGGTGGCCAGGACCGCGGGCTGCCCGCCGACGGCTGGCCGTGGTGGGGGGAACTCGCTCATGGCCTCATGCTGCAACCCTGACGCTGGGTCAAGGTCAAGCCGGAATCGCCGGGAGTTCCGCCTTCCCCGGGGGCGGGGACGGGACGTTACCGGCTAACGCGCCCGCATCCGGTTGTTGCGCGCGTTGTGCTCGACCTCGGCGAGGCCGAGCGCCTCCAGGACAGGGGGCACGTAGTTGCCGAACCGCCCGCGCAGTCCCTTCTTCAGCCCGTACCAGCCGCCGACCGGGTTGGCCGCCGAGCGGCCCCACGCCTCGACGGTGCCCTCGGCGGCCGGCTTCTGCTCGTCGGCGTTGCCCAGCGGCATCCAGTCGCGGTGCTCCTTGAGCATCGCGTGCAGGTCCTCGATGCAGCGGAGCTGGTAGCGCAGTTGTGTGCTGCCCACCTGAACCACCAGCGCAGGCGGATCGCTGTCTTCGTCGCGCCAGGCCTCGAAGTCGGACTTGCCGGGCGGCGTGCTCAGGATCCACGGGTCGGCGGCGGTTCCGGTTCCGGCGATGTTGCTGGTCATCGTGGGTTCCCCCCTTGGTCGTGGTCGCTGGCAAGTATGTCAGCCGATACCTGACATCTTGTGTCGTGTATCGGGATTATCGTTGTCCCGTGCGCGCCAGCCGGCTTGTCCGCCTGCTGGGCCTGCTCCAGGCCCGGGGGCGGATGAGCACCCGCCTGCTCGCCGCCGAGCTCGAGGTCTGCGAGCGCACCGTGCTGCGCGACATCGAGGCCCTCAGCAGCGCCGGCATCCCGGTGTATGCCACCCGGGGGCGGCACGGCGGGTTCGAGCTGGTGGACGGGTTCACCAGCGACCTGCCCGGCGGCCCGGCGGACAGCCTGGGCCGGGACCTGGCCAGCCGACGCCGGGGCGAGCCCCCGCCGGGTGCCCGGGCGGCCGCGGGCGGTGCGCCGCCGGCCGCGGGCGGTGCGCCGCCGGCCGCGGGCGGTGTTCAGCGCGCGCTGATCCGGCTGTCGCCGCGCGGGCGGCGGCTCGCGGCGCTGCTCGGCCGGCCCGCTGGGGTGCACATCCGCCGTCAGGCGGCGCCCGTTCCCGGCCGGGATGACTGGGCCGAAGCCTGGGTCCGGATCGATTCGCCGGATACCGCGGTCCTCGACCTGCTCGCGCTGGGCGCCGAGGTCGAGGTCGTGCACCCGCCCGAACTGCGGGCGCAGATGGCCGGGGCCGGGCGCCGGATCGCGGCCCTGCACACCGACGGCAGCTAGGCAGCTGCCAGCTGGGCTTCACATCCCGCGCGCAGATCGCCGCCTGGTTCGCCGCCCGCCGCCGGACCGGCGGCGCTGCCTTACAGCAGTCCGTGCGTGCGGCACCATTCTTCGGCGCTGTGGCCCTGGCCAGTGATGACTGCCTGCCAGTGCTGGTCGGTGGTGATCGCGTCCGGGACCGACGGCTGAAGGGTGAAGACCTTGGTGAGCCCGGTGACCAGGAAAATCTGCCTGATCCGGTTGGTGGCGGTCACGACCGTGAGTGAGCCCTCGCGCGTGCGTAGCCGCTTGAGGCTGCCCACGAAGGCACCGAGGCCGGTGGAGTCGAGGAAGTCGACGCCGCGCAGGTCCATGATGAGGTGCAGGGTGCCGTGCTCGATGAGATCGATCACACGCTCGCGCAGCTGCGGAGCGGTGTACACGTCGATCTCACCGGTGATCCGGAGGACGGCGCAGGCGTCGCCCGCGGTGATGGACTCCAGGTGAAAGGGCTGCACGCCGGTCTCCCTTGGCTGTACGGCTGGTAGTCATCTGCTGCGCGCACCCGGTCATCGCCGTCATCATGGAACTTGACGGCGAACTATGTGCGGTTACATTATGCCGTCCCGACGGTAATTGTCAATCATCAGATTTCGATGTCATTATGAGGAATGACATCGAGGGGGAGTGGGCATGCGGATCGAAGCAGCCATCGGCAGGCAGATAGCGCGCTTCCGGGAGACGCGCCAGATGTCGCTGACGCAGCTGGGTGAGGCCATGGGGCGGTACCTGGACCGGCCTTGGAGCCGACAGGCCGTCCACCAGGCCGAGCGGGGGCAGCGGGCCTTCACGGCGGCCGAACTGGCGGCCCTGGCCCTGGCCCTCGACACTTCGGTCCCCGCCCTGTTCCTGGCCGACAGCGAGGAGATCGAACTGCCCGGCATGACGATCTCACCGCAGGACTACCGGGCGATCCTCCTCTACGCGGCCCACGACGCCCCCCTGGACGGGATCGAGGAACTGATTGTGGCGCTGCACGACATCGCACAGGTACTGTCGCGGCCGACCCTGGCCCGGCTGGCCAAGATCGGGCAGGTAGCGGAGCAGGTAGCCACTGCCGCGCCACCGGCCTGACGCCCGAGGCCCGGCCGACGGTCCTCCGTGACCGGCTGGCCGGGGGCGCGAGCGGGCGCCGGCGCCAGGTTGCGCTATCGCCTGGGTGGAACGGCCGGGCGGGCTTTACCCCTAAAGGTGCCAACGCGTGTCCCCCGGTACACGCAGAGGCGCCATCGCGGGTGCGGCTGCAGCGGCACGTCCCGGCAGCGGGGCGGGCTTTGCCCGTAACGGCGCCATCGCGTGTCTCCCGGTACACGCAGAGGCGCCATCGCGGGTGCGGCTGCAGCGGCACGTCCCGGCAGCGCGGCGGGCTTTACCCGTAACGGCGCCAGCGCGTGTCCCCCGCTCCCCCCTCCCCTACAGGCAAAGGCGCCAACGCGTGCCCCCCCCCCGGCCGGCGTGCGGGGTCCGGTCGCGCGCCATTCCGCTGGCCGCCAAGAATCTTTGCGCCGGGACGTATCAGCACGGCACCGTGTGGCTCTGAGTGTTCAGGGGGCCACGATGGGATCTCGGCTCTGTAGACCCGTGGCCGTGCCTGAAACGAGGGAGACACAATGGCCTACAAGTATGGTCGCCGACCGCCGAAGAACGCACCCGCCCTGAGGTTCGCCAGCATCCTGTCGGGGACGGCTCCCGCCCACCCCGCCTCGGTGGACTATCTCTCCAAGCTCAGCAACTGGCAGATGCTGGGCAACGACGTCGCCGGTGACTGTAACGCGGTGACCTGGGCGAACATGCGGCGCCTGGTGACCGCGACGCTCAGCACCGAGGAGTACCCGGACCAGGCGCAGGTGTGGCAGTTCTACGAGACGCAGAACCCGGGCTTCGACCCGAGCGGCAGCAGCGACACGGACGGCCCGGGCAGCAGCGACGACCAGGGCATGGACGTGCAGACCGGGCTGGAGTACCTGCACGCCACCGGCGGCCCGGATGGCGTACGGGCGGTCGCCTTCGCCAAGGTCGACCACGCCAACCTGGACGAGGTGAAGGCCGCCATCGCCATCTTCGGCAGCCTGTGGCTAGGGGTTCTGGTCCTGGACGCGAACCAGACCGAGTTCGCCGACGGCAGGCCCTGGACCGACGTCAGGGGATCCAGGATTGACGGCGGCCACGCGATCGTGGCCGGCGGCTACGACGCCAACGACGTCGACTTCATCACCTGGGCCAAGGAGACCGAGTTCGCCAAGTCCTTCTGGAACGGCAGCGCCGAGGGCAACTCGCTGGTCGAGGAGGCGTGGGTCGTGATCTGGCCGGAGCATCTCGGCACCAGGGAGTTTCAGGAGGGCGTGGACCTGAACCAGCTGAAAGCCGACTACCAGGCCGTGACCGGCAAGCCGCTGGTCCTGCCGTAGGAGCAGCGCGCAGTCGGCTCTTACGCTGCTGGCCCAGCCGCGCCCGGCCGTCGGCTGGGCCAGCAGTCCCATGCTTCAATCGCGCAGATCGGAACTGTTGCACCGCGGCTATCCGGCTCCCCCTGGCCGGACAGAGCGGGTGTGCCGGGGAGGGCCCGGAGCGTGACCGGCACCGCGGGCAGCACATGCACCGGGGCCTGCTTGCTGGTGGATGAGTTGTCGCCGAGCTGCCCGGAGCTGCCCAGGCCCCAGCAGTAGACCACCCCGGTGCTGTCGATCGCGCAGGTGTGACTGGCCCCGCCGGTGATCTGGGTCAGCGTCCTACCGGACAGCACCCCGGAGGTGACCACGGCGACCGGGGTGGGCTTGGTCGCGATCAGGCTGACGTTGTCGCCGCGCTGGCCGAAGGCGCCATAGCCCCAGCAGTAGGCCAGCCCGCCGGCCAGCGCACAGGTGTGGTAGTACCCGGAAGTGATCTGGGTCACGGTGCCCGCGGTCAAACCCTCGTTGCCGCCGGTAGACACGCTGACCGGCACGCTGCTGTCGGTGGTCGAGTTGTTACCCAGCTCGCCGTAGGTGTCCTGGCCCCAGCAGTACGCCTTGCCCGCGTTATCGACCGCGCAGGTGTGATCGCCCCCGGCCTCGATCTGGGACACGACCGTGCTGCCCGATATCGCCCCCGAGTTGCTCAGTTTCACCGGCACGCGGGAGTTCGTCGTCGAGGCGTCGCCGAGCTGGCCGCTGCCGTTGTCACCCCAGCAGTACACGTTGCCGCCGGAATCCAGCGCGCACGCGTGATAGGAGCCTGCGGTGACCGCCGTCACGATCTTGCCATTCAGGGCTCCGGAGGAGTTCTTCACCGCCACCGGCGACCTTGAGCCGGTACTGGTGCCGTTGCCGAGCTGGCCGTAGGTGTTGTCCCCCCAGCAATACGCGGAGCCGGAGAGAGCGTCATGCATGCACGCGAAGTCGTAACCGGCGGTGAGCCCGTTCGCGGCGACACCTGTCACCTCCACCGGCACAGTGGAGTTCGCCGTGGTGCCGTCGCCGAGCTGGCCGCTGCCGTTCAGGCCCCAGCAGTACACCGTGCCCGAACTGCGCGCACAGGTGAACTGGTTGCCCGCCACGATCTGGGTCAGCGTCACCCTGGCCAGCACCCCGGACGTGCTCACCGGCACCGGCACGCTGGAGCTCGTCGTGGTGCCGTTGCCCAGCTCTCCGTAGGTGTTGTCGCCCCAGCAGTAGGCCTTCCCGCTCTGGATCGTGCACGAATGGCTGACGCCCGCCGCGATTGTCGTGGCCGACGTCGCGGCCGCCGCGGGCGGTGCCGTCAGCACGGAACCGGCTAGCCCTGCGAGCACCGAACCGACCGCCACGGCGTTTGCCGCGGCCGCCGCCACCAGGGCGAAAACGGCGGGATGACGCCGGTAACGCATCCACGGCGGGCCTGCGGCCCCGCCCGCTATCTGCTTATACATCATGCGGAAGCAGCCGAAGGAGGCCCGGATCGCAGACAGGAGTCTGATCGGTGCCCGCATGCACATACCCCGGATGAAGTGGACGGTTCGGTCGGCACCCTCACGAGCCAGGAAGCGGCACGCCCGCACACCCGCTACTGAGAGCAACGATGATACTACCGTCCGCGCGGCCCGCCGTGCTGGCGTCGGACAAGCAGGCCGCGAAGACCGCGGCGACGCCGATCTCCGCCCCCTGGCGAAGATCGTGACCAGCCCCGCGAAGAGGCCGGGCAGGCCCGCGTCAGCAGGCTGTTCGAGCTTCTAGGTACCGTCGCGGTGGCATCCTGCTTGTAGCGGTACCTGGAGGTGGTAACTCATGACCGGCGAGACGATCCGCGACCTGCTCAAGCCCCTCATCGGTAAGTCTGGGTCGATTTCCATGCTTGTCAGCAGGATCGGCCCGATCGGTTTCGGCACGGCCGATAGCAAGAAGCTGACCAGCGTGGAGCTTCGCCCAGACGGCCTGGTCCGTCTTGAGCGCGAGACCGGGTGGACCGTGATTGACCCAGGTGAGGTCGTGGCTGTGGTGTGGAACGGTGATACGGAGAACTCGCCGGGCCAATTCCTGTGAGCGCGGCCGCCCTGCACGCCACAACGCCAGAGGTGGACGGAACGCCTGCCGGGCCGAACGCAGACCGTGCGGCAAGGCAGCAGTCCCTCGATCCAAGAAGCGGAGGGCCCCGCCGGACTTCGGCGGGGCCCTCCGCTTTGTTCTGATCGACGGCTGTCCTGAGCAGGACGCTACACACTGTTGTCTGTGCGGTCACGCCCTGCCGAAGCTATCGAATTCTCCCTTTTGTGCGCCTCCGAGGAACGCATGCCATTCGTCCGGTGTAAACCGGAGAACCGGCCCTTCGGAGTCCCTGCTGTTGCGAAGACCGACCCCCCCATCGGGGAGGTTCGCCACCTCGACACAGTTGCCGTTGGCAAAACTCAGCGAACTCTTAACCCACGACAAACCCGAACCCGGCCTTTCGGGCGAATTTCCGAGTATTGGCCCCACGCTCTACCTCACTGATTGGGTGAAATATCCGAAAATGGACAGATACGCTCTGCAGCATAAAGCTTACCGAAAGTAGCCATCCATCTTTGAGAATATCAGACATCACTGAGGCTCCAATGTCACTCTGACATCAACGATCACTAAGGCACAGCGAATGTCAGTGATCTCCAGGGTGTACCACACACCTCAACCTGCCCAGGCATGGCGGCGCCCGCCAGCCTAGCAGCACCGCTGGTCAGTTCCGGCAAGAAGAAGTCATGCTTCCTGACAGCCGCGCAGGGCAGGGACGGCCAAGTCAGAAGGCCATCATCGCGGGCGTTGGGGCAGGTGGCTACGTCATCACGCCTACGTCGCGCGCCGCGGGGCACCCGACCAATGCGACTCCGCTGTTTCGAGCACGAGTTTCCTGGACGCCGTTGGGTCGAGA
>Ga0335085_10007386_pt1 | contig 17081 bp, 14 predicted proteins | sample Lox_Sample_45_FD_206712 | JGI IMG/M metagenome (GOLD analysis project Ga0335085, IMG submission 206712) | Soil microbial communities from Loxahatchee National Wildlife Refuge, Florida, United States - Lox_Sample_4.5 | ecosystem: Environmental > Terrestrial > Soil > Wetlands | place: USA...
ACCGTGGGAGGCCAACGGGAAGGAGCCACCTTGGGGCGTTTTGCAGCGTCGCCGTTTGTTGCGTGACTTCGACAATCTTATGACAGGGCGGTGACAGCACTTTTACCGCAACCCCGTCCGGTCGGGCATCTCAGGTAACGGCACATTTTGCCAAGGGAGATGAACGATGAAGACACCGAAAGTGAGGGCGTTTGTCCTTGCCCTGTCTCTTGTCTTGCTGGCTACGGAGGCGTCATTCGCCCAGTACGGCGGCGGCTCGATGGGTTCGGGCGGAAGCAACGGGAGCTATACGGCGCCCAAGGGCGGATACAGTTCGAGTACCGGGATCGCGATCGGCGCCGGCGTGGCGGCCGGAGCAGGGATTGCGTATCTGGCGTTTCGCAACCACAGCACGATTGTGGGCTGCGTCGAGCCCTCGTCCGACGGCATCAAGCTCATGAACGAGAAAGACCAGAACATATACGCCCTGGTAGCCGGGAACGTCCCGCTCAATCCCGGCCAGCGGGTAGCGCTGCACGGCAAGAAGTTCCGAGACGATGCCGGCAAACCGGCATTTCATGTTTCAAAGCTGGCGAAAGACTATGGGAGCTGCAAACCCTGACGCGGGAACCGCCATCAGGCGACTCGTGGGATCTTAGTCACCGCCTTTCGGTTATGGCGGGGGCAGCGATGGTATGATGACCAGGAGCCGGGGAGGACGGCCTCTCGATTCGCGCTTCCGCTCGCTCTCTTCTTCGGTGACGTGCCCTCATGCGCCGAGTGACTTCGGTAGAACTGCTCGATCTCGGCTTCTTGACGCCGGGTGAAGTGCGGGCCAACCTGGACGACCTCTGCCGGATTAACCGCTATCTGGGCGGAGTTTCGGGGAGCCTGCGTCTGCTGGGACGCTGCCTTGACCGGACCGGCAAGCGCCGCGCACGAGTCCTCGATGTCGGAGCCGGAGACGGACGTCTGGCCGGACGCCTGCGCCGGGAACTGCGGCGTCAGGGGATCGAAGCGGAGTTCTTCGTGCTCGACTGCCGCCTGACTCATCTTCAGGTGGGGCATCCGCTGGCCGATGGGCTGCGGGCAGTAGCGGCAAACGCCTTGGCAATGCCGTTTCCTGAAGGCAGCTTCGACTTCGTGATTTGCAACTTGTTCCTTCACCATTTCTCCGGGGAACAGGCGCGCGCCCTCCTCCGCGAGCTCAGCGCGGTGGCTCGCCACGCCCTGGTGATCAACGATCTGGAACGGCACTGGCTGCCTTTCTTGTTTATCGCGGTTGCGCCCTGGTTTTGGCGCCAGCGAGTCTCGCGGCTCGACGGCATCGCTAGCGTGCGACAGGCCTATACCAGGTCCGAGCTTGAGGAATTGGCAGCCACGGCCGGCTTCCAACACTTCGAGGTCCGTCGCATGGCGCCGTTTCGACTCGGTCTAACGGTCTGGAAGACCCCGGCGCCCGCCGCCCGGAATCTCCTGAAGGCCGAGGCGGTCGAGGTCTGAGACTCAAACAGGAGGATGCCCATGACTCGGATAACCCTTTGGAGCGCCGTCTTTCTCTGGACGGCGGCGGCGCTCGGCGCGAGCCCCGCCGGACGGCAGAGCCCGCCCGGCGCCTCGACCGCTGTCATCGTCACCATGACCGCCAAGACCTATGAGTTTGATCCGGCGGTCATCACCGTCAAGCAAGGTGACCGCGTCAAGCTCGTCATCACCGCCATCGACCGCGAGCATGGCATCAAGTTCACGGCATACGGTATTAATCAAAAGCTACAGAAGGGAGTCCCGGCGACCATCGAATTCACGGCCGACAAGCCCGGCACTTTCCCCTTCGAGTGCTCCGTCTTCTGCGGCCTCGGACACCGTCATATGAAGGGGAAACTGGTGGTGGAGGCCGCCGCGGGCAGCGCGTCGACTTCGACGCCTTAACCTTCAGGCTAACAACTCTGTCTCTGACGGCACGCCCCTAGCGTAGTGGCGACAGAATCCGTACAATGTTAGATCGGCTCTCGCCAGACACCTTGGATTGCTGCCCAAACTCCCAGAGGAACCTAGTAGGCCTACTGGAAGGCCAGCCGCCCGGTCTGCACGCGAGGTGTCGGTCGCTCATTCGAGACAGGAGATGAAATGCGGCTATTGAAGTGGGGTGCGTTCTTCGCAGTCTTGGTTCTTACTCTGACGCCGCCGCTGCGCGCGCAGTTGATGGAACAAGTGGTCCCCGGCCAAGTTCGGGTCTTCCAGATCACGGCCGAGAACTATCAGTTCAGTCCGTTCACCATCATCGTGAACCCGGGGGACAAGGTCCGCTTGGTGGTGACCGCTGTGGATCACGACTACGAGTTCAAGCTGAAGAACTTCGACATCCACGAGAAGCTCAAGCAAGGCACGGCCACCACCATCAACTTCACGGCGACGGAGTCCGGCAAGTTTACCTTCAGTTCTCCCGGGCTCGTGCATCGCGACATGAAGGGAACGCTGGTGGTCAAAGGCGTAAGCGAAAAGAAGAAGAAATAGCCCGGCCGCCGGCGCTCGGCGCGGCTTCCGGCAAGCCTTCAGAAGATCTCGAAGCGTTCCTGGTGTACCGCGGGATCGCTCTTGATCACCACGTCCTTGCCGGTCATGGCCTCGAGTTCCAGAGTCAACTCGCCTTCCCGCGACTTTAGCGCCCGTGCGACCTCGGGGTTGACGCGCAGGGTCAAGAGCTTTCCTTCCATCTGGTGAGACATCTTCCTGGCCTCTTCCAGGATCTCGTAGCAGATCGTGGTGAGGGACTTGATCCAGCCTGAACCCGAGCAATAAGGACACGGTTCGGAAAGCGTCCGTTCCAGCGACTGCTTCACGCGCTTGCGGGTCAGCGCCACTAATCCAAATTCGTTGAAGGAGAGGATCTTAGTGGGCGCACGATCGCTTCGTAAGGCCTCCTCTAGCGCCTGCACCACTTTCACCCGGTTGCGGCGGTCGTCCATATCAATGAAGTCGATAACGATGATACCGCCCAGGTCCCGCAGCCGGATCTGCCGCACAATCTCTTTGACCGCGTCGATATTGGTCTTGACGATGGTGTCTTCCAGGCGGTTGGTCTTGCCCACATACTTGCCGGTATTCACATCGACGGCCACCAGGGCTTCGGTTTGGTTGATCACGATGTAGCCCCCGGACTTCAGCCACACTTTGGGCTTGAGGGCCTTATCGATTTCGGCCTGGATGCCGAACTCCTCGAACATGGGCGCCTCTTTGGTGTACAGCTTGACGTGGCCCACCAGCGACGGCTGGAAGCGATGGACAAAGTCCAGCACGTTCTGATATTCCAGTTCGCTATCCACGCGCACACTCTTGAAGTCCGGTGAGAGGAAGTCACGCAAGATACGCTCCACCAGCGTCAGGTCGCGGTGGATCAGAGCGGGCGCTTTCGAGCGCTCCGCGCGGGTTCGAATCTCGTTCCACAGTCTGGCCAAGAAGCCGATGTCCGCTTTCAGCTCCTCCTCCGAGCGCCCCGCCGCCGCCGTCCGCACAATGATCCCGCCGGTCAGCTGCCCGCGGTGTTCGAGAATGATGCGGCGCAGGCGCAGCCGCTCCTCCTCCGACCCGATCTTGCGGGAGACGCCGGTGTGGTGAATGGTCGGCATGTAGACCAGGTATCGTCCCGGCAGGGCAATGTGCGAGGTGATACGCGCGCCCTTGGTTCCGAGCGGCTCCTTGGCAATCTGGACCAGGATCTCCTGGCCTTCCTTGAGCACCTCGTTAATCTGTACCGCCTGCTCGTTGCCGCCGCGCGGAAAATCCTGACGCCTCGGAAGGCCTTCCGGACGCTGACCGGGACCTCCCCGGCGCCCAAACCGGCCCCTCCCCCGTCGCCCACGGCGGGGCCCGAAGCGCGGCCGCTGATTTGAGTCGCGCAGCGCGTAGGACCTGTCGCCCGTTTCCGCCGGGGCGTCGCCGGCAGAAGCTTGAGATTCACCACCTTCACCTGCTGCTGCCGGAACAGATTCGGCTGACTCGGCGCTGCCGTCCTCTTCCACTCCCGCTTCGGCCCCGGGCTCCAACTCGGCTTCGTCTTCGACGGGCTGGCCCTCCAGTTCGCTCTCTTCATCATCATCCTGTGGTGCGGCGATCGCACCACGTTCGACTTCCGATTCTTCCGCCTTCAACGCGGACTTCGAACCAGCCGCTGACTCAACCGTCTCCTTCGCTTCGGCGTCTATCTTCGTAGGCTGCTCGCCAGGAGCATGCGAGACAGGACGATGAACAGGGGCGTCTGGCTCTACAGGCAGCGGGGCCAGGCGGAGATTGCCCGCAAGGAGCTCTTCCTCCAGGTGATCTTCCGGCCTTAACTCAGAGGCGTCCTCGGGAGTCGGGGTTTCCTCAAGCTGGGCCGCCGAACCGCCTGAGAGTGGCGGTGAGGCAGGCTCCGCCTCAGCGGTCTCAGAGGTGGGGAGCTCCGCAGCCGGAACCTCCTGGGGTTGGGGCGCGCTTCGGACCGGTTCCTCGTGAGGCGCAACCGCTTCTTCGGGGGCTAAGTGGCTGTACTTGGCAAGGGACTCGCCCGGGAGCAGCTCAAGGCCGCCGGACGGCGAAGCGGGCTCGGGGGGACGATGTTCGCGGAACTCGGGTCTTCGCTCGAATCCGCGGCCCCGGCGGCGTCGCCGCCCGCGGCCCCCCGATTCCTGCCAGCGGGACGGCCCTTGCGGATGAGGCCCGGCGGTGGCGGCGGGCGGCGCCAGCGAACTGGAAGGGGTCGCGCGGGACGCGGCTGGCGGCGCCTTGGTCTCGGATGCTGGCTGCGCCCCCGCCGACTGCTCCGGCCCCTCGGCAGCTTCTGTCCCCGCCGCACTCTCGAGCGCAGGTTCCGCCGCCGCGTGCAAAGATTCTGCGCCGCCCGCGTCATCCGACGGCTCACCCTGGGGCAACGAGCCTGCCTCGGCTGGGCCTAATTTGGCAGGGCGGATTTCCGAGTCCCCCGCCACCCGGTCGTACTCGTCCGACTCTTCGAAGAAGTCAGAGACATAAAGGAAGGCATCCCGCTCCAGCCCAATATCCACGAAGGCTGATTGCATGCCCGGCAGCACCCGGCTCACCCGGCCCTTGTAGATTCCACCCACCAGGCCGGCATCCGTATCCCTCTGGTAGAAGACTTCCACCAGACTGTCGTCCTCCAACACGGCCACTTTCGTCTCGTGGGTCGACGAGGAGATAAACAACTCCTTTGACATGGAAAACTCCTTTGTCGAGGACTGCGAGCCGGCCACGCTGAGCCGGGTCTTCTCCATCGCGGGAATTCATCCCGCGGCTTCGCGTCCATCGGGACTGCTCTCCGGCGCCTGCGCCGTGACTTGATGCAGCCCTGCTAATGATCTTGGGTCACTTCGAAGGTCGCCGTGTGACTTTCCGGCCTGACCTTGTCCGCGTTCTTCCTCAAACTGCCGGCTGCCACCCTTCGGCGGGGCATTGCCCTTAGGAGAGCCGCTCCCCTTGAAACCGCAAATCCCAGCTCTTCAGAATCGCAGCCTTCCGGTCCCCAAGCCGGTCCGTCCGGCTTAGTTCACAAAGCGACGTCTCTTAACGCTCATCGCCAAACCCAAACCGACGAAAGTGGCTAGAACCGAAGATCCTCCCTGACTCATAAGCGGCAGTGGAATCCCCGTAATCGGCAGCCACCCAATCATCATGCCGACGTTAACGGCCACCTGGAAAAACACCACACCAGCCATGCCCGCCACCAGAAGGGCCCCGGTTCGATCGGGAGCCCATTGGGCTCCGTCCAGCAGCCTTAGCAGCAGGACCAGGTAGAGGGCCAGCACGACCAGCGTCCCCACGAACCCCTGCTCCTCGGCAAAAGCGGCGAAGATAAAATCTGCGTGAGAAACGGGGACAAAACCCAACTGGCTCTGCGTGCCATTTCCTAGGCCCTTACCCCACAGCCCTCCCGAGCCCACCGCAATCTTCGACTGCGTGACCTGATAACCTGATCCTTGAGTATCATCGGAGGGATGGGTGAAACTCATCAGGCGGTCCCGCTGATAGGGGCGCAAGACGTGCCAACCAACAGGCACACACAAGCAACCCAGTAGGCCGAGCGCCGCCAGTTGGCGTGGGCGAATTCCGGTTAGTAACACGCCTGCCGCCACAATTGCCAGGTAGGTCAAGGCCGTGCCCAGGTCCGGTTCGAGAGCGACCAGCGCCGCCGGCAGGCCGCCCATCAGACCCAAGAAGGCCAAATCTCTCCAGCCGACTGGCTTTAGCGTCCGGCGGCCGAGATAAAACGCTGCCGCTACTATTATAGTCAATTTAACGAGCTCGGACACCTGCAAACTCTGGCCGCCGATCGTCAGCCAGCGGTGTGTCTTGGCTACCGCATGTCCGAGAACCAGAACCGCGGCCAGAGCCGCGAGGCTCACCAGGTAGATCGCCGGAGCGCGCTCCACGACCTGGTGATAATCCAGCTGGCTTGCCAGGAGCGCTGCCAGCGCTCCCACGATCACCCAGTCGAGCTGCTTACGGTACTCCCCGGCGAGGGTGGAGTGCGCGGTAGTGCTGTAAATTTCCACCACGCCCAAGCCAGCCAGACCAACCGCCACCATGAGCAGCAGCCAGTCAAGATCCCGAAAACTAAAGCCCTTTCGCATCCGTGTTCGAACGGTCCGGCTGAGAAGCCAGAGGCCTAAGTATACTACCTTGTTTCGGGAGCCAGCCCAAGAGGGTCATCAACCCCGCTGGACACCGCCTCCTGCTCCCCCCTATCATCGCCAACTATGAGCCAGCCAGCCTTTGACCCCGGCTTCACACAGCAATACCGCGGAGATCTGCGCCGAATTATCAACCCCGACGGGCAGTTCAACGTCCATCGCCACGGCACGACATGGCGCGACGCGCATCCCTATCTCTACATGATCAACGCAAGCTGGCCGGCTTTCCTGGCCTGGATCTTTGCCAGCTACGTGGCCACCAATTTCGTCTTTGCGCTCGTTTATTACTATGACGTGGGTATCAGCCACCTCCCAGGCGCCGAAGCCAGCACCGCCGGGGCGCGCTTCCTGAATGCTTTCTTCTTCAGCGCTCACACCTTGACCACGGTGGGCTATGGCAACATACGTCCCCAAGGCATTCTGGCCAATTCGGTGGCGGCTTTCGAGGCCTTTCTCGGGCTGCTGGCGTTCGCCTTGGCCACGGGCCTGCTCTTCGGCCGGTTCTCGCGGCCCGTAGCACGCATCGCGTTCAGCACGGCCATGGTGGTTGCGCCCTATCAGGACGGCGCTGCCTTGCAGTTCCGGGTCGCCAACCGGCGCCGGAACAATCTGATGGAGCTCGAGGCTCGAGTGCTCTTGATGACGATTGAGCGGTCGGATGGGACCGACGGGGTGATGCGGCGAAGGTACCGGCCGCTGGCGTTGGAGCGCGACAAGGTCCTGTTCCTGCCGCTCACCTGGACTATCGTTCATCCCATCGATGACTCCAGTCCCCTCTGGGGTAAGACCGCAGAGGACCTGGCGGCACTTGGCGCCGAGGTGTTAATCCTCATCAAAGGCTTTGACGACACCTTCTTCCAGACGGTTCACGTGCGCTACTCCTACCGCTTCGATCAAATCGTTTGGGATGCCCGCTTCGCGTCGACTTTTGAGGTGGATTCGCAGGGCCGCATGATCCTCGATCTGGCTCGGCTGAGCCAACTGGAACCGGCGCGAGACCTCGCTTTGGAGGCGGGTTCGGCGCCATCCCGCACTTCTTGAGCGTTCAATCAGGCTAAGATAGGGTTGGCCGACAAGCCGCACGGCTATGCCTTCTGGGCAGCGAACGACTAGGGCTCTTGTGCGACCATCAATCGACGCCCAGCCGGACAACCGGGCTTGGAGCACGCGCCCTGCCACAAACAGCCCCTAAGGGAGATATCGATGTTACCGCCAGCCCGCCGTCCGAAGGTCATGCTCATTGGTCTTGGCGACCTGGGCAGCGCACTGCTCGAATTGTTGGCGCGGGAACCGGGCCTCGGTCCCATTATTGCGGCCAGCCGGGACGCCGGGCGCGGTGAACTCCGCACCAATCTGGCACGGTTGGGCGCGATCGCCCAAGGATACGCGCCCTCGATGAGCTTCATCCCACTCGATCTCGACCAACCGGAGGGAGCGGCCGAGATCGTGCACCGAGAGCGTCCGGACATCATCCTCAGTACGGCGACCCGTCAGACTTGGTGGCTGGCCGACCTGCTGCCGGAGAAACAGGCAGCGCGCCTGCGCCAGGCGCGCTTCGGCGTCTGGCTTCCCTTGCACTTCACCCTGACCTCGAAGCTTATGCAGGCGCTGCGCGCGGCGGATTACCGCGGGATGACGCTGACGGCGCCATATCCGGACGTGGTCAACGCGGTCCTGGCGAAAGTCGGCCTCGCGCCTACCTGTGGCGTGGGAAACGTGGATGAGATCGCAGCCAAAGTGCGGGTCGCGGCGACCGAAAGCCTGGGCGAGCCGATCGATCATATCGAGGTGGTGCTTGTGGCTCACCACGCGCTGCATACGCCGGCGTTCGAAGGCGCCAGAGGTCCTCTGCCCCCGTACTTCCTTCGAGTGTACGTCGGCAACGCGGACGCGACCGAGGTGGCTGGGGGTGAGAAGCTGCTTCGCGCCGTATACCGGCTGCCGCTCGGCGCCGCCTCCTGCTTTCTAACGGCGGGGTCGGCCGTCCGCCTGGTCCGTGCTCTGTCGGCTGGCGAGGAGCCTTCGCTGCACGCCCCGGCGCCGGGCGGGCTGCCGGGCGGATATCCGATTGTGGTCCGTGGCGGCGAGATCCGGCTGGCCCGGATCCCCGGCCTGAGCCGCGAAGATGCGATCGCGTTGAATGAGGCTTCGCACTCCTTTGACGGCATCGAACGCATTGAGTCGGACGGTACCGTGGTCTTCTGTCCCCAAGACGCCGCTGTCATCCGGAACGTGCTCGGCTACCATCTGGACAAGTTGAATCCGCTGGACGCTGAGGACTGCGCACGCGAGTTGATGGCCAAGTTTCGCGAGTTTGCCGGGAGGGCCGGTGTCGACCTGGACCGGGCCTGGCAGGCGGCCAGGCTCTCTCGCTGATAGAACCGGCGGTCTCCACCACGTTATGCTTGTATCTTGATGCGCGGACTTACCGGCAAAGGAGTTCTGATTACGGGTGGCGCGAGCGGTATCGGCGCCGCCACTGCACGGCGCTTTCTGGAGGAGGGAGCGCGCCTCGTCGTGCTCGACCGCGACCCCGAAGGCCGCCGTCGTATTGCGGCCGAATTGCCGGCGCTCGCCGGAGTGCTGGCCGCCGATGTTTCGCGCCTCGAAGACGTCCGCCAGGCCTTCGCTGAGGCAGTGGAGTTGCTGGGCGCGGTCGACGTGCTTATCAACAACGCTGGCATCAGCATCCGGCACCGTTTTCTCGAGATCACGGCCGCCGAGTGGGATCGGGTGTGTGCGGTGAATCTGGCCGGCAATTTCTACGTGGCTCAGGCGGCGGCGCGTCACATGACCGAGGCGGGCGGGGGTGTGATCTTGAACACCGCTTCCACGAACGGCATGGTCGGTCATCCTTACTATGCTGACTACAACGCTTCCAAGGCCGGCGTCATCGAGCTGACGCGTTCGATGGCCCTCGAGCTCGCGCCCAAGGTCCGAGTGAATGCGGTAGCCCCAGGCTACGTCCTGACGCCTATGCAACGCGCGGAGTACACCGACGCCATGCTGGAGGAAGTAAACCGGAAGATCCCGCTGCGGCGGCATGCGGCGCCCGAGGAAGTGGCCGCCTTGTTTGCTTTCTTGGCCTCGGACGACGCCGCTTACATCACCGGGCAGGTTTACGTCATCGATGGCGGGGAAACAGCTGGAGCCCTGGCGAGCCGATAGCTCGCAGGGACAGGCATGCCTTATACCACGACCCAATCTCAGCGTTTGTTTGAGCGAGCTTCGAAAGCCCTGGTTGAGGGCGGCAGTTCGCCCTCGCGCGGGCCGGCGAATTACGGCGCCTATCCCCTCTTTATCCAGCGCGGCAGCGGCTCGCACCTCTGGGATGCCGACGGCAACCGTTACATCGACTGGATGATGGCTTACGGCGCTCTCCCCCTCGGGCACGCCCACCCGCGCGTGGTGGAGGCGATCGCGCAGGCGGCCTCGGACGGCACGTTGTTTGCGGCCGCCGCCGAGATCGAGGTCGAGGTCGCCGAAATCCTTCAGCAGATGGTGCCGGGGGCGGAACGCGTGCGATTCGCCAACACCGGCACCGAGGCCGTGATGGCGGCTCTCCGGCTGGCGCGCGGCTTCACCGGGCGTCCCAAGTTCATCAAGTTTGAGGGCCATTACCATGGCTGGTACGACGACGTCCTGGTAGACTCCCACCCGCAGCCTCCCACCTCGCTCGGCCACCCGCACGATCCGGTCAAAATCGCTGACAGCTCCGGTCTCAATCGCAGGGCCCTCGATGACACGGTCGTGGTGCCCTGGAATGATCTCGCTGCCCTCGAGCGTGCCATCGACACGCACGCCGGCCAGCTGGCGGCGGTTCTTACTGAGCCCGTGATGGCGAACATGGGCGTGATCCCTCCCGCTCCGGGATATCTCGAAGGTGTGTGCCAAGCGACGCGGGCCCGCGGCATTCTCCTCATCCTGGATGAGACGGTCACCGGCTTCCGGATCGCGGCAGGCGGCTGCCAGCAGCATTACGGGATCCAAGCTGATCTCGCCACCTTCGGCAAAGCGCTCGGCGCGGGCCTGCCCGTCGCCGCCATCACCGGCCGGGCGGAGATCATGGACGCCTTCGCCTGGGGCGGCGTGTTGCACTATGGCACGCAGAACGCCTCCCGCCTCGGCCTGCACGCGGCCCGCGCCAGCTTGCGAGAGCTGCAGCGGGACCAGGGAGCGGCTTTTCGCCAACTCTGGCGGATCGGTGAGAATCTCGCCGCGCAGCTTAACGCCGTCTTTCGGGAGGCCGGGACGGCTGCCGTGGCTCAAGGCGTCGGCCCCATGCTGCAGGTCCTCTTTACCGGCCGGCCTTCCATCCGCGATTACCGTGAGTTCTGTGCCTTTGTCGATCGCGGCCAATACCGGAAGCTGGCGCTCGCGCTTTTCCGGCACGGCGTTTACCTGTCTCCCTCGGCAGCGCTTCATTCGGTAAGCTCCCTGGCGCACACCGATGAAGACGTCGCCGCCACCGTGGAGGCCGTGAGAAAGGTGCTGACGGATGGCAGTCTCTAGCGCCGGCGCCCTCGACGGCCGCGTCGCGATCGTGACCGGCGGCGCCTCGGGAATCGGCAGGGCCACCACCGAGCTGTTCGCCCACGAGGGCGCGGCCGTGCTGGTGGCCGATGTCCCTACCTCGCCCGCGGCCACTGTGGTTGAGGGCGTGCTCGCCGCGGGGGGGCGCGCTGCTTTTGAGCCGGCTGACGTGACGCGCGCGACCGACTGTGAGCGCGTCGTGGAACGCGCCCGCCAGGAATTTGGCGGCTTGCACGTGCTGGTGAACAGCGCCGGCATCGTCCGGCGAGCCACGGTTGTGGATCTCGACGAGTCTGACTGGGATCGCGTGATGCAAGTGAACGTGAAGTCGATCTTCTTGCTCTCGAAGTATGCTATTCCCCTGCTGGCTGGGTCGGGCGGGGGCTCGATCGTGAATGTGGCCTCGGGCTGGGGTCTGGTGGGAGGGCCCAAGGCGGCGGCTTATTGCGCCTCGAAGGGTGCGGTGGTCCTTCTGACGAAGGCCATGGCGATCGATCATGGACCCCAGAAGGTCCGCGTCAACTGCGTCTGTCCCGGCGACACCGATACGCCGATGCTGAGGGCCGAGGCGCGGCAGCTTGGCGAACCCGAAGCCCAATTCCTGGCCAGCGCCTCCAGGCGTCCGCTCGGCCGGGTGGGCACGGCGGACGAGGTGGCGCGGACGATCCTCTTCCTCGCCAGCGATTCCGCCTCTTTCATGACCGGCGCGGCTCTGGTAGTGGACGGTGGAGGCCTCGCAGGCGGCTAGCAGGACATGGAAACCGAACGTGTCTGTTCCCAATGCGGTCAACCGATCCCGGCGGGCGCCTTGCAATGCCCGCGCTGCAGCGGTCACGCGTCCCACCGCTCCCACGTCCTCGGCTTGACCCTTCTCAGCCTGATCGTGCTTTTCGTGATCACGGGTTTTGCGGCGCGCGCTTATCGCCTCCAGCGTGACACGCTGGGCCAGCAGTGGAACGCCGAAGGCCAGGCCGATCTGACGGCGAGCAGAGCGGAGAAGGCCGTGATCGATTTCCGCACCGCCTTGGTCTACTCGCGCGACAGCGAGCCGGTCCAGCTTAACCTGGCCCGTGCTTTGATCGCGGCCAACCGCCACGAGGAGGCCAAAGCGTATCTGACGGGCCTGTGGGAACGCGATCCGGCCAATGCCGTGGTGAATCTTGAGCTCGCGCGCCTCGCCGCGGGCGGCGGCCGTGAAGAGGAAGCCCTTCGCTATTACCACAACGCTCTTTATGACGATTGGGGGAGCCAGGACCCGGCCCAATCGCGGCGCGTGGTGCGCCTTGAGCTTTATCAGTTCCTGATGAAGCAAGGCGACCGCCGCCAAGCCCAGGTGGAACTCGTCGCCATGGCAGCGCTGCTGCCGCCCGACCCCGCACTCTACGTGCAGGCGGGCCGCCTCTTCCTGGGCGTGGGCGACTACGCGAGAGCGGCGGCCGAATTTCAGAACGCCCTCCGCCTGGAGGGTGGCGAGGCTGCGCTCGAAGGCTTGGGCGAGGCCGAGTACCTGCAGGGGAATTACCGGCGGGCGCGGCTTCACCTCGAACGCGCCCTGCGCCAGAAGCCGGGAGACGCCCGGCTCACGGAGATGCTCGATCAGGCCACTCAAGTTCTTGCCGCCGATCCTTTCCAGCCTAATCTGACCATCTCGGAGCGCGATCGGCGTATTGTGCGGGCGTATCATCAAGCCCTCTCGCGTCTCGTGGCGTGTGGGGTGCCGCCGGCCGTGCCCCCGGGGTCCGATCAGGGCACTGCGCCGGCCTCGAACCCAGCACCCCTAAGCTCGAGCCTGGTCCCGCTCGCGGATGGAGCTCGATCCTTGGAACCTCGGGTCAAGGCCGAGGCGCTCGACCGCGATCCCGATCTGGTGAGCCAGATCATGAATCTCGTTTTCCAGATTGAAGAGGCTTCGGTCAACGGATGCTCTGCGCTCGAGCCTCTCGACCGCGCGCTGGTGCTTCTGGCCCGCCAGCAATCGGGCCCCGAGAAATGACCCAACCGGCAGCCAACCCGCCCACTGTTGCCACCGGGGATCATCCCCGCCCCGAGTCGGCGGTGAGCCGCGCCCTGGCTTGGCTCCGAGCCTTCATTGCCAGCCCGCGCCTCTTCCTGAGTGAGGGCCAGCTCTTTCTCTTCCTTTCGGTCCTGATCGGGCTCTACTCCGGCTTGCTGGTGGTTTGCTTTCAGGTCGCCATCGAGTGGACCCGTCTCTGGCTGCTCGGGTCGGCGCTGCGGCCCTCGCCCGTGCGCCTGCTGACCGTGCCCGCGCTGGGCGGGATCGTGGTCGCCGTGCTGGTGATGCAGATCTTCCCCAAGGTGCGAGGCAGCGGCGTCAACCAGACCAAGGCCGCGGTCTACGTTTTCGATGGCTACGTTCCCTTCAGCACGGTGGTGGGCAAGTTCATCACCTGCGCGCTGGCCATCGGCAGCGGCCAGTCGCTCGGCCCGGAGGACCCCTCGCTGCAGATCGGAGCGGGCATCGCCTCTGCCTTGGGCCGCCGTTTCAAGCTCTCGCTCGACAAAGCCCGGCTGATTGCGCCGGTGGGCGCGGCGGCGGGACTGGCGGCCGCCTTCAACGCTCCCATCTCCTCGGTGCTCTTCGTCATCGAGGAAGTGATCGGCAAGTGGAGCGCCGGGGTGCTGGGCGCGATCGTCCTGGCCGCGCTTTCGAGCGTGGTGGTGATGAGGAATTTCCTGGGCGCTGAGCCGCTCTTCCGCGTCACCAGTTATCGTCTGGGCCACCCCACCGAGCTTCTGGCCTACGCGGTCCTGGGCCTGGCCGGCGGGTTTGCTTCGGTGATCTTCAGCCGGCTGATCGCCGAGTTGCGCCCGCGACTGATGGGCCTGCCGCGGCGCACCAAGTACCTGCAGCCAGCCGCCGCCGGGCTGCTGGTGGGGGCGATCGGCCTGGTCTTCCCCCAGGTGATGGGCGCCGGCTACCAGATCATCGATCAGGCCATGCACAGCCAATACGCCTGGCAACTGCTGGCCGCCCTGGCCGGGGCCAAGATCATCGCCACCGTGCTCTCCTTCTCGAGCGGGACGCCCGGCGGCATGTTCGCGCCCTCGCTCTTCATCGGCGCCATGCTGGGGGGCGCGGTGGGCGGCGTCGAGCACCACTTCTTCCCGGGCCTGACGGGCTCGGTGGGCGCCTACGCCCTGGTGGGCATGGGGACGCTGTTTGCCGGCTTCCTCCGCGTTCCCATGACCTCGGTCTTCATGGTGCTCGAATTGAGCGGCAACTACTCCATCATCCTGCCGGTGATGATCTCGAACACCATCGCCTACGTCATCAGCCGCAAGTACCAGAAGGTCGCCCTCTTCGACATGCTCTCCCGCCAGGAGGGCATGGACCTGCCCTCGATGGAGGAGCAACGCGAGGAATCGTCCTTGCGCGTCGAGAGCGCGGCGCGCCCCTATGCGGGCCCGGTGCTGCGCGGCGAGCAAACGGTGGCCGAGGCGCGCCGCCAGACCACCGGATCGTCCGAGCCCTACTTCCTGGTGAGCCTCGGCACCCGCGGCTGGAGCGGCGTGAGCCGCGAGTTGCTCGAATGGCAGGCCCAGCAAGGCGCGCACGACCTGCGGCTGATGGATCTGCCGGATCGCGACCGGCTGGCCCTGCCCCACCTCCACCTCGATCAGCCGCTGGACGTCGCCTTGCGCCGCATCGGCGACTATCCGCTGGTGCCCGTGGTGAGCCGTACCGACCCCCAGCAACTGGAGGGCGTCGTCACGCTCCAGGCTATCCTGCACGCCTACCAGATCCACTTCACCGCCGCCGGCCGCCCCGTCGAGGCTCGCGGCTGACGCGGCTCCGCGCGCGCCCGTCCGGCTTTTCCCCTCTCTAGGGCCTTCGCCGGTACACCTGGTAGTCCTCCTGTTCGTCGTCCAGCACGTAGAAATCGTCCAGCCAGCGGCGGAACTCCGGGAAGGCCTCGAAGCGCTGATAGCCCGATGGCGGAGGCCACGACCACCGGAACAGCACGACATACTTGGGCGCGCTGGCTCGAATCTGGGTCATGAACTGCGACTGCAGTTGGCGCACGTAGGGTTCGCGCGTGAAGTAGAGCAGGTGGAAGTCGTACAGGAAGCGGGTGGCCTCGCGCACCCGCAGGACGAAGAGCGCGTTGACGCCGCCGGCTGCCGTGTCCATGGTCTGCACCGTGTCGTGGCGCGGATCGACGCGCGGGCCCAGATACGCCACCAGGCTGTCGAGCACCCGCTTCTTGGCGGGCGCCAGGCCGCCTGACCTCGGCTCGCGCGCGGCGCGCCCGGCCGTCAGCGCCAGCGGGTATTCCAGCAGCAGCAGACAGAGCAAGGCGCAGGCCTTGCTCCTGGCCTCGGGCCGCGCCAGCAGCCCCGCCAGCGACATCGCCACCAGGATGAAGAGGAAGGCGTGGAACGGATATTCGTGATACCACCAGCCGCGCTGCTGCAGGGCGTAGTGCAAGACCCCGTAGACAGCGCCGAGGACCGCCAGCGCCAGCCGCGGCTCGCGTTCCGCGCGCTCCCAGGGCGCCGCGGCCACCAGCACCCAGAACAGGTTGGGCTTGAGGAGTTGCCAGGCCAGCAGCGCGGGGCTGAATCCGCCCAGCCTCGGATAGTACGGGATCAGATAGCGGGTCACCATCTCGATGAGCGGATCGAGGCCGCCCACCGACGCCAGCCAGAGGCCGATCAAGGCGGGCGCTACCGCGGTTCCGGCCAGGTAGGCTGCGGCGTTGAGGAGCGCGCGCGGCCGCTCGCGCCGCCACCAGCTCGCCACCAGCACCGCCAGCACGAAGGCCGCGTAGAGAGCGGCGTGCGGCTTCACGGTGGCGCCGAAACCGAGGACGCCGCCCGCCAGGAAGCTGAGCCGGGCGCTACCCGCCCGCTCGACCGAGAGCGCCGCCAGGTGGGCGCCGAGCACCAGGAAGAGGCAGAGCAGGAAGTCGCGCTGTCCCAGGCTCAGCGCGCCCTGGCCCAGGTGGTAGGCTACAAAGAACGCGGCCGCCAGCCCTCCGCCCCAGCGGCTGATGGGCCGGCAGAAGGCGTGGAGAGCGGCGGCGGTGAGGGCGAGCCACACGAGGTCGAACAGCCGCCAGCCCAGGTCTCCGCTGCCGAAGACGCGCAGGGCCACGATGTGGATGAGGTAGGTGCCGGGCATGTTCATGTCGAAGATGTCCCGGTAGGGCACGGCCCCCGACATGACCCGCCAGGCGATGTAGTCCATCAGAGGCGCGTCGTGGATCAGCGGCCAGCGCAAGGACGCGACCAGGCACCAGGCGATGGCGACGGCCAGCGGGACCGCCACTAGCACGGTCCCCACCGGGTGGAGGAGAAGCGCCGAGGGACGAAGGCGGAGCGCGGCCGAGGCTTGAAGCGAAGGCTGGATCGACGAAGATGAGACCGGGTCGGCACGGCGCACGCCGCTATTCTATATACTCTGCGTATAGTTATCCATGCGTTAATCTGGCGACGGGTCGGCCCTGCGGATCGGGAGTCGATCGCGAAAAACGCTAGGCTATCGTGATAGCGTACTTCACAAAGTCATGCTGAACGTGACCGCTAGCCTCCCTGAAGCGCGCTCTCACTCCCTCGGGGTCCCGCCGCGAACGTTTCAGGGGTCTCGGCCGCGGTTCCGGCTTCAGACTCAAGGCTGGCGTCCGATCCTTCGCCGGAACCCGACCCTGTGTTTTCATCCACTTGCCGGGTTCGTTTCCCCGAAAACGCATCTGTTTCTTGCGCCGCCTCCGGTTCTACGCCCGCGACGCTCGACCCGGGCTCGACCGCCGGACAGGTCACCTCATGGCTCGCCGGCTCGATCGCCGGACTCATTACCCAATCGGGCTCGGGCGGCGACCCCCGGCCGTTGGGGCCAGCCGAGCCGTTCGCTCTCCCCGGCCC
>Ga0335085_10007387_pt1 | contig 17074 bp, 8 predicted proteins | sample Lox_Sample_45_FD_206712 | JGI IMG/M metagenome (GOLD analysis project Ga0335085, IMG submission 206712) | Soil microbial communities from Loxahatchee National Wildlife Refuge, Florida, United States - Lox_Sample_4.5 | ecosystem: Environmental > Terrestrial > Soil > Wetlands | place: USA: Florida...
ATGTCGTCGTGGTCGGTCGTCATGGTGAGGCCCTTTGCCGGATCGGCCGCGCCCATCGCGGCCTTCGTGGCGATCACCAGACGGCGGGCGGAACGGACCTGCACCCGGAGCGAAGCGGAGGGCCGGAGCGCCAGCGGAGGATGGCGAAGCCCGGCTATTTTGTTTCGCGCTGCAAAGGCCCGAAGGGCCGGCGGAAAATAGCCGGGCGCAGCCATTGCCGGGCCGGGCCGCCTGCCGTCCGATCGCCCTCTAGAAGGCCAGGGGTGCGACTCTGTCCGGCATCGTGGGCCAAGCCCGACAGACGACGACATCGACGGGCCGACGTTCACCCCGTCTCGGCCGTCGCCCAGAGCAGGAAGCGGACGACGTCCTGCGGCGCGAGCTGAGTGCGCAGGGCTGCCCGAAGCTCGTCGATGCCGAAGGTGCGCAGATCCTCGTTGAAGTCGCCGAGCCTGGGTGACCACGCGATCGCTTCGATGCCGGCGGCATCGGCCCGCTCGGTCAGAGCCGTCACCGCCGCGTCGCCGGCCGCATCGGCGTCGCGGGCGATGTAGAGCCGGCGCAGTGTCAGCGGGAGCAGCATGGCGGCAAGGTGGTTGGCAGACAGCGCCGCGGCCATCGGCAAGCTCGGCAGCACGCAGCGCAGCGACAGCATGGTCTCGATGCCTTCGCCGGCCGCGAGCACATCGTTCGCCATACCGAAACGCACCGCATTGCCGAGGAGGTCGCCCATCGCCCGTCGCGGCGTGTCGATCGGCGCCTTGCCGAGACGGATGGGGTCGAACCCATGGGGATCGAGCCAGGTGCGATGGGCGCCGGTGATCCGTCCCTCAATGTCGGTGACACGAGCGATCATCGCCGGCCAGGTCTCGGTCGGCGAATTGTCGTCCGGGCGATAGTAGCAGCGCGGGTGGAAGCGCAGGCTGCCAGCTTCGTGCAAAGGCGTAATGCCGCGATTGCGCAAATACGCTTCTGCGAGGGTCCGTGCGATCGGCTGCGACATGGCGAACAGCCGCCGCGCCGCCTCCGGCGATCCGGTCTGCGCTGGCATATGCACCGTCTTCGGCGATGGCTCCGGGTCGGAGCGAGGCAGGCTCAGGAAGCGGCGCGCCTCGTCGGCGACGTCATGGAAATCGAGAAGGCCGCAGCTCTCGCGGATCACGTCGAGCAGATCACCGTGCTCGCCCGTGGCGGCATCGGTCCATTTGCCGGCGGCGCCGCGACCGGATTCCGGCCCCTTAAGCCGGACGAACATGGAGCGGCCCGGTGTGTTGCGCGCGTCGCCGACGAGCCAATAACGGCCCTCGCGCCGTCCATTGGGGAGATAATGACGGCACACCGCCTCGGCCTCGCGCGCGAGACGGTGCGCCAGCTCGGAAGCGTCGCGCGGCATCACGCGGCCTCCCGCTCGCCGATGCGCTCGACGGGAAAGCGCTCCAGCACCTTCCCCAGCACGCCGATGCCGCTCGCGTCGGTGGGCACGAACATGCGCAGCTTCCAGGAGATGATCTCATGGAAGAGGCCGTAGGCTTTCAGCCGATCGCGCATGGTGTCGGTGAAGCCGGACAGCTCGATGCGGTTGGCGCCCATGACGCGAACGCGGCGGAGCTGCAGGCCCTCCGCGAGATCGAAGACGGTGCGGCCTTCCATCAGGGCGGCGAAGGCGCTCTCTGCGGTGAGCGTTGGTGTGTCCGTCGCCAGCGCGGTTGCCACCCACGCGGGCGAGACCTTGCGGCCGATGATGCGCTCGCCCGCATCGGTCTGTAGCCGATAGACGCGCGTCGACTCGTTCGGCAGGCGCTTCCAGATCGGCAGCAACAAGCCCGCGACGATGTGGATCGTGCTGTCGGTGAAGGTGGGCACCTCGGCAAGCTCGGCCTGCCAAACGGTGGCGAAGCGTTCGCGATCGGCTTCCACCCAATGGCTGTCCGCCATCATCTTCAGGGGAAGGCTGTGGCTCTCCATCGGGCGAATCAGCCGCACGCGTCGCTCGATTTCGCCGTCATCGAGCATGAGGCTCGGCGCCGGGACCTGTACGGCCGCACGGCCCGAACGCTCGTTGATCAGCAGCACGGCGCGCGGATCGGAGAGCCGATCCAGAGCCTCGTCCAACGTCACCGGGCGATTGCGCTCGCGCTGGGTGACGACGAGCAGGCGCGTCTCCGCGCCGGTGCCGGGATGGGTGTAGATCGTGCGCCGATCGGTGACGACGAAACTCTCGGCGCGGAGCGTCTCCAGCCCGACGTCATAGGTCCCTGACGCGATGGCGCCCTCGATGCGGGCCGTGAGCAACTGCTCGAAGGCCGTGAACAGCACGTTCTGCAGGTCGATGGTCAGCGCGAGCAGCCGATTGAGAAAGGTGGTGATCGGCGGCAGCTCGTCCTTGATGCCGTTGGCGTCCATCAGCTTCAGGCCGGTGGCGTCCTCGAAGGTCTGAAGCGAGCAGCCTTCCACCTTGCCACGGACCAGCAGCATGTAGAGCTGGCGGAGGGCATCGCGCCCATAGTGGCTTTCAAGATTGTCCTCGGGCCGGAACAGGCCCTGGCCGCCCGTCTGGCGCTGGCCGCGCGTGATGGCGCCGAGCGTGTCGAGGCGGCGCGCGATCGTGCTGAGAAATCGCTTTTCGGCCTTCACATCGGTCGCGATCGGCCGGAACAGCGGTGGCTGCGCCTGGTTGGTGCGATTGGTGCGGCCGAGGCCTTGGATCGCCGCATCGGCCTTCCATCCCGGCTCCAAGAGATAGTGGACGCGCAGCCGCCGATTCCGCGCGGAGAGCTCGGCGTGGTAGCTGCGTCCGGTGCCGCCCGCGTCCGAGAAGACCAGGATGCGCTTCACGTCGTCCATGAAGGCGCTGGTCTCGCCGAGATTGGCGGAGCCCGCACGGTTCTCGACCATCAGCCGGTCGCCTTTGCGAATGATGCGGCGCGAGCGTCCGGTGACCTCCGCCACCATGTCGGTCCCGAAGTGCTGGACGATCTGATCGAGCGCGCCGGGCACCGGCGGGAGCGAAGCGAGCTTCTCGATCAGGCGGTCCCGGCGCGCGACAGCCTCGCGGCTTTCGACCGGCTGCCCGTCGCGGTAGACGGGCCGGGAGGAGAGATTGCCCTCGGAATCGGTAAACGGCTCGTAGAGCTGCACCGGGAAGGAATGGGCGAGATAATCGAGCACGTACTCGCGCGGCGTGATGTCCACCTGGACATCGTTCCATTCCTCGGTCGGGATCTCCGCGAGCCGGCGCTCCATCAGCGCTTCGCCGGTCGAGACGATCTGGATGACGGCAGAGTGGCCAGCCTCGAGATCGCGATCGATCGAGCGGATCAGGGACGGTGTCTTCATGCTGGTCAGCAGATGGCCGAAGAAGCGCTGCTTGGCGCTCTCGAAGGCGGATCGCGCCGCGGACTTCGCCTGCGCGTTCAGTGTGCCGGTCTCGCCCGTGATATTCGCGGCCTGCATCGCCGCGTCGAGATTGTTATGAATGATCGAGAAGGCGCCGGCATAGGCATCGTAGATGCGGACCTGCTCGGGTGTGAGCCGATGTTCGACCAGCTCGTATTCGACGCCTTCGTAAGAGAGCGAGCGGGCCGCATAGAGGCCGAGCGCCTTGAGGTCGCGCGCCAGCACCTCCATCGCCGCGACGCCGCCGTCCTCGATCGCCTCGACGAACTCGGCGCGGGTGGCAAACGGAAAATCCTCGCCGCCCCAGAGACCGAGGCGCTGCGCATAAGCGAGATTGTGGACCGTAGTCGCGCCGGTGGCCGAGACGTAGACCACGCGGGCGTTCGGCAAGGCGTGCTGGAGCCGCAGGCCCGCGCGCCCCTGCTGCGAGGCGGCCTGGTCGCCACGCTCGCCCTTGCCGCCGACGGCGTTTTGCATCGCATGGCTCTCGTCGAAAATGATCACTCCATCGAAACCGGAGCCCAACCATTCGACGATCTGCCGGATGCGCGAAAGCTTCTCGCCGCGCTCGTCAGTCCTCAGCGTGGCGTAGGTTGTAAATAGGATGCCTTGCTCGAGCCGGATCGGCGTGCCCTGGCGGAAGCGGGAGAGCGGCGTGACGAGCAGCCGCTCCATGCCGAGCGCGGACCAGTCGCGCTGCGCGTCTTCGATCAGCTTGTCAGACTTGCTGATCCAGACAGCGCGGCGCCGGCCCTTGAGCCAGTTGTCGAGCAGAATGCCCGCGACCTGGCGGCCCTTGCCGGCGCCGGTGCCGTCGCCGAGAAACCATCCGCGTCGAAAGCGGACGGCGTTCCCCGCGTCGTCGCGCGCGGCGGCGACGAGGTCGCAGGTTTCATCGACCGTCCACGCGCCGGCGAGGAACTCACCATGAGCCTCGCCGGCATAGATGATGCTCTCGAGCTGGGCGTCCGACAGCACGCCGTCAGCGACGAGGTTCGCTGGCAAGTGTGGCCGATAGGACGGCTTGGGCGGCGCAACCGAAGCCATCGCCGCCGACTGCACGAGCCTGGTTGGATGCGCCTGAGAGCCGGCAATACGGATCGACTGAAGGACGTATTCTTCATAAAGCGCGTCCGTGAGGCGGGCGCCGTCCGGTGGCGTCCAGTCGACAGTCTCATACGCGAGTTCCACGGCCTCCGGTTCGGGAAGCGCCGGACCGCAGGACGGACGCATCGCGAACGCGCGGCCCGTTCGGGGAATTGCCGGTCGTGCGGTATCGGATACGACGACGGGTGCGGCGAGCGGCAAGCGCGGCGGGACACGCTCGTTCACCCAGGCGAGCAGCCTCGCCGCGTCGGGAGCTATTCCCGGCGAGGCCGGAGAGACCTTCGGATCGGCGGCGGGTTCCTTGTCGATGACGGTGAGCCGCGTCTCAATCGTGGTGCCGTGCTTCGCATAGACGGCGCCATCGATAGCGGCGGAGAAAACGACGCGGCCGCGCTCTTGAAGCCGGACGAAAGCGTCGCGCCAGGCCGGATTGTCCGGCGCGAAGTTTGAACCGGTGACGGCGACGAGACGGCCGCCCTCACAGAGCCGCGCCAAGGCGGAAGCGATATGGCGCAACACCGCATCCGCCATGCGCCGGTCGACATTCGCCATCGCCGAGAAGGGCGGGTTCATCACGACGACGCTCGGCGTGATCGCGGCATCCAGATGATCGTCGATCTGCGCCGCGTCGAAGCGGGTCACGATGACACCCGGGAAGAGGTGGTCGAGCAGCGTCGCGCGTGTCTCGGCCAGCTCGTTCAACATGAGCGAGCCATCGGCGATCTCGGCGAGGATGGCGAGCAGCCCGGTGCCCGCCGAGGGCTCCAGAACGCGATCGGCGGCGGTGATGGCGGCCGCGGCGGCGACCGCGAGGCCAAGCGGGACCGGCGTCGAGAACTGCTGGAGCGCCTGGCTCTTCTCGGAGCGCCGCGTGTGGGTGGGGAGAAGGCCCGCGATCTTCGCGAGCATCGGCAGTGCGGCGGACGGAGATCCGGCTTTACGGAGAAGCACTTTGCCGTATCTGCGGAGGAACAGCACCGTCGCCGCCTCGCAGGCGTCGTAGGCGGTTTTCCAATCCCAGGCGCCGGCGGCATCGGTGGCGCCGAAGGCCGCCTCCATCGCGGCGCGCAGAATGCCGGCGTCGATGCGACGGCCATGTTCGAGATCGGGAAGGAGGAGTCGCGCGGCCTGGGCGACGGCGGCGGATACTGCCGCAAGCGACGGCGCGGCCGGGCGCGCGGCCGTGGAGATCGAAGGATTCGTCATGAAGGAGACCTCGGGAGAGCGGGAACGGGCCGAACCGCCGGGCGCTCTCTCTCGACCCGATCGGCTCAAACCCGTCCCGGCCGGCCTCTCGCTCTCTTGTTCACGCTGGCGATCCTTCAAAACGAAAGCGCCCGACACGATGGCCGGGCGCTGAGGATGATAATCAGAAATGTGAGCGGGACGGCCGATGCCGCCCCGCTCGTCGTCATTATTCAGCGGCGATCACGGCAGGTTCGTCCGCGTCTTCTTCGCTAGGGCCTTCCTCGTCGTCCGAGAGGAAGGCGGGCAGCGCGCCGTCACCCTCCGCGACATTGCCGTCGATTGCCTCCGCGGCGTAGGCAACCGATGTGCGCAGCGGTTCGGGGAGCCAGCCGGTGTCCTCCAGCAGGCGCTCGGCTTCCTTCGCCATGTCGGCCTTCTTCAGATGGTCGATGAGCTGCGCGGACTGTTCGCCCTTCGCCTCGCGCACCGCCTCGAGGATGCGGGGCTTGGTGACGCGGCCGAGATAGTTGTCGACGGTCGGCCGCCAGCCGGCCTCGACCATGTCGAGCCCGACCGCGCGCACAAGGCGATCCGCTTGGACAAGACGGCGCTGGACGCCGTGAACCGAGACGCCTGGGCCGCCGTAGCGGTCGCCCTTCTCATAGAGGGCATTGACCCCGAACGAGACGCAGTGCGCCAGCAGCGCGGCGCGGCTGGAGTCGTCCAGAGCGGCGAGCCAGTCCCAGAGCGTGGCCTCGTCCTTCGGCAGGTCTGCCTTCCACGCCTCGTGCCGCTCGGCGACGGCTTTCGCCGGAGGGCTGTCCTTGAGGTCGGCCGGCTGGATCGAGAAAAAAACCTCACGCACCGACGCTTCGAGACAGGCGCCTGGTACCGCGTGCTGGAAGGTGTCGAGGCAGAGCTTGTGCAGCAGCACCGTCATCGCGACATGCGGATTGTTCGCCACCGCATCCCGCAGCGCCAGCGTGCGATAGGCGGTGAGTTCGCTCACCAGCCGGTCCGGGAGTGGCTTGACGATATCCTCCTCATCGTCCTCGGCCTCGGGCTGGCCGCCGATCGTGATGACGGCACGCTGGATGGTAGGCGCCGAAGGCTCGCCGCTGTCACTCGCATTGCCGTCGATGCCGGCTTCACCGTCCGTGTTCGTCCTGACGGGCGCCTCTTCCTCCGGACGGACGTAGCCCCGATCGACCGAGAGGTTGCCATCCGAGTCGATGCAGACGAAAACGCCGGCGCGGACGACCTCGGCGGGGTCGTAGCTGACCGGCCGATCCTCGAAGGCGGCGAGCGCCGTCTCGATTTCGCCGAGGCGCGCGTCCACCTCGTCGGGCAGCTCGTCGGCGTTCTCGTATTCGGCTTCGAGTTTGGCGTACTCGGCCTTCAACGCCTCGATCGTCGCCTGCTCTTCGGCCGTGAGGTCGGTTGGCGTTCCGTCGAGTTCGCGCAGACGATGGGTGTGGCCGAACGGGAAGTCGACATTGACCTCGATCCACTTCCAGCCTTCGGCGGCGATCTTCTCCGCCTCGGCCTTCAGCTTCTCGGCGACCAGGCTGTCGAGCAGAGCGACATGCTCGAGCCAGCCGCCGTCATCCTGCTGAAAAAGATCGCGCATGACGATGCCGCCCGCTTGCTCATAGGCATCGAGGCCGACGAACAGGGCGCGCTTGTCCGATGCGCGCACGGCGCGCTCCGTCAGCATGCGGCGGATCTTATACGGCTCTTGGCCGTAGGAGCGCTGAAGCGTTTCCCAGACCTGCTCCTGACGCGCATGATCGGTCGTCACCGTGAAGGCCATGAGCTGGTCGAGTGACATGCCGTCTTCGGCATAGACGTCGAGCAGCTTCTCGGAGACGGCTGCGAGACGCAGCCGCTGCTTCACCACGTTCACGCCGACGAAGAAGGCGGCGGCGATCTCTTCCTCGGACTGGCCCTTCTGGCGCAATGCCTGAAACGCCCGGAACTGGTCGAAAGGATGGAGCGGAGCGCGGTGGACGTTCTCGGCCAACGAGTCTTCTTGCGCCGAAATATCGACGCTGGGATCGCGCACGACGCAGGGCACTGGCGCCGTCTTGGCGAGACGCTTCTGTTTGACGAGAAGCTGGAGCGCCCGGTAGCGCCGCCCGCCGGCCGGGACCTCGAACATGCCGGTCTCCACGCCGTCGGCGTTGAGAACCGGTCGGACATTGAGGCCTTGCAGAAGCGTGCGCCGGGCGATGTCCTCGGCCAGCTCCTCGATCGAGACGCCGGCCTTCACACGCCGGACGTTCGACTGGGACAGAACAAGCTTGTTGAAGGGGATGTCGCGCGACGACGACAGGGTGATCTTCTGAACGGCAGTAGCCATCGGGATGGTCTCCGCGACGGGCGCCGAAAGACTCTCTCTCGGCATCCAACCCGTCAGTGCGCCAAGAGCGCTCCTCTAACTCTCTGAACTGAAAGGAGGATGCCGAGTTAGGCGCGTAACTACCGACCGCTCCGAGGGGTGAGAGACCCCTCCCGTCACACGGTGCAGCGTGGGGCGCGAAGCAAGCGGGTGAAGCCAACCGGGTGCTTCCGGGCGGCCATAAATCAGCAGAACCCGCTAAAGCCGGGCGTGAGGGAACTTCCGATCCCGAACCGGCCCGGCCAGCAAGTCCGCCATGGAGAGGGAGACCGAACCGATGGTCGAAGCCCCGTCAGGAGGTTCCTCACCGACTCGGAAGTGGGTGAGGCAGTCGTAAGACTTGTGGAGTGCCGACGCGCGATTGATGGGCGCGTGTCAGGGTTTCGGGGAGACCCGAGATCAGCATCCGGGAAAGCCTGCAAGGCCCGAACGCCGGAATCCACACGGGGTAGAGTCGGCTCCTACAGCGGACAAGGAGCGACGGTGGAACTTGGGAACCCGCCAGCGTTGCCGCTCCCCCGCGGGGATCGGAAGGCCGAAGCGACCGGCGAACGCGCGAAGCGGGGGCGGAGCCTGCGTAGTAGTCCGAGGACGGGAAAGCCGTCCACATGGCGAAGGCGGGCAGTGGATACATTTTGCAAGCAGGAGATGGACTTTTGTCCGACGCGGTGAATACCGAGTTCATTCTCGACATGCAGCGCAAGCTGTATCGGTGGAGTGCTGCGAACCCCGAGAAGAGGTTCGCAGATCTGTTCAATATTGTATGCGACCGCGGAACGCTTCTTCATGCTTGGCGACGCCTGGCCCGTAACCGGGGCAGCAACACGCCGGGCTCGGATCGTGTGACGCGGAAGAAGGTCGAAGAGCGGCCCGATCGCGTCGCAGGCTTCCTGGAGGAAATCCGACAGGAGCTGCGCCGAGGAACCTACCAGCCCGAGCCTGTTCGGCAGCGGCTCATCCCGAAGCCGGGTAAGCCGGGACAGTTCCGCCCACTGGGCATCCCGACGCTCAAAGACCGACTGGTCCAAATGGCGCTCAAGCTGGTGCTGGAGCCGATCTTCGAGGCGGACTTCTATCCGATCTCGTACGGCTTCCGCCCCGGCCGAAGCACCCATGACGCGCTCTCGCGGGTGCGTCACAAATTGAACCCGACATCGGCCGGCCCCTCAAGGACCCGGTATGTGATCGAGGGGGATATCAAGGGCTGCTTCGACGCCATCGATCATCACGTGCTGATGGATCGGGTGCGCCGCCGTGTTCGGGACCGAAAGGTCCTGCGGCTCGTGCTCGCCTTCCTGAAGGCCGACATCATGATCGAGGGCAACCGTCGGCATCCGGTGACCGGCACCCCGCAAGGGGGCATCATCTCGCCGCTCTTGGCCAACGTCTATCTGACGGCCATCGACGAGAGATACCGGCGTTGGGTTCCCAACCCGCGCGACAAGACCCGTGAGCGGGCGCAACAGCGCCTGCAATCCGACTACAAACGTGGCCGGCCGGGCTTTTACGTGGTGCGCTATGCCGACGACTTCGTCGTCATGGTGCAGGGAACACAACAGGATGCAAACGATGAGCGCCTGGCGCTGGCGCAGTTCCTCAAAGAGGAGTTGCGTATGGAGTTGTCGATGGAAAAGACCAAGATCACCGACGTCCGGGAAGGCTTCGACTTCCTCGGCTATCGAATCGCGCAGAAGAAAATGCCGTCGACAGGACGGCATGTGGGCATGCTCTTCATCCCGAAGGGCAAGTCACAGCTTCTCCGCGACAAGATCAAGGCCAAGATGAGGGAGACGCCGACAGGTTGGTCCCTCGCCGACGTCATCGACGACCTCAATCCGGTCATCACGGGCTGGCGTAACTATTACCGATACGCGACGCGTTCCGGGAGGGAGTTCGCCAAGCACGACTGGTGGCTGTACTGGCGCCTGAAGACCTGGCTCGGCAAGAAGCATGGCGGAGCATCTGGAAGGAAGCTGCGCCGACGATACACCGAACCAGGCGCGCAGCGGCAAGGCGGATGGCAATCGGCGGGCAAGAAGCTCGTCCGGTTCGCCGATACCAAGCGGCTGCGTTATCCCGACCGGGGACTACGCATACCGAACGGATGGAACGACCCAGGCGAAATCTTCCGCAAGGGAGCCGACAAGTTCTGGGAAGCGACCCTCGCCCTCGCATCGTTGTGAGGGACACCCGTGGCGCAAGCCACGCATGGAGAGCCGGATGCGGGGAAACTCGCACGTCCGGTTCGGAGTGGGGGATGAAGAAACCTGCCCGGGCAACGGGGCAAGGCGCTTCATCCCTACTCTACCGAAGACCGGCGCAGCCCTCTTCCTTTTATGGGGCGGGTCAAGCACCGCAGTTTTTTCGTTGAGAGGCACGGCCGGACACCTCACCGCTGTCGGCGAAGCACAGAAGGTCATCGCCGGCGAAGCCAGCGTGGTCGTGTTCGTAATCGACCGGGGCAGAGCGTCATCTTGCAAAGCTGGCAGTCTGACCAGCTCACCTTTTATCCGGTTCGAGTTCCTGCAGTTGGCAGGCCTCGCCACCACAATCCCGTTTGCTGCGGGCTCGACGCTCGAGGGGATGGGACCCTTCTCTGATGACGGCGTTTCTCAGCCGGTAAGAGGGCCGGTCACACATCCTCCCGGTTTTCCCCTGTTGCACCCAGGGGAACTCGACAAAGCTTCAGGCGATGATGGCGCCGGTGGGCACGAGGCCCGTCGTCGCGTAACGCCAGAGCGCGACGAGCAGCTTGCGGGCAAGCGCCACGATCATGATGCGCCGAAGGCGGCCGTTGGCGCCGCTCGTCCGTTCGATGAACCACTGGCTCAGTCGACATTGCGGCTGATGCTGAAGCCAGCGCCACGCAATCTGCAATATGTGGGATCGGAAGACGGCAGGGCCGGTCTTGGCGATGCCGTGGTCCCGACTGACCACTCCGCTGGCCCATGGCGTCGGTGCCAGACCGCTCCAGGCAGCGAGCTCGCGCCGGTTGTTGAACTTGCGCCAGAAGGCCTCGCGCACAAGCACCGAGGAGTCATTGGGACCGACACCCTTGATGCGAGTGAGCGCCGCAATCACCGCGGCGTCGGCGTCCGCCGCATCCCGCTCAGCCGAAGCGGCGGCGACTTTCCTGACGCGCGCGATGGCGTCACGCTCTGCGCTGACGGCCTTGAGCTGGTCGATGACCATCCGCAGGCGGACGATCTCGCGGCGGATCTCATCGCGCAGCCGCGGCCCGAGCGGGCGACCATCGCCGGTGACAAGCTCATCAAGCCGCTGGTCCGCGTCACCGGCGCGAGGATCAAAACCGACGATCCCCTGCGTCAGCAGCAAGCCCCGGATGCGGTTGATATGCGCCGTACAGTCGTAGACCAAGCACTGCCGCTCGCGCACGAGCCGGCGATGGTCTTCCTGCGCGACGCTGGGCACCTGAACGGCGCTTAACACCTGGTCCTCGCCGCGGTTGTAAGCCATCAACGCGCGGACCATCGCCTTGGCGTCGATGCGGTCGGTCTTCGCGCGCTTGGCGCGGCGGTTCACCAGCAGGCTGGACGGATCGATCACGAGCACGCGGAGACCAGCGGCGGTCAGCCGGCGATATAGCCAGAAACCTTCGTAGCCGGCCTCGTAACAGCACAGGATCGGTGCATCGGCCGTGCCGGTCGCGCCGGCTGCGCGAAGGCGGAGGCGTGCGAGTAGCTGCAGCAGCGCATCCATGTCGCCCCACTCAAGGGCATGGATGCCAACCTTGGCGGCGGTTGGGACGTGCGTGCCGATCACCCACTTCGATCGGCTCATCTCGATTGCGACGAAGATCGGGTCGGTAGCGACGGACAAGGCTGGGGCGACAACTTCCTTCTCGGCAAGCATGGTGGACTTCTCCTATGGGTTGCGCCCCGCAGCCTCGTATGGCCGCGCGTTGACCGTCCCATAGGATCTCTGGAATGCCGCATATCCGGCGAGCCGGAGATGCGCATCCGCATAAAATCCGGCTTTGCGTGACGGCCGGCTCATTGTCGCAACGGAAGGCGCGTCATGCGGCCTCCTGCTCGTTCGGCATGGCGCCTGGTGCATCATCGCCGGGAAGAAAGCCGAGGAGGAAGTCCGCGGCCTTGCTCGCTTGCGAAGCTGCGCGAACGATGGCCCGGTTGTCCTCGCGCAGTACGTCGAGCCAGGAGCCGATGTAGTCGGCATGGCGTACGGTCGGCACGATGCCGAGCGAAGCGCAACAAAACGCGGCGTTCATCTCGGCGACCAGCTCTTCAAATGCATACTTCTTCGAGCCGAACGAGCCGGAGAGATCGCGATTGAGACGGTGCGGGGCGCCGCTGGCGTGACCGAGTTCATGAAGCGCCGTGCGGTGCCAGTTGATCGGCTCGAAGTAAGCTTGCGGCGGCGGGACTTGCACATAGTCGTGCGCGGGCATGTAGAAGGCCCGGCTGCCGCCAATGCGAAAATCGATGCCGGTCGCCTTGATCAGCGCCTCGACCTTGGGCTCGATCAGCCCAGGTTCCGGCGGCGGTGCGGCGACCACGAGATCCTCCGGCAGGCCCTCGCATTGTGCCAGGTTGAAGACGGTGAAGCGCTTGAGGAACGGGATCGCTTGCGCTTCCTCGCCGGTCTCTTGTGCCCGTTTCTTCTCGTCATCGGGAATGAAGCGGTCGGCATAGACAACGGTGGTGCCGTGCTCGCCCTTGCAGACAGCGCCGCCGAGCGACAACGCCTGGCGGAAGGTGACCCAGCCTTGGACCGGGAAACCATGCTCGATGACTGAACCCCAGAGGATCAGCACGTTGATCCCGGAATAGAACCGGCCGGTGCTGGCGTTCTTCGGCATGGCGAGCGGCGCCTTCGCCGCCGCCGTACCCCAAGGTTGGGCCCAGGGCACACGGCCGGCTTCCAGTTCGGCAAGGACCTTGGCGGTGATTTCATCGTAGAGGCTCGTCCCGTTGGCACCGGACCTAGCGCGAGCGGCATCTCTGGACATCGTGGACTTCCGCGACGGGCGCCGGGAGCCTCTCTCCCAGCCCTTAACCCGTCACGGAAAACCCGTCCGCACTCTCCCTTTTATGAGGCCCGTCCGAGTCAAGAGGGCAAAGCAGGGAACATGCGGCGCCACAAGCGCGGCGCCGGCTTGAACTGACTACCGATGGCCAACATCCCAGACGTCCAACCTGACATCGCCGCGGCAAGGGCACTATTCGCAAGAGCCTGTCACCGGCTCGACTTTTATCCGGTCCGATATCGCCGACTGACCGGCGAAGTCGTAACCCCAATCCCGTTTGCTGCGGATGCGGCCCTTCGAGGGACGGGACCCTTCTCTACGGACGGCGTCTTTCAGCCCAGTGAGAGTGCGGTCACACATCCACCCGGCGTTCCCGACGGTCGCGAACCGCGCGGGAATTCGAAACTCGTAGCGACGGATGCTCAGGTCACGATGGCGCCATTCGGAACCACACCTGTTGTGGCGTACCGCCAAAGTGCAATGAGCAGCTTGCGGGCGAGCGCCACCACCATAGTTCGCCGCATCCGGCCCGTTGCTCCTTCGGTCCGCTTCTGGAACCACTTCGACAAATCACTGTCAGGCTGCCAGCATAGCCAGCGCCAAGTGATCTGTATCATATGCGCCCGCAGCATCGGCGGCCCCGCCTTCGTAATGCCCTGATCGCGCGAGACCGACCCACTCGCCCAAGGCGACGGCGCCAGTCCACTCCAGCCGCCCAGCTCCCGCCGATTGCGGAAGTCTCGCCAGAAGGCTTCACGCACGAGCAGTGTCGCATCGTTTGTCCCGATGCCCCGCAGACGGTTCAGGACCGCGATCATGGTGGTGTCGCGCTTCTGTTCGGCCGCTGCACCTTTCCTTTGCCGGCCTTCTTCGACAACGGCGTCGCGCTCGGCTTCAACTTGCGACGTCTGCTCCATCACCAATTTCAGCCGCTCCAATTCGCGCACGATCTCCCGTTTGAGGCAGACGCCCAGAAGATGACCGTCCCCGGTCACGATCTTGTCCAGTCGAGCTACCGCATCTGCGGCGCGCCGATCGAAGTCCATGATGCCTTGCGTCTTCAGCAAGCCCTTGATGCGGTTGGTGTGTGCCGTCCGTTCTTGGACCAGGCGCTGGCGCTCGCGCAACACCCGACGGGTATCCTCTTGCTCCACTGTCGGCACGCGCACTTCGCTGAGGACCTGCTGCTCTCCGCGCGTGAAAGCCATCAGCGCACGCACCATGCTTCGGGCGTCAATCCTGTCCGTCTTTGCCCGTTTCGCCCGGCGATCGACAAGCAGACTGGCCGGATCGATCACCACCACGCGGATACCGAGCGCGCCCAGCCGGCGATAGAGCCAGAAGCCTTCATATCCGGCCTCGTAGCAGACGACCACGGTCGAGCCGTCGTAACCAGTCCGCTCGAGTTTTGCATCTTCTCGCCGGACGAGCTCCAGGATCGCATCAACGTCGCCACAAGCAACGGTGTGTGCGCCGATCTTGTCAGCCAGTGGTGTGTGGAGTCCGATAACCCACTTGGATCGGCTCATCTCCACCGAAACAAAGATGTGGCCATTAATGCCCGAATCTGCGGGCCGAGCTGCTTCTTCCCTCGCGAGCATCATTCCTTCTCCTATGGCGGTCCGAGAAGCCGAACCGTAATAGGCGGTACGGTTCTCCCCATAGGATCTCTCGGGGTGTTGCGGGGGTGTCCCCGCAGAAGGGGTCGGTCGAGACTACAGGCTCGGCCGCAGGGGAAGAAGGCCTTCCCTCAATAGTCGAGGGTACTTACAGCCGACGTGCCGACGCGACCTGCTTAAGCGCTGGATCAGCGTCAAGACCGCCTCTGCCTGCAGCTCGGCCGCGACCTCTCCCGGCCCTGGGCCGGCAAGCTCGATCCGTCCCAATTTGCCCACGGGCAGCGACCGGCCGTGGGCGTTCCGGTCCGGCGAATGGCTGCACACGAGTACGGGGCAATTTGCGATGAGCCTAACCCAGCCGTTGTTGATGCCGGCGACATCGCGGCAGCGCTTAGGGTGACGTCCGTTGGCAATACGAACCGACGAAGACGATTTCGCCAGCAACGCCTATTTCACCCGCAGCTTGCAGCAGAGGAGGCGCAGTAGATGAGACGCTCGATATCTTCGAAGGCATCCCGAAGAATACGACGCCTTCATCGATACCGTCCTGGCTGTAGCAAAGACCTTCGGACCACTGCTGCCGCCTCTTGATCCTGGTCGATCACCGACAGACTGACCCCTACGGTGTCGCTCTCGGCAACAAATCGACCCAAAGCGGAAATCTGCGCTTACAACGTGTTGTAGGGGTCCGTGTTCGTTGAGTCCGCAGCCGACCCCGTGAGCAGTTGCGGCCGGCCGTCTGCGCCGACGCGCACATAGGTAAAGACTCCCTCGGTAACCTTGATCCGGTCCCTACCAATACGGCGCCGCGCCCAGCTCTCGATTTTCACGGTAATCGAGGTATGCCCGATCTTCTCGACGGTGCCATAGCAACTGACCTCGTCGCCGACCAGCACCGGTCGACGAAACGCCATGGCGGTAATGGCGATCGTAACGACGCGGCCGCCGGCGTGGCTGGTCGCGACGGAAGCTCCGGCGAGGTCCATCTGGCACAAGAGCCAACCGCCGAAGATGTCGCCGTGCGGATTGGTGTCGGCTGGCATAGTGATGGTGCGGACTGCCGGTTCGCACGGTGGTGGCGCTTCGGTGGGCGCCGTGAGTGATACATTTGGTGAGGGGGTTGGCGATGGGTCTGTCATGCGAGTCGGTCGTAGTTGCGCCTTGCTGGAGATCCGCCGTCAGTTGCTTCGGCGCGCAAAACTGTCACTGGCAATGAGGTGATGCATTAACCTTGATCAAACATGCCGTCACATGGATTAGGCTGGTGAGTGCCGTTTCGGAAGTCGGCGAGCAATGCCGAGGTCGCCCCTAACTGTCTATCTCTTCGTTAATGCAGTTTAATGCGGGCTCAGTAGCGCCCAGCCGTTGGGATTCCATTCGGTGGTTCAATCTCGGCCACGCCATCTGCGACGCCTGGACGGAAGACCCCACACCCTTCATCATCAATCCGCACCACCTCAGTCTGTGACCACACAGCTACCGGAACCGTTCACCCGAACAATCTCCCGACCCCGCTTACGCGATTGATCGGACGTGCTCAGTCGGGTGGTCTCGCGACGGTCCGGTTTCGGGCGCTCCGATTGCAAAGCAAGGTGTTCAGCCGACGACCGAGGCTGCCTGTCATCGCACACTGAGCTGAGGCGGCGCATCACAACTTCTGTGAATTGAAACCGCCCGTGTTCAATGCCGCAAGCACGGCTCGGGTATGCTCGGCACCACGCGTTTGAATAACCAGATCGATCTCCACACTCTGCACCGCCACCGTGGTGCATCCGCGTTGGTGATGCACCTCGTCGATGTTGGCTCCGGCTTCAGCCACGATGGCAGCGATGCGTGCCAGTGAGCCGGGCACATCGCGTGCGCTCACTCTCACCCGCGCCAAGCGCCCGGCGCGCACCATACCCCGCTCGACAATGGTCGCCAGCAAAAGCGGGTCGATGTTGCCGCCGCTTAACACCAAGCCGATTTTGCGCCCACGGAAGCGCTCCTTGTATTTCAGCAGCGCTGCCAACCCGGCCGCCCCGGCACCTTCGACCAGGCTCTTTTCGATCTCCAGCAGCATAACAATGGCCTGCTCGATGTCCCCCTCATCGACAAGCACAATGTCGTCCACGCGCCGTTCGATCAGTTGCTGCGTGATACGTCCCGGCGTGCCGACCGCGATACCCTCAGCGATGGTCGAGCTGCCCTGAGGCACGGCGGCGCGCTTGACCGCATTGAACATGCTTGGAAAACTCTGCATCTGCACGCCCACGACCTCGATGGATGGCTTCAACGCCTTGGCCGCTACCGCGATCCCTGCGATCAGCCCCCCGCCGCCCACGGCCACAATCAAGGTGTCGAGGTCCGGCTGCG
>Ga0335085_10007388_pt1 | contig 17073 bp, 20 predicted proteins | sample Lox_Sample_45_FD_206712 | JGI IMG/M metagenome (GOLD analysis project Ga0335085, IMG submission 206712) | Soil microbial communities from Loxahatchee National Wildlife Refuge, Florida, United States - Lox_Sample_4.5 | ecosystem: Environmental > Terrestrial > Soil > Wetlands | place: USA...
GCAAAACGGTGGCCGTGTTGAGGGCCCCACCCCCGGCACTTTGATCGCGAATGAACTCGGGGTTGAGGTGAGTGAGAACAAAACCAAGGCGATTCACGATTGTGAAGAAACCGTTACTATCCGTGTTGACGACGCTATGTGTTCCGTAGGTCGCGTTGTAGAAAGAAAATGGCCCTGAGAGTCCGTTGTTCACCTGAAGGTCGAGATCGAAATTGCCCATCGACCCCGCTCCATAGGTGTCCCAAGAAATCTGGGTAACGTTACTGGCAAGGACTATCGCAGCTACGGTTAGAAAAAGACTGGACAGGACGATCATCTTCGTACGGGGAATTTTCACTGGCCTCCCCTTTCTGCATAGAGCTAGAGGCTCCCCACTTATATTTTCAGTCAAGTCGGAAGTCACACGGCGAGCCAGCTGCCCCAACGGGGCGAATAATAGTCACAAACGCGCAGATATGTCAACAATATCGTGCAATAGGACCACTGATTATAATCATAATATGAGTGATTGTGACTGGCTTGCCGCTTCTGGAATGCGACTTAGCCCTGGTAGTTGCAGGATGAGCGACCAGCTTGTGAGGTAGGACATCTTCCAGCAATGGTTCGAGGTTTGGCTTTGTGAATATGAGCGACTCGCCATTCAGAGTGCTGTGAAGGCTTCGGCCGATGACGCTCGTGCGGCGTTACTGATGCTCCCGATTGTGGCTCAGTGGGAGGCGGCCAGCAGCTTAACCCGGGCGTTGATTGAAAGCGATCCGGTGCACCTTGGTTGCTTGTCTTGGCGAGAGCGATGAACCCAAATTTCACGGTGAAGGACTGACCAGAGCAAACTTGTCTATGGAACCAAGAAGGAGCGCCCCGCCTTTCCGCTGCGGCTGAATCGAAGGAAACCCGTTAGAGGCTTTCATCGGCCACGCCTCAATCGCAAAGCTCTTCAGATCCACCCGTTGTATTTGCTTTCTGAGTCCTGCCGCGCTTCGGGCGCTGTCGGATGTCGGAAGAGTTCGTTGCGGGGGCACGGATGTCTCCAAAGGAACTGGTAAAAACGCAGACCGGGTATTCTGCGCATTCGGTCCAGCCCGAAACCGCAATAGTGAGGAATCGAAGAGGCCGAGTTACGTAAAGAGGCTCCTTAAGGAATATATCGGTGATAGCTGTTCCTTTGGCATTCCGCTTTCGCTGACCGCCATGGCTCTGAAGGGCGATTTCAGTCTGTTTGGCTTGCGGTTTTCGGTAGGAGTGTGATGCGCAACAACGCATGGACGACGATTGAGGGTAGACCCTGTCTTGTAAATCTCGTCCTGGTCTGAATGGCTATTCCCTACGGAGACCGAAAGGAAGACCGGTGACACATGAGGGATAGACGCAAAGGGCTATGGCATTGGAGGCTCCGTAAAAAAGTGGAGCTGAGGCGGGGAGGAGAAAATTCACCATTGCTTTTCGAACATCGTCGAAACCGTGGGAAGAATTGCCGGTATACCTAGCGTAATGGTTGTTCCCAAACGCAAGAATCTGCCAACCTATGTAAAGGAATTTCCACAGCCATCTGATTGACATGCGTGTCCACCGGAGATATCTAGATGCGGATGGAATCAGACCGCTCTCGCAATTTGGAACTTGCTGCTCGCTTTAAACGCTGGCTTCTGGTTCAAAAGTATTCGATCAACACGCGTCTGCTTTACTGTCGTGCCGTCGCGGGATTCACGGCATTCATCGGTAATCGGTCCATTCTTACGACGAACCACTTCGACATTCAGGAGTATCTATCGAAGTTGGCGTCGAAAGACATATCGTCGCTTAGCCTACGAAACTACCTGTACTCTCTCCGGATCTACTTCGACTTCCTTAGCCTCGGTGGTCTGTTGAAGTGGAGTCCACCGAGAATCGTGCAGACGCGTGTCGTCGGACGGTATGTTCCCAAGGTTCTGACCGTGGAGGACGTGCGCAAGGTATTTGGGGCAGCCAGGACTACCCATGAGCGGGCACTTTTGGAAGTTTTGTATGGAACTGGATGCCGGACGTCGGAGGCGCGAACGATGCGAATCGAGGACATCGACTTTAAGCGCAGAAGAATCCGCGTAATAGGGAAGTCAGGATTCCGGGTGGTGATGTTCCCACGACACGTTGCGGGGCCAATTCGGAGATACATTGCGGGCCGTACGAGCGGCTTCTTGTTTGTTGAAGCGAGGAAGTTACAGTCCCTCTGTCCTGCGCCAGTCGCGTCCGGTGCTTGGCGGTGCCGATGGCGAAAGTATGACTCCACCGGCCATTTTGTTGGTTGGGGAAACGGCTTTATTCGAGCCTCTGAGCATTACAACTACCAGCAAGCATTGGCGGAGTTCTCAAAGCAGGCGGCCCATGATCGGATTCATCGGCCCATCGGTTCTAGGCCCTTAAGTTCCACTGCTTTGCAAAGCCTGGTACGTAAAGTGGCTACGCGAGTCGGCGTCAAAGCACATCCATACGCGTTCCGGCATACGTTTGCCACTCATCTGCTCGACAACGGTGCTGACATCCGCGTAATTCAAGAGCTGATGGGACACCGGAGCATACGAAGCACCCAAGCGTATACGCACGTGAGCAAGAGCAAGTTGGTGAGAAATACACTCGACAAATGTCACCCGCGAATAGCGTGGGGAGGCTGAGAATGAATCGAAAGCGGCCTCTAATGAACCATAAGCTAACCCCTTGGTTTATCTCACGTGACTTGTGGAGGAGCATGCAACTTCTCCTCCCCATCAACTACCATGAGCGCCTTCGCATATACTTCGACAAGTACGGCTGCATCAGCTGCAAACGCAGGAAAGTCCCATACCTGTGCAATGGACTCTGCCTTCCCTGCGTCGGATTGATTGACAACCGGCTGGGGCGGATTGATAAATTGCGTCACGCTTCACAAGCCCGGCCAGCGATGACTTCCCCACGAAGCCTTCTGAGGCGGAGAAAATCTGCGCGAGATCTTCTGGCGGATTTCCGCAAAGATCTTGACAAGACCTGCCACTAATTATTACTGTGCGATAACTAAACTGATATGGTATAATAGGTTAGAGTAGGAGGAACAATGGACATAGCGAAGAGAATACGTGATCTTCGCACAGCACAGAACCTTTCTCAAGGCGATATTGAACAGCGAACTGGGCTTCTTCGCTGCTATATTTCCCGCGTTGAAAACGGGCACAACGTTCCATCCCTTGAAACATTAGAGAAGCTCGCCAGAGCACTCGAAGTTCCGCTTTACCAGCTTTTCTATCAAATCGAACAACCTTCGGACCTTCCAATTCAGAATGGAGGCAAGTCAGATTGGGCGTCGCATGGCAAGGGCGCAAGGATGCTCCGCAGGTTTCGGGAAACAGTGTCCAGGCTCGATGAAACGGAGCGTGCTCTAGTGCTTCACACGGCTACGGCGATGAGCAGGAAGAAGCGAAAGGCATGAACGTTTGTCGAGGTTGGCAATCGGTCGGCGACCCGTTGTACATTTCGGTCTGCACAGGCGCTCCAAACAGAGGCATCTACGCCAATCGGGGGCCGTTGACCCGACCACAAGTCTCTTTCCCCAGCACAGGCTGTGGAGCAGGAAATTTGATAGACCGTATTACCAGCTACTCCCTCTTGTTGTGCTGTTGAATTTAAGATATCGGCATATAATTAAAGATCTGTTAAGGCCAAAGGCGACCAAGCGCCCAACGCGCTGGTCATGCACTGCCGGCGCGTCTTTGCCTGAAAACGGACAAAGGACGATTTGGTTTGTCTTGGCGTGAGTGTATGGCTTGACCGCGACACGTCGAGCAAGTCTGTGCCCCATCCCTTTCGACAGCAAGCCGACGGGTCCGAAGCAGCAGACGCCGCCAGCGTAGAAAAGGCGGGCGATCCGCCGGGTCGAAGTGTCGGAGATGTCGAGAAGAAACGCAGCATCGCCCCCATCAGCCTGCAAGAGCCGCTGTAAGACAGCAACGCTTCAACCCTTCGCAAAAGCTCCTGATTCAGCAATTCAGGCAGAAAGATTTTGAGTCATGAAGGACCAAATCTTTTTGCATCTAGCACGCGGTACCCACTGGGAGTACGGTTTGGTTCAAGTGTGGGCTCACATCTGACAAAGGATTGCTAAAGCCGTTTTTTGCTGATGTGCGTGTAAATTTCGCTACTCCGATTGGACCCTTCCGCAATAGCTACTGAACGATTCGTAGGTCCGCCCCGTTGTCAAGTGGGTGAGTCGCAAAGCCGTGGCAAACAAATGCGGATAAACCCGAAGTCCGATCCCTGGACCGATCCAATGGACCTGTTTATTCCAGCACGGAGGAGAAAGCGGCAGGACGATGTCCCACGCTAGTCAAGGACCCAGGACCCGCTCTTTTCGACGAAGCAAAAGCCGTAGTAGGGGAATTGGGTAGCGTGCCATTCGGAGCGAATCGTGGCTGCTTTACCCACATATTCATCCGGAGTTCCCACTCGTGTTACCTCGAGAACAACCCCACTTTCCAATTGTGCGTTGCAAGCGCAGAAAAATCCGCTTTTGCTCACATTTTCAGTGACAGTCAGAACGTCGAACGGTTGTCCGTTCGCATCCTTGCCGCGAAGCTTGATCGACACGCGGAGGCGCACCCGAGGTTCCCGCCGGCGTTCCAGTCTGCGGGTTTGCAGTGTACTGGTTAGAAATGCGGAAAGGGCCTCAAAGTCGATAGGCTTCTCAAAATAGCCCACGGCTCCGATCTCGCGACAGAACTGCTTGGTGTTACCTCCAGATTCACCACTGATCACGATAATGGGGATCAGTTGGGTGATACTGAAGGAGGTCAACGTTTGACAAAGTTCGAAGCCCGAATACCGGGGCATCCGCAGGTCGAGGAGGATGGCATCCGGTTTGTGTTCCAGGGCGAGCGCAAGTGCGTGCTCAGGTTCACCGGTGTCGACGATCTCATGGGCATCTTCAAGGAAAGAACGGACCATGCTCCGCATCGCCTGATCGTCATCCACAACCAAGATTTTCGCCATTGTTCCGTCCTTTGACCAGCCTTCGTCCGCAAGTCACGGCGAAGGTGCCTTCTCGATTTTGGGATCAAGAACCTCGCGCACCTTCTGGAGTAGCGTTTCTTCTGAAAAGGGCTTGTAGAGGAGCTGGACGGATTGATCAAGCACACCGTGGCCAGCGATGAAGGAATCGGTATAGCCCGACATGTAGAGCACCCGAGTTTCGGGGCGTGTGGCAAACAGGCGCTCGGAAAGCACACGCCCATTGATTCCCGGCATGACTACATCGGTAAGAAGGAGTTGGATGGGACCCGGATAATTGCGCGCAATATCGAGCGCTTCCTCGCCATTGCGCGCGGCGAGAACTTGAAATCCACGGCTCTCCAAGAGGGATGTCGCAAGTTTTCGCAGAGGATCCGCGTCTTCGGCAAGAAGAATCGTTGCCGAGCCTAAGGATTCCATCCTGGGTGAGGCCGCAGTCAGAACGATTCCGACAGGCTCCTCAACTCGCGGCAAGAAGATCTGGAAGACGCAACCTTGATTCAGGGTGCTTTCGACCCAAATATAGCCACCGCTCTGTTTCACGATTCCGTAAACCGTCGCGAGACCTAAACCGGTTCCTTTGCCGAGTTCCTTCGTAGTGAAAAAGGGTTCGAAAATGTGACTGATGGTTTCCTTATCCATTCCAATCCCTGAATCTTTGACCGACAGCATGACGTAGGTGCCCGGCTTGGCGCCGGGATGTTCACGCGCATAAAGCATATCGAGTTCGGAGTCTGCAGTTTCGATCTCAAGGGTTCCCCCGGAGGGCATGGCATCACGGGCGTTGACCGCCAGATTCATGACAACTTGCTCCAACTGTCCCCGGTCCGCCTTGACCCTCCCAAGATCCGGTTGGAGACTGAAGCTCAAGGCGATGTCTTCTCCGATCAAACGGGGTAACATCTTTCCCATATCAGAGACGAGTACATTGAGGTCGAGAACAGTGGGCGTCAAAATTTGCTGCCGGCTGAACGCCAGCAATTGTTTGGTGAGAGCGGCCGCGCGTTGTCCAGACTTTTCGATTTCGTCGACGAATTCGGAAAAGGGCGTGCCGGAGGGAAGCTTGCGGCGCAACAACTGGCTATAGCCAATGATGACGCCCAGCAGGTTGTTAAAATCATGGGCAACGCCTCCGGAAAGCCGCCCAATCGCCTCCATTTTCGCAGCCATTCGCAATCTTGCTTCGAGAGTCCGCTTGTCGGTCACATCCTCCGCAAAAAGTTCATGATATGCGGAGTCGCCGTTTTGCTCGTAAACTCGCCGTCCGCTGCACCGCACAGTGATCGGAGTACCGTCGCTCTTCCTCCAATCCATTTCTAGATCTTTGAATTCTCCATGGTTGTGCAAGGTCTCCTGCATCAAGCGAAAGTCCTCAGGCCGCCGGAAAATCGTGCCCTCGAGATTCACGCTCAATAATTCATCTTCCTTCGAATAACCAAGCATCCTTTGTAAGGCGGGATTCACTCGCAACAAGTGGCCCTCTTCATCGGCGCGGTAGATTCCGTAGGGGGCGTCTTCGATCACCGACCGAAAGCTGGCCTCTGAAAGCCGCAATGCCTGCTCAACGCGTTTCCTTTCAGTGATGTCACGATTGACAATCACCAGGTTGTCCGGTACGCCGGCGGGCGACAGGATGACGCTAGCCTTTGATTCCAGGACGCGCCAGGAACCGTTTTTATGGCGCATGCGGTACTCCAGCGTCTTGCCGACGCCGGTCTGCCGGGCTTCCAGCGAGGCGGCACGCACGCGATCGCGGTCTTCCGGGTGAATCTGTTCAAATGAGGACGATTTCAGGAGGTCCTCCGGGGAGTATCCCAATACGCGCTCGTAGGATTTGCTGTTATAGAGCCGTTTGCCCTCGACATTGACGACGGCAATCAGATCGGCCGCATTTTCGCTGATGAGACGGAAAAGTTGCTCGCTCTCCATCAAACGCCGGCGGATTCGGTGAATCTGCAGTTGCTGGTAGATGGTGTAGAGATCAAAAAGGAGCACGACGCCACATAGACCAGTAAGTTTTACCCGAAGGTCCGTAAAGGAATCAGACTGCTCGGTCGAATGCAGCAAGGGCCAAGCAAAGGCGGCAATGCCCAAGGTCAACAACAAGGTTATGATGATTGCGGTTGACCATAGAATCCACTCCCGGCGCTCAATCCTGCTGAGCGATATATTGGTCATGTACGGAACGCTGGATTCGTGTCCTCGCAATGCCGTTTTGGCGGTTGTTCCCATCGGCTCTATTTGAAATGTTCTAAACGGCCATAGCCCGGAGATACACAGTTGCCGAAAAACCGATCGGGCTCGGCGGCCGGATGTAGATGAATCTGGACAATTCGATTTGCGATCGCGAAGTGAATCAGTTCGACGAGCGTCCGGAAATTCAGTTTTCGCATGATATTGGCGCGATGACACTCCGCAGTCCTTACGGAGATGCGTAAGTATGCAGCTATCTGCCTGTTCGAATAGCCCCGCGCCAGGAAGCGGACCACTTCGATTTCCCTGTCCGTGAGACGAGGAGCAATCGCAGGCACTTCAATCTGGGCGGCGGACCCCATCAAGTACCCCTCGAGCACGACCTTTGAGACCCTCTGATCACAAAAGAAGAGCCCACTGCAGGCGGCGTGAACCGCCGCCGCTAGTTTGCGTTTGAAATCAGACTTCATGAGATAACCGCGCACCCCCACCTCGAGGGCGGCTCCGATCAAGTCTTTACCGTCGTGGAGACTGAGCACAATAATTTTGGTATCAGGGAACATCTCTTGAACCTTGCGAACCGTCTCAACTCCTCCTAGAGATGGGAGAGCGATATCCACAATGACGATCTGTGGCCTGAATTCCGAGACCTTATACAGAAGGTCGGCCGCAGTACTGGCCTCAGTCACAATCTGGAGATCGGAATGTTGGGAGAGGGCGGACCGGACTTTGTTACGAATAAACTCGCTTTCATCTGCAACAAGGATTCTGACCTTGCTCAAGCAACCCTCCCCGATTGTGAAGATGGACTGATGGAATTTCAGACGGACGCAATCTCGACACCCCCATCAAATTAAAGGTGTGGCCAGGGTCGAACGCCTCTACGCCTGGATAAGTACCAGTGTGATTGGGCGGCGCTTGATTCATAGCCGAGAAGTCAACTACAAATTGGATTTTGCGGGAAAACGCCGCCGGTCGATCATGCTTGCTCAAATCTGCTTTCAATCCCAAGCATCGCGGTTCGTTCTTAAATAGAAACGAACCGCAAATCACCCACCAATGGACGGAACAACAACTTCGTCCACGTAAGTCAGGCGACCGAAACGCGTTCCGCGGGGAATGACTCTACTCGGTAAGCTCATCTGTTTAATTCCGGCACAAATCAATGCCTCCAGGGTCTAAGCAGGGAGGATCGGGGCAGAATTTGACAAGAACCTTCGGTGACCTCCTGCAACTAACACAATCCACGTCTCAGAATGCAGGTGCCCGGGAAACTTGTAGGAAGCAAATCCGAAATCGTGGCGAAGAGTGCTCGGGAGACCGGCGGCTGGCTGCTAAGGATTATAAGCATGATGTAGTTTAAGAATACTTACGTATCCTGTGGTATTGCATAGCAGAGCAGTAATTCTGAAAATCACTAGTCGTAGGAGTTTTCCGAGGGCTTCCCTTCGTGTCGGGAAGTCATCGAAAGTTCATGAGGGGGGATAAGTATGGGTTCAAGCGTTCGGTTTCGCTGTCAGAACCCGCATTGCAGGTTGGAGGAGGAAGTCTGCCATGGAGTCGAAATCTCCACTTCCAAGCGTACCTGTAAGTGCGGCTCGCCTATGAAGAAAGTTTATAAAAGACCAGAGCTTCGCCGGTGGTCGGGAGCCGGTGCCGAGCAGATTTTGGTGGGCGCGCTTGAACCAGAACGCTCCAATGTCCAACAAAAGAGGTCCTGACGGCGACGGAGACTTGATTCACCCGGGAGCAAGGAGACTCTCAGTAAACCATCATCCGGCGGCAACTCGAGTCTGTACTTTATTCGAGATACTCGTCTTCGTTTGCCTGATGGGCGGCGGATACTACCTTTTAGTTGTAGGGTTCTCGAATAGGAACTTGTCGGATTCGCTGATGGTCCTTGTCGGTGCGGTGTTTATTGCCACCGGCGGAATGACTCTCGGACCAGCCATTCGCTCATTTCTGTGGCATCGCGAAATGCTACGGCGGGCTGCTGCTCATACTTCACGGGAAGCGGAAATCCTGCGGAGAGAGCTTTTGATCACCGAGGATGTGGTCGGGCTGGCTGACCGGAGGCCGCGCCATGGACGGAGAAAGAGCGCTCCAAATGGCGGAAATGATTGGACACACGGGAATCGTCCCGTGAGATGACTCCATTGCGCGCCGATTTGCGCAGAGGCCTGCTGGCCCAGGAAATGAGAGCGGCTAAAGGAACCAGGTGTCATCAGCCCGGCTTGGAGACGCGGTTGTACAAGGCCGTTTCTGGTCTCTGACATCCCTACACGAGCTTTTGCATGGAAATCAACCTTTCCGTTCTTCCAGGTCTCCTGCGGACAATCTGGGGCTCGAGAACCTGCGCGAGCGCAATGTGGGGTACTTGTCTGCCTCATGGACCTCTGGCCAGCCGGAAATATGTTTCAGGAGCGTCTATATTGCATTCTGACATTCGCGATGACGCTGGACAGACATTCCTGATTGAGGGGAAGGTCCAAAAGGTGACGTACGGACTGCAAGCAAGTCCCTGGGGGCCGATTGTCCCTCGGATTTCCTACGTAAGTAACAGAATTAGACACCCTGAAGTGCAAAATGAAATATCTGAGAAACCCAGTTACTGGTTACTGCGGGCGATCAGGACCAGGCCGATTGCCAGATGTGCGCTCTGCAAAGTGGCCGCGGCCCGGGCACTTAGCCATCTGATCTCGGGATCTGTCTGAAGTAAAGCGTATTTCATTTCGATTCGTGAGAGCAGCGACACTCGGCGGCGAAGGAGGGCGGATGCAGACCATTCTGGTTGTTGACGACGATTCTTCCGTTTTGCGCCTCGTTCGGGAGAACCTTTCAGAGACCTACGAGGTCGTTACAACGGAGAACCCGGAACAAGTGCTCGGACTCGCACTGAAGCACAAACCTGCAGCAATCCTTCTGGACCTGATGATGCCGCGGTATTCGGGATTCGAGCTGTGCCAGTGTCTTCACACATTGAGCTTTACCTCAAGAATACCGATATTCGTCGTTACCGGCGAATCCGCAGAACGATATAAGACCCACTGCCAGAGTCTGGGTGCCAGTGCGTTCGTCGAAAAGCCCGTCGATTTTGATGAGCTGAAAGAAAAGCTCGCCCAGGAGATCGAGGCGGCGAAGCCTGAGCGCCGGGCTCACGTGCGGGTGCCATTGCGCGTCGTCATCAGCCTAACTGGCAAGAACTCGCGTGGGGAATTGTTTCACAGCCTAACGATTACGGAAAATGTTAGCGCCGGTGGCTTTCTCTGTGGCTGCCTGGAGATAATTCCCGTCGGAACGTTGGTGGATGTATTTCTTGGCATCCAAGACAGGCTGTTGGCTGGCCGCGCGAGAGTTGTAAGATGTGAATCGCCGCGAACTCCCTGGCAGAAATATGCATTCCAATTCGTCGAAGCCCCGGCCGAATGGATGCTTCGTGTCGATTCTTAGAATATTCTTCCTCGTGCCGACTACCTACTTGGGTGATCATCGCTTTGCTGGGCAACGGTCACGCGGTCACGTCCATTGGACTTGGACCTATAAAGAGAGGAATCGGCGGCGCGAAGCAACTCTTCTGCATTCGTGCCATGGAGGGGAAAGGATGCGATTCCGATAGAGACACTGATCTCATCGAGTACCTTGCCTTGGAATGGTACTCTGAGGTGCTTAATTGCTGTTCGAAACTGTTCGGCACGTTTAAGAGCCTGGGTGGCAGTTGATTCCGGCAGTATCAAGGCAAATTCTTCCCCGCCGTGACGACAGACCATGTCATCTCCCCGGAAATGCGAAAGCAGAAATTGCGCCAGGGTGCGTAGCACCATATCGCCCGCTTCATGTCCGAACAAATCGTTAAAACGCTTGAAATGATCGATATCCAGAAGAGCGAGAGATAACTCGTGTCTCTTTCGTCGGGCGCGCCGCAGCTCTCGGTCCAACGATTCCTGGAGAAAGCGGCGGTTAAACAATCCGGTGAGAGGATCGCGAAGGGATTGATCGCGCAAAGATTCCCTCAACTGCAAACTTGCGAGGGATAGCGCGATTTGCCCTGCCACGGCAATGGCAAGCCGTTGTTGAGATTCTTGGAGGGTTTCGAAGGCGTCGGTCCCCTTGGCGCTCTCCGAGCGGTCGTATTGCACGTGCAATACGCCCAGAGTTTCGCCCTGTGCCACCATGGGCACGCAAAGATAGCTGGCGGGAACGGGATTCTTGAGGTGCTGGCAAATGATCGTCTCCCCGGGAATTTCACTCCAGTGAGGCTGCCCGCGGCGCAAGGACCAACATTCGGCCGGAGCGAAGGTGCCCTCTGAGACCGGCTTTTGTCCCCAAGTCACCTTGGCATCGGCGGCATCTCGAGTGGGCCTGAAGATGAATAGCAACCCCGAAGTCGATGCGGAGAAAAGCTTTCTCAGGGATGGGGTCACAGTTCCGAACGCTTCCTGCATAGCGCCGCAGCACTGCAACAAGCCACTCAATTCGTTGAGCAGTGTCATCTGAGTCGTTCGCAACTGTAATTCGGTGACAAGCCGATTGAGCGACTCCGCATGTTGGCGCGCCCCCTCGGCCGCTTTCACTTGTTCGGAAACATTGGAATGGATGACATAAGTACCCGAAAGTCCGCCCTCCAAGTCGATTGGGGTCGTGTGCACCTCGAGGTCGAGAATCTCGCCGTCTTTTCGTTTTCGGCGAACCATTGAGCGGACGAATTGACCCGCTTCCTCGGATTTGCTTGATTCGGCTTTCCTGGAGTTCTCCATTGTGGGGATTGGGGCCTCAAGAGGCTGTCCCGCGATTTCTTCGCGGGAGTACTGGAACAATTTTGTAAAAGCATCGTTGCAGGATTGCACACGACCGAATGTGTCCTCAATCGACATGGCTAGGGGATTATGTTCGATCAAAGAATTGAGGAAATCCGTTCGTGCCTTCAACTGTTGGGCGATACGATGCCTCTCGGTTACCTCTGATCCGACGAGCAACCCTGTCGCGGACAGCGCAAGCATAAGCAAACTTACCTTTGGGCGAACATCCAGCGATATGGGGAACAGATACAAAGCGACTACGACCCCGAAATCAAAAATCAGCAAGGCGCTGACCACGCGTTGAATGCCTTGACGCATCGCGATCCAAATCACCGGAAGAAACGATAGATAGTAGAGAGCCTTCGGCCCGAAAGTTCCCCCAAACATGATCCAAAGAACCATGAGCAGGGCGCCCAATTGACCTGCAAGTTCAAAGATGAAGCCCCATTGATTCTCCTCGGACCGACGCACGAGTTCGGAAGATTCCCACTGTCGAGCGGAAGGGTCCATGAACAACTGTTGCATTCGTGGAAAGAAGTGAATCAAAAGAAAGGGCGAAACACCCAACAGGGCAATTAGATCCCCGATATACCAGCCGAATAGGGAATCCCAGAATTGGTTAGGCGAGATGGAATGGTCTTTCACGAGGCAGGTGACCCCAACCAAGGTGCTCAACAAGGCCGCTCCCATAGCAACGAGTAGATAGCGGACCACGTCGTACCGGCGACTCAATTTAGCGTCGATTCTCAGAGGTCCCCGTAGCAGGTAGGCGCCCGCAGCGTAGGACATTCCAGCAGTTAGTGAACCAAGGGTTTCTCCCCAGGATAGAAACGGCTGGTGGTAGATCAGCGCCCCTCCCAGAGCGTCAGCTAGGACGGCAACCGGAAAATACCTGGGGCCCAAACACAGCATTGCTGCAAAGATAAGTCCGGTGGCGGGAAACCAGAGGGTGAATCCTAGGTCGGAAACAAGGATGATGTGAGGGTCGTTGAGTAGCAGATAAAAGACAACCAGATAAACAGAAAAAAGCCCTCGACGAAACAGCGATTGTTTCGACGCCTTGGCGATGGCCGACCAACCCTGGCCGGTGTGCGTTTCTTCCTTGTCAGAACTCTTATTCATCAGATTTGGGTCATCCTTACGGTCAAATCAGTGGCTCGCAATCTCCGTCTCCTACTTCAGAGATATCCGGTAGGCGGATTCTTAGAGAGCGAAATCGTTGCCATCTGAGTGGCCTCCAAAGAGCAAATCCTGAGACCTGATGGCTTCCCATTCTTCGGAGTTAATTTGAAGGAATGCTCCGGATATTTCCGGATCATAGCGACCGCCAAGACCGTTCCGGATTTCTTGCAAAGCGTCGGCTAGGGGCAGGGCCGGGCGGTAAGGACGTTTGGAGGTCATCGCATCGACGGTGTCTGCCACTCCAAAGATCCTCGCCCCAAACGGTATTTGTATCCCAGCTAGGCCACGGGGATACCCGCTGCCATCCCAGCGTTCGTGATGCGTCAGGATGATTTCAGCGGCCTCGGCGAGAAAAGGAATACGTCGGACCATGTCGTAGCCCAACCGCACGTGGCCTTGCATCACAATCCATTCTTCGTCCGTCAGTTTGTCAGGTTTCAATAGGATCGCATCCGGTATGGCAAGTTTTCCGATGTCGTGAAGCCACGCGCCTATCTTGATCGTCTTTAACTCTTCACTCGAAGCCTTCAGTTCTTTTGCAATTCGAACAGAGTAGGATGCCACCCGACGCGAGTGGCCCCCAGTCTCTCCATCTCTTAGATCAATTGCTGCTCCGAGAGCCTGCAGCGTTTCGGTGTAGCTGCTCTCGATTTGATGGAGGGCCGACTTGAGTTCCCGGGTGCGCTGTTCGACCATTTCTTCCAAGCCTTGGCGATAGGAATCCAGTTGGAATTGGAGCTCCCTTTTTTGTAGCGCGCGATGCAAGCTCGCCAGGACGAGGTCATATTGCAGGGGCTTGACGAGATAGTCGTCCGCTCCATTTTTCAGGGCATCAATTCCAACCTGGAGATCGTCGACACCGGTAACTATCAGAAAAGCGGTGTACGGTGCGTGTGTTCGGAATTCCGCCAGAAGCTGCATGCCTGAAATACCCGGCATCTGCAGGTCGGCGAGCACGGCGTTGAACGACTGTGTTTGGATGATTCGGAGGGCTTCTTCCCCGCTACCTGTGGTCCAAGATGGGATGCCAGCATCATTCAGCATTTCCACGAGAACGTTTCGGGCATTCGCCTCGTCATCAACAATCAATATAGTACGCGTAGACGGCGGTCCGGAACTGGTAACTGTGGCTGCCGGAACCTGCGAGCTGAGGCTATCTCTTTCCATGAAACTCCAGTTGCCGACCAGGCATATGGACAAGGCCGGATTTCCGTGACGGCCGTCACACGCCTTCGAGTCTAGGATTTCTTCGAGCTAAACAGTGCGGCATGGGTCAGGCCAATTCCCGCGACATCTGTGCGAGCCGAATGTCCGTACTCCCTAAAAAGAGCATATTTTTGAAAGTCTGTTGAGTAGACGATTCAGAACTATGCTCTAGCGTTAATACCGCAGACTACGTAAGTATTTGTTTCACTAAGCCTGAGGCTGGAATTTGCCGCGAGAGCTGCGCGGCCCGGTTCCGCTCCTCCGAATGCGTCCTCCTCACTGCCCTTCCTGTCCAAACCTTGCGCCTAGACCGCCCGCTTCCTCTGTCAATGGTCACCGCTTCGCTCCGATGACCGCGAACCCCACGCGCCATTGACAGCGCGGTCGGCTATGAAAAAGTCCATTTGCACCGACCGGGCCTGTTATCGCGCGAAGGTCGAAGCCCTTGTGCAGCTTCGCGCCAAGCCTCTCGAAACAGCCGGGCAGGAACCCCTGCGCGTATCGAACGCCCCAGCGTGGCAGGCGAACGGCCACAAGGGAGACGTGCTCTTCAGTGGTCAGTACCGGACGGCGAAGAAAGCGGAGTGCCCGCACACGAAAGCCGCCGTGGTCATCGACGGGGCGAGCGCAGGGACCATCCTCCATGTGTGCCGCGACGAAAAGTGCCCGGTGCACGCGCAAGCAACGCGGTACCAGCCGACAGCGGAAGAACGCGCCACGCGGGCGAAGGAACGACTCTCGGAGCGTTTGGAACAACAAACGCGGTTCCGAATCCTCGACGCCGTCCGCAAGAAACTGTCAGAGACCCTATCACGTGCAGACCTCGAAATGGTCGCGGTCGACTACTTCCAGCGTCTTGGTCACGATAACCACCGCCGCATCTCGCGTGTCTTTCAGTGGGAGGAGAAAAAAACCAAAACCTCGTGGGGCGGACAGGGCGTGGACTATGAAGGAATTGCGCGAAAGGCCGTCCACGCGATGAGTCAGCCGCAGTTGCACCAGTTCCTCCTGGTCTGCTCGCTCGCTTCGGACCTCTACTGCCCCGGTTACAATCCGCGCCAGCCCTTGAGCAAAGACTCCAACCTCGCGCAAGCCGCCGCCCGCTATAAGGTGGACACGGCCAAACTCGCCAGCGAAGTGAAAGCCGAGCTTCCCAAGAAGAAGGAGAAACCTGCCTCGAAGAAAGGGAAGGAGTGCAAGAAGAAATAGCGGAAATCGAAAGGGCTACCAACGCCGGCTGCGCTTCGGTGCAGCCCGCGTTTTTTATGCCGCCGCTTTGCCGGTGCGGCGACCGCTTTTGTTGGCCATCTTCTGAGCCATGTACATGATGAGTTTGCGATCCTCGTCGTGCGCCTTGCTCAGGCATTTCCTCAGCTGGTGAAGGTAGTTCGCCTGTTTCCCGTGGCTGCCCCACGCGATGACATCCGCCGTTGTCCGCTTTAGGAGGTTCGGAAGCTGGCGTGGCTCCTCGCCGTCATAAAAGAGTTGGTACAACGGAACTTCGAGTGCCCGCGCCAGCTTTTCCAGTGTCTCAATCGCGGGGACGGTGTGGCCGTTTTCAACCCGCGAGATGTAGCACCGCAACAGCCCGGTCCGTTTTTCGATATCTCCTTGCGAAAGCTTCTTCGCCTCGCGCAATTCCCGCAAACGGTCGCTGATAATCATGCCGCGAAAGCCCTCCTTGGAACAGTCGAACGATCCCTTTCCTATTGGCGCATGGTACACGCCAATTCCTGGCCCGACAAGTCCAGCCCAGACTCTCACGGGCTGGGCACGGCCTCGCGTGACGAAGTCGAAATGACCACCTAGTTGGAATCTAGGCAGTGAAACTGTGCAAAGAGCTTTGAAGCTAGAACATTGGTGGACGTGAGGGGATTCAAACCCCTGACCCCCTGCTTGCAAAGCCTGTCACTCCACTCCAACAGTGCCGACGCATTACTCTTCCTACTAACGTTTCCAACAAATCGGGGATTCTGCTTTCGCTCAAAAGCTAACCCCAACGAACCGAAAACTGTAGTGCTCCCCGCTGAAACTGGACTACCGAATTCGGTATGATTCAGGGCCTCCAACAGGAGGCAGCATGAGCAGGAAACCACGCGTAGATCGATCCCCCGAAGAGAAGTGGCAAATCATTCAGGAAGGCATCAAGAGCGGGAACGTTTCGGAGACGTGCCGGCGTCACGGCATTGCTCCGAATCTGTTCTATCGCTGGAAGGATGAAGCAGAGCAAGGAGCAAAGGCAGCGCTTGGGGGGAAAAGCGCTGCCGCAGCGGAAACAGAGAAAGACCATCGCATCCGGCAGTTGGAAAGAACGCTGGGGCGGAAATCGCTGGAGATCGAAATCCTAAAAAACGTCGTGGGGGAGTGAGCTGCAGTGCAGTTCATTCCCATGCGCGAGAGATGGTGACGCAGGGCTACACGGCCACGTTGGTAGCGGCGACTCTGGCCATCAGCCGGTCGAGTCTCTACTACCGAAAGAAGGCGCGAGGCAGCCGGGCGGACCGAAGCTACGACGAGCAGATCGTGGTGGCATGCGGGGAAAAACCTGCGTATGGCTATCGCCGGGTAACGTGGTGGTTGCGCAGAAAGGAAAATCTTGTGGTGAATCGCAAGCGGGTACTGCGGGTGATGCGTGAACGTGGGCTGCTGGTGCGTTCCCGTCGTCTGCGAGCTCGTCGCCGGAAAGAGT
>Ga0335085_10007389_pt1 | contig 17070 bp, 16 predicted proteins | sample Lox_Sample_45_FD_206712 | JGI IMG/M metagenome (GOLD analysis project Ga0335085, IMG submission 206712) | Soil microbial communities from Loxahatchee National Wildlife Refuge, Florida, United States - Lox_Sample_4.5 | ecosystem: Environmental > Terrestrial > Soil > Wetlands | place: USA...
GCTCGAGCCGACGCCCGGGTAGAGGCTGACGTTGCTCGAAATCGCCGGCAGCAGCTGATCGCCGCTGATCAGGAGACCCGCCTCGCGCTGGTGCAGGCAAACGTGCCCCTCGGCGTGCCCGAAGTGCAGCGAGGCGTGCCACGGGTCGGCGAACTCCGCCGGCACTTCGCCCTCGATCAGGTATGGGGCCGGCTGCGGGATGCCGCTCACCAGCCTGCCGAACACGCCCACGCCGCCGGCGCGCCTCACGAGGGCGGGAAAGTCCACCCCGAAGCTGGCGCGGTACTCGTGCAGGAGCGCCTCGGGCAGCGCCTCGGGACCGGCCGCGTTGCGCAGCGCCGCCGCCCGCGCCGGCTCGCTCATGCGCACCGGCACACCGAAGCGCTCGGCGAGCCGTGCCGACATGCCGAAGTGATCCGGATGATGGTGCGTGACCAGGATCGCCTCGAGCTCATCCTCCAAATGCTGCTCGCGACCGAGGGCCTCCCAGGCCGCATGGGTGTCGGGGTGATTCATGCCGGTGTCGACGAGCACGCTGCCGTTTCGGCCCGGCACGAGCCACACGTTGATGTGGGCGAGGGGCCCCGGGACCGGCAGGCGCAGCCAGCACAGGCCGCCGTCGATGGGCACGGCCCTGCCGGGTTCCGGCGGCTCCCAGGCAAGCAGCTCGAAGCTCACCGCTGAGCGCCGCGGTGTGAGCCCCGCGCCCCGGCATCGATCAGCTCGGCGAGAGCACCCGCCGCGGCCTCCAGGCGGCGACGCAGCGGGTAACGCGGCGCGACGCGCCAGGCGTGCAGGATCCCTGCATAGGTGCCGACGACGATGTCGGCCAGCACGGCGGTGGAGAGGTCGCGACGCACGTTGCCGTCGCGGCGGCCGGCGGCGAGCACGCGCACGAAGGCACGGTGGGTACGTGCGGTGCGAATGCCCGAATCGGGAGCGGCCCCGAAGGTGGTCTCGGAGGCGCCGATCAGCACCCGCGAGAGCTGCGGGCTCTCCTCGATCTTGGCCGCCGTCCAGCTGAAGAGCTCCGCGATGCGCGCGGCGGCACCCGCCGGGCGCTCGAACTGGTTCTCCATGATGTGCAGGAACCGCGCCTCCATCTCGCGCACCAGCACGCCGAGCAGCAGGTGCTTCGAGGGAAAGTAGTTGAAGGCGGTGGCGCGCGAGACCTGCGCCAGGCGCGCGATGTCGTCCATGGTGGTGGCGGCTACGCCCTGGCGGGCGAAGAGCTCGCGCGCCCCGGCGAGCAGGCTGGCACGCACGCGCGCCTTGCCGTCGGCACGGCGCGAGCGCCCGCGCCCCGGCGGCAGCGCTACGGTACCGGGTTCGAGGCTCACCTAGTCGCCCCGGCTCTCGCGCGGCAGGCCGAGCGCGCGCTCGGCGATGATGTTGCGCTGGATCTGGTTGGTGCCGCCGTAGATGGTGTCGGCGCGCGAGGAGAGGAACACGTTCGGCAGCGGCCCGAACTCGTAGGGCGCGCCACGCGCGATCTCGCCCGCGGGGCCGAGGACGTCCGCCGCCAGCTCGCCGAGCTTCTTGCGCCAGCTCGCCCAGAAGATCTTATAGGTATAGGCCTCGTTGCTGAGCCGCCCGGCCTGCGAGCCCGAGAGCATGCGCAGCGCGGAGTAGCGCATGAGCTTGAGCCCGATGTGCGCGTGCGCCAGGCGCTGGCGGATGAGCGGGTCGCCGAGCAGGCCGTTGGCGCGGGCCGCGGCGATGATGGAGTCGAGCTCGTTGCGGAAGTTCATCTGCTGTCCGAGCGTCGAGACGCCGCGCTCGAAGGCGAGCGTGCCCATGGCGATGCGCCAGCCATCCCCGACCGCGCCGACCACGTTGTCAGCCGCGGTGTGAGCCGCGGCGAAGAAGGTCTCGTTGAACTCGCAGTCCCCGGTCATCTGGCGGATCGGGCGCACGCTCACCCCGCTCTGGCGCATCGGCACGAGCAGGTAGGACAGGCCGCGGTGCCCGCGCGAGGCCGGCTCGGTGCGGCACAGCACGAACGCCCAGTCGGCGAACTGCGCGAGCGACGTCCAGGTCTTCTGCCCGTTCACCACCCAGCGCGCGCCGCCCTCCTCGAGCGTCGCGCGCGTGCGCACGTTGGCGAGGTCCGAGCCGGCGTTCGGCTCGCTGTAGCCCTGGCACCAGAATTCGTCGCCGCGCGCGATCGGCGGCAGGAAGCGCTGCTTCTGCGCCGCGGTGCCGAAAGTGAGGATGGTCGGGCCGGCGAGCTCGACGCCGAGGTGGGCGATGCGCCCGGGCGCGCGCGCCCGCGCGTACTCCTCGGCGAAGATCACCTGCTCGGCGAGCGTCGCATCGCGGCCGCCGTACTCCTGCGGCCAGCCGATGCAGCTGAAGCGCGCCGCCCCGAGCGCCCGCTCCCACTGCATGCGCCGCTCGAGCTGGCCGCTCAGGCTCGTGATCCCCCGCAGGTCCCGGAACGGCCCCGAGAGCTGGCCCTCGAGCCAGCCCGCGGCCTCGCTCCTGAAACGCTCCTCGGCGGGTGTGAATCCCAGCTGCATGTGCGGCTACCTCAGAAACTCGGCACGGCGGCCGCCCCGAGTCCGAGCTCGCGCAGCAGCCGTTCGCGCTGCCAGGCGGGGCTGCCGAGCAGGGTCGCGGTGGCGCGCGCGCGCTTGAAGTACAGGTGCACGTCGTGCTCCCAGGTATAGCCGATGCCCCCGTGCAGCTGGATCGCGCTCGCCGCGCACTCGTAGAAGGCATCGCAGCAGTAGCTCTTGGCGATCGCCGCGGCTTCGGCGAGCTCCCCGCCGCCCTCATCCGCGACGCAGGCCGCGTACCAGGCGGCGGACTTGGCCGCCTCGACCGCGACCATCATGTCCGCCAGGCGGTGCTTGAGCGCCTGGAAGCTGCCGATCGGCCGGCCGAACTGCACGCGCTGCTTCACGTACTCGGTCGTCATCTCGAGCACCTTCTCGGCGCCCCCGAGAGACTCGGAGGCGAGCGCGATGCGCGCCAGGCTCAGGGCGCGCTCGATTCCGGTCCGCGCGCTGCCTTGCGCCCCGAGAAGCTGCGTGCGCTCGAGGCGCACGCCCTCGAAGCTCACGCGTGCCATGGGCCGCGTGAGATCGAGCATGACGTGCGGCTCGATCGTGATGCCGGGCCCGGGCGGCAGCAGCGCGAGGCTCAGCTCGCCTGCCGGCGCGCTGCGCGCCACGACCAACAGCAGCTCCGCGCCGTCGGCGTGGATCACGAAATCCGCCACGCCCTGCAGCTGCAGCGCGCCGTCGCGCTCCTGCAGCTGCAGCGCGACACCCTCCGGTGGCGGGCGCCCGTCACTGCCTGCGAGCGCGCAGGCGATGCGCACGCTGCCGGCGGCGATGCGCGGCAGCAGCGCGCGGCACTGGGCCTCATCGGCGCACTCGCGCAGCAGCGCGCCGGCGAGCACCACGGTGCCGAAGAACGGCGAGGCGACGAGCTGGCGGCCGAGCTCCTCCTCGAGGATGCACAGCTCCACCCAGCCGAGGCCGGCCCCGCCGTAGCGCTCGGGTACGGCGAGCGCGCTCCAGCCGAGCCCGGCGGACATCTGCTGCCAGAGCGCCTCATCGTAGCCGCGCGCCGCATCCCAGGCGGCGCGCAGCCGCGCCGGGGTGTAGGCGGCCAGCACGCCGCGCGCACTGCTGCGGATCAGCTGCTGCTCCTGGCTGTGGACGAACTGCATGCCGCTTTCCCTCAGCTGCGCGCCCGGCGCTTCAGGCGCCGCGGTGCCACGAGCGGGCGTGGCGCATCAGCCGCCTGGCGCTCGGCGTAGAACTGGGCGAAGAACTGGCGGAAGGCGACGATCGGTCCGTCGCCGTCGCACAACAGTGGCCGCGGCAGGTGGCGCTGACGGTCCCAGATCACCTTGTCCTGGTCGAGCTGGCGGCAGATGTCCTTGATGATCGCGCGCGCGACTCCGGCGCGCGGCCCGTCGCGATCGGCGCGCAGCTGCGTGAAGGCAAAGCGCAGGTGCACGAGGTCCGTCTCGACCGGGGTGCAGCCGGTGACCAGCAGCGTCTCGCAGATGCCGCTGAAGCGCGTCCACGGCTGCCCCGGACCGACCACGCCGGCGCGGATCGTGCCATCGACCTCACCGCGCGGCGTCTGCATCCTCGCCTGCACCGTGGTCTCGCGCCGGTGGCCCGCGAGCGTCACCTCCCAGTCCGGATAGGAGGCGGTGCCGTGCACGTAGCGAAAGTGCGCCACGTCGACGCCGTTCTCCGCCATGGTCTGCAGCGGGCAGTAAACCAGCCACTCGTGCTTCTCGTACTCGGTCCACTCCGGGCTCGAGGTCTCGGGAAACTCCTCCACTTCCCACTGCGGCGCGAGCTGCCGCGGGTGGTACCAGCCCCAGATGAAGCGGTTCTTTTCCACCACCGGCCAGTGCCGTACGCACTCGCGGCGCGCCTGTGGCGGCAGCACGCGCGCGTAGGGGATCTCGCGCACCACGCCCGTGCCGTCGTAGCGCCAGGCATGAAACGGGCACTCGAGGTAGTCACCGCGCACGCGCCCGCCGTGCGCCATGTGTGCGCCGAGGTGCCGGCAGTAGGCATCCAGCATGCGCGCCTGCCCGTCCGCACCGCGCCACAGCACCAGCTCGCGCCCGAAGTAGCGCAGCGCCTTCACCTCGCCCGCCGCCAGCTCCTCGCTGTAGCAGAGCACGAACCAGCCGAAGGGCAGCGGCAGGTCGATGCCGCGCGCCGCCGGCGCCGCACGCCGCGGCTGCGCCGCGGTCCGCCAGGCGATGAGCTCCTCGCCCTGCAGCTGCGCGGGGCGGGCGCGCGCGGCGTTCGGCGGTGGCGACATTGGCTCGGACATGGCGGTTCTCTCAGGTATCGATGGCGAACACGCGCCGCGCGTTGTCCGAGAGGAAGGCCGCCCACACTTCCGGCCGTAGCGGCACGTCGGGCAGCTCGCGGAAGATGCGCTCAAGCGACAGACCCATCGGATAGTAGCCGGCGTACATGACCTTGTGCGCGCCGCGGCTGTTGGCGTAGTCGATGATCGCCCGCGGATAGTGCTTGGGCGCGAACGCACTGGTCGAGTAATAGAGGTTGGGGTACTTCAGCATCAGCTTCACCGCCAGCTCCTCCCAGGGCTCAGCGCCGTGGCGCATGACAAACTTCAGCTCCGGGAAGAACCAGCACACCTCATCGACGTGCTCGACCAGCTGCGCCTGCATCGGCACGCGCGGACCGGGCACGCCGACGTTGACCAGTACCGGCAGGTCGAGCTCGACACAGGTGGCGTAGAGCGGATAGAGCTTCTTGTCGTTGATCGGCACCTGCGGGTTCAGGCCGCAGGGGAAGACGCTCACGGACTTGATGCCGAACTCGGCGTGCAGGCGCCGTATGCGGCGGATCTCCTCCATGCCGAGGTTCGGGTTGGCCGGGCAGTCGAAGATGAAGCGCCGCGGGTAGTCGCGTCGTGCGGTGAGCGCCGCCGCCGAACCCTCCGCGCACCCGACGAGTGCCACGTCGATGCCGAAGCGGTCCATCTGCTCCACCAGGAAGCGCACGTAGTCACCGCCGGCGGCGAGCTTGGGGATGTCGCGGAACATGTACTCGGCCGGCATCTTGAACTGCCGCCGGCTCTCCTCGTCCATGAGCAGCGGCCGCAGCTGCGCGTACCACTCCTCGTTCGTCTCGCTGACGGGTATCCCCATCATGAGGTCGACGATCCTGACACCCTGCGGCAGTGGCATCGGCCTCAGGCTCCGGCCAGGCGCGCGCGCAGCTGCGCCTTCAGCACCTTGCCGCTCGCGCTGCGCTCGAGCGGCCCGGACTCGATGCGCCACAGCGCCGGCACCTTGTAGCGCGCCAGCCGCGCCGCACAGAACCCCTGCAGCTGCCCCTCCTCGAGCGCTGCGCCAGCGCGTGGCACGAGGACCGCGAGCAGCCGCTCGCCGAGGCGCTCGTCGGCGACCCCGATGGCGGCCGCCTCGAGCACCTGCGGATGCTCGAGCAGCACGCGCTCGACCTCGGCGCAATAGACGTTCTCCCCGCCGCTGATCACCATGTCGGTCTTGCGGGCGACGATGTGCAGGTAGCCCTCGGGATCGAGGAAGCCGACATCCCCGGTGTGCAGCCAGCCGCCGCGCAGCACCTCGGCATCCGCCTCCGGGCGTTCGAAATAACCGAGCATGTTCTGGGCGCTGCGCACGCAGATCTCCCCGCGCACTCCCCGCGGCACCTCCGCGTCCGCCTCATCGACGATGCGCAGCTGCGCGGTGGCGAGCGGCTGGCCGGCGCTTTCCGGGTGGGCGAGGTAGTCCTCGCCGAGCGCGAGCGACACCATGCCGTTGGTCTCGGTCATGCCGTAGCCGGTCCCGAGCAGCACGCGCGGGAAGCGCGCGCGGATCGCCTGCAGCAGGCCCTGCGGCAGGGCCTGCCCGCCGCTGGCAAGGCTGACGAGGGAACTGGTGTCGTGGTGCTCGAGTTGCGGGGACTGCAGCAGGTCCCAGAGCATGGTCGGCACGGCCGGCAGTGCGCTCACCCGTTCGCCCTCGATGAGCCGCAGCGCCGCACCGACCTCCCAGCGCGGCAGGAACACGATCCGCCCACCGCGGGCCAGGGAGGTCAGGAACACCGACAGGCAGCCGCTGGTATGGAACAGCGGGAACACCAGGAGCGTGCACGGCGGCGGCGCCTGCCGCGCGAGCGTCTCCGCCGGCACCTTGAGGTGCGCCGCGAGGCGCGCCTGCAGCAGCGCGCCGCTCAGCTGGTTGGCCATCAGCGCCGTGAGCACGCCGACGTGGCTGAGCACGGCGGCCTTCGCCTCCCCGGTGGTGCCCGAGGTGAACATGATGAGCGCCGGATCCTCGGGAGCACAGGCGGTCAGCGGCAGCGGCCGCGGCGCGCTGCCGGCCGTGAGCTCGGACCAGCGGCTCCATGGCCGCGCGCCGCCCGGGGCAGCACCGTCGACGATGCCACGGAACGCCGCTGCCGGCTCCGCCTCCTGCAAGAGCTGTGCGCAGCGCTCATCGGCGATGACCCAGCGGCTGCGGGTGTGGCGCACGCCATGGGCGAGCTCCGGGCCTGCGCCGCGGCTGTTGCACAGCACCGGTACCGCTCCGAGCGCACTCACGGCGATGAAGGCGATCAGCCATGCGGGGCGGTTGCGCATGGCGAGCGCGACGTGCGTGCCGCGCCCCACCCCCTCCTCCGCCAGGTGCGCTGCGAGGGAGGCGGCCTGCGCGAAGACCTGGCCGTAGCTCAGGCGCTCCGCGTCCATCACCGTGAATTCCCGGGCCGCGTGCTGGCGCGCCGCGGCGTAGAGCTCGGGCAGCGAGCGCGGCGCGTGCCGGAACAGCCGGCAGGAGATCGCGCCCACCTGCGCGTCGATCAGCTCGAACGGCGCGCCTGGGGCGGTGAAGGCCGCCACGGTGGGCGGCTGCGGGATAGCGCTCGCAGGCTGCATCGGGCCTGGTCTTCCAATAAAAATGGACTCCAGTATAAATATCGCCGGCAAGACGGCACAATAGCGCCGCGTGGTGGTGCGCTGCCCGCCGGCGCGCCGCCTGCGCTACATTCCTGCGAAGGCTTGGCCGGAGAGTTCGATGCGCTTCACCCTGCAGCTTGGTTTCGCCCGCTACCCCGACTACCAAGAGATCGCCCGCACCGCCGAGGCCGCCGGCTTCAGCTCGATCGGCATGCCCGACAGCTTCTTCTACCCGAAGCGCACCGACTCGCAGTACCCCTACGCCGATACCGAGATGATCCGCGGCTACATCGAGGCCATGCCCTTCATCGAGCCGCTGGTGGCGATGAGCTGGATGGCGGCGGTAACCAGCCGCATCCGCCTCTACCCAAGCGTGCTTAAGGTGCCGACCCGCCAGCCGCTGGTGCTCGCCAAGGCGCTGTCCTCGCTCGCGGTGTTGTGCGGGGAGCGCATCCTTCTCGGGGCGGGCTTGAGTCCCTGGAAGGAGGACTTCTCCTATAACGGGGTGAACTTCGAGAAGCGCGGCCGGCTCATGGACGAGTGTATCGCCATCCTGCGCGGCAGCATGAGCGGGGAGTACTTCGAGTATCACAGCGAGAACTACGACTTCGGCCCGATGAAGATGCACCCGGTCCCGAAACGGCCGGTGCCGATCATCGTCGGCGGCCACTCGCGCCCGGCACTGCAGCGCGCCGCGCGCCTCGGCGACGGCTGGGTATCCGCGAACACCGACTTCGCCACGCTCACGCAGCTGATCGGCGAGCTGCAGGCACTGCGCCGGGCGGCCGGCAGCGCCGCGCGCGCGGACTTCGAGATCCACGGCTTCGACATGGCGGCCCGCAAGCCCGCGGACTTCCGCCGCCTGGGCGAGCTCGGCGTCACCGATGCCTGCGTCGCCCCCTGGGGTTTCGATCCGGCGGCCGATCTCGCCGCCCAGCTGGATGCGCTGCGCCGCTTCGGCGATGAGGTCATCGCGCGCACCTAGCGCGCCGCACCATGCCGGCCCGGCGCCCAGCAAAGCCCGTGAAAGCCCGGCGCCGCCCGTCACGGGCGCCGGGCGTCACCGCGCGCCTGGAGCGGCTGGAAGCCATCGAGGAGATCCGCATGCTCGCGGCCAAGTATGCGCTGTCGCTCGACATGCGTGACCTGGACGCGCACGTGAACCTGTTCGCGCCCGACATCCGCGTCGGCCGCGAGCGCCGCGGGCGCGCGCACCTGAAGAGATGGGTGGATGCCATGCTGCGCGAGCAGTTCACGGGGACCTCGCACCACATCGGCGGACACGTCATCGAGTTCACCGACGGCACCCACGCCCACGGGGTGGTGTATTCGAAGAACGAGCACGAGACCGGCGGTGAGTGGGTCCTCATGCAGATGCTCTACTGGGATGACTACGAGCGCATCCGCGGACGCTGGTACTTCCGTCGCCGCCTGCCGTGTTACTGGTACGCGGCCGACCCGCGGCAACCGCCGCTCGGTGAGCTGAAGATGCGCTGGCCGGGTCGCGCGCCCTACGAGGGCACCTGGCACGCACTGTGGCCGACGTGGAAGGAATTCTGGGCCAACCCGCGCGCCGGCGAAGCCGAGGTCGCGCCCCCCGCTGCGCTCGGGGAGTTCCTTACCCGCATGCGCCGCGGCACTCCCGATCCGCGCATACGCGTGCGCTGAGGATGAGCGAGCGAGCGCTCCTGTCGCCGGTCGAGCTCGGGAGCCTGGCGCTGCGCAACCGCATCGTCATGGCACCCATGACCCGCAGCCGCGCCCTCGCAGGCGACGTGCCCGGTGAGCTGAGCGTCGCGTACTACGCCGCGCGCGCCGCGGCCGGGCTCATCGTCACCGAGGGCACCCAGCCCTCGGCCGACGGCAAGGGTTACTGTCGCACCCCCGGCCTGCACAGCGCAGCGCAGGTCGCCGCCTGGCGCGCCGTCACCGCGGCCGTGCACGCGGCCGGCGGCTGCATCGTCGCGCAGCTGATGCACTGCGGACGCATCGGCAGCCACTACAACAAGGAGCCCGGCGCACGCACCGTCGCACCTTCGGCGCTGCGTGCCGCCGGCCGCATCTTCACCGACCAGGCGGGACTGGTGGAGCACGACGAGCCGCAGGCCCTGACACTGGCGGAGATCCCGGCCGTCATCGAGGCATACGCGGCCGCCGCGCGCGCCGCCCGCGACGCCGGTTTCGATGGCGTCGAACTGCACGCCGCCTCGGGCTACCTGCCCATGCAGTTCCTCTCGAGCGGCACCAACCTCAGGCGTGACGCCTACGGCGGCAGCCTGTCACGGCGCCTGCGCTTCGCGCTCGAGGTGCTCGAGGCGCTGGTCGCGGCCTGCGGCGAGGGGCGCGTGGGGCTGCGCATCTGCCCCGGCAATCCCTTCAACGACATCCACGACGCGGCGCCGCTCGAAACCTACACGCAGCTGCTGCGCGCGCTCGCGCCGCTGCCGCTTGCCTACCTGCACGTCATCCGCTCCCCGGATGCCGCGCTCGATGCCTTCGCGCTGGCCCGGGCGCACTTCGCGGGCGCGCGGATCCTGAACGATGGCTTCGACTTCGACAGCGGGGAGGCTGCGCTGCGTGCGGGCGCGGCGAGCGCGATCTCCTACGCGCGCGCCTTCATCGCGAACCCCGATCTGGTGGAGCGCTGCCGCCGGCACTGGCCGCTCGCAACCTTCGACCGCCGCACGCTCTACACGCCGGGCGCCGAGGGCTACACGAGCTATCCGCCCTACCGTGGCTAGGGGCGCTGCGGCCTCAGAACCAGCCGTCGTTGGCGCCGTCCCACACGTCGATCTTCGGCAGGCCGCGATCGGCGCTGTAGGTGCCGAAATGTCCGCCGTAGAAGGCGAGCGGCTTGCCGTGGGTGCGGGCGAGCGCGAGCACCTCGCCGAACACGACCAGGTGATCCCCGGCTGCGTGCAGCGCGTGCACGCGGCAATCGAAGCGGCACAGGGCTCCCTCGAGGTGCGGCGGGTGCGGGTTGGCGCGCCAGTGGTGGTCGACCTCGAACTTCTCGTGGGAGCGGCGCGCGAAGTGCACCGCGAGGTCGCGCTGCTCGTGCGAGAGCACGTGTACCGCGAAGGCCGCCCCCGGCGCGAAGGCCGCGATCGTGCTGCTGTGGTTCGACAGGCACCACAACAGCAGCGGCGGCTCGAGCGAGACCGAGCTGAAGGAGTTGGCCGTGATCCCCACCGGCTCGCCGTCCGGGCGCACGGCGGTCACCACGGTCACGCCGGTCGCGAACTCACCGAAGGCGTCGCGCAGCTGCCGCTGCGTGAAGGAAGCGCTCGCGCCACTGCCGTGCTTGGACATTCACATCACCTTGGCCGGATGCGCCACCCGCGGGGCGCCCAGCATCTCGCGATAGGACGGCGGCTCGCGACCGCCGGCTTCCGTGATCCCGTAGCGGCGCGCCACCTCCGCCGAGATCAGCGTCTGGCCGCTGAACGCCATGAGGTCGGCATCGCACGCCAGCGCGTGGATGATGCGCCCGTTGAACTGCGGCGTCTCCGCCTGGAGCAGGAACGCCTGGTACTGCTCGGGGCGGCTCGCGCCCGCGGCGGCGGTGCGCTCGGTGAGCTGCGGCCCGAGCCACAGCGACACGGCCGCCACCTGGTAGGCGGCCAGATCCACCGCCATGTCGGCGGCGAACTTGTCGAGCCCGACCTTCTGCGCGCCGTAGGCCGGGCCGTGCATGTAGCAGCTCGCCCCGAACGAGGAGGTAAAGGCGATCAGCCCGCGGCGCGCGCGCACCATGAGCGGCGCGGCGTAGTAGCTGGCGACATACGCCGAGCGCAGGCCGACCTCCAGGATGTCTACCAGCTCGAGCGGCTTCTCCCAGAAACCGCCCGGGTCGATCAGCGCATCGTGGATGCTGGCGGCGTTGTTGACCAGGATGTCGAGTCGCCCGGACTCGCTCGCGACGCGCGCGAACAGCGCGCGCACCGCCTGATCGTCGCGGTGATCGCAGCCGACTGCGATGCCGCGGCCGCCGGCAGCGCTCACCTGCGCGGCCGTCTCGGCGACGGTGCCCGGCAGCGCCACCTCCTTGAGCCGCCCGAGGCTCGCAGCCACCGAGCGACCGGTCACGTACACGGTCATGCCGGCCGCGCCGAGTGCCAGCGCAATGCCCTTGCCGGCGCCGCGGCTTGCGCCCGTGACCACGGCAACCTGCGGGACATCACTCATCGGCATCCTCGTCAGGGCACGCGGTCGGCGAGGTGCAGGAACAGTGGCGGCTCGCCGCCGCCGTGCACGGCGAGCAGCGCCCCGCTCACGTAGGCGGCGAGCGGTGAGGCCAGGAACAGGCAGGCGTTCGCGATGTCGGCCGGCTCGGCGAGCCGCCCGAGCGGGAACATGGCGGCGGTACGCGCCACACCCGCCTCGCCGCCGTAGTGCTCGGTCGCGTTCTCGGTGGCGACGAAGCCGGCGATCAGCGCATTGACGCGCACCTTCGGTCCCCATTCGATCGCGAGGCTCCGGGTCGCCTGCAGCAGCCCGGCCTTGGCGGCCCCATAGGCCACCGTGGTCGGTGAGGCGCGCTCGCCGGCGACGCTGCCGATGTTGGTGATGCAGCCGCCCTCGGGCTGTGCCTGCATCAGTGCGTTGGCGGCCTGCGAGCACAGCAGCGGCGCGGTCAGGTTCAGCTGGATGATGCGCTCGGTGAGGCGCGCCGGGGCACGCGCGAACTCCCCGGGCGGGCTACCGCCAGCGTTGTTGATGAGCACGTCGAGCCGCCCGTGGCGCGCGGCGATGCTGGCGAACAGCGCGCTCACCTGCTCCGCCTCGCGCACGTCGCAGGCCAGGAACTGCGCCCGCCGACCGCCGGCCTCGGGCAGCGCCGCGGGCGTCGTGCGCCCGCACACCAGCACCTCGGCGCCGGCGCCGAGGAAGGCACGCGCAATCCCGGCGCCGATGCCGCGCGAACCGCCGGTGACCAGGACCACCGCGCCGGGCAGGCGGATTTCGACTGAGGGCTGCGGCATGGTTCGCATCGTACGGTGTGGTTTGCTATTTTCAAAGCATGCACGCTGAGTTTCCCGCGACCATGCCGCGCGTGTTGGCGCACGCCGCGCAGCAGTTCGCGGCGGCGCCGGCGCTGATCGAGCCGGGCCGGCGCATCAGCTTCGCGCAGCTCGAGGCCTTATCGGACGCCGCGAGCGCGGCGTTCATCGCCGCCGGCATCGCCCCCGGGGAGCGCGTAGCACTGTGGGCACCGAACGGCGCCGAGTGGGTAATCGCCGCCCTCGGGGCGCTCGGCACCGGTGCGGTCATCGTGCCGCTCAACACGCGCCTGAAGGGCAAGGAGGCCGCCTTCATCCTGCGCCGCAGCGGCGCGCGCGTGCTGCTCACGGTCGGGGAGTTCCTGGGCACGAACTACCTGCAGCTGCTGCAGGATGAATCGCTGCCGCAGCTCGAGCGACGGGTGGTATTCGCGGGCGCGCCCGGAGCCGGCGCGCAGTCGTGGCAGGACTTCCTCGGGGCCGGCCGCGGCGTCGAGCGCGCCGCCGTGCGCGCCGCGCAGGCGCGCGTCGCGCCCGAGGACATCGCCGACATCCTCTTCACCTCCGGCACCACCGGAGAACCGAAGGGCGTGCTCAGCAGCCACGCGCAGAACGTGCGCGTGTTCCGCACCTGGAGCGAGGTGGTCGGCCTTACGCGCGGTGACCGCTATCTCGGGGTCAACCCGTTCTTCCACAGCTTCGGCTACAAGGCCGGCTGGCTCGCCTGCCTGCTGCAGGGCGCCACGCTCTATCCGATGGCGGTCTTCGATGCCGAGCGCGCACTCGACGCCATCGAGCGCGAGCGCATCAGCGTGCTGCCGGGGCCGCCGACCCTCTATCAGAGCCTGCTCGCGCACCCGAGCCTGCCGCAGCGCGACCTGAGCTCCCTGCGGCTCGCGGTGACCGGAGCGGCGAGCGTGCCCCCGGCGCTGATCACGCGCATGCGAGGCGAGCTGAAGTTCCGCAGTGTGCTCACCGCCTATGGGCTCACCGAGTCCACCGGCGTGGTGACGATCTGCCCGCACGATGCGGACGATGAGACCGTGGCCACGCGCTGCGGCGTGCCGATCCCCGGCGTCGAAGTGCGCTGCGCGGACGAGTCCGGCGCGAACGTGCCGACCGGCGAGCCTGGCGAGGTGCTGGTACGTGGCTACAACGTCATGCGCGGCTACTTCGAGGACCCCGCCGCGACCGCCGCGGCCATCGACGCCGCGGGCTGGCTGCACACCGGTGACGTCGGGGTGCTCGATGCGCGCGGCTACCTGCGCATCACCGACCGCATCAAGGACGTGTTCATCGTGGGGGGTTTCAACTGCTACCCGGCCGAGATCGAGAAACTGTTCGCCGAGCACCCGGCGGTCGCGCAGGTCGCGGTCGTCGGGGTACCGGATGAACGCCTGGGCGAGGTGGGCAAGGCGTACGTGGTGCTGCGCCCCGGGGCGACGGCGAGCCGCGAGTCGCTGCTCGCCTGGGCGCGCGCGAACATGGCGAACTACAAGGTGCCGCGCCAGCTGGAGATCGTGACGCAGCTGCCGCTGAATGCCGCGGGCAAGGTACAGAAGTTCGCGCTACGCGAAGGCCACCGCGGCTGAGCCGACGCCCTCGAGCTCGAGGCGGAAGGTATCGCCGGCGCGCGCCGGCTCGAGCGGCACCAGCGAGCCGGAGAGGATCACGTCGCCGGCCTTGAGCTCCACGCCGTAGCTGCCGAGCGTGTTGGCGAGCCAGGCCACCGAGGCGAGCGGTGAGCCCTGCACCGCCGAGCCCAGCCCCTCCGACAGCGGCTGGCCGTTCTTCCACACGCGCACCCGCAGCGCCGCCAGATCAAGCGGCCGCGGGTCGGCGCGCGCCGCGCCGAGCACGAACACCCCGCAGGAGGCGTTGTCGGCCACGGTGTCGACGATGCGGATGTCCCAGTTGGCGATGCGCGAGTCGACCACCTCGAAGCACGGCGCGATCGCCTCGGTGGCTCCGAGCACGTCCTGCGGCGTGACTCCCGGGCCCTTCAACGGGCGGCGCAGGATCAGGGCGATCTCCGCCTCGGCGCGCGGCTGGATCATGCGCTCGCGGATGCGCACGGTGTCGCCGTCGCCGATCAGCATGCGGTCGGTGAGGAAGCCGAAGTCCGGCTGGTGCACCCCGAGCATGTCCTGCACCGCTGCGCTGGTGACGCCGATCTTCTTGCCGACGACGCGTTCGCCGGCGCGCTCGCGCCGCGCCAGGATGCCGAGCGAGATGGCGTAGGCGTCATCGACGGTGAGCTCGGGGTAGCGCACGCGCAGCGGCGCCACCGTGCGCCGGTGGGTGAGCGCCTGGTAGAGCTCGGCGGCCAGCTCTTCGTGCAGCCGACGGCGCGTGGCGCCGCGCTCAGCTCTTGAGGAACTCGAGGACATTGCGGTTAAAGTCGTCGGCGCGTTCGATCATGGCCCAGTGCCCGCAGCGCGAGTACATGACGAAGCGACTGTCGGGTACTGCGCGCAGGATCTTCTCATAGCCGCTCGCCGGGCAGAACTGATCCTCGATGCCCCAGAAACCGAGCACCGGACACAGCACGCGCTCGAGCTCACCGGAGAGGTCCTTGATCGACATGCGCGACAGGACGTCCTTCGGCTGCGTCTGCAGCACGTTGAAGCGCTGCTCGACCAGCTCATCCGTCACGACCTTCGGGTCGTAGGTGAGCAGCTCCATGAAGCGCTTCAGGCCAGCGTGGTCGAAGCCCGAGCCGACGAACTGCGACACCATCTTCTGGATGCCCGGCATCTTGAAGTAGGTCTCGCGCGACTCGATACCGCCGGGCCCCATGAGGATGAGCTTCTCGACCCTTCCTGGATGATCGATGGCGAACTTCAGCGAGATCGCCCCGCCCAGAGAGTTGCCGACCAGCACGCAGCGGTTGATATCCAGGTGATCGAGCAGCTCGCGCAGCGTCGGCACGAACAGATCGAGCGTGTAGTCGATGCCGGTCGGTTTCGAGGACCAGCCGAAGCCGATCATGTCCGGCAGCACGCAGCGATAGCCGGCGGCGGCGATCACCGGATAGTTCGGAAAGAAGTTGCTGTGGGCATTCACGCCCGGGCCGCTGCCATGCACGAACACCACCGGCGCGCCCGTGCCCTCCTCGCGGTAGTGCATCTCGTAGCCGTGCTTGAGCTTCATCATGTGCCCGTAGGGCGGGGTCTTGGGGCGCTGATGGGACACGGGTTGCTCCTTGCGGATCGTGGCGGCTGAATACGCAGCGGATGTGCCACCCGCCGCCGCAATCTCGAATTTGACGCTATTTTACACCACGCGATGCGTAATTAGTTGCCCGAAAAAGTACGAATATGATTGTACCCGGGGGTCCGGGCGGGTATATTTCATTTTCAGCCGCAATCCGTTCTGATCCCACTCCTCGAAACCTGCCGGAGTTCCCCATGGCCACCCCTGCCGCGGTCGCCGCTGCAATTCCCTCCCGCGAGACCCTGCTCGAGCGTGCCCGGGCGCTGATCCCGGTCCTGAAGTCGCGCTCGGACGCGGCGGTCGCCGCGCGCAACCTGCCGCCGGAAACCATCCGCGACATGCAGGAGGCGGGCTTCTTCCGCGTGCTGCAGCCGAAACGCTATGGCGGCTACGAGCACGATCCGCAGGTATTCTTCGACATCCAGATGGCGCTCGCGGAAGGCTGCATGGCAACCGCCTGGGTGTACGGGGTAGTCGGCGTCCACCCGTTTCAGTTGGCGCTCTTCGATGCGAAGGCGCAGGCGGACGTGTGGAGCAAGGACGACGCGACGCTCGTCTCCTCCTCCTACCAGCCGGTCGGCAAGGTTGAGCGCGTCGAGGGTGGCTACCGGCTCTCGGGCCGCTGGGGCTTCTCGAGCGGCTGTGACCACTGCCAGTGGACCTTCCTCGGCTCGCTGATCCCGCCGGCCGAGCCGGGCGGCCCGCCGGAGATGCGCACCTTCCTGCTGCCGCGCAGCGACTACAAGATCGTGCACGACTGGAACGTCTTCGGGCTGCAGGCGACCGGCAGCCACGGCATCATCGTCGAGAACGCCTTCGTCCCCGAGCACCGCACCCACAAGGCCATCGACGGCTTCCTCTGCAAGAACCCGGGCCAGGCGCTCAATACCGCCCCGCTCTACCGGCTGCCCTGGGCCCAGGTGTTCGTACGCGCGGTCTCGAGCGCCGCGATCGGCGCACTGCAGGGCGCGCACAGCGCCTTCGTCGGCATCGCCGCCAAGCGCGTCTCGACCAACACCGGCAAGTCGACCAAGCTCGACCCGTTCGCGCTCAATGCCGCCGCGCGCACCCAGTCGGCGATCCTGGAGATGAAGACGGTACTGCACCGAAGCTTCGATGACATGATGGGCATCATCCGCGCCGGCCAGGAGATTCCGGTGCCCGAGCGCATCCGCTACCGCTACGAGTCCTCGCAGGTGGTGCGCCGCTGCGCGGCGCTGTGCGATGAGCTGATGCCGCTGCTCGGCGGGCGCGCGATCTACATGGACAGCCCGGTGGTGCGCTACTGGCTCGACATCAACGCCGCGCGCGCCCACGTCGCCAACGACCCGGCGATCGTCGGCACCTCCCTCGGGGCGCTGTACGTCGGCGAGAACGTGCAGGAATTCTTCGTCTAGGACGCGGTTGCCGC
>Ga0335085_10007390_pt1 | contig 17068 bp, 18 predicted proteins | sample Lox_Sample_45_FD_206712 | JGI IMG/M metagenome (GOLD analysis project Ga0335085, IMG submission 206712) | Soil microbial communities from Loxahatchee National Wildlife Refuge, Florida, United States - Lox_Sample_4.5 | ecosystem: Environmental > Terrestrial > Soil > Wetlands | place: USA...
CCGTGCGTTCGAGCCGACGTTCATCCCGGGTCTGCTGCAGACGGCAGAGTACGCCCGGGCCCGTTTCGCCCAGAGCGTCACTGTCTTCAAGGTACCCAATGACATGGATGAGGCGGTGGCCGCGCGTGTCAGGCGCCAGGAGATGCTGTACCGCCCCGACAAGCGATTCCATTTCGTCCTGACGGAGGCCACGCTGCGGTACCGGCTGTGCGCACCCGCCGTGATGCTCGGGCAGCTGGACAGGCTGGTGACGTCCGGGGCGCTGCCTAACGTGCGGCTCGGCATTATCGGCTTTGAGACGGCTTACGTGGTCGCGCCCGCGCACGGGTTCTGGCTGCTGGACGACGACCGGGTCATGGTGGAGACGTTCTCGGCCGAGCTGAACCTGGCCCAGCCGCAGGAGATCGAACTGTACCGCGGGATCTTCGACCAGCTGGCCGCGGTGGGGTCCCCCGAACAGCTGATCGTCAGGTTGTGCTGGGGTGCTGGTTGATCAGCGGATGTCGTGGGCGTCTCGCGTGCTGGTGTTGTCGGCGGTGCGGGTGGCGGCCCAGCTGGCTAGGAGTTTGAGTCCGTCGGCCGTGGGGGTGTCTGGGTCAGCGGTGTAGAGATTGAGGCGCAGGTCGGGCTCGGATGGGAGTTCCATGGCTTCGAAGTTGAGGTTGAGCTCGCCGACGGCGGGATGGCGGAGTCGTTTGCGGCCGCTGCGGTGGAATTTGACGTTGTGCGAGGCCCAGTGCTGGCGGAACAGCTCGCTCTGGGTGGAGAGTTCGCCGATTAGGGTGATGAGGGCTTTGTCGTGCGGGTTGCGTCCGGCTTCGAGTCGGAGCATGGCGGCGGCGTCGGTGGCCATGCGGTCGTAGTCGACGAAGAACTCCCGGGCGGCCGGGTCGAGGTAAATGAACCTGGTGGTGTTGGCGGCGCGTTTGACTGTCGCGCCGGCGATGGGGGAGTCCAGGACCGGCGAGTAGAGCGCGCGGGCGAGCGGGTTCGTGGCGAGGATGTCGTGGCGGGCGTTGCGGATCCAGGCTGGTGCTTCGGTGATCGCGTCGAGGACCTGCTGGATGACTGGGCGGACCGTGGCCGGGCCGGGGCGGGCCCGGCGCGTCGCTGCTGGGCGGGCGGACCGGGCTAGCGCCTGCAGGTGCTCGCGCTCGGCGTCGTCGAGTTGCAGTGCGTTCGCGACGCCGTCGAGGACCGCCTCGGAGGCGCCCGCGAGGTCGCCGCGTTCCATCCGGATGTAGTAGTCGATGCTGACCCCGGCGAGCAGCGCGACCTCTTCCCGGCGCAGGCCCTTGACCCGGCGGTTGCCGCCGTAGGCGGGCAGGCCGGCCTGGGCGGGGGTGATCCGTGCCCGCCGGGAGGCGAGGAACTCGCGGACCTGTGCTCGGTTGTCCATAACTCCACGTTAGGTGACCGCGCGGCACCGTGGGAGGTACCGCCATTACCTGGAAGAGCAGGCACTCCCACGGGCGCGCGCACCCGGGTTGACTGGTTCTCGTGAGCACAGCCACCAGAGCAGAAGCAGCAGGAAGCCCGTACTCCGATCGTGAGTCACCGAAGGCGGCGGTACGTCCGTGACCGGCTCGAGCGGCTGGCGCGCCGGCGAGCTGTCTCTGATCGACGGCACTGGTGAGGTCGATATCGCCCCCCGGCGCGCCGACGGCACGCTGCGCCCGGCTCGCATTGTGTGGATCGTCCGGCACGGCGACGCCGTGTACATCCGGTCCGTTAACGGCACGACAGCCGCCTGGTACCGCGGCGTCCAGACCTGCCACGAGGGCGAGCTGAACGCGGGACGACTCCGGCGGGGCGTGGCCTTCGTCGAGGCCGGCACCCACGCCGGCGAGGGCAGCGGACTGGACGACGCCCTGGATGCCGCCTACCGCGCCAAATACGGCCGCTCGTCCAGCGCCGTCACCCGCATCACCGGGGACGTTGCCCGCGCGACGACCCTGCGCGTCGGCCCCGCCTAAACGCTTACTCCGGATCACCTCAACGACGAGAAGGACAGGACATGGACAAGAACCCCAGCACCGCCACGGTGAAGACCCGGTCGTCGAACTTCACCGGCGACGTGTGGATGAACCCGGTGTTCGGCGGCGACGGCACCTCGCAGCTCACCTGCGGCCTCGTCCGGTTCACCCCCGGCTCACGCACCAACTGGCACAGCCACGCCAACGGGCAGCTGCTGGTGTGTACTGACGGCATCGGGCTGGTCGGCACCCGCGACGGGAAGACCGTCATGCTGCGCGCAGGCGAGAGCGTGTGGACCCCGGCGGGCGAGGAGCACTTCCACGGCGGCACCGCCGAGAACATGATGTGCCATTACGCGATCCTCGACGCCTCCGGCGACGGCGAGGCCACGACCTGGCTCGAGCCCGTCACCGACGAGCAATACCTGGCCGCGCAGCGCACGGCGGGCGTGTAGCCGATGGCGATCAGCGCTGCCGCGAAGAGCAACCACGACCAGCTGTTCGGCGACCGGGTCTCCGCGCTGGCGCAGTCCGACCCCGAGCTGATCGAGTACTTCGACAACTTCGCCTTCGGCGAGGTGCCCGCCGACGCCGCGCGGCTGGACGCGACGCTCGACCTGCGGACCCGGCTCATGGTGCAGCTGGCCGCGATCCTGGCCGCCGGCGGGCTCGCCGAATTCCGCGTCATGGGCGCCGCCGCGGTGGCCAACGGCGGAGTGAGCCCGGTCGAGCTGAAGGAGATCGTCTACCAGTCCGTCGCCTACGTCGGTCTGGCCCGCGCGTTCGACTACCTGCACGCGGTCAACGGCATCCTCACCGAGGCGGAGATTGAGCTGCCGCTGCCGGGGCAGTCGGCGTCCACGCCACAGACCCGTTTGGGGCACGGCAAGGCGGTGCAGGGCCGCATCGTCGGCGACGACGCGGTGGCCCCTCGCCTCACCGGCACCCCGGCGGACGAGGCGCACTTCCAGCGCTACCTGGCCGCTAACTGCTTCGGCGACACAGTCGGACGCGGCGGCATCGGCCTGCAGGTGCGCGAGCTGCTCACGTTCTCGATGCTCGTCGCCCTGGGCGGGGCCGACGCTCAGGTGCGCGGGCACGTCACCGGGAACCTGCGGGTCGGCAACACCCGCGCAAGGCTGCTCGCCGTGCTGACCGTGCTGGTGCCCTTTATCGGCTACCCCCGCACCCTCAATGGCCTCGCCGCGCTTAACGAGATCACCGGCAGCTGAACACGATGAACGAGGAGCACAAGATGGAATACCGACTGCTGGGCCGGACCGGGGTATCGGTAAGCCCGCTGTGCCTGGGCACGATGATGTTCGGCCCATGGGGCAACAACGACCGCGCGGACGCGGTCCGCGTCATCCACCACGCACTCGATGCCGGGATCAACTTCGTCGACACCGCTGACGTGTACTCGGGCGGCGTGTCGGAGGAGATCACCGGCGAGGCCCTGCAGGGGCGCCGCGACGATGTCGTGCTGGCGACCAAGTTCTTCATGCCGATGGACGGCCGGCCAAACCACAGCGGCGGTTCCCGGAAGTGGATCGTGCAGGAGGCCGAGAACTCGCTGCGGCGCCTGCAGACGGATTACATCGACCTCTACCAGGTGCACCGCCCGAGCGCGACGACGGATGTCGATGAGACCCTCGGTGCGCTGACCGATCTCGTGCGCCAGGGCAAGGTCCGCTACATCGGCTCGTCCTCCTACTCGGCCAGCCAGATCGTCGAGGCACAGTGGGTCGCCCGCGAGCGGAACCTGGCCCGGTTCGTCACCGAGCAGCCCCCGTACTCCATCCTGGTCCGCGGCATCGAGGAGGACGTGCTCCCGACAATCCAGCGTCACGGCATGGGAAGTCTCGTCTACAGTCCACTGTCCGGCGGATGGCTGACCGGCCGGTGGCGCAAGGGTGCCCCAGGCACCCCCACGTCGGCGGCTCGTCCGGGAGCCCGCTTCGATATGAGCACCCCGGCCAACCAGCGCAAGCTGGATGTCGTCGAAGAGCTTGCGCTGCTCGCCGGGAAGTCGGGCCTGACGATGATCGAGCTCGCGCTGGCCTGGGCGATCAACCACCCGGGCGTCACTTCCGCGATCATCGGCCCGCGGACCATGGAACAACTCGAGTCACAGCTCCCAGCGGTGGACGTCACGCTGGACACCGAGATCCTGGATCGCGTCGACGAGCTCGTGGCACCGGGTGTCACGCTGAACGCGGACGACAACAGCTACGGAGCGGCCGAACTGACGCCGCAGGCTCGCCGGCGGTAGATACCCGGACGAGCACGTCATTGACAGGAATGCGGCAAAGCAGAGGCAGGAGGAATTTGATGAGTAAGGCAGTCTGGCTGATCACCGGGGCCGGACGCGGTATGGGAGCAGACATCGCCAAAGCAGCTTTGGCCGCTGGCCACGCGGTGGTGGCCACGGGCCGCGACTCCGAGCGGGTCAATGCCGCCATCGGAGCCCATGACGACCTGCTAGCCGTCAAGCTCGACGTCACCAGCCCCGACGATGCCACGGCCGCCGTTCAGGCGGCGGTCGACCGGTTCGGCCGGGTTGACGTTCTGGTCAACAATGCGGGCAACTTCATCGCGGGATTCTTCGAGGAGATCAGCCCTGGTGACTTCCGGGCACAGGTCGAGACGAATCTCTTCGGCCCGCTGAATGCCACCCGGGCTGTGCTGCCCGTCATGCGTCAGCAGCGCTCCGGCCTGGTCATCGCGATCACCTCGACCGGCGGCATCGTCGGCCAGGAATTCTGCTCCGCCTACTCGGCCTCGAAGTTCGGCCTCGAAGGCTGGATTGAATCGCTGGCACCGGAGGTAGCGCCGTTCGGTATCCGCACGATGATCGTAGAGCCCGGCTTCTTCCGCACCGACCTGCTCACGCCGGCGTCGACCACGTACGCCGAGCCCTCGATCGAGGACTACGCGCAGCGCACCACGCAGACCGTCGCCAACTGGACCAGCATGAACGGCAAGCAGGACGGCGATCCGGCGAAGCTCGCCGATGCGCTGATCAAGATCGCCAGCCTGGATGAGCCGCCGGTCCGCTGGGTCGCCGGCGCGGATGCGGTCCAGACCGTCGCGAGCAAGGGCCGGGACTTGATCGCGCAGGCCAACGCCTACCAGGACCTCTCATCCTCACTCGCCCACGACGACTGACCTGTTCTGGTTGACGCCGCCACGGGGTGAACGAGACCACACCGTGGCATTGACACGCCACGGCCACAGCAAGCATCCGGAGGAGTATCACCATGACACGCGAAGCACCGGGCATCACCCTGAACAACGGCGTCGAGATGCCCTCGATCGGTCTCGGCGTCTTCCAGACACCGCCGGAGGAGACGCGCAGCGCGGTCGCGGCCGCGCTCGGCACCGGGTACCGCCACATTGACACGGCCGCCGCATACGGCAACGAGCGCGAGGTCGGCGAAGCGGTGCACGCGTCGAAGGGTGGTCGTGCGGCGGTCTTCCTGGAGACCAAGATCTGGATCAGCGACTACGGATATGACGAGACGCTGCACGCCTTCGACAAGAGCGCCGGCAAGCTCGGCATCGAGCCGCGGTCACTCGGGTGTTGGCTAGCTCGTTTTGCCGGTGTCCGTGCCGCCCGCGTGCGGTGACCCGACAGCATTGTCCGGCCGGGCCTGCAGGCTGCGGTTGCCCTGGGCGATTTCCTCCGCTGACCGGCCGGTGTTCGCCAAGTAGGCCTGCGAGTCCGAGTGATCGTCGGGGTTATTGTGGCGATTCACTATCCGGGGGATGACGATGGCTGCCGTGCCGAACAAGAGCCCGAGCACAGCGGCGAGTATTCCAATGGCCATGGCAACTCCTCTCTGCTGACCAGAGCCAGGGTGCGGTTTCGCGGCGGGAAAGTGGTCACGGACTGCTGCTTCCGCTGGTCGCTTCCCGGCTGGCGGTCGGGTCGCGGCTGCCGTCGTGTGTGTGCGGCGGGTGTGGGTTCTGTGGTGCCGGGACGAGCAGGCTGACCCGGTCGCCGGCGGCCAGCGTGATCTGGCTGTCGGGCGGCCGGAGGCGGCGGTCGCGCTGCACGGAGACGGGGGTGCCGGCCGACGGCCAGCGGAGGTCGCCCAGCTTCTGTCCGGTGGCCGGCGAGTCCCCGGATACGGTGATCTCGATGACCTGGTAGCCGGGCAGCGGGGCCGGGGGATGCTGGAGCATGGCCTCCGCGTCGTGGTGCTCCTGGTCGGCGGCGGCCTGCGCTTGGACGGTATCGGCCTGGCTGCCCGTGATCTGCCGGGCGAGGGCGCGCAGCACGCTGGCGCTGGTGACCCAGCCTGCTACGCGCTGCCCGTCCGGGGACAGCACTGGCAGCCCATCACGCCCGTAGATTTCCAGCTGGCGTAGCGCCTGGCTGAGCGATTCGGAGGCGAACAGGGCCTGCGGGTCGTGCCGACAGGTGACCGGCCCGGGGACGGTGTCCGGTTCCGGCGCGCTGCCGTTGCCGGCCAGGGAGCCGCTGTGCGCGGCGAGCGCGGTGCCGTCGGGCGGGACGGGCAGCGCGGGCCGGAACGGGCGCATGACGTCGGTGATCTTCAGGTCGGCCAGCGCCCGCCACGGAGCGGCGCGGTCGATGTCGGTGCCGCGCCGCAGCAGCTTGGTGGTGTAGATCGTGCCGTAGGACAGCGCCCGGGAGATGGTGGAGGCGATCGCGACCGCGAGCATGACCGGCAGGGTGAGCGCGAAGTCGCCGGTCATCTCGACCACGCTGGCCAGCGAGGTCAGCGGGGCGCGGGCGGCGGAGGTGAACACCGCGCCCATCGCGACCACCGCGTACAGTGCGGGCTGTCCCGCGGCGGCGCCGAAAATGTGGTGCACGATGTCGCCGTAGGCGTAGCCGGAGGTGACGCCGATGAACAGCGAGGGGGCGAAGATCCCGCCGGAGCCACCGATCCCGATCGACAGGCTGCACGCGAGGATCTTGCCGAACGCGAGGATGATCAGGAACCACACCGCGTACCCGCCGGCGGCGGTCTTGTACATGACCGGGTAGCCGACGCCGTACATCTGCGGCAGGGCGAGCAGCAACAGCCCGAACGCGACCCCGCCGACGGCGGGCCTGACCCACTCCGGCCGCCCCTTCCACAGGCGGTCGCACAGGTCCTCGATCTTGTACAGGACGGTCTTGAACGTGAGCCCTATCAGCGCGGCGACCACCGCGAGCACCGCGACCAGCAGGTAGTTCTGCGTGTTATGCAGCACGATGCCGGAGGGGAAGCCGGACAGGAACGGCTTGTCGCCCAGGAACGGGATCGCGATGACATCGGCGACCATCGCCGACAGCATCACGGTGAACAGCGCGTCGACTGCGAACTCGCGCAAGATGATCTCCACGCCGAAGAACACCCCGGTGATCGGCGCGTTGAACGTCGCGGAGATGCCGCCCGCGGCGCCGCACGCGACCATGATCCGCAGCCGGTTCTCCGGCATCCGCACCCACTGGCCGATGCTGGAGGCCAGCGCCGAGCCGATCTGCACGATCGGCCCCTCCCGGCCGACCGACCCGCCCGACCCGATGCACAGCGCGGAAGCCAGCGCCTTGACCACGCTGACCTGCGGCCTGATCCGGCCGCCGTTGTCGGCGACCGCGATCATCACCTCGGGCACGCCGTGCCCGCGCGCCTCCCGCGCCCACTTGTAGATCAGCGGCCCGTACAGCAGCCCGCCGATGACCGGGATGACAACGAAGAATCCGAGCCCGAGCCACGGCAGATGGGAGCTGCCCACGTAGCCGGCCTGGCCGAACTCGCTGTGCCCGGTCGCCAGCCAGGTGAAGAAGTAGATCAGGTACCGGAAGGCCACCGCGCCGAGCCCGGCCCCGGCCCCCACGAAAAGGGCGAGCAGGAACATCCCGCTCCGGCCCGCCCGCAGCCACGCTGTCGCCCGCGCAATAGTCGGGCTGCCCGCCGTCACCGTCGTCATGGCCGCCCCTTCGCATGATCGCGGGCGGGCGGAACCGGCCGCCCTGGGCCGCCCCGCTGACCCGGGGCCCGCCGGCGCGGCGCCGGTCCGTGGTCGGCGGGCACGGCCGCCGGCCACTCGCTATCCGGAACCTCGCCGGCGGCGTCCGAGAACACTTGCAGCGCCTGCGCCACAGCCTGCTGCGCGGGCACCGGCAGCCTTTCCAGGATCTCCGCGATCAGGGCCCGGCGCCGGCTGGTCGCCTCATCGACCACCTGCCGGCCCGCCGGGGTGACCGAGACCAGCACCGCGCGGCGGTCGCCGCGCGCCCGGTGCCTGCGGGCCAGGCCCATGCGCACCAGCCGGTCGCACATCCGCCCGGCCGTCGACGGCGCGACGTCCAGCGCCTCGGCCAGGTCCACGATCCGCCGCGGGCCGCGGGACGCCAGCACCACCAGCGCCCGGTACTGCGCGATCGTGGTCTCCTCCGCGGCCGCGCCCAGCGACCTGGTGGCGACCGCGACCATCGACCGGCTAGCCGTCAGCACCGCGTCCACCGCGTCTGCGTCTGCGTCTGCGTACGGTCCCGGTACCGCCCGATCGCCCTTAATGCGTGCGTTAGTCAAAGTTTGCATGTTGCAATGATTGTATCATGCACATCATGGCGGAACGTTGCACGGGCCGGACAAGGGTCGCAGCGGGAGCAGATCATGCGGCAGCTCAGCGGCGCCGCGACGGTAACGCGACTCCGGCTCGGTCTGCCGTGGCACGACGTGATGGCGCTAGTTGAGGTCTGCGTTCCGGAGGGCGGCGACAGAGGCGGCCAGGGCGCAGAGCCCGACCGCGATCAGGACGGTGAAGTCGCCGGGGCTGACTCCGCCGCTTATCTGATCATTCCCGACCGACCAGTAGAAGAGTGACAGGTAGCGGCCCGGCCGGATTGCGGAGATTGCCGGGGCGAGTGAGCTGAGCAGATACGAGGCGGCCGCCAGTCCTGAGGCAATGCCCAGGGCTGTTCCCCGTCGGCCGGTAGCGGCGCCGATAGCCATGGCGATCAGGCCGAAGTCGAGGCCCATCAGCGTGAGTGCCACGGAAATCGCGACCGCATCGCCTACGCCGACGGTCAGCTGGAACCCGCGGCCGATGACGACGCAGAGGGTGACCGTGGCTGCCAGGAGGAGTGCCTGGACGGCCATCGCCCAGGCTTTCTGAAAGAGGATCGTTCGTCGCCGAACGGGCAGGGCCGCTATCAGCGCCAGCGTGCCGTCCTCGTCCTGCCCGGCTACTGCTGCCGCTCCGTAGCCGATGGTCAGCAGCAGCATGACGAGCGGGAAGAAGTTGCCGTAGATGTTGCCGTTGAGCCAGCCGCCGGGCGAGGTGAGCTTGCCGGTGACGCCGAACAAGGCCGCGGCCGTCGAGCCGCTGAGGCTGTCCAGGGACGCGGAGTTTTTGAATGACGGGTAGAGCGCCACAACGACCAGGCTGTAGAGGGCCATCCCGATCGCATAGCCGACCGTGCTGCGGCGGCGCAGCCTGAGGTCCAGCCGGGTGATGTTAGCCGGCATTCGGCACCTTCTTCGCTGTCGGCTGCCGGTAGAAGCTGAGGAAAAGCTCGTCAAGATCAGCTGGCCTCGATGTCAGGTCAACCGGGTCGTGGCTGGCGATGACCCGCAGCACCGGCCCGATCTCGCCGGTCACGTCGAGCTTCACCCGGGGGCCGTCGGCCGCGGTGACGGTGACGCCCCGCAGGCTGCTTAGCTCTGCCTGGTCGACCGGGCGGCGGAAGCGGATCTCTATCTTCCGCGGCGCGGCTCGCCTGAGGCCCGCCACGGTGTCCTCGGCTACCAGCCTGCCTTCCCGGATGATCCCGATCCGGTCGGCGCTGCGCTGCACCTCGTCCAGCTCGTGCGAGGACAGGAAGACCGTCCGCCCTTCGGCGGCCGTCTCGTGGAGCAGGTTCTCGAACTCGCGTTGCATCAACGGGTCAAGCCCGGATGTCGGCTCGTCGAGCACCAGCAGCTCAGGCCGGTGCATGAAAGCCAGCACCAGTCCGATCTTCTGGCGGTTACCCTTCGACAGCTCACGGACCGGGCGGTCGGTCACTACCTGAAACCGGTCGACCAGATGCCCGGCGAGCGATTGGTCATCCAGACCGCGTGACCGGGCAAACCATGAGATGTGCTGACGGCCGTTAAGCCGCGGGAACAGCTCGAGGTCGCCGGGCAGGTACCCGATGCGGCGATGAACCGCGACGGTATCGGCATGGGGATCGAGACCAAGGACCGAGACCCGGCCCTCCGTCGGCCGCTGCAACGCCATCAGCATCCGGATCGTCGTCGACTTGCCTGCTCCGTTGGGACCAAGGAAGCCGAAGACCTGACCAGGCTCAATCCGCAGGTTGAGGTCGCTGACGGCGGTGATGCTGCCATACCGTTTCGTCAGCCCGAATGCGTCAATGGCGCTTGTCACGCGTGCCCGCCTCCTTCGGAGCGGAAGGCATGAAGACGCCTCCCGAGTAGACGTCGAACACCTCCGCCGACCAGCGGACCAGCCCGTCGCGGGCAAGCGGGTCGATCCCGGTGACCTGCGAGATAAGGGGCCGCAGCAGCAGCATGGCCAGGTCGTTGCTCAGCAGGAAGGCATCACGGACCGGATCGTCCCCCGACGGACGGACAATCCCTGCCTGCTCCAGAGCCCGCATGCCGGACCGGGTCGCCTGGTAGAGGCGCTCGAACAGGGCCGCTCCGGCCGGACCGCCGTCGCACAGCAGACGCCGGACGTAGCCCGCCAGGGCCGGCTCGCGTTCTAGCTGGTCGGCGAACAACTCAGCGATGCTGGTGCTGGCGCCCTCCTCCTGGACCCTGGTGAGTTCCGCCAGCATCGATTCCACAAACGCGGCGACCCGCTCCTCGAGGACCGCTCGAAGCCGTTCTTTCGAGCCGTAGTGGTGGATAACCAGCGCGGGCGAGACTCCGGCCGCCGAGGCGATCTGGCGAACGGTCACCCCGTCGTACCCCCGCTCAGCGAACAGCTTCATCGCCGCGATCCGGATCGCCGCGGCTGATGTCAAGTCCGCAGGATCTGAACTCATGTTCATATTATTGAACAAAAGTTCAGTCTGCGCAATCTGGAGGGCGGACATGCCCCGCCGGATATGGGCGTTCAGCGCGTGCCTGCTGATCCCCATCGCGGCGGCGATCTGGGACTCTGGCCAGTCGGCGTAGTACGTGAGCACCAGTGCTTCTCGCTGACGGTCTGGAAGGCTGGAAAGCATGGCCACCAGAGGTGTCCCCGGAATGCGGGTCGTCGGCTGCCCGGCCCCGAACAGGCCCCGCGGCCGGCCCGGTTGACCGGGCGACGCCGCTTTCCGGGAGCGCGTCCTGGTGACGACAGCGCGTCGCAGGTAGTCCAGAGCCCTATCACCGTCCTGCATGCGCCGCCACGCGCGGTACGTGGCGACAAATGCGTCCTGGACTATTTCCTCAGCCTTCAAACTGTCGCCGGCCAGGAGCGCGGCGATCCGGGCCAGGGGGCGGAAGTGCGCGTGGTAGAGCGCTGTCAGCGCCTCATCCGCGTCTCGTCCCGGCCTTTCGCGCCGCGGACTCCCCGCCGGCATGGCGGTCGCGGCAGATCCTGGCCCAGCCGACACTCCGGCGGCTCGACGATTCTGTTGCGATCGGGCGGCGTCATCGTCATCGGATCGCCGACCCGCACGTCGTCCACGAGATATGCGCGGCATCCAGGCACGGGTCACCGGCACCTCAGAGTCACTGTCCCCCCATAGAGGTAAGACAGGCCGACCGGCCACCTGAGCAACTCGGCGGGCAAGCCGGCCGGATCCCTCACACTGGCACCTGGCCGGCTAGGTGCTTCCCGGACATGGCGAGCTCCGCAGTCCCGGCCACCTGAGCTAGCTCACTGCCGCTCTTACGGATGAGCTCATGGCGAAGCATTGTAAGGAGCAATAGTTGTACATTGCAAGACTTGTCGGCGCTCGCCATCCGCGCCACGGCTGCCCCAGGCCGCGGACACCATCACTGGTGTCAGGACGGGCTGTACTCTGTGTAGACCTTGCGGGAGATGGTGCCGTAGCCCACCTCGCCACCGGACCACAGGGTGAAGCGTTGTCCGGCGCCGAGGTACTCGCCGACCTCATCATCGGTAACGGTGACCGTTACCACGCAGGAATCCCCGCGACGCATCGGCTGCTCGCCGTCCCAGGAGATCTCCGTGGTGAAGTACCGGGCCGAGCCCACGTGGCGCAGGGGATGAGCCCGGACCATCAGGGCATGGGTGTGATTATGGAACTGCGGCACGGCCGGATGCAGCGCCCCGGAGTGCGGCTCAAGAGAATAGAGCGTGATCAGAGCCCTGAATCTAGCCTGCCGCACTGCACCACCGCCATATGCCCAATGATACTTTGCGTAATACAAATATTGGTTACTACAACACATTAGCCTGAGAGAAACCGCACGGCAAAGGGGCCCGCTGAATGCCATCCACACGCGACCATGGCGCGCCTGAGCTCGACCCGGAAACGGCAAGCGTGCTGCAAACCGCGACCCGGATGCTGGCCGGCGTAGCGCTGCGGAGCTTGGACGTCCTGGACGACGAGGTGACGCTGCCGCAGTTCCGACTGCTGGCCGTGCTGGCTGACCTGGGACCAGTGCCGTCCGGGCAGGCTGCCAGAACGCTCGGACTTGACCCCTCGACCGTCACCCGGCTGGCTGACCGGCTCGTGGCCGCCGGTCACGCGACCCGCGGCACCGACCCGCGGCACCGGGGGGTAGTCACCCTTGAGCTGACCGCCAGCGGCCAGGACCTGGTAGCCGCAGCGAGCACGTGGCGACGGCGCGAGCTGGCGCGGATCATGGCACGGCTCACGAGCCACGACCAGGCGGCGGTGACCGCCGCACTCGGCCTGCTGATAGAGGCGGCGGGCGACGAATACGGGATTACGGAGTACAGCCCCGTCCCGCTGTGACATGGACCGCGGGCGGAACGCCCGCCAGCCAGGGAATAGCCCTCCAACAGTTGTCGAGGCCGAGGGCAATCATTGCGACACGGATCCCTGCCTCGTCTATCCGGTCTTTGAGCTCGGTAGACGCGCCGGCGACTGCCGCCTTCGCGGGCGGCCTGTTTCCGCTTGCTAGCTCGCCGGTCTCTGCGCGTTATCCGTCTTGACGATGTGCGGCCGACTGGCCGCCGCCTCGCTTGGCCTCATGAACAGGACTTTCCGGCTCGCCGCCGTGGGCGGCCTAGACCCGGGCGGCCGACGGGACGCTGCACGCGGCGGGTACCTGCCCCGCCGGCGGGCTCGGCGGGATCCTGGGCGGGTCGATGGTGGGCCACCTGGCCTCGCAGGCGCCGCTGGCCTGCGACCGCGCCCGCGGCCTGCTGTACGCGGTGACCGCCGGGAGCAACATCATCACCGTGTTCTCCGTGCACGGTGACCGCCTCGTCCGCCGTCAGGTCATCGCCTCCGGCGGGACGTTCCCGGTGAGCGTCGCCTTCCACGGCAGCCTGCTCTACGTGGTCAACGCCCGCGACGGCGGCTCGGTACAGGGGTTCGCGCGGGTCGGCGCCACCCTGGTCAAGATCCCGTCCTGGAACCGCCCGCCCGGCCTCGGCCCCACCCTGGCCCCGGAGTTCACCCGCACGCCCGGCCAGGTCGCGTTCACCCCGGACGGGTCCAAGCTGATCGTCACGACCAAGGGCAACGGCAACGACATCGACGTGTTCACGGCCGGCTTGCCCGGCGGCCTGCCGGCCGCCCCCGATATCACCGCGGACCCGGGCAATGTCCCGTCCGGCGTCACCTTCGACGCCGGCGGGCACCTGGCGGCCGCCGAGGCCGGGGACAACGCGGTCGCCACGTTCACCATCCACCCGGACGGGACGCTGACGCTGGCCGGCCGGCCGCCGACCGGGCAGGCAGCCACCTGCTGGATCGCGCGGGACGGGTCCTTGTTCCACGCCTCCAACGCGGGCAGCGGCACATTGTCGGGCTACCGCGACGGCGGCAGCGGCACGCTGCAGCCGCTAGCGACGACGGCAACCGGCGCGGGGACCGTCGACGCGACGTCCTCCGCCGACGGCCAGTACCTGTACGCCGAGACCGGCGCGAACGGCATCGTCGATGCGTTCCGCGCCGGCTCCGGCGGCTCGCTCACTCCGATCGGCTCGGTCACGGTCCCCGGCGCCGTCGGCGCCGAGGACATCGCCGCATCCTGACCCGCACCGGCTACTGACGAGGAGCCCGTCCATGCCTCTGCTGGCGGTGTACCTCCAGTCCACAGGATTCGTCCTCGACCCCCACGGCAAGGTCGTGGTCAGCGTCTATTCCAGCGGCGCCATCGGCCGGCTCGTGCCCGACGACGCAGCCGGGCTCGTCCGCTACGTCCGCGAGCACACCCCGGCATCGGCCTGAAACCCATCCGGAGAGGCCCTGACCGGCGGCAGTCGGCTGCGTCCGTTCTGGATGATGCTTTGATTTTCCGAACGGATGCGGCTGACACCCGGTCCACTCCATGACTCCTGCGTAACGCGAGAGACCTTGAGATGGCCGTCCGGCCGCCCCTGCCCCGGCGCTCCGCCGCGCACCGGATGCTGACTGCGATCACGGACCGGACAGCGTAGCCGCTGCCACCAGGCATCGGTGTGCGGGCCGGGCAAGCAGGGCTCGCGGCAGCTTCGTCGCGGGGAGCCCGCGGCGCGGGCGGTGAGGCGGGCTGGGCGATGACGCCGTACCCGACCAGCCCGCAGGCCCGTATCGTGTCGCCGACTACGGCATCGGCCCAGATCGTGAAGCGCTGTCCGGGGGCAAAGAACGCCCTGGCCTCGCTATCGTCAAGCGCGATGGTCACCAGGGCCTGGGCCGCGGTCCGCGCGGGCTGTGCGTCGTCCAGTGAGATCACGGCAGGGAAATACGAGTAGCAGCCGGGCTCGAGCAGGCAGCCCACCCGCGTCCCGTCTGAGTCGCATCGCGCGGCCTCCTCAGGGACCGCGGGGTCGAGCACGACCAGGGCGCTGAAGCTGTGCCGTCTCATTTGCGGCTGCCTCTCCGACGCTAAGCCTGTCCCGGTACGCCTGCCGATTCCGTCGAGCAGATAGTGCAGGCCATCGATGAACTGCCCGGCGGTGGTGTACGCGGCAAGCTGCCGGGCGAGGTCGCTGGCGTCTGTGTCACCGGGAGTGCCGCGGGCCCTGGAGGCTTCGAGCGCCGCGAAGCCGATGGTGTAGGTGTGCACCGCCCCGTACGCGCGCTGGGCGGTCAGTTCATCGGAACCGGCCCGTCGCAGGACATTCATCATGGCGCCCAAGCGCTCGATCGCGGCTGGGGACACGACCGGGTGCCTGAGGTAGACGTACAGCGCCGCAGGCTGAGTGACCAGGAAGTGCCGGAGCCTATTCGCGGCCTCGATCACCCATGCCTGCCAGTCGTCAGCAGCTGCTGTCGGGCGCCAGGCGGGGGCGAGGAGACGGTCGACTACCTCGTCAAGGAGGTCGTCCTTATCGCGTATGTGGCGGTAGAGCGACATCGGCGCGACGCCGAGCCCGGCGGCAAGGCCCCGGATGGTCATCTGCTCATAACCGCCGGCGCTGACAACCTTGACCGCGGCCAGGATGATGTCTTCGCGTGAGACCGTCCCTCGCGCCGCCCGGCGCCCCCGCCGCCCGGCGCCACGATCCTGGGGAGACCGCGCCACGGCGTCGGCCTGCTGTCGCATGCGCCGAGCATACGCCTATTTGCGTACGTGTACGCAAATAGCTTGGCGGCCGCGTCCGGCAGCCGTGCCGGCGGTCGGCAGCGCGCAGCACGGCCCGCAAATCAGCAGGCCGGCCAGGATCAGGCGCCGCGCCACGAGCGGGTGCCCGGCCAGGCCAGCAGCGCAGCGGCGGGCACGGCGATGACGGCGGCAGGCACAATGGCCGCCGCCGGATAGACACCGCCGTGCGCCACGGCGGCGCCCAGTGCCGCAACGAAGGCCAGGTAGCCCGCGATGATGAAGGCGCCGGGCAGGCGGGTCAGGCCGCGGCCATGGTAGGCGAATGCGAGCGCGAGAACGGTCAGGCCCGCGTACCAGGCGGCCACCAGAATGTCCTGGCCAGAGGCCGGCCCGAGCCCGGTGATGCTGCCCGGGATAAGCAGGCCGGCCACGACGTTGATCGCGTTGCTGCTCAACGCGATGCTCAGCACCGCCGCGCCGCGGCCCCGCATCGCCAGGTAGATCGCGCTGACCGCGTTCGGCAGGCTGGTCACCACCGCAAGCACCAGCCCGCCGGTCACGATGCCCGCGACCGCGTACCGGCTGCCGAGCTCGGTGGCCGCCAGTTCCATCACCGTGCTCGCCGCCACGACCGCGGCCAGCGCGGCGATGGCGGCCAGGCCGTCGCGCCAGGTGCCCGGGCGGGGCCGGATCGCCCCGGCCAGCTCGTCTTCCTCCTCATGAACTGCCGCGATCAGCCACCGCACCCACCCGGCCGGCAGCCGCAGCCGCTCCATCCGGGCGCGCCGCATCCCCAGCACCCAGAAACCGGGGCCCAGCACCGCCGCGGCCAGGGCCAGCCCGCCGGCCGGCGGCACGACAGCAGCCACCACGAGCAGGCACACGGCAGCGACCCAGATGCCCGGGACGCCGCCCAGCACAACGACCCGGCGATGGAAGGCAATCCGCCCGGCGACGACCGCAGCCAGACCGAGCAGCGTGGCCAGGTTGAACACATTCGACCCGATCACCACACCCGCGCCGACGCTGGCCTGGCCGTGGGCCAGCGCGGTCACCGCGGACGTGATCTCCGGCGCGTCGGCGGCCAGTGCCGCGACCAGCCCCAGCCAGGCCTCGGAGAACCTGGCCCGTTCGGCGAGCCGCTCCAGCCGGGAAACCAGCAGCCAGCTCGCGGCCAGGCTCACCGCCGCCCCCACGGCGAACGCCGTCAGCAACCAGCCTGCCGCCATCACCACCCCTCTCGCTGCTCGGCCCGGCCCTTTGACAGCCGCTCCTCGCTGCCTGGCGCGTCAGGCGGGCAGAGCAGAACCGGCAGTGCGGGCAGATCCGCTAGCATCCAGGCGTCCACCCTTCTCCCGTCGTGCAGGCCGCGCCTGAGTCTCTCCTTAGGCCGACCCACCTGGGTTAGCGAGACCTCCCACCTGCTGCCGGGAT
>Ga0335085_10007391_pt1 | contig 17063 bp, 12 predicted proteins | sample Lox_Sample_45_FD_206712 | JGI IMG/M metagenome (GOLD analysis project Ga0335085, IMG submission 206712) | Soil microbial communities from Loxahatchee National Wildlife Refuge, Florida, United States - Lox_Sample_4.5 | ecosystem: Environmental > Terrestrial > Soil > Wetlands | place: USA...
AGGACCAGGTACTCGCCGTCTACAAGCAGATGGGCAAGGCTGTGCAAAGCGGCGACGCGAAGGCATTCGTCGCACTGTGGTCCAGCAAATCGACATCGCAAGCGGAGAAGATCGCTTCTCAACTGCGGCCGCAACCGGACGTGCATTACACGGCGTCCAGGGTTTTTGTGCAGGGAGCTGAGGCCGCATTGCTTGGACAATACGCTAAAGACGGATTCCTGAGCATGCGTTTCGTCAGGGAACACGAGAACTGGAAGATCAGGGACTTTGCTTTTAGCGATAAGGCGTACCCCGCAGAGTCCGTTTATGCGGTTGTTCCGCCCCCGGCTGGAGCATTCGAGCGCGCGGGAGAGCCGTGGCAGAAAATCGCACCGGGCCTCGACAAGGCGAATGCGGCTACGCAGGGCTTTCAGGTCCGGGCAACTTACGATGAGTCGTTTTTGTATATCCGGATTGAATCGTCATTGCCTATGCCTGACCCTGGTACCCCGGCGGAGAAACCGCCCATGGGGTGGCCGGTAATGAAAGTCAACGCCTCCGGCATTGGCGAGTTCGTGTTGCACGCTGAGGCGGACATCGGAGACCAAGCGACATTCGATGAGAATGGCCGCGCGAACAGCCATCACCATTACGTGGCCTATGGGCTCATGCTCGAGCGCGACAATAAAATGCTCTTCCAGGTATGGGCGGATTCAGATCCTAACCCTCTGATTCAGGCCGGAGATCACTCGTTCGAAGTGCGCGTGCCGCTGAAAAGCATGGACATTGCCGAGCCAGGACAAACGAAAATCTCGATTGGCGACGCGCAGTGGCCAAAGAGCGTGGTTTTCAGCCTCGAAGCGCAGCCGTACCGATAACGATCACGGCCTGCAACCGTGAAATGCGAGTTCAACTCTCGCACCGTCCACCAAAGTTGAGCCGTCTTGCGGGCGTGAGCGCAGCGGGAGCCCGCAGGCGAAATCCTGAGCCGCGTACTTTGCGGCGAGGGATGCGGCTCGGGAACTCGACGGCAGAGTGCTGGTCTGAAAAGCCAGTGGACACGGTTCAATTCCGGGACGAGCCACCAAATTCAATAATGCGATATAAGTCGAGGATTTATTTGAAAACCGGCAATTTCATATTGCAAAAAAACCTAAGTCATGGCATCTTCAAACATCTTCTTACGAAAGGACGCCCAAATTGGCGGATTTCACAATCAAAACGCTAAGCGGGCAACCCCGGCGAGTGAGCTCGCCAGGTTGCTATAGGGCGTCGCTCCGGTCGCGCTAAGCAGCTTCAGCTGCTGACCTTCGGCGCTCTTCTCGCAAACTCGAAACCTAAGTGCATCCGCGTGTGGGATGTTTGAGCAGGGCTCAACATTCTGTTTTTGCTGTCTAACCGCGTCTGCAAATGTTGTCGCCAAGGCGCGATCTGCGTAGATGTGCGGGCCCACCCGCAAACCCCGGCGTTTGCCGGTAATGAGCATGAAAACTGTATTCGAATTCGTTAAGGGAACACTGGCCGGCCAGAACCAGTTCGCCTCAGGTGGACTGCTTCTAATGATCGTCGGTGCAATCGGTGTGTACGTGCGTTCACTGCCCCTGCGTCTGTGGTCATGGGTGACTTACCAGACCACGATGATGCTGACGGTCACTGACGATGACACAGCATTCGAGTGGATCAAGGAGTGGTTCCTGGAGCAGAAGTTTCTCAAGCGAGTGCGCTGGCTGGATCTGGATACCTCGCTGCGCGGTGATGATGCCGCGCTGATTCCGGCTCCGGGCAGTCATCGTTTCTGGTACTGTGGGCGGCCCTTCTGGGTCTGGTTCTCACGCCAGGATGAGACGCAGGGATGGACGCCTCGCCGACTGGAGTCTTTGACGTTTCGAACCATAGGACGTGATCCGAAAGTTCTGAAACAGTTTGTGCAGGAAGTCATCGCGTGTCACAAAAGGAAAATTACGTTGACGTCGCATCTGTACCACTTCAACGATGGTTGGAGGTACGTGCACGCGTACACGCCGAGGATGCTTGATTCTGTCATTCTTAGGCCGGGCGAAAAGGAACGTCTAGTTGAGGACATTCAGGCGTTTCGATCGTCATACCAACGCTACCGCAGGCTTGGCGTTCCCTATCACCGAGGCTACCTGCTGTATGGGCCACCCGGTACAGGGAAGACGTCGCTGGTGTCTGCCCTGGCAGCGAAGTTCGGCATGTCTATTTACGCGGTGAACCTAACCGAACTTAACGATCGGACGCTGAAGGTTGCGATCAGTAGTGTTCCAGCTAACTCAGTCGTTCTGTTCGAGGACATCGATTGCATGAAGGCAGGCAATCGCAGGCCTGAAACAGGCGAGTTGGCGAACGGGGCCATTCAGTCTCTCGGTAACGAGAAGGTGGATCCAGCAGACCGTTTCGGGGTCACGCTCTCAGGACTGCTGAATGTAGTGGATGGCTTTCACGCGCCGGAGAACGTTCTGTTCGTGATGACCACTAACCAGATCGAAGCTCTCGATCCGGCGCTGCTGAGGCCGGGGCGTATTGATTACAAACTATTTCTGGGGAAGGCTGCGGACGTTCAGAAGATCGAACTGTATCGCAGGTTCTTTCCGGAAGTCTCGCAGGATGAAGCCAGCGAATTTGTGGAGTCGCATTTCGCTGAAACGATGGCTGAGTTTCAAGGTCTGCTGCTAAGTCTGGAACAGGAGCAGTCGCATAGCGAGGTGGAGTGCGAGGAGGCTGCATCACTGGTCTAGAAGAAAGGAGGTCGCAATGCCGTGGTTTATTTTTCGTCATGCTATTCAAGGTTGCCTGCGTGGCGGTTCGAGAGAGCATCGCAAAAGCACGTAACACGAAACCGGCTCCGCTAGCGCTCGGGAGCGGCGTTGAGAAGGGCGTACATCGCGGTAGTAAGCCGCGGCAGTCGGTAAATTGACTCTTCGAGGGTTCGCTCTTACCATGACCGTGCCACTTCGATTGTAGGGGCAGTATGATCGAAACAACCATCTCGCACTACCGCATCCTCAAGAAGCTGGGTGGCGGCGGAATGGGTGTGGTGTACAAGGCCGAAGACACACGGCTGCACCGCTTTGTCGCCCTCAAGTTTCTGCCCGATGAGATGGCCCAGGACTCCCAAGCCCTCGCCCGTTTTGAGCGCGAGGCCCAAGCCGCTTCGGCTCTGAACCATCCCAACATCTGCACGATCTACGACATCGGTGAACAGGACGGACGCGCCTTCATCGCCATGGAGTTTCTGGAAGGGGAGACTCTGAAGCACCGCATCGCCGGCAGGCCTCTCGAACCAGAGTGGCTGCTTCCCATTGCCATCGATATTGCCGATGCGCTGGACGCAGCGCACGCGAAAAACATCGTCCATCGCGACATCAAACCAGCGAATATCTTCGTCACCGAACGAGGCCATGGCAAGATTCTCGATTTCGGATTAGCCAAGGTGACGCGCGAGGAAGGCCTCAGCAGCTCCGAATCTGAAACCGTCGTATCCGACTTTGACTCCCAGCACCTGACCAGTCCAGGAGCAATGCTGGGTACGGTGGCCTACATGTCACCGGAACAGGTGCGCGCAAAGGAACTGGATGCGCGTACCGATTTGTTCTCCTTCGGGGCGGTGCTTTATGAAATGGCGACGGGCAAGCTGCCATTCGATGGGGGCAGTTCAGGAGAGATTTGCGGCAGCATTCTTCATAGCGAGCCGCTGCCGCCCTCACAGGTCAACGCGCAGATTTCCGTGGGGCTGGAAACGGTCATCTGCAAGGCGCTGGAGAAGGATCGCGACCTGCGTTACCAGCATGCCTCAGAACTTCGCGCCGACCTGCAGCGGCTGAAACGCGACAGCGACTCATCGCATCATTCGACTGCTGTTGTCCCGGAAACGGAGGCAGAGGCGGGGCGGATCCGAGTCGACAGTAGAGGTGCCAGCTCTAAGCAACGACTTGGGCCGTCGCCTGTGACGGAAGCCGAGCCTCCGGAGAAGGAACGCCGCGACTTTCCTTGGAAGATTGTTGCGATGATGTTTTTGGTGCTCGCGGCCATCGTCGCGGGCGGACTGTACTGGCGCTCGCGGCGGGCCCCGATCCTGACCGAGCAGGACACGGTGGTGCTGGCAGACTTCAACAACACAACCGGAGATGCGGTCTTCGACGACACCCTGAAGCAGGGGATCGCGGCGCAACTGGAACAGTCTCCATTCCTGAACATCCTGTCGGCCGCGAGAACTCGCGCCACGCTTCGACTGATGGCTAAACCGGCGAATACCAAGCTGACGCCAGAACTGGCGCGCGAACTTTGCGAACGTGCCGGCGGCAAGGCCTACCTCGCGGGCTCAATTGCAAGCCTGGGCACCCAGTATGTGATTGGCCTGGATGCCGTCAATTGCGAGACGGGCGACTTTCTGGCACAGGAACAGGTGACCGCGGAAGACAAGGAGGACGTTCTCCGTGCCCTGGGCAAAGCGGCGACCAGGCTGCGCAAGAAACTTGGCGAGTCGCTCGGCAGCGTAAACAAGTTCGATGTTCCTCTCGATCAAGTCACTACCCCCTCCCTCGAAGCGTTGAAGGCGTTGTCGGTGGGGAGAGAGATTTTGCAGGAGAAGGGACCGGAGGCGGCAATCCCGTCGTTCAAGCGGGCCATCGAGCTTGACCCGAATTTCGCGGATGCGTATTCGGCGTTGGGCATCTCGTACATCAACCTGCGAGAGCCGGGATTAGCCAGTGAGAATTTGCAGAAGGCTTATGATCTGCGCGACAAGACAAGCGAGCGGGAAAGGTTTCGCCTCTCGGCGAATTATTATTTGTTGGTCACAGGCGAGTTGGAGAAAGCGATCCAGACGTATGAGACCTGGGCCCAGACCTATCCGAGAAACAATGAACCTTACGGCAACCTGGGGGTCGACTATACCTACCTGGGGCAATACGAGTCAGCGGTGAATGCCAGCCTGGAAGATCTGCGTCTATTTCCCGGAAGCGCGGCTGCCTTTACCAACCTGGTCGGTCTCTATACCGCACTGGACCGGCCGGCAGCCGCGCAAGCCAAGTACGCGGAGGCCATCGCGCACAAAGTTAACAATTCGTTGCTGCATGGCAATCGGTACGGGGTCGCGTTTTATGAAGGCGACGTGGCGGAGATGGAGCGGCAAGTCAACGGGCAGAAGGGCAAACCGGGGGAGGACGTGCTGCTCTCCTTTGCATCCGACACCGATGCTTTCTATGGGCGTCTTGCCAGCGCCCGCGAAAAATCGCAGCGCGCCATCGAATCGGCCCGTCAGAGCGACGCGAAAGAAACGGCGGCCGAATGGCAGATGAACTCTGCCCTACGCGAAGCCGAGTTCGGGAATAAAGCCCGCGCACGCCAAGAGACTGCTTCCGCGCTGGCGACAGCCGGGACCCAGGATGTACAGACACTCGCAGCCCTGGCCATGGCGCGCACCGGCGATGCCATGGAAGCACGCAGACTTGCCGACGATTTGGCCCATCGCTTTCCGCTCAATACCATGATCAATCGCTATTGGCTGCCGGCGATCGATGCCTCTATCGAGCTTAGCCGCAATCATGCCGCGAAAGCCTTGGAGCGATTACAAACCGCAACACAGTACGAGTTGGGAACCCCTGCCCCCCAATTTGAGGTTGGCGGCTCGCTTTACCCGGCATATATCCGCGGGCAGGCGTATTTGTCGCTGCATCAGGGCGCGGCAGCGGCTGCGGAGTTCCAGAAATTCCTGGACCATCGTGGCATCGCGGTGAATTCCCCTTTGGCGGTCTTGGCCCGGCTGCAACTTGGCCGTGCCTATGTGCTGGCACGGGACAAAACCAAGGCACGCCACGCGTATTTGGAGTTTCTTGAGCTCTGGAAAGACGCGGACCCTGACATCCCCATCCTGAAACAAGCCAAGTTGGAATATGCGAATTTGCAGTGACGGGGAACGATGCCGCCTCCGCGGAGTCTTCCACTGTCACTCCCAGGAGCTTGGCCGCTCGTTTCGAGGAATAGGCATCCTGTTCGACGATGGGGGGCGTAGCCTAAGGTTGGGAGTGGAGCTTTTTCGGCCCAATAACCTGCAAGCGAAGGCGGACAACGGCGGCGAGCTATGCTCGCCGCCGTTGTTCTTAGCGCCGCCGCGTGACGCCTGCAGAAAAATAGAGCAGTTCGCTCAAAGTCTGAAGGTCGGGAAGGGCGTTGTCGCGGCGTGAAACCTGCGCAATGGTGCTGAGTGCAGGAACAGCGATCTCGCGAAGCTCGCGCGGAAGGGGAATGAGATCGAGTTTGGGATAGATCTTGAACGGCAGCGGTTGATTAGCCCAATCGAGGAAGTGCGGATTTGCGCGGATGCTGCTAGGTGAGTGTTTGGTTGCGTTGTGATAGTTGCAGCCAGCCTGAATGTCGGCGTTTAGCATGGCCACGCTCCGGTCTTAGTACAGGTCAGGGCAGGGGCCCCTAAAGTAATGAGGCACAGATGCAGAAGGGTTCGTGTTGTGGGGGGCCAGGCGCGGACACGGCCCGTACCATGGCGAGACTCATAATACATACGGCTGCCGGCCTTCGAGATCAAAAGTGGGCGTCTTTTTATATTGCGTGCAATCACGATATTTCGCCAATTACGGTAGCCGTTCGGTACCCCCTTGTCATTAAGCGGCATTTTCCCTCTTGTCCTCGCTAAAGTTTGGCCTATAATTCGCCGCCGGAGGTAAACCACGAAACGCTTCTATTTTTTACTCGTGCTTGTCTGCTTGCTGATAGGCAAGCTCTGGGCCGCGGACGATCCTGTTGAGCACCGGCTACTGGGCGTGACTCGTCGCCACCGGGCCTGCGCGTGAGATTTCATTATCTTGTGCCCCCGGGCTGCCCTGCGGGGCGGCCTTCTTAATTTGTCATTTGCGAAAACTGCTGTGCGAAAAGTTCGACCTAGAAGCTTTCAGACCCAAATTTGACGGCAAAAAAGGAGGAACCAAAATGAAAATGAGCAAAAGGATCGCATTCTTTGCTGCTGCTTGCACCCTGCTGGTGGCAGTTATGTCTGTCATGTCCCCCAAGGCAGTCCGGGCAGCGGTAGCCACCTTCGTACTCGATGTAGACAACCCAGCGAGGCACCCCGTCACGGCCAACTGCGCCTCCGATAGCGAGGGACTGTGCACCATCATTGTCCCTACGAACTACACCCTCGTTATCGACCGGATCGTGCTAACGGGGAGCTATTCGAGCACGACGCCCCCCGCCCTTGAACTGTCGGTTCAATCAGCTAGCCCCGGATTGCCCGGTTCAGGTATAACATCCGCCAGCTTCACCTCGGCGTACTCCATCCCCACTATCCCTGATGCCAACAACCCGGGCAATTCGTGGGTCTTCTTCTCAACCGTGAACACCTCACAGTACGCCACCACTGGCGGTGTTTCGTTTCATATCGAAAACCGGGCGACATCGGGTACTGCGATAAACTTCGTCGTCAACATGCAGGGGCACGTGGTGGCGCTCCAGTAAGCTATCGAGAGGTTGGGCCCAGCCCAAAATACGTTTGATCGCTCATGAGAGGGTGCTCCTTCATAGGTAGTTATCCGAACGATGACAACCTATTCCCAAAGGGCACCCTTCTATTCGCAGGCATTGAGTGGCCCCGTATCGAGGCGGGACAGAGTTCGTTGCGGTTCGCTCGTGGCGAGGATTCCCGACACGTTTGGAGGCTGAACTTACAGTAACCAGAGCACCGCACGAGACGGCAACCGGTGGCCTAAGACCTAGCGGTGAGGTTTGCGCGCGAGCGCCTCAGACTCTCGACCGAAGGCACGAAGTAATAGGAACCAGTGAAGGGCTGCGCTCCCGTCTCTCACCCAAGGGGGCGCGGGCTCGAGTCCTGCACTGCCAACCAAACTAAAGTCAATTCGTTACTTGGGCATTCTCCGGCGGGCAGATCCCGACACATGGAGTCAAGTTCGAAAAGTGGAGAATGGACGATTAAGGCCACGTGGTAAAGGCCGCCCCGCGGTCCCCCCGACACGCTGGAAGGGCGGCCTATCACGTGCCCTCCGTATTCGCACATCGAAAGGACCGGAACCAACGGCGTGGTCAAGCGACGGCTTTCGATTCCCGCATACTGCCAAACGACTGAATGGCGCTGGCCTCATCCGCCTCAATGGTGAAGACCGCATATAACTTGGTCATCTGAAGCAGGTCCTGCACCCTCTTGCTGGGATTGACCAGCGTCAACTGCCCACCCTGATTGCGCACAGTAGTGTAAGCCTTCACTAGTTCTCCAACGCCTGAACTGTCCATATAGCCCACGTCGTGGAGGTTCATGGCAATCTTCTTGTGGCCTGCCTCCACCAGTTGGCGAACTACCTCACGCAGCATGACATTGCCTTCGCCCAGGGTGATCCGGCCACTGACATCGAGAATGGTGACATCCTCGACTTGGCGGGTCTCGGTCCGCATCTTGACCGGAGTCTTGCCCTCGATGCTGAGGCCGAGCCGATCAAGAATGGCACAGGCCGTACTCGCGGTTTCCTTGGACTCGGTGCGTACGACAACCAGAGAGCGCCCCTCTCTGAGAACCTCGCGAAAAAACAATACGTCGTCTGAACACTTTTCGTCGGGGGTCGGCCGCGGGCCATCTCCGCCTTCGGCAAGACTCCTGCCCACCGCTGCCCCGGTTCCAGCACCCGCCAGGCCGAGCAGCGCAGCGGCGCCAAAGCCCAACGCAAATATTGTTCCCACTCCGGTGAGCATTAATGTGGCGGCAGCGACTCCGGCCGACATTCCAGTGGCCATTCCCATGAACCCGCCGACAGTCGCTCCGACTTGCCTGCCCGAGGTCGCCGCTTCAGGCTGCGCTCGGCTCAAAAACACAATCGCCTCTTCCGGTACTTGGCCCGCTATCAATTGCCGAACTGTCTCCTCGGCACGCTCACGAGAAGAGAACACTCCAATTGCTGTTTCCATGGGCTTCCTCCGGTTTTCGGACAGCAGGAATATGCTCCCTGATTCTTACAAAGTCAATAGGGAGCATGGCCTCAAGGCAGGAAAATAGCCAAGCGTCCCGTCTGGGGCAGACTGTGCGTGACAAACCAGCAGACAAACTCCCGCTACCGACGCAGCGGTGCAAAGGTTACAAAGTCCAAAAGCCTCATTGAGTAAATTGACGCGATAATGGCACGCAAAGCGAAACCGTTGACCCCCCACGGCTTGCGTCCCTCGCCGCCCAGAGTCACGGGCAGATTATCCAGGTCAACCTCCCGCGCGCGGGGATTGAGGGTCTTGCTGAATTCACATCCTGTGTCAAGGAAGAGCGGAACTAGCCGATGGAGCCGCCGCTGGTAAAAGTTCTTGGCTTAGGCTTCTATCTCACGAGGAAGCGCACAGCTGCGAGGCGAATACGGGCAGCACAAGCCGCGGTTCTTTCAGTGGCGAAATCTTCAGCGGTGAGCCGGACCACTTCAGTAGGCATTGACGGCCAGAATGGTGCAATTGCTTCCGGACTTACGCACAGAACATTCTCCCGCGTGTGTACCAACCGCCCTGCGAAAGAAGAGGCGGTAACTGGGATCTGGTCTAGCGAAGGAAACCGGGGCGGATGCGGTTACGGCAAGAGAGGCGGCGCGAACGGGAAGTGGGAATAGTGACCATCCCCGAGGGAGACATTCCCGAACTGCCCGATGATTTGTTCGCGGGCCTTGCCGACCATGTGGTCGTTGTGCACACCCGAAACCATTACCCGCGCCATCGCGACGGCTGCATACAGACAATCATCGACAGCGCCCCCTTGGACCACTCGAAGGCCTACGACCGTTCCTCCCGCGCTCCTCTAAAGCTTCTTCGGAGATGCACTTGTCGACGTTCTGTGCCAGTTCCTCATTGAAGCTTTTCCGGTCCGATTTGCGCCACGTGAAGCATCGAACCCGTCTGGCTTGCTTGCATCCATGCGATCAGTACATGATCGCCCACGGCACGCATGGAGGGATAACCAAAGCCCGAACCGCGAGCAATCTCGGCGGTTGGCCCGAATTTGCCGTTAGCTCGAAGCTCCCGTACAAGGAGCTTGGACTCGGGCTGACCAGACTCGATCCAGGCGAGTATGGATGATCCATTCCCCAACATGGCGACCGCCGGGTGGCCAAGTGTTGCAGCCGCAGCACTGACGGTCAGGGGGGACGTGAACTGCATGCCTCCATCGGTCGAAGTTGCGACCAACAGATCAGGGGCGTTTGCTGCGGTAAACCAGGCGATGACGACCTTTCCGTTTCTCTCATCCAGAGCCGGCCCATTCGTGGGACATGCGTTGATGTGCCAGCCATCGTGATGCACGGAGTATGGGCCGTCCATGTTGAGTGCCTCGCCGAGGCGTACCGTCTGCATATCCCTGATTTCGTCCTGGGTGCGATCGCGGTAGCCGATCAGCATTTCGCTGCCCAGAGAGACTGCCGCCGTGGGGCAGCAAGTACAGACATTGTCGTCCAGCAGCTTTTCACCACTGTATCGGCCGTCGGGATATAGCAGACCCGCCATAAGGTAGTAGTGGCCCTTCGGATAAGGAGTCTTGGCGGTCTCGCGTCCATCAAGCCAGGCCACACCTACCACGCCTCCATCGAGTACCGCCCCGGAGAGATAGCTGTGTTCGGTCTTTGAGAAATCCGACGCGAGCGGCAAAACGCGAGACCAGGTCTTGCCGTTGTCCGTGCTGCGCGACAGATACCCGAACTCCGTCCAAGCACCCGGATCGCGGTCCTTGACTCCGGTCCAAAGGGCAACGAATTCCTGTGGGCGGGGACTCAGAACGAACGCGGAAGCGAAATCCTCGATTAAAAGTGACCCTTCAGTCGCCGTAATGGGAGCACTCCATCCGCCGCCATCCTCGACCGAGAAGCGCAATCTGCCATCCGTGCCGGAGGTCTTTTCCAGCCAGCTGAGAATCACGCTGCCGCTCGGGCTGATTTCGAGTCGAGGTGCCCAACCGGTTGCGGACGGAGGCGTCACTTGCCGGACGACTAGGCCCGCCGGCCGCCGCTCGCACCCTGTCAGTGAAAGCCAGACTAGGAACCATAGAATCTCCATGGCCCGTCGCCGTGCCAAGTCCTTCACGAGGAATGGTCCGTCTCTTTTCAAAACCTCACCTCCAAGCGGCTCAACACGTTGACCGGCGAACCCGGAAAAATGACGGTCGGAGTATTTCCCGACTCGTAGTAATTTCGATCAGTAACGTTCTGCACGTTGACGCTCAGTTTGAACAGTTTCTGGTCTTTGCGAGCAGGCCCAAATGGATAGCCAGCCATCGCATCGAGCCGTCCATATCCTGGGAGTACAACGTCGTCGGACGGATCGACAAAACGATAACTGAGGGCTTGAATCCCTCCCCCGAAGGTCAATCCGCGCAGGGGACCGCGCTGCAATTCGTACACGGTCCAAATCCTGCCGCTATGGCGCGGTGCATTCTGAAAGATGTTGCCGACAGGATAGACCGGGTCCGCAGCGATGTATGCCTGGTTGAATGCGTAAGCGACGAGCACATCCCACCCGGGAAGTATCCTTCCTGAAGTTTCAAGCTCGATGCCCTTGGATTCCGTCGTGCCAATCTGAATCGACGCCAGGGGATTTCCAGGGTTAGTGATCAACAGATTGGAGGCGCGTATGCGATAGAACGACAAGGTCGAGGCGAGTCTTCCGTGAAGAGCCGATTCCCGGGCACCGATTTCATATTGATGGCCGTACTCCGGCTTGAAAGGCTGTCCGCCGGGAGTGAATTGCGCGGCAAGAGTTGGACTAAAGCTGCGACTATAACTGGCGTAAAACGTCAGAGGCTGTAGGGGTTGATAGGTAACGCCTACTCGCGGGAGGGCCGCAACGTTGTCCTGGCGATTGTGCGTCCCATACACAACTTCGTCGTAGCGCTGGGTGAAGCCTTCGAACCGCGCTCCTGCGAGGACCTTCAATCCCGGCAAGAGCGTCATCTGATCCTGAATATATCCGCCATGGGTAGAGAGCTTCGTGGTTCCATCGAGTGGGAAATAGTCCGGGGATGATGGATTGAAGAAGTTGGCGATCAAAGCAGCATTATCCGGACGTGTGTGGCTGAAAGGAACGGGATCGTAAAGATCGATTGGCGGTGCGTCATCATAAACCGCATCCTGCACCACCTGTTGCCTGCCGTATTCAAATCCGATCAGAACATTGTGTTCGACCTTTCCAGTCTTGAAAATGCCGGTGAGATCGGTCTGCCAGTCGTAAAAGCGAAGAGGGTAGGCCGCGTCCTCCGAGAATCGAGCGAGCGTGCGATTGTCGCTTTCCAGAAAACCAGTGCTCACGTCAAGGTCGTCCCAGTTGACGAGCGTTCCACGAAAGCGGCTCCGAACTACCCATCGCGAGCCAAGATCCTGGGAGACGTCCAAGCCTCCCACCCGGCTTTGAAACAGTCCCCGCTGCCATGGCTCCCCGTAGAAGTTGCTGATCTTGACCGGAGCCGGACGATCCCCGAGCGCCGGGATGCCGTAGTCGTTCACGATTGAGGCGTGCAGATATTCGGCCAGGAAACGGATCGTGGTGGATCCAGTTGGCTTCCATGTCACCGCCGGAGCGAGAAAGAAGCGGCGATCGTTGTAGTCATCGCGAAAATTCGATGAATCGGCGAATTCCCCGTTCAATCTGTAGAGCAGCTTTCCGCTGCTTTCCAAGGGACCGGTAACGTCGAACGTTGGCCGCACCGTCCCATACCGGTCTGCCTGGAAAGAAACGGCACCGTGGGCGACCGGCAGCGGTTCCTTCGTGATCAAGGTTACGATTCCACCCGACGCCGCGCGTCCGTACAGGACCGATGCAGGGCCCTTGAGAATTTCCACTCGAGCCACGTCGGTCGTATCCGATGGGGCCATCCCGTCGAAAGGAAAGCTGTCGCGATAGTAGTTGCTGAATACACCCAGAGGGAGACCGCGAATGGTCAATGCGCTCCCTACATCTCCGGCCGCGAGCAAGTCGCGATTCACTCCACTAATGTTTTCGGCTGCATCTGCGAAACGGATGTCTTGCTGGCTCTGGATCAGCGCTTGATTGGCAACTCCAATGCCTTGCGGGATTTCGTTCAACGGAATACTCGTTTTTGTTCCGGTTGAGGATTCGTCCGGGCGAAAGGAACCGACCTCGGCCGTTACGGTTACCTGCTGACCAGGGCCTGCGACTCTCATGCGGATGGACAGCCCCACGGCCGGACGATCCGCAGTGATGGCGACCGGCTGGTCCGGAGCGGAAAACCCGGCCCTCACGGTGGCGACTTTGTAATCGCCGGGGGCAACATTCCGAAAGGCAAAGGTGCCGTCCTGACCAGTTCTTGTCTCCTGCAAGCGAATGGCAGCTGCGTTTAACAGGATCACCGTCACATCAGGGAGTATCGCCCCGGACTCGTCCCACACGGTCCCTGAAATGCTCGCCTTCGCCGGTGTCCATGAGGAACTCGAACGACCACCGGAAACCTGCGCAATGGCGGGAAACGAGCCTGCGATGAAAAAGCCTGCACAAACCAGACCGATAAAGACACCCATCCTCAAACAAGACATGACGAAGCCTCCACGCCTTCGCGTGCGCGGCGCAGGCAAGCCCTGCGCATTTAGTAGCTGATACAACGATAAATTTCTTGTCTCTTAGGCGAAGAATGAAGGGCTGGGAGGGCCGCGTTTCTGGTGGGAGCGGGCTCGGGAGATACGATACTTTGCCTGTGTCTGGGGCGAAAACGCGGGATGGGCTACAACGTCGGCGAAGACTGCGGAAGTCGTGGGAAGTCCCGCCTGAAAATGCGCTGTGACCGCGAAGTGCCGGGGAAAGAAGGGGCACTTCTCAACAGGTGATGTTACCGCAGGGCCCGACGAACGGCTCGATTCCATGGTGTGCATCGCCTTCATCATGCAATGGTGTTTGCCGTCACGGCGGCAACAGGCCGGCAGGGCTGCGTTCCTGCCGGGAGCGACAAACGGCGACGCGATGGGAAACCCCATCACAAGCAGCACTAGAATGGCACATGCAACCCGCATCCACGACTCCAGAACGCCAAGAGTCTAGCACAAGACGTGCACGGAGACGTCATCGTCAGCCTTAGCGTCTCGGCTTCACGTCCCATTCGATCTATGGGCATGCGTGTCACGCCCGGCTCTTGTTGAAAACCTCGCCCGGCGAGCTATGCCTCATTATCGGTTATGGCGTGATCCGGGTGAATCGAACCCAACACCGCGGAGATTCCCGGATCCGCGAGCCTCTCCTTATAGCGTGCCTAGGAAGTTGATCAGGTCCCGTCGCTCCTGCTGGTTCAAACCAAGATCAAAGCGGCGGTTGTAAAAATCGACCACGTCGCTGAGATCGGCAGCATTGCCACCATGGAAGTAGGGGGCCCGGGACGCGAGTCCGCGCAGGCGCGGTACCTTGAATTTGCCAAGATCCTTGCATTTGCCGCTTATGAGTGCCATGCCGGGATCGCTGGTACGGAAGTCGTCATACACGATTCCATCGATTGTGACCGGGTTGCTGAAGAAGGGGATGATGCTATTGCCATTGGCGTCGCGGCGGCAGAGAAAGGAGAACAGTGGCTGGTCCCCAGATGGCGGAAGAACAGTGGCACTTGTCTGGTTTCCACTTTGGTCCGAGCTGCTGTTATCGCCAATACCTAGATGTTTCCCCCCGGCGTTCACGCTGCCACCGACGTTCTGGTTGCTGTGGCAGCCGGCACAGGTTCCGGTCGCGGGATTGCCCAGTGTGTCGTTGGCGCCGGCGACCCCTCGGAAAGTAAACTGCCGGTTATTGAAAATGTCTTGCCCGCGCTTGATTGAAGCCTGTGCTGCGCTTCGGGAATCGGTCCAGGAGTCGAACATGGTCATGGCTTCCAGACCGGTGGCCGGGAGGAACGGGGGGTCATCGGAAAGGGCCACGGGTCCACCGGTCGCGCCATTCGCCGCAAGGCTCCTTGCATCATTGTCGAAGGACTGCGCGGTGAACACGCCGCTTTCGAAGGCCACGCCCGCCGCGATCTGTTCCGTGCTGGGCGCAACGGCCGCCTGGGCATGGCCGAGAGTCGCGTCCTGAAACTGGCTTTCCAGGCTGGCTTCCCGTCCATCCCACATAATCGAACCCTGGGAATTGATCGTGGACCGGTCGGAGCTGAATTGTCCGTTCATGGTGAGGTTGGCAGAATTCATCACCCGGCGATACACCGAGATGCCTCCGGACGGCAAACCATAGGTCGCATTGTTTTCACAACCGTAGGGGTCGCGAATCACGCGCACCTGGTACTCCGCATTGGCGGGAATGGGAAGGAATATCCGGATGTTCCCCTTCGTGAGCAGCTGACTGGAGGCGGCCGCTTTCTGCGCAAGGGTCTTCGCCGAAGTGGCAAGGTTCGGGCAGTTGGCGCCATCGACCGGGGAGAACAATGGATCCGTTCCTTTGGTCTCAGCGAAGATGGCGGCTGCTGATTCGGGATTCATCGCCCACCCCGCCTGCGGTTGATGGCAGGTGAAGCAGGTTCGCCCGTTCGTGCCCAAGCGCTGAAAGAATGGATTCGTCGCTGTTCTGGTCGCACCCTGGGGTTGATAGGAGCTGACAAATCCTCTTGCGTCCCGGTTAGTCAGGGTCTGCGGAATGAATACTGGCACCGCAGCGAATGGAACGCTGCCCATGCGTGGGGCGACCATGGCCTGGCGCCACACAAGGCGCATCCACGGAGCCAGTTCTGGCGTCCGAGACCCGTTTTGTGCGTCGGCAGATTGAACCACTCCGCCACTGACAACCGTAATGACAACTCCCATCAGAAAAAGCGCCTTTAGGGTTTCCTTCATGCCCGTGTCTCCAGACTCGTCCTTAAAATGTATTTGGGGAAGGGAAAGCGGAGCTCCAATTCAACGAGACATCCCCGATCTGAAGTGCGCCCCGATGGCAAATTCTTGCCCGGTTCGTTCTCTCGGGAGTTCGTGTCGTTGGAGTTCAACAGCCGCGGAATAACGTGCTGGGGGGATGCACTTGCTGATGCAGGACCACTGCCAACTCGGAGACGTGCCAAGCTTCACAAAAATAAAGACTTACAAACCGGATAGAGTGATCCCTGACCCAGATGCGCAATGCAGTGCACACCAGCGGGAAAAGACAGGGCCGCTCGGATACCTGTTTGATCGAAGAACCTCATTCGCGCCCTGGTGTGCGGTTCCGGGTTTCGAGAGCGCGCAAGCTCTAAGGACTGCTCTAAGCACGTCCCACGAGGATTCAGTTGGCATCGATTCGATTCACACGAGAGATTCAATCCTGCCCGGAGACTCCCGGGCGCGACACGCACCTATTTAGATGGGTCCGCGCGTGCGCCGCACGCGCGCGGCGGCGAGAACACAAATCGCCGCGAACGCGAGCCCGGTCCAGAGGCCGGGGTTGAGCAGAACTTGGCTGGAATGAAGATGCATCCACTCATTGAGCGCGGAACTGCTCCCCGGGTAGGCGCCAGAAGCCGGAGCGTTGAAATGGTATTTCAACCAGTTGAGGAAGTGGGCGGATTCGAACACGATTTTCTCGGCCATCCCGATAATAATCATCGGTAGCGCAGCCCAAAATGCCAGGCGCCTCGACCACGAGGAGGCCAGCAGTAACCATCCATAGACCGGAGCGAGCCAGAGTCCGTGAATGACGAACATGTGGTAGGTCATCATCGACCACATTTGACCGAGCGGCAGGTGCTCGCGCAGCACTTCGAGGCCGTAACCGCTTGCGACGAGCACCGCACTGTTCAGCAGCAGCATGATCAGGTTTGTCAGGATGGTGAGTACAACAACAATCAGCGGGATGACGATGACGGGAATGCTCATCTTCGCACACACGGTGGTGAAGTCGGATAACGGAAGAGACTTCCAGAATAGGATGCTCCGATCGCGTCGTTCGGCGTGCAGCGCTTCTAGGCAATACAAAATCGCCACGATGAAGCTGATGCCCATCAGAAACATGGCCGCATCGCCGTAGGGACGCTGAATGAATTCGTCCACCTGAGCGGGACTGAGTATGGCCGCATTCCTCATCTGGCGCGCCATGTGGGCCATGCTCACGAGGAAGCTGATGAGCACGAGCGACGCGACGAT
>Ga0335085_10007392_pt1 | contig 17062 bp, 16 predicted proteins | sample Lox_Sample_45_FD_206712 | JGI IMG/M metagenome (GOLD analysis project Ga0335085, IMG submission 206712) | Soil microbial communities from Loxahatchee National Wildlife Refuge, Florida, United States - Lox_Sample_4.5 | ecosystem: Environmental > Terrestrial > Soil > Wetlands | place: USA...
AAGCTGAACGGGCGGGGGGCATACCTGCATAATCGCCGTTCCTGCTGGGAGCGGGGACTGACGGGCGCGCTGCCGCATGCCCTGAAGGTCGAATTAACAACCGAAGACCGACAACGCCTGGAAGCCTTTATGGGTACGCTTCCCGCCGAGAGTGACGTAGAGTGAACGCCATGTAAATCGCGGCCGTCCCCTCGCTCATCGGCACACGGCTTTCCAGGTGTTGAGGCTTGTACAGCAGAATTTTTCATACCCCTGCTGCACAGGAATCGGAAATTACACAGGAGGTGTCCCATGAGCAACAACGGGCACGGAAAAATCGAAATATCCTCCGCCGTCACCGTGCGTGACCTGGCGACCGAACTTTCAGTAAGCCCCATCGATATCATTAAAAAATTAATGAGCAATGGCGTGATGGCCTCCATCAACCAGTCCATTGACTACGACACGGCTGCGATCGTCGCCGCCGAGTTCGGCTTTGAGGCGGTCCCCCAGGCACAGGTGGCAGCGGTCAAGAAGGAAGAGGCGGGCGAGATCCCTCTCTGGCGGCGCATGATCGGCGAGGAGAAGGACACCGACCTTAAGCCGCGCCCGCCGGTGATCACCATTTTGGGACACGTGGACCACGGCAAGACCTCGCTGCTCGACGCCATCCGCAAGACGGATGTGGCGGCAGGGGAAGCCGGCGGCATCACCCAGCACATCGGCGCCTACCAGATCGACCACAAGGGGCGCACCATCACCTTCCTCGACACGCCCGGCCATGCCGCGTTCACCGCGATGCGCGCGCGCGGCGCCCAGGGCGCGGACATTGTCGTGCTGGTGGTCGCCGCCGACGACGGCGTGATGCCCCAGACGCGTGAAGCCATTGCGCATGCCAAGGCCGCCCGTGTGCCGATCATCGTGGCGATGAACAAGATCGACAAATCCAATGCCAACCCCGAACTGGTCAAGAAGCAGCTGTCGGAACTGGACCTGACCCCCGACGACTGGGGCGGCAACACGATGGTCATCCCCGTGTCGGCAAAGCAGAAAACCGGCATCGAGGACCTGCTCGAAGCCATCAACCTGACCAGCGACAGCATGAACATCCGCGCCAACCCGACCGGCAAGGTCATCGGCACGGTGGTGGAGGCCGAGCTGGATAAATCCAAAGGCGTGATCTCGACCCTGCTCGTCCAGAACGGGACGCTCAAGAACGGCGACATCGTCGTGGCCGGGACCACCTACGGGAAACTCAAGGCGCTGTCCGATTACAAGGGCAAGCCCGTCCACAAGGCCTCACCGTCCACACCGGTGGCGGTGATGGGGCTGAACGAAGTGCCGCCCGCCGGCCTGTTGTTTGAAGTTGTGGAGAGTGAGCGCGAAGCGCGGGATATCGTCACCGAGCGCCTGGATGCCTCCAAGCAGCAGACCACCGCCCAGAAGATGACCCTCGAGGATTTGTTTGCCAAGGTCAAGACCGGCGAACTCAAGGAACTGCGCCTGATCCTCAAGGCGGATGTGCAGGGCTCGCTCGAACCGATCGTCAAGGAACTCAACGAACTCGGAAAGAAGGAAAGCGAGATCGCCCTCAAGGTGCTCTACTCCGAGACCGGCAACATCGGCGAAAACGACGTCATGCTCGCCTCGGCCTCCAAGGCGATCATCATCGGCTTCAACGTGCAGGCCGAAGTCCCTGCCCGCCGGCTGGCGGACGCCGAGGGCGTGGACATCCGCCTGTACAACATCATCTACCGCCTGACGGAGGACGTCGAGAAGGCCCTCAAGGGCATGCTCCAGCCCGAATTCGTCGAAAAAGTTGTCGGCAAGGCCACCGTCCTCGCCATCTTCCCCATCTCGAAGGTCGGCAAGGTGGCCGGCTGCCGTGTGACTGAAGGCGAGATCCGCCGCAATGGGAGGATCCGCCTGTATCGCGGCGAAGATCTGGTGTACGAGGGCGAGATCGGGTCGCTCAAGCATGAGAAGGAGGATGTGCGCGAAGTCCGCACCGGCTTTGAATGCGGCATCCACTTCAAGAATTTCAACGACATCCTCGAGGGCGACCTCATCGAGTGCTACGTTTTGGAGAAGTCGGAATAATCCGCTTCGCGGCGGCAAGGGACAACAATGCCATCCAAGGTAAGATTGCAACGCATCGCCGACCGCATCCGTGAGGAGCTATCGCAGATGCTGATCAAGGAAATCAACGACCCGCGCCTGCACCAGGTGTACCTCACCGACGTGCGCGTGGACCGTGAGCTGTCCTTCGCCGATATCTATGTCTCCGCCGTCGAAGGGCAGGCGCGCAGCGCGGAGATCCTGCAGGGACTTAAAAGCGCCGCCGGCTTCATGCGCCGCGAACTGGCCAACCGCATCGAACTGCGCAGTTTCCCGATCCTGCGCTTTCACTGGGACCCCACGCCGGAGAACGCGGACCACATCGAGCAACTGCTCACCCAAATCCGGAACGAACCCAAAAAGTAGCCCTCATCCGCAGGGGATCTTGATGGAATCCATTCACACCGCCATCCGCAAGCGCATTGCTGCTGCCCAGACCATCCTGGTGACCACCCACCTGCGCCCCGACGGCGATGCGCTCGGAGCGTTGTTGGGGCTCGGGCTGGCGCTGGAGGACGCGGGCAAGACCGTTCAGATGGTCTCGTTCGACGGAGTTCCATCCACCTTCAAGCACCTGCCGGGGCGCGAACGCGTGCACAAGAAACCGGAAGGACCCTTTGACCTGACGATCGCCGTGGACTGCGCCGATCATACGCGCGCCGGCGATGTCTTCGAAGGCCTCGGCCAGCCGGGCATCAACATCGATCACCACGTCACCAACGACAACTTTGCCGACCTCAACCTCATCGAAGTGGACCAGGCAGCGACCTGCGCCATCCTCTGCGACCACCTCGCGGAGTGGGGGCTCAAACTCACCCCGGACATCGCCTCCGCGCTGCTGACGGGAATCATCACCGACACGCTGGGGTTCCGCACGTCCAGCACCACGCCGCACGTACTGCGGCAGGCCGCCGGCCTGCTCGAGACCGGCGTGGACATGCACGAGCTGTACATGCGCGGCCTGATCAGCACCTCTTTCGGCGCGGCACGCTATTGGGGCGCGGGGTTGTCCTCCATCCAGCGTGAGGGGGGCATGGTGTGGGCCACCCTGAAGCTGAAGGACCGCAAGACGAGCGGCTACACCACCAACGATGACGCCGATCTGATCAACCACCTCTCTGCCATCGACGGCAGCAGCGTGGCGCTCATTTTTGTCGAGCAGCATCACGGAAAGGTCAAGGTCTCGTGGCGGGCGCAAAAACCCGGGCTGGACGTGGCCCGTGTGGCGCAGCAGTTCGGCGGAGGCGGTCACCCGGCTGCCGCGGGCGCCGAGGTCGCCGGCGGGATGGCCGAGGTGCAGAAAAAAGTCCTTTCTGCGACGAGAAAACTATTGCGGTTGTAAGGTGCAAAAAACCATTTTTACGTTAAAATTGGGGTGTATATCCAGCGATGGGGAAAAAACCAAAATTATCTCAGAGGGAAACTAAATCGACTTATCGCGCGAGCTGACATCTATCCACACGCGCGAGGAGGCACTTCATGGTCAGTTCACAGGATCTCAAAAACGCCATCTCCGGCGCCCTGGTTATCGACAAACCGACCGGCATGACCTCGCACGACGTCGTGCAGGCCATCCGCAACGGGACCGGCATCCGTCGCGCCGGGCACACCGGCACACTCGACCCGCGCGCATCAGGCGTGCTGGTGGTGCTGGTGGGTCCCGCCGTGCGCCTGAGCGAGTACGTCTCGGCTTCGGATAAAAGATACCAGGCCATCGTCCGGCTGGGCGCCTCGACGGACACGTTCGACGCCGAAGGGAAGTTCACCCGGAAATCCGAAACGCCGGTCGACGTCACCGAGGCGCAATTCGAGGCAGCGCTGCAGAAGTTCATCGGCCACATCGAACAGACGCCGCCCCCCTACTCGGCCGTCAAGGTGCAGGGACGCAAGGCCTACGAGATGGCGCGCGAGGGCGAGGAAGTGGACCTTGCGCCGCGCGTGATCGACGTGTACCACCTGGAGGTGCTGGAATGGGCGCCGCCGGAAGTGGTGATCGATGTCCACTGCTCCTCCGGGACGTACGTGCGCTCGCTGGCGAATGACCTGGGTGACCTGCTCGGCTGCGGTGCCTATCTCGTGGGATTGCGCCGCACGAAGAGCGGGCGGTTCTCCCTCAGGGATGCCACGCCTCTCAGGAAATTGCAGGAAGCCTTCCGCGCCGGCAACTGGGCGCAGTACCTCATCCCCGCCGCCGAAGCCCTGGGAGATTGGCCGGCCATCGAGCTTGATCCCGACCAGGTGGACGCCATCAAGCACGGACATCGCGTCCCCGCCGCCGAGGATGCCGGGCCGGGCATGGTCCGCGCCGTGAGCATGGCGGGCGAACTGGTGGCGCTCATGGAATTGGATGAAGAAACCCGCCAGTGGCGGCCTAAAAAAGTATTTTTCTCATAATCGGCAAAACCATCCGATCGATTCCCTTATCGTTATTAATTCAATGCTGCACACCACTTCCCTGAATGACGTTCAACTGAATGACGCCTGGTTGACCATCGGCGTGTTCGACGGTGTCCATCGCGGGCACCAGGTCATCCTGCGCCAACTGGTGGAGGGCGCGCATGCCGCCGGAAGCCAGGCGGTCGTGCTGACCTTTTCATCCCACCCTGCGGCCGTGCTGGGCCATCGCGAACTCAAATGCCTGACCACTCCTGCCGAGCGGGCGGAATTGCTCGGCGCACAGGGCGTGGACCTGGTCATCACCCATCCGTTCGATGAAAAGGTGGCGGCGTTGAGCGCTGCGGAGTTCATGAAGCCGCTCAAGGACAGGCTGGGGCTGAAACATCTGTTGGTCGGCTATGACTTTGCCCTCGGGAAAGGCCGCGAGGGCAACGCCGCCCGCTTAAGCGAGATCGGCCGGGAAATGGGCTACTCAGTCCAGGTGATGGAGGCCGTCAGCGATGAAAGCGGCGTGATCTCATCTTCCTCCATCCGCAAACTGGTGGCTGTCGGCAAAGTGGAGGAGGCGGCGGAAATGCTCGGGCGCTATTATGCGTTGAGCGGGCCCGTCGTCCACGGCGATGCGCGTGGGCATTTGATCGGCTATCCCACCGCGAACATCGTTGCACCATCTGAAAAAGCCATCCCAGCCTTCGGCATCTACGCTTGCTGGGCGCAAGTCAGCGGTGAACGACACCTGGCCGCCATCAGCATCGGCGTCCGCCCGACGTTTGAATATGATCAGCCGGATGTGCGCGTGGAAGCCTACTTGCTGGACTTTAACGCAAATTTGTACGGGCAGACGGTCACCCTCGAGTTCGTGAAGCGCCTGCGAGATGAAATGAAGTTTCCCAGCGTGGAGGCGCTCACCGCGCAGATCGATTCCGATGTCCAAACCGTGAGAAAGCTTATAAAATAAACGCCCTTGCCCTCAGGGGCGTTTTCGTCTATAGTTGCGCCCAGATTCCCGTGTTCATTCCCCGGAGCCGCCATGCCCAAACGTGACATCTACCTGCTTTCCCCCAAGCATCTCTCGCCTGAGACCATCGCCGTCGCCTTTGCCAAGACCTCCCGTTCGCCGGAATCCTTCCGTGACATCGCCGCCGAGTTGAGCGATGAAAAGTCCGCGCAGTTCCACGAGAAGTGGGTGGTCGGATACGGGCACGCCTCGGTCGCCGAACATGCCGTGCTGCATCTCGCCATCGAAAATGTGTCGCGGGTCGCCATCGAAAGCATCGAGAGCAACCGCCTCGCCTCCTACACCGAAAAATCCACCCGCTACCAGAAGTGGGATGCGGATGCATTCACCCTTCCACCCGAACTCGAAGGTCACCCGTTGCGCGAGGAATACATCGCCGCCTGCAGGCTGTTGTTCCAGACTTATGCTGATTCACTCGCGCCGGTTCGCAAGCTGGTGGAAGCTCGCGCGCCGCGCCGCGAGAAGGAAAGCGACGAGGCCTACGACCGCCGCATCCGCTCGCAGTATGTCGACGCGTGCCGTTTCCTGCTGCCTGCCGCCGCCCATGCCAATGTCGGTATGACTGCCAACGCGCGCATCCTCGAGAATGCCATCCGCAAGATGCGCTCGCACTCGTTGGCTGAAGTGCGCGCGATCGGCGAGGAGATGAAAACCGTCGCTTTGGGAGAAGTGCCCACGCTGGTCAAGTACGCCGAGCCGGTGCCTTATCTCGTCGAGACAACCAAGGAGCTTTCCGCCCTCACCCCAACCCCTCTCCCCTTGGGAGAGGAGCAAGGGGTGAGGGATTGGTGCAACTTGATCGATTATGACCGTTCCGGAGAGGAGAAGGTGCTGGCCGCCGCTTTATACCGTTTCGGCGAAATGAATTGTAGCGAAGCCCTGAATCACGTCCATGGGCTGGCTTCCGCGCAGAGGGAAGAGCTGGCTGACGCGCTGCTTAAACACCTCGGCCGATATGACATCCCCCTGCGCGAACTGGAACATGCGGCTTACACGTTCGACCTGGTCATGGACCAGGGCGCCTATGCCGAGTTCAAGCGCCATCGCATAATGTCACAGACCCCTCAGAACCTCACCTGCCGGCTCGGTTATGCCGTTCCGCGCAAAATAACAGAAGCGGGTTTCGAAGGCGAGTACCGCAAGGCGATGGAGTCAGCCTTCGCAGTCTATGAGAAGCTGCACGCGTTCAATCCCCTGGTGGCGCAATACATTGTGCCCAACGGATTCAACCGGCGCGTGCTGGCGACGTTCAACCTGCGCGAGGCCTATCACTTCTGCCAGCTACGCGCGGCGACCAACGCGCATTTTTCCATCCGCAGGATCGCTCAAAAGGTGACGGAGGAAATCAAACGCGTTCATCCATTGCTGGCGCGCTTCATCTCCGTGCCGGAAGATGAAACCTGGCAGAGCATCGAAGCGGATTACTTTACAAGCACTCATTAAACAACAAACTTCCCGAAGGTTTGTTGCGACCTTCGGGACGTTTTATGCACTGTTAGTCAATTGACTTTGTTGGGGTTGTTCCCCAGGATCCCGTCAATCCTCGTCATGACTTCCGGTGTGAGCCTGACAGCCACCTCCGCCGCGTTCAGGTTCTCGTGCACCTGTGAGACGCGGCTCGCTCCGGTGATGACCGTGCTGACGTTGGGGTTCTTGAGGCACCAGGCGATGGCCATCTGCGCCAAGGTGCAGCCCAATTCGTCCGCGACCGGTTGGAGCGCCCTGACCTTGGCGATCGACCCCGGGTTGGTCAGGTCCCCCTGCAGCCACTCATAACCTTTGAGCGCGCCGCGACTGTCCTTTGGGATGCCATTGTTGTATTTGCCCGTCAACAGCCCCGAGGCAAGCGGTGACCAGGTGGTGGAACCGTAACCATAATCCTTGAAGAGGCGCGCATATTCCTTCTCGAACCTTTCCCTGACCAGCAGGTTATATTGCGGCTGCTCCATGACCGGTTTGTGGAGATGGTGCTTCTCCGCGATTTCGATGGCCGCGAGGATCTCCGCCGCCGACCACTCGGAGGTGCCCCAGTAAATCGCCTTGCCCCACTCGACGATGTTGTGCATCGCCCAGACGGTTTCCTCGATGGGCGTGGTCGGGTCGGGGCGGTGGCAGAAGATCAGGTCGACATAATCCAAACCAAAACGGGATAAGGACCCATGGATGCCCTCGATTAACCGTTTGCGGTTGAGGGTGTTCTCCTCGTTGGGCCCGCGGTTGATGCCCCAATAAAACTTGGTCGAGACAATATAGCTCGAACGCCGCCAGCCCAGCTTGCGGAGCGCCGCGCCCATGACCTCCTCGGCTTTGCCGCCCGCATAGACCTCGGCGTTGTCGAAGAAGTTGACGCCAGCTTCGTGCGCGGCGGCCATGCACTCGGCGGCGGCCTCCACGTCCACCTGGTTGCTGAACGTGACCCACGACCCGAACGACAGCTCGCTGACCTTGAGGCCTGAGCGGCCCAGATGACGATAATTCATCGCAATGTATCCTCCGGCATTTATAAAATCGACAGGCTATGAAGACTTTGGAGCTCCGAAGAGTCTGACCTATTCGTGAAACTCCTCGACCTGATAAACCAGCACTTCCAGCTTTTTCGTCCGCCACGTGTCGGGCGACGAGCCCATCTTGTAGCACAGATTCTCCAGGAACTCCACCTTGTCGGGGAGTTTCTCCCAGACCTGCGGCAGGAAGGTGGCGCGGCGGAAGGGTCCGTCCTTCAGGATGACGCCATCCACCCCGGGGTGAAGTTTATTCAACAGGTCATCGGCGTCCGCATACTCCAGCGGCACAGGCATGGTGAGGCGCGAGACCTCGATCTCGATCCCATCCACCTCGCCGGCGGTCACGGGCGGGAAACGGTAATCCTGCAGGGCGGCCGCGATGGCATGCTCGCGGACATCCTCCGCCAGCGGCTGATACGGCTCCAGCGCCCCGATGCAGCCCCGCAGGTTGCCGTGAACCGCCAGGGTGACGAACGAAGCCCCATCCGCCTGCAGGGCCGGCGTGAGGACTGCGGGATCCAGCGACGGCAGTTTCTTCTCGTGCACCGCGCAATCGAGCGCCTCCCGCGCCAGGCGCAGGAGAGTCTGTTTCTCTTCCTGAGTGAGAGTGTTACTCATAATTGCCCTCCCGATGAATCAAAGATGGATCAAAGCGGAGCGATGGTCTGATATCCCCGATTGAAATACAACAGCGGCCGGGTGTGCAGATCGCCCTGCGCCGCAAGTACTTCGCCGATGAAGATGGTATGCGTGCCGGACGTGAACGTGGCAATGACACGGCAGTCGAATTGGGCGAGGCCGCCCTTGATCATCGGCACGCCTGTCACCAGGGTCATTGTCTCCAGGCCTGCCAATCGATCCCCTTCGTCTGCATCCCGACCGGCAAAGCGGTCGGAGATCTCCTGCTGGTCCGCAGCCAGCACGGTAACGCCGAAGGAGCGCGAATTCTTCGTCAGCAGGTGGGTGCGGGTGTTCTGCGCCAGCGAGACGAGCACCTGCGGTGGCGTGAGCGAAACCGAAGTAAAGGAGCTGACGGTCATGCCGTGCGCCACGCCGTCGTGCAGCGAGGTCACCACAGTCACGCCGGTCGCCCACAGGCGCATCGCCTGGCGCAATTGCTCGGGGTCAGCAGAAACGGTCGGAAAATCTCTAAAGTTATCGGTCATGGTTTTTTCATCATAATTCCCGCAAGGCACGGCGTCAAGTAAATAATTCCATAACGCAGTGGCAGTCATCGCACATGCTATACTTGGCTTGCGAAACAGAATGAGTTACGACGGTAGAGAAATTGGAAACATTGATACTGGCAGATTCAAAGTTATCTTCAGAAGAACGAGCTCAAATCGATGCTGTGTGCGGCCAGGCATTTGGTGCCGTTCAAGGCAGTGGAGAGGATTCAACCGGTTATACCTGGGTTATGAGCAACGACTGGCATGTGGTCGTCCTGCAAGACGGCCTCTTCGTCAGTCAGGCCGGCATCGTGGAGCGTACCGTCACTGTCGCCGGGGAACCCGTCAGGCTGGGTGGGATTGGAGGCGTAGCAACACTTCCGGCCCTTCAGAAGCGCGGACTTGCCAGCATTGCAATGAAAAAGGCGGCTGACTTCATGCGCGATTCACTGAAGGTGGATTTTGGGCTTCTTCTGTGCGCAGCGCAGACGGAACCGTTTTACCGGAAACTTGGGTGGAGAATGGTCCCTGGCCCTTTGATTGTCGATCAACCGCGTGGAAAAGTGACTTTCGATGGCGTGACCATGATACTGCCCTGCGTCCGGCAGGATTGGCCGTCAGGGACAATTGACCTGTGCGGCTTGCCATGGTGATCACTTAATCAACTCTGCAAAGACCTCATCGAGTTCTGCAATGAATTTTTCCGGCGTATCCTGGGTGAAGATTCTGGTGCGCGTGGCGCGCGGCAGGCGTTGGAGTTTCAGATAACGCAGGGCGTGCTTGCGGAACAAGACCAATCCCTTATGCGGGCCGTGGAACTCTATGCTGCGTTCGAGATGCCGGTGCATCATCTGGCGCACCAACTCCGGCGGGACCTGTTCCCGGTCGAGGCGGGAAAAGATCCAGGGATTGCCGATGGCCGCCCGGCCGATCATCACCGCGTCGCAGCCGGTGTGAGACTTCATCCGGTTGATGTCCGCCACCGACCTGACATCGCCGTTGCCGATGACCGGTATCTTCACAAGGGATTTGACCTCAGCGATGGAATCCCAGTCAGCCTGACCACCGTAGCCCTGCTCCTTCGTCCGCCCGTGGATGGCGATCAACGCCGCGCCGTTCTCCTCGAGGATGCGGGCGACCAGCCTGTAGGAACGGCAATCCTCCCACCCCAAACGAATCTTGCCCGTGATCGGAACCTCCAGCGCGGAACTCAGCCTTCGAAAAATACGGGCGATCTTGAGCGGAGTGCGCATCAGCCCCACGCCGGCGCCGCGGCCGGCAACGCTCTTGGCGGGACAGCCCAGGTTGATGTCGAGGATGTCGGGCGATCTATCCTGAACCATCAGGGCGGCTTCCAACAATTCGTCTGGATCCTCCCCCCAGATCTGAAAAACGACCGGGCGCTCCGCCTGCTCGAAGGTCAGCCGCGGCGCCATGTGCTCATACGCGCGGATGATGTTCTTCGCCTTGACGAACTCGGTGTAGCTCATGGCGGAGCCCAGTTCGGCGCACAACGAACGGAAGGGCCATTCCGAGTATCCATCCATGGGGGCGAGGAGGGCGTCGCCGTAGACGGGGATGTCCCGCACCCAGAATGTCGGCGAGGCCTGAGGGAGCGGCGCAATGCCTGGCGGTTCTGTCTCCAGTCTGGCGGAGCTTAGGGTCATCTTATTTCTTCAGCCTGTCGATGAACTGCTTCCTGAACTTTGCCACTTTCGGCTCGATCACCACCCGGCAATAAGGCTGGCTGCGGTTGTGGATGAAATATTCCTGATGATAATCCTCGGCGGGATAAAACGCATCGAACTTCGTCACTTCGGTCACGATGCGATTCGGCCAGAGTTTCGCATCGCCGATCTCCTTGATGATCGCTTCCGCTGTTTTCTTCTGCTCCTCGTTGTGATAAAAGATCGCCGAACGGTAGGATGTGCCGACGTCATTGCCCTGCCGGTTGAGCGTGGTCGGATCGTGAATGGCGAAGAAGACGCGCAATACATCAGCGTATGAAATCACAGACGGATCAAAGGTAATGCGCACCGTCTCCGCGTGTCCCGTTGTTTCACTGCACACCTGCTTATAAGTGGGGTTGGGGACATGCCCGCCCGTGTAACCGGACTCGACCGACTCGACGCCTTTCAGTTCATCGAAGACCGCTTCCAGGCACCAGAAACAGCCTCCCGCCAGCGTTGCCACCTGATTTTCCGGGTTCATCTCTCTACCTCTAATAAATAAAAACCGGGGCAGCCCGGCGGGCCGCCCCGGCGATACATTAACTTGGCTCGGCAGCGGCTTCCTGGGCCGGTGCTTCCTCGCGCAAAAGGATGATGGCACCTGCCGCATTCAAATCCACGGTGATCTGGTCCCCGTCGTGGAAGTTGCCGGAGAGCAGCGCGTCCGAGAGCTGGTCCTCCACCTTTTGCTGGATGACGCGCCGCAGCGGGCGCGCACCCATCTCGGGGTCGTAACCCTGTTCGGCGAGCGATGCCAGCGCCGCGGGCGAGGCCGTCAAACGGATGCTGTGATCCTTGAGCCGCAGGGCCACCTTGTCCAGTTCAAGCGTGACGATCTTCTGAATGTCCTCCTTGTTCAAGGCACGGAAGACAATCACATTGTCCACGCGGTTGATGAACTCGGGACGGAAGGACTTCTTAAGCGTCTCGGTCAATTTCTTGCGCATTTCTTCGTAGGAAAGCTTCTCTTCGATGACCTCATCCCGCTTCAAATTAAAGCCGAGGCTGCCCTGCTTCTTGATCAGGTCCGCGCCGATGTTGGAGGTCATGACGATGATGGCGTTGCGGAAATCGACCCGGTGACCGCGCGCATCCGAAAGCTGCCCCTCCTCCATGATTTGCAGGAGCATGTTGTGGACTTCGGGATGAGCCTTCTCGAGCTCGTCAAATACCACAATCGAGTAGGGATGGCGGCGCAGGGCCTCGGTGAGCTGTCCGGCATCATCGTAGCCGACATAGCCGGGAGGTGCGCCGACCAATCGCGAAGCGGTGTGCCGCTCCATGAACTCGGACATATCGAGCTGGATGGCGGCATCCTCGCTGCCGAACATGAACTTGGCCAGCGTCTTGGTCAACTCGGTCTTGCCGACACCTGTCGGCCCAAGGAAAATGAACGACCCGATCGGCCTGCGCGGGTCCTTCAACCCGGCCCGGGCGCGGCGTACGGAGCGCGCGATGGCCTCGATTGCCTCGTCCTGTCCGATGATGCTGGCGCGCAATTCCTCTTCCATCTTGAGCAGGCGCTGGGATTCCTCCTGCGCGATCTGCATCACCGGGACGCCCGTCCACATGGACACGACCTCGGCAATGTCATCCGCCGTGACGATCGGGCTGTTGGCGCGGTCCCAGCCGGTGCGCAGCCGCTCCAGCTGATTCTCGATGAAAGTTTCCTGCTCCTGGTAGGTCTGCAATTCATCGGCGTTGCCTTCCTCCTGGGCAAGGGCGCGGTTGGAGCGCACCTCCCGCAGCTGGCTGAACAGGTCCTTCGCCTGTTTCGCTGCCGGGGATTTATACATGCGCACCCGCGAGGAGGATTCATCGATCAGGTCGATGGCCTTGTCTGGCAGGAAGCGTTCGGTCACGTAGCGCGAGGAGAGATGGGCGGCGGCGATCAGGGCTTCATCTGAAATCACCAGGTGATGATGTTCCTCATACGCGCTGCGGATGCCCTTCAGGATCTGGATGGTCTCCTCCTCGGAGGGCTCCTCCACCAAAACAGATTGGAAGCGCCGCTCAAGGGCTGCATCCGATTCGATGTGCTTGCGATATTCATCAAGGGTCGTCGCGCCGATCACCTGCAGCTCGCCGCGCGAGAGAGCCGGCTTCAGGATGTTCGCGGCATCCACCGAGGAACCGGCTGCACCGGCACCCACCAGCATGTGGACTTCGTCAATGAACAGGATGGAACCGGCGGCCTTGAGCTCGTCGATCACCCGCTTGAGCCGCTCCTCGAACTGGCCGCGGTACATCGTCCCGGCCACCAGCGAGCCGACGTCCAGCTGCAGCACGCGCTTGTTCATCAGCGGCGCGGGGACATCGCCGTCCACAATGCGCTGGGCCAGGCCCTCGACGATGGCGGTCTTGCCGACGCCCGGCTCACCGATCAGGGCCGGGTTGTTCTTGGTGCGCCGGGCGAGGATCTGGATGACGCGCTCGATCTCCATCTGTCGGCCGATGACCGGGTCGAGTTTGCCCTGCTCGGCCTTGGAGGTGAGGTCCATCGCCAGTTGGTCGACCAGCGGAGTCTTTGCATTTTGCGGCTGCCCCTGTGCGGCCGATTTCTGCGGTTCCTTCGACGGCGCGCCAGCCGGCGCGGGGGATGACGAGGATGATTCCTGCAGGACACGGCGGGTTTGCCGGCGCACGTCATCGGGAGTCACGCCGAGGCGGCGCAGGGTCTCCAGCGCCGTCCCTTCGCCGCGGACCAGGCCGAGCAGGAGATGCTCCGTCCCAATGTAGTGATGCCCAAGGCGACGGGCCTCCTCGATGGCAAACTCAAGGACCTGCTGGGTCTCATTCGAAAGCTCGATCTTATCGTCAGTCGAGTGGCCCTCGCCGGTGAGACGATTGACCATCTCGCGGACGCGGTCGGTCTCCAATCCCATTTCACGCAGGACACGCCCGGCAACTCCGCCCTCTTCCTCGACCAGCCCGATCAGAAGGTGCTCGGTCCCGATCAAGTTCTTGTGCGCGCGTTCAGCTTCCTGGTGAGCCAGGCTCAAGACGCGACGTGCCCTTTGTGTGAAACGTTCCATCCCAGCCATAAGTTATTCTCCTAAACCATACAGACCACCATGGTGTGGATAATTCTACCAAAGAAGCATGGGGATTCCGGATATGAGATTCATTAGAGTTTATCTGCGTGAACGATTTCACTTAACGGTTATCTCCATCTCCCTTGATCTTGCCTCGCTCCAACCGGTCATAGAGCTTGACGATGTTGGCTTCGGCGACATCCTCCAGATTGAGGCCGAGCTCGGTGCACACCTGGGCGAGATACCAGAGCACATCCCCCAACTCGGACTTGAGCGCTTCTCGTGTCTCAGAGTTGATTTCGCCATTTTTATCACGAAACACCTTTTTGATTTTTCCCGCGACCTCGCCTGCTTCGTTGACCAGTCCAAGGGTTGGATAGATGACGGCATGACCGATGTCCGGGTAGGCGGCGGTCTTGCGGGATTTATGCTGATACTCGTTGAAGTCCATTTCGTCTCCGTTATTTGAAAAGGACGGGCAGGCAGCCCGTCCCCGTTCAAGTGAAACCTATTTTACCCTTTTCTCTATCGCCGCGCGGAGTTTGTCCATCAGCGGCTTATGCATCGCCGGGTCGAACCTGGGCGCCTTCGACCAATCGTAGAACCAGATCGGCCCCCGCCGCAGGTCATCCGGTTCGGCATCATAACGGGGAAGGATATGGACGTGCAGCGCCGGTTCGCTGTTCCCGAGGATTTCATAGTTGATGCGCGCCGCGCCGGTCACCTCTAGGACGGCGTCGCCAATGAGCGCCATGTCCCGCAGGAATTTTTCGCGCCGCGATGGATCGAGATCGTTCAAGGTGGGCACGACCGGGTCGGGCAGCAGCAGGCAATAGCCGTTGAGAATTTGCACATCCCCGAGGACCGCCCAGCCCGATTCCAGGCGGCACAGGACAGTGGGGTTTTCGCCTTTTCGGGCGGCTTCCACGCGACGATGGATCAGTGTGGTCATACGAACTCCTTAATAGATAAGCGGGATCAAAAATTTTGTGTGTTTTTTATATGCGGTCCACTGCTCGCCAAAGCGTTCCGCCAGCGCAGCTTCTTCACGTTTGGCACGCCCGGCGAACGAAATCACCGAAAAGACGAACAGCAGGAACACCACCCAGACCGGGTAGAGCAGGGTCAGCCCAGCCATGGCGACCCACCAGCCGAAGTACATCGGGTGGCGCACAAACGCATAAGGTCCGCTCTGGACGAGTTGATGGTCATCCAGCAGCATGACCTGCTGGCTGGTGCTGATGCCCCACATCCGCCCGAGGGTGCGGCGCGCCCAAAGTACAAACGCGCACCCCGCCATGTAGATTGCCAGACCCAGCATTGCCAGGAATTTTGCGACATTTTCCGGCCAGCCGACGGGAAGTGGAATCCACAGGAAAAAGAACATCACACCGGCCAGTATAAAGCCGAGGGCGATCATGCCGACCTGCGCCCACATCGGCCATTTGCGACCTCCCCGCTCGGGGAGCAGGCCCACCGCCTGTCCCTTCCGCAGGGCAGCCAGCCATTCCGCCAGCGTCAATACAAAGCTGACATACACCAGGGTGACAACGACAATGATTGCAGCAATCCAATCGAATGTGGTCATTCTGTCCCTCCAGAAGAACCCAGATATAAACCAAATTTACATGGTATTGTTTCCAATGTCAATCAAGCAAGTCAATCCCCGCCCAGTCTCCCCAAAAATCGCATCAGGACTGCTCGGCCAAGGTCTCCGACCTAGCCGAGAATTGACCGTAGGTCTCCCTAAACCCGATTAGTTCTATAATCTTTTCATAGAACGCTGTCTCATGAGACCTTCGGTCAAAATCTGGGCAGGAACGGGAGTCCCACGCCCAGCGAGAATCATTCCCACTATGATTTATAGATGTATAACTGTTTCGATAGGATTAGTGGCACTGGTAGGTTGTGAACAGGTCCAAGCGGGAGAAGGTAATGTTTGGAATCGGCCTTGGCAATGGAGAAACGAAAGCTCACCACCAAGTCCTTCTGGTGACTTTAATTCTAATCTTGGGGCAATCATGTATATTACCTTGCCATCAGGGACAGGCTACTTCGGTGATTTCTTTTGGATAGTGACAAGACGCCAAGATTGGTGCTATAAGTATCATACAGATCCGAGGTGCAAATGAATAACAGGATATCCATTGTCACTTTATTATGCCTTGTCATATTGAATGGCTGTTCTGGTGGGATCAAGGAAGAAATGATACCAACCTTAACACCAAATTTGCTACCAAATTCGACAAATACAATTCAACTTACAGAAGCAATAACGAGTGTTCCAACTGTAACATCAACGGAGACTTTACCTCAAGGTGAAACATTTACTCTTACGGTTTCAATGCGGGATATCGCCAATATCACTCATATTTACGATATTGTGATCAGTTGTTTTGAAACAACTCCTTGTGTCTTAAGCTCAAAAGAATTGTTTGATTTTCCAACACCGGCTAGTGATTTGAATTGGTCATCAGATGGGAAATCATTGGCATTCTCAGGAATAGAGAACGAAAATTACGATATTTTTGTCGCTACCAATGGTGGAAAAATCATTAACAACATAACGAAGACCAAAGAATTGGAGGAACGTTCTCCCAATTGGTCCCCTGATGGAACGCGGATTGCCTATTCGGTTCAAAGCAGTATGGAACCGTCAAAAATTCTCGTTTCAAATCCAGGTGGCACAAGCATAGAACAAATCTTAACAGATGTATTTGAACCGTTTCAGTTTACCTGGTCACATGATGGGAGGATGGCATACAGCGCTTTTGTTTCCACACACGACGGTCGCTATCAGATTCGAGTATTGAACAAAGATGGATCTCTATATTTGAAAACGCCAATAGATGACAATAAGATGGGTTTCGGAACAACTTATGCAGCATTTTCTCCTGACAATAAATGGCTGTTATATACTGGCACTTGGCTAAACAACAGTAGAGTTTTCTTAGCAAATTTAGAAAATAAAACTTTTCAAGAGGTGGTTCCGACTGATAAAACTTGTAACCAGCTTAGCCCTTCGTGGTCACCCGATGGACAATGGCTTGCCTTTATCTCGAATTGCGAATCTCAGGAAAGTAATCAATATCAGCTGTATTTGATGAATCTG